>MDTG01138750.1_pt1 | contig 336930 bp, 301 predicted proteins | sample 811421 | NCBI WGS metagenome assembly MDTG01 (sample SAMN05326645, study PRJNA326480) | marine metagenome | isolation source: seawater | place: Pacific Ocean: South East | collected 2011
AGCCAATTACAGACATGCCAACACGTTGGCAGGGAATTACCTTTTCTATGGCTAAAGCTACACGTCTCGAAAACTGCATTAATCCCATGTATGTTTCCTCATCTAGGTCAAAAATTTTATCAACCTCCTTTTTAGGTATGCAAAGCGTATGGCCTTTAGAATTAGGATTAATATCTAAAAACGCAAAAAACTCGTCGGTTTCTGCAACTTTATATGACGGAATCTCACCATTAATGATTTTTGTAAAAAGTGTAGCCATTGGTAGGGTTTTTCAATACTCTATAAATATAAAAAGATTCCTTGATTAAGGAATCTTTTATATGTTTTAATAATTGTAGGATTTCTGCTTTCGCAGAAATTTGTTATCTAGATATCTCTAAAATATCAAACTTCAATATACCATTTGGCACCTGAATTTCTGCTACATCACCAACAGACTTACCCAACAAGCCTTTACCTATTGGTGAGTTTACAGAAATTTTACCTGAAGCTAAATCTGCTTCACTCTCAGCTACCAAAGTATAGGTCATCTCCATACCGTTGGTTTGGTTTTTTATCTTCACTTTAGATAAAGCTAACACTTTAGAAGTATCTAGTTGAGACTCATCAATAACACGAGCATTGGCTAAAGTTTCTTCCATCTTAGAAATTTTCATCTCAAGCATGCCTTGCGCTTCTTTAGCTGCATCGTACTCAGCATTTTCACTTAAATCCCCTTTATCTCTTGCTTCTGCAATCGCTTGAGACGCCTTTGGACGCTCAATGTCTTTAAGTTGATTTAACTCTTCTCTTAACTTTTTTAATCCTTCTGCTGTATAATAAGATACTTTACTCATAATTCATTCGTTTTAATAAAAGATGCTGAAGTAAATTCAGCATAAAAAAAATCTCGCGTCAACGAGATTACTTTGCAAATATATAAAATATTTAGCGTAAAGCTTAAATAATTGTAAATTGAGCCTCAAAAATTAAGATGAAAAAACTGATTATAATCCTCTCATTCATAGCTATATCGTGCGGTAGCGACGATAACATTAACAGCAATTGTAACTTCTTATTTGATGCAGGTGTAAATCTGACGGTTAATACAAACTTGCCGCAGTTTAATCAACTTCAATTTAATACTAATGCAGTATATGTTGCTAACCAAGGGAATAACGGTATTTGGTTATATCGCTTAAACTCTTCTACGCTTTATGCATGGGATGCTGCAGATCCAAGTCATGCACCTGGCGCCTGCTCTACCTTAACAGACTCTGGTACTGGAGATGTTGTTGTATGTGGTTGCGATGATGCCAACCAATATAGTTTATCTACAGGTATTGGATTGAATGGAAATACACAATCTTGCACCTTGCAACCCTATAGAGTTGATGATTTAGGTAATGGTCAATATTTGGTTTCTAATTAATAAGAATTTCTTCACATAAAAAAACCTGTAAACATTAGCTTACAGGGTTTTATTTTATTGTTTAGAATTGTTTAAAAATTCAAAGTCATACCAACCAAGAAGTTGGTTGTAGCTTGTGGATAAAAACCAGCGCCTTCAATAGTTGTTACTACACTAGGATCTGACCACGTATCATCATAAGTGTAATAGTAACCATTAGAAATATACTTTACATTAAATATATTGTTTACCAATCCTGTGAACACGATAGAATCAAAAATAGGTTGAGAATCCTCAGTGCCTCGGAATGATAATTTATAACTAACATTAAAATCGTTAATAAAGTAGCTATCTAGCTTAGAAGCATCAGCTTCAGTATTACTCATGTATTGGTCACCGACATATTTGCTTAATAAAGCCATTTGTAAATCTTGTACTGGCTGAAACACAATTGCATTTGCTGCTACAAGTTCTGGTGAAAACGAGATATCTGTTTTGCCTAAGTTTTGTAATTCGCCATCAAAATCTATGATCGTTTCTTTATTTTTATTAGAGCTCAGCGTTACATTAGGTTGTAAGGTTAATTTTGGTGTTACCGGAATTATAGCTTCTAACTCTAAACCTAAACGATAGCTCTCACCACTATTAGTACGTATTGGGTTACCAACATCATCTAACTGACCAGACAACACCAATTGCTCATTATACAACATGTAGTAAGCATTGGCATTAAACGTAAAGTTTCCGTTTTTGTGTCTCCAACCTAATTCAAAATCGTTAAGCTGCTCTGGCTCAATATCATTATTGCTTTCAAAATCTGTACGATTTGGTTCTCTGTTGGCTCTGGCATAAGAGAAATAAAGGCTGTTATCTGCATTTAAATCATACGTTATACCTGCTTTTGGATTAAAGAATGTAAAATCTTTATTAACTTCAAAATCTACTAAATCAGAGGTATTTCCGAAGGTTTTATAGGTTACATTTCTAACTTGTAAATCTCCGTAAAGGCTCACTTTATCATTTAGCTTATAGTTCGCTTTAGAGAAAACGGATAAATCATTTTTTAAACTATTACCATCGTAATAACGGTCTCTAATTTCGCTTTGACTGGCAAATTCTGCCCAAATAATTTCACCAAAATGATCACCATCATAATGGCTAAAAGAGCCACCAAAAATTAAATCGATATTAGCGTCTTTATAGTTTGCAGTGGCATTTACAACGTAAAAATCATTATCTAACCAACGACGACGAATAAGGTCCGTAGTGTTGACCACTTCTCCATTAAAGTCTAATGTTTCTAAACCATAATCTGCGAAATCTTCATCTTCTTTATACTGCTCAAAATATCCACGACCATTGGTATAGTTTAAGCCAATAGTTGTAGACCAGTTATTGTTGTAACGTTGATTCCAGTGTAATTGATAATGATCTTGGCTGTAATTATCTACCTCGTTATCATAAAATTTGATATTTCCTTCATCATCTTCGTACATTCCTGCTGTGTTGTAGGTTCTATCATTTTCAAGCAAGTCTAGATCTTCTAAACCATTCCAAGATTGGTACGTTACTTCTTTACCACCAAATACAACCGCTTTTATTAAAGTATTGTCATCTACGTAAGCGCCTTGTAAAAAATACGATTTTAAGTCTGCCGAAGCTCGGTCGATGTAACCATCTGAAACAATATTAGACAAACGACCAGCAATTTCAATATGATCGTTTAACAATCCTGTGCTAAACTTTACTGTATGCTTTCTGGTGTTATAACTACCAAAAGAATTTGAGATTTCGCCATAAGCATCCTTTGCAACTGCATCTGTAAGCACATTGATACTAGCACCAAAAGCACCAGAACCATTGGTAGATGTACCAACACCACGTTGTAGCTGTAAACTTTCCACAGAAGATGCTATATCTCCTAAATTAACCCAAAATGTTCCTAAAGATTCTGCATCATTATAAGGTATACCATTAATAGTTACATTAGTAGATTGCGGACTTACACCTCTTACCCTAATACCTGTATAACCTACACCTGCACCTGCATCTGTTGTGGTAACTACAGATGGTAAAAAGTTCAATAATACTGGAATATCTTGCCCTAAATTACGTTTTGCAATCTCTTCTTTAGTGACATTAGAATGTGTAATCGGCGCTTTTTCCTTTACACGAACTGCTTTTACTAAAACTTCGTCTAGTTTTTCTGTTTTAGTACTGTCTTGCTGTTTTTCTTGTCCATAAGTTGAACAAAGGCTTAAAATAAAAATGAAAAGTAATAATCTCTGTCGTTTTGTTTTTAAGAGATTGTTGAATAAGTTTTTCATTACGACTATAAATTTATAATCGAATAAAAAGAGGTAATTATTCTTTGTTAATAATTGATTTTGTGATGATACCATACTGAAACAAGTTCAGGATGACAAGTCATCTTAAATTCCTAAACAGCATTACCTGTTCTAGGTTCAATGGGTATGATCTCAGCCACTTATTGGCACCCCTTTTTTGAGAACGGTGCAAAGATAAAACCTATTTACGATTTTTGATTTACGATTTACGATTTTTTTGAATTTTGAATACTAATCGATTTTTGGAGGTTTTCTATTTGCCTTTTTTTCAGCGTTTTTGCGTTTGGTATCGAGACGCTTTCGTTTTACAGCTTTAGGTACTTTGGTGGGTTTACGCTCCTCTTCTTCTTTTAATCCTTCAACAACAAGATCTAAAAACTTTTGAGTGACTAAAGCTTTGTTTCTAAACTGGCTTCGGCTTTCGCTAGAATCTAAGATTAAAACACCTTGTTTGTTCAACCTATTCTGAAAATACTCAGCCAAGCGTGTTTTTTCGTCGTCTGTAAATTGTTCTGAAGCTTCGAGATTAAAGTAGAGCACTACTTTTGAAGCTACTTTGTTGACATTCTGTCCACCACTACCTGAGCTTCTGACAGCTTTATAAGTTAATTCAGATTTTAAGGCTTCAACATCCACAACTAGTCTATTTGGTGTGGTGCTTTTAGTAAGTCATTTACTGTTTTTACTGGGTTGAATGTAATGATTGGCACCTCAACAAAAATAGTGTTCCAATGTGCCATACTACCATTCCAAAGTCCAGGTAATTCTATTGCTTTAAGATCTTTTCCAAATTTTGTTTTCGCCGTAATAAATGCTGCATTATGGTCCACAAAATCTTCTAAATCAAACTTCTCTCCTTTGTAGTTTTTTACACCACAAACCAAATCAACTGGATTAAAGTGTGTTGCATTGGTTAGAATGTCCTTCTGACCTTTATTCTTTAGATTTATTTGCGCAGACTCTACAATTTGCAAAGACAGATTACCATAGATATCTCTTACCCAAAAAGGTCCACCACCTGGTTCACCCTCATTCTTTACCATACCACAAATTCGGATTGGTCTATTCAATTTTTCTTTAAGGTATTCAATCTTATATTTATCTAAATATTTTTTGTATTCACCAGAAATTTTAACACACATTTCATTGGTTAAAAAGGTTTCAACCATTTCAAACTCTTTATCTGAAATACTTTCTTGATCCAACACTCTAAGACATTCAAATGACTTGGTTTGCAGTTTCAATAAAATACCTGCAAGCACCTTCTTATACTTAGCAACTTCTTCTTTGTATTGTTTTACAACCACATTATCTATATTCTTTATGAATATAACGTCAGAATCTAATGTGTTTAAGTTTTTTAATAATGCACCATGGCCAGATGGTCTAAAGAGCAACGTGTCATCATCGTTTCTAAAAGGTATGTCCTTTGGAGTAACTGCTATAGTATCTGTGGATTCTTGTTGGTAAGAAAATGAAATATTGAATGATACTCCTGTGTTTTCCTCAACATATTCTTCAATACGCCTAAACTCTTCTGTGAATTTATCTCTGTAATTCTCTGAAATTGTAAAATGAAGCTCCGCTTTCTTATCATTTGAAGCATACAATGCTGCTTCGTACAAATGCTCTTCAAACGCTGTTGAAATATAGCCGTTTTTGTACTTGTGGAATGGAAGTAACCCTTTTGGGGAATTACCAAAATTAAGTTCGTCTTCACCAAGCATAATTTGCACAAAGTGGACTGCCTTGTCTTGTGTAGATAAAGTTTTGAAATCAATTCCTTTTTCATGTAAGCGTTCTAAAACTTGCTCATAAAATGGAAATTTCTCTAAACCAACCAGAAAAAAAGCTAAATCCTTTGAATCATTCTTATTGATAAAAGAGTTTAATGATTCTTTTTGAGGGTTGTAGTCCTTTAAAAACTTAAATAAAAACTTAAACATTCTAGTTGCTGCACCAGAAGCAGGAACAAATTTGAGAAGTGACAAGCCTTTTTTATTGTTGTCAAAATGCGAAGTAGCTTCTTCTTTTTCTTCATCCGACAAGGCTAATATGCCATTATCTATTGTAGCTGCTGCGGCAATATTTGTAAATGGAATTCCGGTTTTAAATAATTCTATTTGAGACTCTACTTGGTTTACCGTAAGTCCTTTAGTCTCTATTTGTTTAATGTCGTTTTTTGTAAAACTCATTTTTTATTTTTAAGTAGGTTATCAATATGTTCAACTGCTGTTTTTAAGCGCTCTTCTTTGTTTCCTTTTAACAGTACATATGGTCTGTTGTATTTAATTAAAGCGTTTTCAAATGCTTTGAACATTCGTTCTCTTTCATTGGGTTTATCTCTTAAATCGTCTTTTTCCCAAGGCGTGTCAATATAGGTCAAAAAATAGAGGTCATACGAATTTTTTAGAGCATGTGCTTCTAAAATCGGGTCACATGTACCAGAGTAGTATGCTTCGCTATACACCTTAGTTTCAAGTATATCTGTATCGCAAATGAGCACTGAATCTGTTTTTTTAGCCAAGTCATTTTCTAATTTCATTTGGCCAATGGCTATTGGCAATAAATCGTGAGGCTCACAGGTTTTTCTTTCGTTATTCCATTTATTTTGAAGATACTCTCGTGCATATTCTGGCACCCAAACCGAATTGTAATGCCTGGCCAATTGTCGCGACAATGTTGTTTTTCCTGTAGATTCTGGACCAAATAACACAACTTTTATGCAGTTGCTTGGTTGCTGTTTAAGCTTTTCTTCCATGCAATATATCCTTGAATTGCTAATATTGTAAAGATAAGATATTGCAATGATAACATCCCTAAACCTCTATATGCATAAAGCGGAATTGTTATAATGTCTCCTATTATCCACAATGTCCAATTTTCTAATTTTTTATTAGCCATATACCACATGGCAGTAAAAAATATACCAGAGGTGACAACATCTATATAATTTGGAACTTGCATATCGTAATCATAAGCCTTATAAACAGCATAAGTGACAATCATAGTCACTAAGAAGAAAATTACACCTATAATTTTTTCTTTGGAATTAGTACGAGAAATCGGCACAACAGGTTTATCTTCTTTTTTTCTAGCCCAATTCCACCAACCATAAATACTCATTACTGAATAATAAAAATTCATCATCATATCTCCCAAGTACTTATTTATATACAATAAATAAACCGTAATAACTGTACAAATAATACCTGTTGGGTACACAAGTATGTTTTCCTTTTTTGCATACCAAACACTTGCTATACCAAACACAAAAGCAACCGCTTCTAATACTATTTGATTGGTTGGTGTGTTTTGATAAGCATCAAGAAAAAAATCAAAAATGTGGTTCATAATTGCTTCTATTAGTTTTTACAACTTTCATGGTGAGTACACTAATATCCGTATTTTCAAAAGATGTTTCAATAGCTTCAGTCAGAAAAGACATTAGTTCATTAATCTCCCCAAAAATCTGAGTACTTAAAGGGTTTTCCAAAACTTTGAATTTTGAAGCTCTTAACACCTTGATAAAATCTATGATATGAGCTTCATAATCGTCTTGTAATGGTGATAAGGTTAAGTCTACTGATATTTGCATGATTACAATTTTAGTTGTTCAAAAAAATGTTGATTATTCTCAAAGGCAGTGCCAATGACCACAAGATTGGCTCCTGCTTCATACGCTGCTTCTAATTGTGCTTTAGATCTAATACCACCTCCAACAATAAGAGGTATGTTTAAATCCTGTTTTACTGCAGAAATAATTTCAGGCTCTATAGGATGCGTTGCTCCGCTGCCAGCTTCAAGGTAGATTAATTGCATACCTAAAAATGCTCCTGCTTTAGCTGTATCAGCAATATGTTGCTTATTCGTTCTACTTAAGGGTTTGGTATTGCTTACACGTTCTACAGCAGTTTGCTTTCCGTTTTCAATAAGAATATATCCTGTTGGAAGTACTTCCAGTTGCGTTTTGGCTAATTTAGAAACCGCTTCAATATGTTTACCAATGAGGTAATCCGGATTTCGACCTGAGATTAATGACAAAAACAGAATACCATCAGCCTTATCCGTAATTTGAGTTACATCTCCTGGAAATAATATTACAGGTAGTTTTGTATATCGCTTAATGGCTTTTACTACAACTTCTGTAACACCTTCATCCACTTCACTGCCTCCAACAAAAATGTGAGTTGCTATAGATTGATTGATTTTTGCTACAATACCTTCAATCGTATTGAGTTCCGTTTTATCTGGATCGATTAAAACCGCCAGTAACCTTTTAGCTTCTGCTATAGAAGTTTGTATGTGAGAATAGATGGTCATAGACTAAGGAACGACGTATGCACATGTAAAGCCTTCAAACTCTAAAAATGCAGTATTGTATCTATATTTCCTGCCCTTATAATCTATCCAAGCAATGGTTTCGCCTTCTTCAAACGTGAATGGAATTACTAAAAAATGTTCTTTAAATAGCATACCTGGAGTTGCAAAAAGCTTATACAACGATTCCTTAATTCCCCAAATTACAGTGAGTTTATTAATGTAATCGTCAGCAGATTTATCCAGATAATTAAACTCATAGTCCACGAACTTATGTGCAATAACTGCAATTTTATCGCGCTGCATTTCAATATCTATACCGACTTCCTTATCACTAACAATAACACCAGAGAAAGTGAAACTGTGTGTTATAGAAATATGGTTACCATCTTTAAGGTGCGGTTTTCCGTTATCATCATAAAATAAATCCTGGTCTGTGTAACCAAACTCACGAAGCAAATGCCTGACGCTTAAAAATCCACGTTGGTGCAATTCACTTTTCATTCCTAAAACACGATCCAAGCTTTGAGGTTTTAAATCTAAAGGTTCAAATAGCTCATCATAAGATTCTTCAATCTTCCAGATTTTAACAGTAGTTTGTGAATTTACACTAATGGATTTATAGAGTGGCATTTAATATTCTAAAAGCTATTGATTATCTTTGCATCGCCTAAGGCAGATTTAGCATTTGTTTGTGGACGAATTTAACCAATTCAAGGCTAAACCCAAAGGCAAACAATTTAAAAAAGAAAGAAAAGAAATGAGTACAAAAACAGTTGCTTACGTACCAAATAAGGTAAAAGACATGTCGCTTGCGGCTTGGGGAAGAAAAGAAATTGAATTAGCCGAAGCAGAAATGCCAGGTTTAATGAGCTTACGTGAAGAATATAAAGACGAACAACCTTTAAAAGGTGCACGTATTGCTGGTTGTTTACACATGACTATTCAAACTGCAGTTTTAATTGAAACATTACAAGCTTTAGGCGCAGAAGTTACTTGGAGTAGCTGTAACATATTCTCTACACAAGATCAAGCTGCTGCTGCAATTGCTGAAGCTGGAACAGCTGTTTATGCTTGGAAAGATATGACAGAAGAAGAGTTTGATTGGTGTATAGAGCAAACTTTATTTTTTGGAGAAGATCGTAAACCATTAAACATGATTTTAGATGATGGTGGAGATTTAACTAACATGGTTTTAGATAAATACCCAGAATTAGCTTCTGGTATTAAAGGTTTATCTGAAGAAACTACAACTGGTGTACACCGTTTATACGAGCGTGTTAAAAACGGAACATTGCCAATGCCTGCTATTAACGTAAACGACTCGGTAACAAAATCTAAATTTGATAACAAATACGGTTGTCGCGAAAGTGCTGTAGATGCTATACGTCGTGCAACAGATGTGATGTTAGCTGGTAAGCGCGTTGTTGTTTGTGGTTACGGAGATGTTGGTAAAGGTACAGCAGCGTCTTTTAAAGGTGCTGGAAGTATAGTAACAGTAACTGAAATTGACCCAATCTGTGCGTTACAAGCTGCAATGGACGGTTTTGAAGTTAAAAAATTAGAAACTGTTGTTGGTAATGCAGATATCGTAATTACTACAACTGGAAACAAAGACATTGTTCGTGCAGAGCACTTTAAAGCAATGAAAGATAAAACTATAGTGTGTAACATTGGTCATTTTGATAACGAAATACAAATGGCTTGGTTAAACGAAAACTACGGTAATACTAAGAATACTATCAAACCACAAGTAGATAAATATACTATTGACGGTAATGATATTATTGTTTTAGCAGAAGGACGTTTAGTAAACTTAGGTTGTGCTACTGGTCACCCAAGTTTTGTAATGAGTAATTCATTTACCAACCAAACCTTAGCTCAAATAGAGCTTTGGAACCATTCTGATAGGTACGAAAACGAAGTATATATGCTACCAAAACATTTAGATGAAAAAGTAGCTGCATTACACTTAGAAAAAATTGGTGTAGAGCTTACTGAATTAAAACCAGATCAAGCTAAATATATTGGTGTAGAAGTTGAAGGTCCTTTTAAACCTGAGCATTATAGATATTAAGACTTCTTGCTAAAGCAGGAATCTCAAATTCTAAATATTAAATCCCAAGCAGTAATGTTTGGGATTTTTTTTAGCAAAGCAAACCCTAAAATTATTGGTTCTCGACACAAAATTCTTTGCAAGAATTTCACTAGAACTGACGTCTCAACTTCAATGTATTTCATTAAAAAACCTCACAAACATGAGTGATTGTGAGGTTCAATTTTATAAATAATATATTACTATTTCTTCGGATGTACTAACTTCATCTCATCAATTAAGTGTTTTGCACCTGCATATTTATCTACTATGAAAAGCACATAACGTAAATCTACCATTATGTTTCGGCAGATTTCTGGGTCGTAGTTCATATCACTCATTGTACCTTCCCAAACACGGTCAAAGTTTAAACCTACCAAATTCCCTTCAGCATCAATAGCAGGACTACCAGAATTTCCACCAGTCGTATGGTTTGTCCCTAAAAAGCACACTGGCACTTTTCCGTTTTTATCAGCATAAGGACCATAATCCTTTGTATTGTATAGGTCTAAAAGTTTCTGTGGCACATCAAACTCATAATCGCCTGGTACATACTTTTCCACCACACCTTCTAAATAAGTTACTGGACTGTAATACACAGCATCTCTTGGTGAATACCCTCTAACCTGACCATAAGTAACACGCAACGTACTATTTGCATCAGGGAAATAACGCTCATTTGGTAAAGCTTTCATTAAAGCTGTCATATACTCAGTTTGTAATGCTGAAATGGCTTCATTTTTTTGTTGAAATTCTGCATCAATCGTAGTAAAAAATTCATCAATGATAGGTTTTGCATAAGCATAAGCCGCATCATCATTTAAGTTTTTAATCACAGTTTCGGCATCGCCTTCTAATAATTTTAAAGCAGAATCTAAATCCGTAAATGCCGTTTTATCATAGATTGAAGCATCAACCGGTTTCCCATATAATGGCATTACATTTAAGTACACACCTTTGTCTACATTGGCATCAAAGTTTTTCAGAATACCTTCAAAACGTCCTTTTAAACTAGCTTTGGCACGCTCTAAACTTTCAGGATTTGCTAAAAGTGCTTGCTCAACCTGATACGCTCTAAAAGTCATTTGCATCAATTCACTTGTTACCAAAAAGACTTCAACAAAATTTCTTCGTTTAATATTTGTTGGACCAAATTCTTTGTAAAGCTTATCAAACTCAGGTAAAATATGACCATACTTAGATTCGAGTCCATTTTCCTTTAATGCTTTCTTAAAAGTTGTTTCAAATTCACGACGTTTTGTAACAGCATCACTTTTTTCGATTCCCAAGTTTTCGCCAATCCATTTTTTCCAGGCATTTGCAATTCTAGCTTGTTTTGATGCATACTTAATACGCACCTCATCGCTGGCTTTCATATTGGCATCAATCACTTTTAAAGCCGCTTCCCTAATTTCGATATTTGTTGGATTGAATTCCTTAGTGATATGCTCAATGGCTACAGCTGGTAAATACTCATTAGTACGACCAGGAAAGCCAAAAACCATTGTAAAATCACCTTCTTCAACACCATCTAACGACACAGGTAAATAATGCTTTGGCTTGTAAGGCACATTATCTTTGCTGTATTTTGCTGGTCTGTTATTCTTATCAGCATAAATTCTGAACATAGAAAAATCGCCAGTATGTCTTGGAAACACCCAGTTATCTGTATCGCTACCAAACTTACCTATGCTGCTTGGTGGCGCACCAACCAATCTTATATCTTCAAAACGTTCAGTTACAAATAAGAAATATTGATTGCCTTCGTAAAACGACTTTGTTTTAACGTCTTGCCAATTTTCTTTTGGCCAAGATGCCATTGCAGCATTGCTATTTCTGGTGATTAAGGATTGTTTTTCCTTTTCGGTCATAGTATCGTTTACACCATTTAAAACGGTATCTGTAACATCGTGAATGCTTACAATAAACTCAATAAACAATCCTTCATTTGGCAGTTCCTCTTCGAGCGACATTGCCCAAAATCCATTTTTTATGTAATCGTTTTCTAAAGACGAATGCGACTGAATCTGGCTAAATCCACAGTGATGATTGGTAAGCACCAAACCTTTGTCTGAAATCACTTCGCTGGTACAACCACCATTAAAATGACCAATAGCGTCCTTAAGACTAGAATTGTTAACATCGTAAATGTCTTTGGCAGTTAATTTACTACCAAGGCTTTGCATTTCGTCTTCATTCATTCCTTCTAAAAGTGAGGGAATCCACATGCCGCCTTGTTGAGCAGACACCTGAAAAACAACGAAAAAACAGAGTAATTTTATTAATCGCATAGTATTTATTTTATTGATTTTGCAAAGATAGAAAGAATGTTAAAACCAATTCCCAACTAGATGTTAAGCCTTTCGTTTAATATCCATTTTTTAAGCAGACTCGCGTTTGTTGTAATCTCAGCAAAAACATAGATGTTAGAACTAAAGCAAGGCGAAGTTTCTGCCAACTCAATAATCACCTGGTCTACACAATAGCTCGAATGTAAAAAATAAGGCACCTTATCCTTTAGCAATACATAACCAACGTGATTGTCTAAACCCACAAAGTAAAGCCCATCTTTGTAAACCAAATTTAGTTTTTGGTTAAGCTCTTCAAAAGTTAGATTTGAAAAGACTTTAAGCGCATTTCTAGGCTGCAACAGTTTCGCCTCGTCCAATCCTGCAGCTTGTGCCATTTTATATCGATTAAGGTTGAAACCAAAATGTTTCAAGGTTGTAGACACAAAATAACCACAAGCTATTTCACCATTTTTTGGTGTGTTGGTATATCCATTAAAATCCCATTCGGTTCCATACCAATGAGGCACAATATCATTTAATAATTTAGAATACATATACCTCGAAACCGAGTCTAAAGCTTTGCTCGGGTTACTGTGATATAAATTTTTAAAGTAAGCTTTATCTATTGTGATTTGCTGAAGAATTGAAGTATAATTCCCTTTGGGTTTAAAATTAAGCTTCAATTTTGAAGAGTCCATTTTAACATCGTCAACAGGCCCAATGACTTCAACAATTTCTGATTGAATCTCTGTTTGAGAAACCTCAACTTGATTGCCTCTCTTGTGCTGACAATTAAGAAGTGTTAAAAAAGCAAGTAAAGCGGTTAATTTAGACATAAAAGCAAAACGAAATAGTTTAAGATTTAGTATCTTTCAATCTATGCAACACCAATCTAAACTACCCAATGTAGGCACAACCATTTTTACGGTAATGAGTGCTTTGGCCAACAAATATAAAGCCCTAAACCTATCGCAAGGCTTTCCAAATTATCCTAGCCCACAACTATTAAACGATCTGGTTACCAATGCTATGAACAGTGGCTACAACCAGTACGCACCAATGGCTGGCAACCTAAATTTGCGATTGGCCATTGCGAATAAATTTCAACAACTTTACAATACAAGTTATCATCCTGACACTGAAATCACAGTTACTGCTGGTGCAACACAGGCCATTTACACTATTATTTCAGCTTTTGTAAAACCAAATGACGAAGTTTTAATCTTTAAACCTGCTTACGATTGCTACCAACCTGCAATTGAAGTTAATGGCGGAAAGACGATTCCTATTCAATTATCTGCACCAGATTATAGTGTGAATTGGGACGAAGTGGCTTCAAAATTATCGTCTAAAACCAAGATGATAATCGTTAACACACCTCATAATCCTAGTGGTACAATTTGGTCTGAAGACGACATGCTCCAACTTGAAAAATTAACCAAAGACACCAACATCATCGTTTTAAGTGATGAAGTATATGAGCATATTGTTTTTGATGACGAACAGCATCATAGTGCTTGCAAGTTTCTGGATTTAAAAGCACGAAGTTTTATTACAGCTTCCTTCGGAAAAACATTTCATAACACAGGTTGGAAAATTGGATATTGTTGTGCACCTGAATATTTAATGAACGAGTTTAGAAAAGTGCACCAATTCAATGTGTTTTCTGTGAACCACCCTATGCAAAAAGGCATTGCAGATTATATGGCTGATGTCGAAACTTATCTTGGTTTGAATACTTTCTTTCAACAAAAACGTGATTTATTTTTGAATTTAATTGCTGAATCTCGCTTTAAATTTACACCTTCAAAAGGCACGTATTTTCAGATTTTAGATTATTCTGAAATTACCGACGAACACGATGTGGATTTTGCAAAACGATTAACTAAAGAATTCAAAATAGCTTCAATTCCGCTTTCAGTATTTAATGAAAATAGCAAAGATGACAAGGTACTGCGATTTTGTTTTGCTAAGACAGATGAAACTTTAATAAAAGCTTCAGAAATTTTATGCAGAATTTAAGTTACTTTTTGTTATGTTTTGTGTCTTAAATACAGAACTCAAAAACAAATACAACAAATGAAAAATTACATTATACTATTCTTATTAGCGTTTTCTTTAACCGGTTTTGCTCAGGAGGTAAAGAAAGATGAAAAAACATATGAAGTAAAAAAGGAAAAAATATTCTTGAATGGAGAAGATGTTACCGCAACTTTGAGTGTAGAAGAAAAAGAGGTGATTTTTAAGAAAGCTGCAAGTATTTCAGAAAAACTAAAACAAGCAGAAAACGCACAAAAAGCAGCTGAAAAACTAGAAAAAGAGAAGAGAAAAGCTGAAAAAGCTCAAAAAAAGGCCGAGAAAGCGCAAAAGAAAGCTGAAAAAGAATTAAAGAAAAAGGAGAAGCTTCAAAAGAATTATAAAAAGGCGCAAGACAATCTTAAAAAAGCACAAAAGAAGTACGAAAAATTAAAAAAGAAAGGTAAATTGTCTCCTGAAGATGAAGGTAAGTGGTTAGAAAAAATAGAAAAACTTACTGAAAAAGTAGACAAAGCCAAAGGAAAATTATAAATGACAAACGACACACTAAACGTTGCATTAGTACAAACCTCTTTAGTTTGGGAAAACCCAAAAGCTAACAGAACACATATAGAAGATAAGGTCAGCTCCATTACAGCTGACCTTATTATTTTACCGGAAATGTTTAGCTCTGGTTTTACCATGAATGCGTCTGAAGTTGCTGAAACCATGGATGGCGAAACTATAGCTTGGTTAAAATCGCTATCTAAAACGAAAAATGCAGCGATCGTTGGTAGTTTGGTCATTACCGAAAACAATAATTATTACAATCGCTTAGTATTTGTTGAGCCAAATGGAACATTAACCACCTACGATAAGCGACATACCTTTACCTTAGCTGGTGAACATAAGGTGTACACAGCTGGCTCAGAAAAAACAATTATCGATTATAAAGGGTTTAAGATTTGCCCTTTAGTCTGCTACGATTTACGGTTCCCTGTTTGGGCAAGAAACTCTGAAAATTATGATGTACTCATCTATGTGGCTAACTGGCCAAAAGTGCGCATTGCAGCTTGGGATGCCCTTCTTAAAGCACGCGCTATAGAAAACATGAGTTACTGCATTGGTGTAAACCGAGTTGGCTTAGATGGTAATAATTATGAATATTCTGGGCACTCGGCAGTTTATGATGTTTTAGGACATCGTATGGATAGCATACCTGAAAGCATAGAAACTGTTGAAGTCGTAACTCTAGAAAAATCTCATATTACTAAATACCGAGAAAGACTTGGTTTTTTAAAAGACAGAGATACTTTTAATCTAGAAGTGTAAACTCGTAGATAAAATCGAAACTTGCTCTTACTTCTTCAAGTTGTGAGGATGGCATGTAGCTTACGCGTTCTGGCTGTATACCTAATAAGTAATTTCCCGTATCGTATTCACCATTCTCATTAGTGTCATAAATCACTCTAATATCATATAGTTTCGGTACCACGTTAGTAAAATCTACTACTGGCGCTTCAGTAGTGTAACGTTCATATTCAACTTCTCCCTTGTTATTCACCATCTGTACAATTAACGGAAATTTGGCATTTATTAATTTAACTCTAATATTTCCATACTCAGACTTCATTTTAGGATTAATAGATTCAACTATCGTATCCTTATTAATATTACCATAAAAATCTGTAAATGTTCCTGGTAATATTTTAATAGAATATTTTTGTCCTTCTTCTTTTTTGAATGGCACCTTAAATTGATTTAATATTGAATCATATTCTGTATTAAACTTTACAGCGACAGAATCTTTATCTATTAAACTTATTTTAGAAACATCTATGTTTTCTATAGGTGTTGTTGCTTCTAGAGTAAAATGCTTGTCATAGTTTAGACCTCTTGGTGAAACTATTTTAGTGCTTAATGTATCTGCATCAAGACTTCTAAAACGATGCTTAAATGTATCCACATATTTTTCATTAGAAACAATAAAGAAGGTGGTATCAATTTCAAACTTTGGTTTATACCAATAATAAAGTGTATCCGTAACTTTATCTTTAGTGATTCTCGTAGTATAACCTTCTGGTGTATCACCCAAAACTTCTATTCGTATGTTTTCATAACTCCCTTCGTAAGGAAACATAATTCTGGTTTCACCTTCTTGCTTTGGTCTCTCAGCTTTAAAATTAACCTTCTCTTTAAATAAAGTCAGCTTATGTTCTGCATCTGTTGGCACAGTAATAAAATCTTCATAAAACCCTATTTTATCATTCTTTTGATCGAAGGTGTAATTACTATTTTTATCTTTTAATGCAATCAATTTATAAGTGCCAGCTTTTATATTATCTATACTAAAGGTGGTAACACTATCTAGAGTATTGGTAATATATCTTGGCTTTTCTTTATAAACTATAGAATCTGAATATGTAGAATCCACTTCATACAACATCACAGAAATAAAAGTTTCAGGTTTCTTAAGAAGTGCATCTTCAACATAGCCTTTTACAGAAAGGGAATCTATTGTATCTCCTGTAGAAAACACGTAACGATAATATGGATAAGGATTCTCTTCGTTATTATCTACAATACTTTCTCCAAAATTAAAAGCATAAGTTGTATTAGGTTGTAATGTATCTTTTATTTTTATTGAAATGTACTTACTGGCTCCACCCATAGGATAAACTATAGGATCTGTATCCATTGGTGGCGAAATAATAAGTTGTTTTCTTAAATCCTTTATTTTAACATACTCGTTAAAAGTGATTATTATTTCATCACCTTTAAAATTGGTTGAGAAGTTCTTAGGACTTTCACTAGTTATTACAGGTGGTTCAGTATCCTTCTCACCTCCAGAAGGAGACCCACGATTAGCGCAACTAACAATTATTAATGCTATAAATACAATGCCTAAAATTCGTGTGAGATATGAACGCATTTAATGAGAATAATTTTGCACAAAGAAACAATTTTTAAACCATAGTAACGAAAAAATCAATCGGCAATTGCCATAGTAGCAAGACTTAACTTAATATTATCAATTTTTAACAATTCGGTGGCACAGGCTTCTACAGTTGCTCCTGTGGTAATAATATCATCAACTAGCAAAATATGCTTTCCTTTTAATGACGAATTATCACTGATTGCAAAAACAGCACCATCATCATTCCATCTAGATAGTCTGCCTTTAAACACTTTTGTTTTTGTTGACTTGGTTTTAATAAGAACCCTATCATTATAATCCGCATTTAAAGCTTCTGCTATTGCTTTTCCAAATTGCTCTACCTGATTGTGACCTCGTTGCCGCAACTTAGTTTTGTAAAGCGGCACAGGCACTACAACATCTATTTGATTATAAGCCTCAACAGTTTTTAGTTCTGCCCCAAGCCACTTACCAAAAAAGCCGCTTATATTCTGATGTCCTCTATATTTTAGATTATGAAGTAGTTGTTGAACCACACCTTTTTTTGAAAAGTGAAGAAGTGCTGTTGCTTGCTCTAGTTTTACACGCCCATAAACTACATTTTTAACAGTATCTACATTTTCAAAATGACAATTTGTAACAGGTAAATCGTGTCTGCATTTAGTACAAATTACTAATTCATTATCTGTCAAAACATTATTACACGCTTCACAGACTTGAGGAAAGAATAAGTTCAACAAATTTTTTACCATTTAATCGAATAAAATAAAAATGCACTTCAATATACTCTAATTTCGCCTCAACTAAGAAATTAATGATGATAGTTAACCCTCAATTATTTAACTACAGATTAATTATAAGTTCTTTATTAGTCGTTTTAACTGTTTTAGGAGTATATAGTTTTACCAATTATAAATCCATTAAATCCTACGAAGAATTCCTAAAACAAGAAAAAGTTTTGATAGAAAAAGAACTATCAGAAATTTTAACAAGTTATGACGAACTAAGCCAAGATTATGATCTTATGTCTTCGCAGCTCCAAGAAGCAAAACTAGAAACTAAAATTGCTTTAGATTCTTTAAGATTATTAAAAAGTGACTTATCAATAATCACAAAGTTTAAGGACCAGCTTTCAGTTATAAAAACTAAGAGCAAAGTATTACTGGCTACTGTAGATTCTCTTAACTCTGCTAATTTAAAATTGCAAAAAGAGAAACGCTACGCTATGAATACCATTAAGAACAACAACCTTACCATCAATGCTTTAGAAGAAGTCAATGACTCTCTTAACGAAACCATTGACAATGCGGCTCTTTTGAGAGCCAATTATGTTAGCGTTGAAGCTTTTAAAATTAATAACTCCAAAAAGAAATCTACACTAAGAGCCAAACGTGTTAACGCCTTGGATATTTGTATAGCACTAAATGAAAATCCGTTAACCGAAAAAGGCAATAAAGAGATTTACATTCAGATTGTAAGTCCGGGTAACAATGTTATTGCAGACAAAGGTGAAGTATTCTTCAGTAGTTCTTCGTTAATTTACAGTAAAAAAGAAGTTGTAAATTTTGACAATAAAAATTTAAATATTTGTACTACCGTTGCTACTTACAAAGATGACAGACCTCTAAAAAAGGGAACTTATTTTGTAAACGTTTTTCATGAAAACAGAAAACTAGGAAGTACCAGTATAGAATTAAAATAGATCAATCTCATTATTTTTTAAAAACCGCTCAATTAATTTGAGCGGTTTTTTATTTTTGTGCCATGGCAAACGAAGACAAATTCAAAAAGGTAATCTCTCACGCTAAGGAGTATGGTTACGTATTTCAGAGCAGCGAAATCTATGATGGTTTAAGTGCTGTATACGATTATGCACAAAACGGTGCAGAATTAAAGAAAAATATTAGAGACTATTGGTGGAAAGCCATGGTACAAATGCACGATAATATTGTAGGTATAGATGCTGCAATTTTTATGCACCCAACCACATGGAAAGCTTCTGGACACGTTGATGCATTTAACGACCCTTTAATTGACAATAAAGATTCTAAAAAACGTTATAGAGCAGATGTTTTAGTAGAAGATTATTGTGCTAAAATTGAAGCTAAAATAGACAAGGAAGTTAAAAAGGCCGAAAAACGTTTTGGTGATGCTTTTAATAAAGAAGAATTTGTATCTACTAATGGCCGTGTACTTGGTTACCAAGAAAAAATAGATACGATCCTTAAGCGTTTAGGTCAGTCTTTAGAAAAAGAAGATTTAGCAGATGTAAAAGCCTTAATTGAAGAATTAGAAATTGCCGATCCGTTAACAGGAAGTCGTAACTGGACAGACGTAAAGCAATTCAACCTTATGTTTGGTACTAAGCTAGGAGCTTCTGCAGATACTGCTATGGACTTATATCTTAGACCTGAAACAGCGCAAGGTATTTTTGTAAACTTCCTAAATGTTCAGAAAACTGGACGACTAAAAATTCCTTTTGGAATTGCACAAACAGGTAAAGCCTTTAGAAATGAAATTGTTGCAAGACAGTTTATCTTTAGAATGCGCGAGTTTGAACAAATGGAAATGCAATACTTTATCAAACCTGGCACACAAAAAGAATGGTTTGACTATTGGAAAGAAACGCGTTTAAAATGGCATAAGTCCTTAGGAATGGGAGACGAAAACTATCGCTTCCACGACCATGAGAAATTAGCACACTACGCAGATGCTGCTACAGATATAGAGTTTAATTTCCCATTCGGATTTAAAGAATTAGAAGGAATTCACAGTCGTACAGATTTCGATTTAAAACAACACGAAGAGTATTCTGGTAAAAAACTTCAGTATTTTGATAACGAAGACAATACAAGTTATACGCCTTATGTTTTAGAAACCTCAATTGGTTTAGATCGTATGTTTTTAGCCGTATTTTCTAACAGTTTACAAGATGAAACTTTAGAAGATGGAAGCGAAAGAACTGTTTTAAAATTACCAGCAGTTTTAGCACCAACCAAAGCAGCTATTTTACCATTAGTTAAAAAAGATGAAGGGTTAACTAAAATGGCAAAAGACATTGTTGACGATCTTAAATGGGATTTCAATGTGGTATATGATGAAAAAGACGCTGTAGGTAGACGTTACAGAAGACAAGATGCAGCTGGTACACCATTTTGTATTACGGTAGATGGCGAAAGTTTAGAAGACAATACGGTAACTATTCGCCATAGAGATACTATGGAACAAAAGCGTGTTAAGGTTGAAGAATTAAGAGATATCATCAAAAAAGAAGTTGATGTTAAAGAATGGTTGATGAAGATGAAATAATTCTAACACATTCTCAAAATACAAAAAGCCCGAAATATTAAAGTTTAGGGCTTTTTTATTACACTATTTTCTGCGCCAAATATTTTGCGTCTTTTTTAATGCCACCCAAGGTAGCAGATCCACGTGTGTGCAACCAAGGTAATCCAATAAAATAAAGTCCTTTTGTGGTACTAATACCTCTATAATGTTTTGGGTAGCCATCTTTAGTCAGTTCAATATTATTTATCCATTTAAAATTAGGTTTATAACCTGTCGCCCAAATAATGTTTTTAATATCGTCTAATTCCTTTTTAATCGTCTTTATCGTATTACCTTCAGCATTGATAGTATAGCCAACAGGCACAACATTATCACGCTTTATAATAGATTTTACATCTGTACCAATAATCGGTTGTTTAGAATTACTAATCTTTTTACCAATCCAAGAATCTTTACTAAAACTTAAAAAACCTATTATAGTAAACCACCACCAAAGTGTTTTTCCTAAAATTTCTTGAGGCAACGTTCTTATATCTGTATTACCAGAAAAATATGTGGTACTTTCTGTATTTTTTGAAATTTCATCTAAAATTTGAAATCCACTATCTCCTCCTCCAACAACTAAAGTTTCACCATCCTGAAGTTGATCTGGATTTTTATAATAATTGCTGTGGATTTGAAAAATATCATCAGAGATGTTATTATGAAATTTTGGTGTATACGGTATATGAAAAGGGCCTGTTGCAATGATTACCTCTTTGCATAACAAGTCACCTTTATTAGTTTTTACCGTGAAATGATTGTCACTTTTTTCAATACGATCTGCAAACGTATTTAGTTGAATGGGAAAATCAAATTTTGCTGCATAAGCCTTAAAATAGTTAGCCACTTCATACTTATCTGGATAATGTCCTTTTGGGGCAGGAAAAGGCATACCTTCAAGATGATTAAACTCGGTAGGAGTAAATAGTTTTAAAGAATTCCAGCGATTAAGCCAAGATGCTCCAATTTCATTTTCCTTATCAATAATTAAAAAATTCTTATCGTTTTTCTTTAAATGATAAGCCATAGATAATCCTGCCTGTGCAGCACCTATTATTATAAAATCCTTCATTAATTGTTCTTGATGTTATGTGAGGAGTATACTGCTTTTAATACTTTTACACAAATAGAATTAGAAATAAGCCTTCAACTGAATAGTTCCTGTATGGATGGTTTTAGACGTCTCTGTTTTACGACCAAAATAATTGAGATTTAAATCTAAAAACTTAGTCAGCTTCTTTTGTGCCAATAAACTCCAGGTGAAGTTTTTTCCTGGCTGTAAACCTTCTAACATCTGGTATGCCACTGGTGTGTTAGGATTGCCTTCATATTCATTTTGAAACAAATTGAATTCACCTGTTAATGCAATTTTTGCAGCTTTATTATAGGTAAAAGAAAACCCATAATTATTCTGTGATAATGCCTCTAAACTTCCAATAGTATTTTCTTTTGAGGTGTATTGATAGAAGACATCAAACTGCGCATTTTCACTAAACAAATATGATAATTTAGGTTGAAAACGCTCTTCTTCAATCAGATAATTTCTGTTGGCAAAGTTTTCACTAAGACTTTCATCTGTTCCAAAACTTGCCTGCGCATTTGCCAACCAATTAGTGGCAAATTTGTGATTAAAATTAAACTGATGATTGGTGAGTTTATTTTCCTGAAAACCTATAGACAACAGACTTCTACTTGTATTGGTTAAAAACGTATAAGACGTAGTATAGCGCTGTTTTCCTCTGTTGTAAAACAATACGTTTCTCACACTATTATTTAACGCTAATTGGTTGTCTTCATCAGCTTCAAATGGATTTAAATTAAAATTATTGCCTTCTCTTCTAATCTTCCTATCAATGAGATACGATGTTTGATTGTAAAAATGCGAAAAGAACTTTTTGGTTTTGTCCTCAGAACTGCTCCATTGCATCGGATTTATAGTCAACGTCTGGCTCAATCTATTTTGATGTGTTCTTACAAAAACCTGGTTTGGTAATAATACGCGTATATAATTGCCTTGGTCTGTAAATTGGGCTATTTCAAACTCATTGAGTTCTTGTATGCCATTTTCATTATAGTCAATCCATGTGTAAGCACCTTGTCCTGCTTCTACCTCTACATAAGTAAAATCTTGCTGTGGTAATGTACCTGAATTGGTTTCAAAACTTGTGTTCCAAAGCACAAGATTATTAAACAATTTTTGATTGTAGTTTAATCTGCTGTTTAAACTCTGTTCGTCTTCAGAGGTTTCGTCTTCAGCCTTCAAACTTCTATAGTTCACAAAGAGCTGTAGATTGGTATTTTTATTCTGAATTAATCGTGATTTGAGATAATAGGTATTTGAAGCATTTACACGCTCTAGATTATTATTACGTAAACTATCATTAAAGCGTTTTATATAACCAACCTCAGCATAGACTTTAGTACTATCACCTATTCCAACAAAGGCTTCGTATGCCGAAAATCGCTGACTTAATGGCGTTAATGAATCGGTAGCAATAACGGTTTGCTCATTGTCTTCTGTGGCAAATTTTGCACCAACCCATTTATTGTTTTTGGCATATACCACACGATTATAAGATCTTAAAAAGGTGGAACGATTAATGGTACTTTCACTATTGAGAAAACTTGAATTTGTAAAAACCCTAAAGTTACCCAAACGCAGGTCTGCCATAAGATTATGACGACTTCCATTAAAATTATTAGCGTAATCTAAATATTCAAAATTATAGGATGTAAATCCTTTTTTAGCATGTGACAATTGTAATCCTGAAGTGAGCAAAAGTTGATTTCCTAAAATAAAATTTCCTTGATCGTCTCTGTTATCTTCAAGGTTCCAATCGCGATTAAATTCTGCTCTGTATAAACGTTGAATAGTTCTAAAATTCTCTTGAATAAAATCGGCATCAACTAATGCAGACAAATTCCAAAGGCTATCGTGTTTAATTAACTTTTGATTCACTTTAAATTTCCCAGCAAAACCATCATTATCATCATCATCTAAACTCGAAAATAAATTGATGTCATTTTTACTTCCTGCCAATTCAAAAAACACATCTGTTTTTTCAGTCGGTTGATAGCGACCATTTAGTACTGCAATTTGCAAGCGTTCTGGCGCTACGAGTTGGGTAACAGGTTCGTAATTTCCTTGCGGAACACCACCAATTGGCGCAACGTATTCAAAAATATTGCTCACAGCATTATCGTTACTTAGTATATAATTCCCTTGATTTGCACCAACCAAGGTAAACCGAACTCGAAACAACTGGTCTTCGGGATTTTGAGAGAAAACAAAAATCTCTTCACCATCTACAATTTCTTTTCGGTAGAGAATTCTGTTTTCAGAAAACGATTCTTCCGTCGCTGAAGGCGCAACCATTAAGCTGGTATCATCACCAGCATTAGCTAAAATTTCCGTTTGTTCTGTTGATAGATTTTGCTGTAATGGCTGATTTTTGGCATCACTTTCAGAATACATAGAAACATTTAACTGCAATTTTTCGGTTTCAAAAGTACTACCTCCAAACACAGTAAATCGCGAATAATTTCGCTCACTAAACTGGTAATCTACCGTAATACGCATTTCGGAAGTGATTGGATAGGTTGAGTTGAAAATGATTTCACCAGCATTATAATCGATGATGTAATCATTGTTTTCTCCACGCTCCAAAGGCACACCATTAACATAAACAGTTTCGCTACCAGAAACAATAAGTACAAACAATTCATTATTTGGTCCTCGTAATTTGTAAGGTCCTTGATTGCCTTCTTGAGCAGTAAATTGTGTTGTTGTAAACTGACCTCGAACTAATGCTCCTGAAGCAAAAACCGAAGTCTTATCACTCAAGTTAGCATTAACCATTAAACCTTGCACACGCTTAGAAAAGTTAGCATAGTAACTTTTGGTGTTCACTAGGTCTATATCACCTGCTCTAATGTTCCAATTATCACTAAAAAGTTCTATAAATACTTGATCAAACTCATCTAATCGCTGGGAATACCCACTTTCTTGCAACGGAATATTAGCATCTTGTATCGAGGCTCTAAGAGATACCTTGTCACTCAACTTTCCAGAAATTTGTAAATCGAGTTCACTATTTAAAACGGAATTTTGATTATTCCCAATCGTTACACCTCTTGAAATACTACCTGAAGTGGTTAAACCATCAAAAGGTGTAAAAACGTTTCGGTTTGAAGAGTTTTCTAACTTATACAAAGTTTCTATACCAGCGACCGAGCGGTCTACAATAACATCGTTATCTAATTGCTTATATACTTTTGTTATAAAATTTGGGTAGCGTAAATATTCAATATCAATAGAATCTATTTCAACCTGTTGATTAAACTTCAAAATAGATTTTGAAAAATCAACTTTATAAAGTGTAGAATCAAGAACAACGCCTTGCTTAGTTTTCACAACAAACTTTGATGGATTTATACTTACAGAATCTATGAGAATTGAATCTGCTACAGCAACGCGTTTTTTCTTGTAATTACTCGATTTTTCTTGAGTAAAACCCAAAAAAGAAATCAATAATATAATAAGAAATAGCGCTTTTTTCATCTAAAATAATAACTGCCTAACGTTTGAAATATTTTATCGTTAAAAGCAGTATAAATTTATAGTGTAAAAGTACTCTATTATTTATTTTAGCAGAATACCGATAAATTTATCAAAAATCAGGAATTTAAAAACAAATGAAAATAGCTTCGTACAATGTTAATGGCATAAGAGCTGCCATAAATAAAGGTTTTATAGATTGGTTACAAGCCACAAATCCAGACGTAATTTGTTTACAGGAAATTAAAGCCATGGAAGACCAACTCGACTTAGATCTCTTTACAAATGCAGGCTATGAATATAATTACTGGTTTAGCGCTCAAAAAAAAGGCTATAGTGGTGTTGCCATTCTTTGCAAAAAAGAACCAAACCATATAGAATTTGGTACTGGTATAGAGTCTATGGATTTTGAAGGCAGAAACCTTAGAGTAGATTACGATGCTGTTTCTGTAATGAGTATGTATTTACCTTCTGGAACCAATGACGCAAGACTATCGCACAAGTTTGAATACATGGATTTAATTCATAATTATTTAAACGAGTTACAAAACGAAAAACCAAATCTTGTGGTTTGTGGAGATTATAATATTTGCCATGAGCCTATAGATATTCATAACCCGAAAATGAAAGGTGTTTCTGGTTATTTACCTGAAGAACGTGAATGGTTAGGTAATTTTATAGACAGCGGATTTATTGATAGTTTTAGACATCTACACCCAGAAAAACAAGAATTCTCATGGTGGAGTTACAGAGCCAATGCCAGAGCCAATAACAAAGGTTGGAGGTTAGACTATGCCATGGTGAGTGAGCCTTTACAAGAAAAAATAAAACGAAGCGTTATACTCACTGAAGCTGTACATAGCGATCATTGCCCAATTTTATTAGAATTAGATTTATAAATACATTTTATTCCATTTTAAACATGATTAAACAACTTTCATTAATAGCACTTTTACTTCTCACAATGACGTCTTGTGTGTCTAAAAAAATATACACAGAACTTGAAGATAAATACGCTAATCTTAAAAAAGAAAACAGAGCCTTATCTGATGAAGTAGAAGCACTTTCTGTAGACAAAAACAAATTAACCAACGATTTAAACAGCTTACAAGCAGCTTATGACGATGCTGTAAAAGAAAGGGATCAATTACGTTCAGATTATGCTGCTACAAAAACTAACCTAGATAATTTAAAAGCGTCCTACGATGCATTAGAAAAAAATAGCTCTGCTGAAATTGCAAAAAATGCTAAAAAAAACAGAGAGCTTTTAGCGCAATTAGAAGCTAAAGAACAAGCCCTTGCTGCCGAAAATGAGCGTTTAGAAAAACTAAAAAAAGAATTAGAAAGTAGATCGCAACGTGTTGCAGAATTAGAGAGTGTAATTGCTGCAAAAGATGCTAACATGCGTGCTTTAAAAGATGCTATTTCTAAAGCCTTAACTAACTTTGAAGGCAAAGGTCTTACGGTAGAGCAACGCGATGGTAAAGTTTATGTATCTATGGAAAATAAGTTACTTTTTGAATCTGGAAGTTGGTATGTTGGTGCACAAGGGAAGCAAGCTGTAAAACAATTAGCAAGCGTTTTAGCAGACAATCCAGATATTGCCATTTTAATTGAAGGTCATACAGACAACGTACCTTACAAGGGCAATGCACAATTAAGTGGCAACTGGGATTTATCGACTAAGCGTGCGACAGCAATTGTAAATATTCTTAGAGAGAATAATGCTATTAACCCTGAAAATTTAACAGCAGCAGGTCGCGGAGAATATGCACCAGTAGCCTCTAACGACAGTGCGGAAGGCAGAGCTAAAAACCGCAGAATAGAAGTAATCTTAACTCCAAAACTTGATGAGATTTCAAAACTGTTGAATGAAATTTAGTTGTCATTGTTAGCTGTCAGACTGAGCTTGTCGAAGTCAAAGCGTGGCAATCTTTATGAAAATTTAAGTTTAATTAATAAGATTCCCTCTTTCGTGGGAAGTAAGCATGAAATACACAACATTACCAAACACAGATATAAAAGTTAGTAAAATATGTTTAGGCACTATGACTTGGGGCAACCAAAACACCCAAGATGAAGGTTTTGCTCAAATGGACATGGCCTTAGACAAAGGTGTTAACTTTTTTGATGTCGCCGAATTATATCCTGTACCAGCAGAAGCAAAAACTTATGCAGAAACAGAACGCATTATTGGTAATTGGTTTGCTAAAACAGGTAACAGAGATAAGGTTATTTTAGCTACTAAAATTGCTGGTCCTGGTGACTATACAGCTCACATAAGAACTACTAGTTTTAGTAAACAAGCCTTAAATGAAGCGGTAGATAATAGTCTAAAACGCTTACAAACGGATTATATAGATCTATACCAACTACACTGGCCAGAACGCCAAACTAATACTTTTGGTATTAGAGACTACAAGCACAACCCAAATGATAAGTGGGAAGACAATTTTAATGACGTATTAAACACTTTAGATGATATAATTAAATCCGGAAAAATTAGGCATATAGGATTGTCTAATGAGAAAGCTTGGGGAACCATGCGTTACTTGGAAGAATCCAAATACAATAATTTGCCCAAAATGATTACTATTCAAAATGCTTACTCTTTATTGAATAGAACTTTTGAAAGTGAATTGGCCGAAGTCTCTCATAGAGAAAACATCGGTCTTTTAGCGTATTCCCCTATGGCTTTTGGTGTTTTGTCTGGAAAATATATCAAAGGTTTAGATAATGAAAACTCACGTTTAAATTTATTCCCAAGGTTTGCAAGATATAGTAGTGCTCAATGTGCAGAAGCCACAAAACTTTACTTAAAAATAGCGGAAGATCATGGAATGACACTAGCACAAATGTCTCTAGCATTTGTTAACCAGAGACCATTTGTAACCAGTAATATTATTGGAGCTACAAGTACAAAACAGCTTGAAGAAAATATCGATAGCATTAATATTAATCTGTCTGATGATGTGTTAAAAGCTATTGATGAAGTTCATGCAAGTATGCCAAATCCTGCGACCTAATTTTCAAATAACTTAAAGTCTTAAGTCCTTCTAGTTTTTGAAGGACTTAAGACTTTCATTTCTATTTATTCCAACTATTATATTAGTGTTAATTCCTTAGCTAATCCTTAGGTTTTTTCTACCTTTGCGGCTCGTTTCAAATCAAGGTATTATTTGCAACTTAAAGACGCAGAAAATCACACATGTTTAAACTATTGACTACAGGATTTTGGGAAGGTGTTGCGAGGATTATTCTTCGTAATAAAATCTTCATTCTTATTGCTATTATAGTAGCAACTGTGTTCTTGAGTATGCAATGGAAACATATGCGCTTTACATATACCGAAGCTAATATGTTGCCTGATGACCATGAAGTTAACCTAACTTACAACGATTTTTTAGAAGTTTTTGGAGAAGAGGGTAATCTCATTGTTTTAGGAATAAAAGACTCAAGCGTTTTTACTGTAAAACAATTCAACGCTTGGAATAACCTTGCTGAGTCCTTTAAGTCTTATGACGAAGTTGAAACCGTTCTGTCTATAAAAGACCTTCAAAAGCTTGTTAAAAACACCGAAAAAAAACAGTTTGATTTAGTCCCTTTTATAAAGGACTCTATTTCCAGCTTAAAACAAATAGATCAACTTCAAGAAGACCTTTTTAAGAAATATCCTTTTTACGATAACTTTTTATTTAATGCAAAAACCAAAACATTACGTACTGCAATATATCTAAAGAAAGACATCGTTAATACATCTGCCAGAAAGGACTTTATTATAGATGTTCTTGAAAAACAAATAAACGACTTTAAGGAAGCAACAAATCTAGAGGTTAGAGTATCTGGCATGCCTTACATCAGAACACTCAACTCACAAAATATTGTTGACGAAATACCAATTTTTATTGGAGCTGCTTTGTTTGTAACGTCATTTATTTTCTTTTTATTCTTTAGGTCTTTTAGAGCCACATTTATCTCACTTATAGTAGTATGTATTGGTGTGATGTGGACCTTTGGAATACTCGGCTTATTGGGCTATGAAATTACAGTACTAACAGCTTTAATTCCTCCATTAATTATTGTTATTGGTATACCAAACTGTATCTTCTTAATTAATAAGTATCAGCATGAAGTTAGGTCGCATGGTAACAAGGTAAAATCTTTACAGCGCGTTATCACTAAAGTTGGTAATGCCACATTAATGACCAACGTTACTACTGCTTCTGGTTTTGCAACGTTTATCTTAACTGAAAGCAAGCTGCTAAAGGAATTTGGTATCGTAGCATCGCTGAGTATTCTGGCTATTTTCATTCTCTGTTTGCTCATTATACCTATAATGTACACGTTTTTGCCATATCCAAAAGAGCGTCATTTAGAACATTTAAACAAACGTTGGATTAGTGGCTTTGTAGATTGGATGGAACGCATGGTGAAGCATAGAAGAATTACTATTTATGCAACAGCATTCGTGCTTATTATGGCGAGTATGATAGGTATCAATCAAATGAAAATATCTGGTAGTTTGATTGAAGACATGCCAAAAGACAAGCAATTTTTCAAGGATATTCGCTTTTTTGAAGAAGAGTTTAACGGCATTATGCCTTTAGAGATAATGGTGGACACCAAGCGTAAAAAAGGAGTTATGAAATTGTCTACCTTAAAACGCATTAATGAGTTAGAAGAACTTATTGAAGAAACACCAGAACTTTCTAAACCAATTTCTGTAGTGAGTTTAGTGAAGTATAGCAAACAGGCTTACTTTAACGGCAATCCAAAATATTACCAGTTACCTACAAGTCAAGAAAATAGTTTTATTCTGTCTTATGCAAAAAATTCATCTTCAGATGTAGATTTACTTAAGAATTTTGTAGACAGCACTGGGCAATATGCTCGCATTACTACCTTTATGAAAGATATTGGTACGGACAAAATGGAGCGCATTCAAGAGAACCTTCAAAATAAAATAGATAAGGTTTTTCCTAAAGAACGTTATAATGTTACCATGACAGGTAAAGCCTTAGTGTTTCAAAAAGGCACAAAGTATTTGGTGAGAAACCTTGTTATTTCGTTAACACTTGCCATATTCTTAATTTCATTATTTATGGCATATCTGTTTCGTTCGTTTAGAATGATTATTGTATCGCTTATTCCTAACTTATTGCCATTGTTGGTTACAGCTGGTTTAATGGGTTATTTGGGAGTTCCTATAAAACCATCAACGATATTGGTATTTAGTATTGCTTTTGGTATTTCGGTAGATGATACTATTCACTTCTTAGCAAAATACAGACAAGAATTACAGGCAAACCACTGGAAGATTAGAAAATCGGTTTATGCCGCTTTAAGAGAAACTGGTGTAAGTATGTTTTACACATCGATTGTATTATTCTTTGGTTTCTCTGTATTTACCATATCGAGTTTTGGCGGTACTGTAGCATTAGGAGCATTGGTTTCAATCACTTTATTGTTCGCCATGTTATCTAACTTGTTACTATTACCTTCATTATTATTATCATTAGAACGTAATATTGCCAATAAGGAAGTATTACGTAAACCAACTATAGATATTATACCTTCGGAAGACGATAACGAAGACACTATAAAAAACGATTAGAAGAATTATCTTTGCATTTTCAAAATACATTAAAATGACAACAAAAACAGTAGCAGAATTATTATCACAAGATATCACTTTACAAGATGTTACCGTAAAGGGATGGGTAAGAACGTTTAGAGCCAACAGATTTATTGCTTTAAATGATGGCTCTACCATAAATAATATTCAATGTGTTGTAGATTTTGAAAATTTTGATGAAGCCTTATTAAAGCGCATCACAACTGGTGCTGCTATTCATATAAAAGGTGAATTGGTAGAAAGCCAAGGGAAAGGCCAATCGGTAGAAATACAGGTAAAAGAACTCGAAATTCTAGGAGATTCTGATGCCGAAACCTACCCTATTCAACCAAAAAAACACACGTTTGAATTTTTAAGAGAAAACGCTCACTTGCGTACAAGAACCAACACGTTTAGTGCAGTAATGCGTTTGAGATCGTCATTATCTTTTGCTATACACAAGTATTTTAATGAGAATGGCTTTTACTATATGCACACTCCTATAATCACCGGAAGTGATGCGGAAGGTGCTGGTGAAATGTTTAGAGTAAGTACTCTAGACCCTAAAAATCCACCATTAACAGAAGATGGCGATGTAAATTATAAAGAAGATTTCTTCGGGAAAGAAACTAACCTAACCGTTTCTGGACAACTAGAAGCTGAAACTTTCGCAATGTCTTTAGGTAAGGTGTATACGTTTGGGCCAACCTTTAGAGCTGAAAATTCAAACACCTCTCGCCACTTAGCTGAATTCTGGATGATAGAACCAGAAGTGGCTTTTATGGACTTGGCTGGCAACATGGATTTAGCTGAAGATTTCTTAAAATCTGTTTTAGGCTATGTGCTAGAAAACAACAAAGAAGACTTAGAATTTTTAGATAAGCGTTTACAAGATGCTGAAAAGACACTACCTCAGGCAGAGCGTAGCCCAATGAACTTACTAGACAAAATTAAGTTTGTTGTAGAAAACAACTTTAAACGTGTAAGCTATACAGAAGCTATAGATATCCTAAGAAACAGTAAGCCAAACAAAAAGAAGAAATTCAAATATATCATTGAAGAATGGGGAGCAGATCTTCAATCTGAGCACGAACGTTATTTAGTTGAAAAACACTTTAAATGTCCTGTAATCTTATTCGATTATCCTGCTAACATTAAAGCCTTTTACATGCGCTTAAATGAGGATGGAAAAACCGTAAGAGCTATGGATATACTTTTCCCTGGTATTGGTGAAATGGTAGGTGGATCTCAACGTGAAGAACGTTTAGAGGTTCTTAAAGAAAAAATGAAAGCCCTAGATATCCCAGAAGAAGAATTATGGTGGTACTTAGATCTTAGAAAATATGGTACAGCTGTTCATTCTGGTTTTGGTCTTGGGTTTGAAAGACTCGTCATGTTTGCAACAGGAATGGGTAATATTCGAGACGTTATTCCGTATCCAAGAACACCTCAAAACGCAGAGTTCTAAAATTATTATTAAACCTGTAAGGTATAAGTTACCTCACAGGTTTTTTTCTTACTTTTATATTCAACAGAAATTTCAATGTCCCTAAAACAGTATTTACAGTTTAAGCTTTCTCAAAAGCTTTCTCCACAGCAAATTCAACTTATGAAGTTGATACAGCTTCCTACACAAGCTTTTGAACAACGCTTAAAGCAAGAGCTTGAAGAAAACCCTGCTTTAGATACTGGAAAAGATGAACCTACAGACGATAATTTTGATGAATTTGACAACTCTGTAGACGAGTATAATGACAACGATACTATTGATGCTGACGATATAAATGTTGATGAATATTTAAGCGATGATGAAATTCCTGACTATCGTACACAGGCCAATAATTATAGTTCTGATGACGAAGAAAAAAACGTACCGTACGCTGCAGGAACATCCTTTACGCAACATTTAATTAATCAGCTTAACACCTTCAGACTTTCTGAGCAAGAAGAAGAAATTGCTTACTTCTTAGTAGGTAGCGTAGATGAAAGTGGTTATATAAGACGTTCGTTATCTGACATCACTGATGATTTAGCTTTTACCCAAAATGTATATACATCTGAAGAAGAGGTTGAAAAGGTTCTTAAAATTGTTCAGCAATTAGATCCAGCTGGCGTTGGTGCTCGAAATTTGCAAGAATGTTTAAGCATTCAACTGAACAGAAAAGAGCAAAATCCTGACGTAGAATTAGCCAGTAAGATTATAGATAAAGCTTTTGAGCAGTTTACTAAGAAGCATTATAAGAAGTTGATGCAAAAGTTCAGTATTGATGAAGAACAACTCAAAGATGCTATTGAAGAAGTTGAACGCCTTAATCCTAAACCTGGTGGTTCTTATGCTGGTAATAACAAAATCGTTGAGCATATTGTCCCAGATTTTGCTATTAAAATAGTTGACGGTGAGTTAGAATTGACCCTAAACGGAAGAAATGCACCAGAGCTTCATGTATCTAGAGAGTATAGCAATATGCTTAAAGGTTATAAAGACACTAAGGAGAAATCTAAAGCACAAAAAGACGCTGTACTCTTTATAAAGCAAAAGTTAGATGCCGCGAAGTGGTTTATAGAAGCTGTAAGACAACGTCAGCAGACACTTTTTGTAACCATGAGTGCCATTATGCACTATCAAAAAGAATACTTTCTTACAGGAGACGAGCGTAAGCTAAGACCTATGATCTTAAAAGATATTGCTGATGAAATTGAAATGGATGTTTCAACAATTTCGAGAGTAGCAAACAGCAAATATGTAGACACTCCTTACGGTACCAAACTGATTAAAGAATTCTTTTCAGAATCTATGACTAATGATCAAGGTGAAGAAGTTTCTACTAGAGAAATAAAAAAGATTTTAGAAACGGTAATTGAAGAAGAAAATAAAAAGAAACCTTTAACTGACGAAGCCCTATCTAAAATTTTAAAAGAAAAAGGCTATCCTATCGCCAGACGTACAGTTGCTAAATACAGAGAGCAATTAGACATTCCTGTTGCAAGATTGAGAAAAGAACTATAATTTATTTCTGGATGAAAAATTTTCTTTTAAAGAGCATATCTTTTGTTTTTCATCCTTTGATTATGCCTTTACTTGGTGTGATGTTTTATTTTCACAAAACACCTCGTTATATCCCAAAACCTATACAGAATGCTAAAATTTTCTCTATAGTTATACTTACTATAATACTGCCTGTCTTGTTATTTTTTCTACTTAAAACTATAAACAAGGTAGATACTATTTATTTAAAAAGTACGAGAGAACGCTTGATCCCTCTACTTATTAACTGTGTAATTATAACCCTAATACTAATTAGAGTATTAACACCAAATGAAATTGTTGAGTTATATTATTTCTTTTTAGGAATACTATGCTCTACTTTGGCTTGTTTTATAATGGCTGTTTTTAAAGTTAAGGCAAGTATACATATGATTGCAGCTTCTGGTTTCTTTATGTTTGCAGTAGCTATAGGTCTTCATTATAAGATAAATATTAACGGAACAATAGCATTAATGATGATTATCTTAGGCGCTATTGCAACATCTCGCCTACATCTTAAGGCACATACCAACCAAGAGCTTCTAATTGGTCTAATAACAGGGTTATTTCCACAAATTCTATTTATGAAATACTGGTTATAAAATGTAAAACATTAAGCCAATCTTAAAAGAGCTTATGTCTAGAATTTCCCCATCTAACTTTGCAGAATCTTTAAAAATAGGATTTAGACCATAATAAACATGAACATTCCACGTACTATAACCTGCACTTAAGGTTAATCCATACTGTAGTTTATTAAAGTTATCAATATTAGAAAGCTTCTCACTGCCTTGATCACTTTTAAATTTTGTTGAATTATAAAAAAGATATCCTAATTTAAATCCTGGATATATTCTTAAGAAATTATAATTGGTTGGACTAGATTTTCTCCATCGGAATTCAAAAGGTACTTCTAATAGATAGGTTGTAAATTTGTTCTTAGAAACATTGATTTCACTTTCATCTATCACATTAAATGAAACCTGATTATTTGTTTCGCTAATGGCCATATTCTGATTATAGGAATTTGTAGACAACCCCAAACCTATACCTAAAGCAACTGTTCGCTTTTCATTAATAGGCATATCTCTAATGAAACCAAGATGAAACCCTGTAGAAAAGCCACTCTGACTAACATCACCTGGTTTTTGGTTAAGAAGGTTATAAGTCACTGAAATATAAAACTGATCTTCGCGATAGTTCTTATACAATTCAGATTTTTCTTTATCTTCTGTATTTTGTGAAAAGCCGATGAAGCTTGTAATAAACAAAACAACTAAAAAGGTATTCTTCATAAAGATAAAACTACAAAATCTTTATACGATATAAAACAAAAACGTCCTGATTACTCAGGACGCTTTATATATAAAAATTAAGACTATTTTTATTCAGCTCTAGCGTTAGCAATATACATTACTTTTAATGTATTTGCTTTTCTAAGCTCTTGCTTAATATCAGAAACTAAACCTGCATGTGTGTCTTTATCAACTTTAAGACCTACAACAAACTTTGGTTGTAGTTCTTCGGTTAACTCACGCTGAGCTTCTAATACACTAGATTGAACCTCTTCTACCTTAATGATTTTGTCATTAAATTGTATTACTGGCTCTGTACCCAATTGTTTGAACTGAGCACTAGGTTTACCTGCATATATAAAAGCGGTTCTATCTTTCTTAAGCTTCTCTACCTGATCTGCGCTTGGCAATCTATTCTCTATCATTAGAGAACTATCACGCATTACAGTTGCTACCATGAAAAAGAAAAGTAACATAAATACAATATCTGGTAAAGATGCCGTTGAAATTGCTGGCAAATCTCCTTGTTTTCCTTTTTTAAACTTTGACATAATTGTTACTTTTTAACTTTTATCTGGTTCTGCTTCAGACAATTTCATAGGGAATAATTTTTTTACAGCTTCTATTCGACCATTCAAAATTGTATCCTTACTAAATTGGTTCTTTTCTTTCTCTTCTAACATCGCTTGATAAACTTTTTCAGTTCCTCGGTATTCTTTTAAGTTACCGAACAAACGTTTAGCTTCTCTCTCTCTTAAGAAATTATAGGCCGCTACAAGTTCGTTTTGCACGTCTATATATTTCTCGTACGATGTTTCTCTGTCGTGTTTCATAGATATAATTGCCTTATCAGGATGGTCAGACGATGATTCGTCTCTCTTTCCTTTACAGTAATCACATCGTTCACCTGCTGCATTGGTTCCTCCACCATTATCTAAAAACTCTATGGCTGCTTGTCTTAAATCCTTTAATTCCATTTGCTTTTCTTCTACTAGCAATTGGTTATTTCGGTTTATAAGAACAGTAAATAGGTTTTTTTGCTTAATAATAGGTGGCTCAACCTCAGTGTCGTCAATAGGTGGCAAACTTCTTAACAAACCCTTATCTTTTTCTATAGTAGTTGTTACCAAGAAGAAGATGAGTAGTAAGAAGGCAATGTCAGCCATTGAACCTGCATTAACTTCTGGTGCTGCTCTTTTTGCCATACCTTATTATTTACTTAATGTTTTTTTAACTCCTGAAAATATCATTGCAACTGCAGCAATAACAATTAGTACGTAAAAAGCGATAAGACCTCCACCTACTAACTTAGATTCACTTTCTGTTGCTAATGTATCACCAGATTTGTATAGTCCTTTAAGGAATGATTCATCTGGTCCTACTGATATCACATACGATATAATTAATACCGCTGCAAAAGCTCCTACTCCTATTAACGTATTTTTCAGTCCCGACGTATTTGTAAAAAGATTTTTTAATACAAAAACCACCACAAATAATAAAACTATACCTAAAGTAATGTAAGCTATAATTGCAATCGGATCTACAATAGCAGTATCTCCTGCTAGAGCCGCTGCTTTAATCTCATCGTCACCTTCTACGATTATTCTTCCAAGGAAGAAAATTCCGGCAACACTAAGAAGTAAAGCTACTATTTTTAATATTTTGTGTAACATAATTTAATTTAGTCTTTTTTATTTTTTGTGTCTTACTAATAAGTCCATCAATGTAATTGATGCATCTTCCATGTCATTTACAATACTATCAATCTTAGCGATGATGTAGTTGTAAAAAATTTGAAGAATAATAGCCACAATAAGACCAAATACTGTTGTTAAAAGTGCTACTTTAATACCACCTGCTACTAAAGATGGTTGCATATCACCTGCCGCTTCAATTTTATCAAAGGCCTGAATCATACCGATTACCGTACCCATGAAACCAAGCATTGGTGCTAATGCGATGAATAAAGAAATCCAAGACACATTCTTTTCTAACTGACCCATTTGTACACCACCATAAGCTACTACAGCTTTTTCAGCAGCATCGATATCTTCGTCAGCTCTATCTAAACCTTGATAGAATATAGAGGCAACTGGTCCTTTTGTGTTTCTACAAACTTCTTTAGCAGCTTCTATACCACCAGACGCAAGTGCATCTTCTACATTTTGAGTTAATTTTTTAGTGTTTGTAGTTGAAAGGTTTAAAAAGATAATTCTCTCAATAGCGATTGCTAAACCAAGAATTAAACATAATAATACAATACCCATAAAGCCTGGGCCTCCTTCAATAAAACGCTTTTTTAATTCTTGATGGAAACTCAAATCTTCACCTGCTGTTTCGCCAGCATCTTGAGTTACTGTAGTGATAGTTGCTGTTGTAGTTGCTAATGTTGTTGCATTGGCATTAACAGTTCCGATAGCCATTAAACATGTTATGGCAAGAATAGAAAATAATCTTTTCATTGTTCTTAATCTTAATTTTATTAGTTAAAGTGTTAAAGATAAAAAAAATAATGTAACAATCGCCTAAAATCTGTGCAGAGAGGAAGGGATTCGAACCCTCGATACCCTTTTGGAGTATACACACTTTCCAGGCGTGCGCCTTCGACCACTCGGCCACCTCTCTGTAAATTTTATCAAAAAATTACGGTGTGCCAAATAACAAAAAAAACTTCAAACACTAAAATTTGTATCGTTAATTTTAGGTCATTTCGCCACGTAAGGACGTTTCAAATGTTTTTTTGAATTCTGAGTGAGGTATATTCTCTCCTAGAAGGTACATTAATTTAGTAATGGCAGCTTCTGTAGTAATGTCTTTTCCAGAAATGACACCTATGGTTTTTAGTTTAGAACTGGTTTCATACTGTCCCATATTAACACTTCCACCTGCACATTGTGACACATTAATAATATGGAGACCTCTTGATATTGCTTTTTTTAATAAATCCACAAACCAATCTTCGGTTGTTGCATTGCCTGCTCCATAGGTTTCTAGTATTAATCCTTCAAGTGTTTCACAATTTAGCATTGTTTCAACTAACACCTCAGAGATACCTGGAAACAATTTTAAAACACCAACATTAGTATTCATCTTTTTGCGAACTATTAATTGATCTAAAGATTTTCCTCTCCATAAATACTCCTTATTAACATTTAGGTGTACGCCAGACTCTGCCAAATTAGGGTAGTTAAAGGATTCAAAGGCTTCAAAATGCTCGGCATTTATTTTAGTTGTTCTATTGCCTCTGTATAATTTGTATTCAAAATAAAGACCTACTTCTCTTATAACAGGTAACCCATCTTGCTGTAACGATGCCATCTGAATAGATGTGATTAAATTCTCCTTAGCATCTGTTCTTAAATCTCCTATTGGTAATTGAGATCCTGTAAAAATGACTGGCTTTGTTAAATTCTCAAGCATAAAACTTAAAGCAGAAGCTGAATAACTCATGGTATCACTACCATGCAGTACTACAAAACCATCAAAAGCAAGATAATTAGCCTCTATAATTTGAGCTATATCTGCCCAATATTTAGGGCTCATGTTAGAAGAATCTATAGGTTCTTCAAAAGAAATGGTTTCGATATTACAATCTAAAAGACGAATCTCTGGAATGCGCGTTAAAATACTATCAAAATCAAAGGCTCTTAACGCTCCTGTATCGGCATCTTTTATCATACCAATTGTTCCACCTGTATATATTAATAAGATATTGGGCTTTTGCATACTATATACCAAATACTTGTTTTGAATTTTCGGTTGTGATAGCCGCTATGTCTTCGGCACTCATTCCGTAAAGTTCGGATAATTTTTCTAATACCTTAATAATAAATAGACTTTCATTACGCTTACCACGATATGGTTTTGGCGCTAAATAAGGTGAATCTGTCTCTAAAACAATATGTTTTAAATCGATCTCATTTATAAACTGGTCTATTTTTCCATTCTTAAAAGTCACTACTCCACCTATACCTAACTTCATATTATACGATATGGCTTTATGTGCTTGCTCTAGCGTACCCGTAAAACAGTGAAAAATCCCAAAAAGATCGTCTGATTTTTCTTGTTCTAAAACTTCAAAAATCTCATCAAATGCTTCTCTACAGTGAATTACAATTGGCAACTTATATTTTTTGGCCAGATTGATTTGATATTTGAATGCTTCAATCTGAATATCTAATGTGGTTTTATCCCAATATAAATCAATTCCTATTTCACCAACGGCATAAAATTTTCGTTGCGACAACATATCTTCTACATGCGCTAACTCGTCTTTAAAATTTTCCTTTACATGTGTAGGATGCAATCCCATCATTAAAAAAATATGTTCAGGAAAATCTTTTTCTAGTTGAAGCATCGCTTCGGTATAGGTAGAGTCTATTGCTGGAATAAAAAAACGCGAAACATTTTCACCCAAAGCACGCTGTATCATGGTTGCTCTATCTTCATCAAAAGCTTCGCTGTATAAATGCGTGTGTGTATCAGTAATAATCATTTGCCAAAAATAAACGTTTAGTATGTTATATTTACACAAAATTTTAAAATGGAAACGTTAAAAGACTTTCTTCTAAACAAAGGCTACTCCAAGATAAAACTCAAATTGACCAAGACTAATCATTTTGAAATTAAGGCTACTATTAATGGAGTTAAAGGACGATTTATTTTAGACACTGGTGCTTCTAGCAGTTGTGTTGGCTTTGAAGCCATAGAACGCTTTAACCTTAGAGTAAAGGATTCTGAAATTAAAGCCGTTGGTGCTGGAGCTTCTAACATGACGACTCAAATTTCTAAATCCAACAACTTAAAAATTGGAAAATGGAAAAAAAGTAGAGTTGCACTGATTCTTTTTAACCTTTCGCACGTTAACACTGGACTTGTTAATCATAATGCAGATCCTGTGGACGGCATTATTGGTGCAGATATTTTAAAGAAAGGAAAAGCGATAATCGATTACGAGAAGAAATACCTTTACTTAAAGCTAAAAGAAATTTCCTAACCAAAAGATTCTTTTTATATTTATCTCCCTTAGTTGATTAATAGCTCAATGAATCCCACCATTATAATAGCAGACGACCATCCTTTGGTGCTAAAAGGACTTCAAGACTTTTTACACGAAAAAAACTATAATGTCCTTGCCAGTGCAAAAAATGGCAAAGAAGCTTTGGCATTGATAAAAGCTCATACACCTGATATTGCTATTCTAGATATTAAAATGCCTTTTTTTACAGGTTTACAAATTGCTGAAAAATGTAAAAAGGCGAACCTCAAAACCAAAATAGTCCTTATTACTTTTGAAAAAGATGAGAAAATATATAACGAAGCTAAAGCTTTAGGTGTTTATGGTTATGTATTAAAAGAGTTTGCATTAGACGAAATTGAAAACTGTATTTCTTCAGTGACTGAAGACAAACCCTATTTTAGTCCAGAGCTTTTAGCATACATAGAAGTTGATGAAGCACCTGAAGAGCTACAGCTTTTAACAAAGACAGAAACTAAAATCATTGGGCTGATAGCACAAAACAAAACTGGTGTTGAAATTGCCGACTTACTTTTTGTATCTACAAGAACTGTAGAAAAGCACAAAAGCAATATTATTAAGAAATTAAAATTGCAGAGCAAACAAAACAGTCTACTTATTTGGGCAAAAGAAAATTCTGATTATCTCTAGAATTTTTCAAAAAATACGTAAAGTTACGTATAGTATCGTATTATAATTATTCGGAATTTTACACTGTTATTAATTAAGGGTTAATAACGAGCTATTAATTAGTTCTTAGGGGATTATTTGAGCCTTGGAAGTCTTCCGAGGCTCTTTTTTTTGTAAAAACTCAAAAAATACGTAAAGTTACGTATAGTATTGTATTATAATTATTTAGAATTTTACAGAGCTATTAATCAATGCCTCAGATTATATTCTCAAAAAGCTCTGGGCAGAAATAAACGTTCAGAGCTTTTTTAAAAAAGAAATATTATGGAAACAATGAAAGAAGACACTACAAAAAGGGATAAAATATTTATGATTCTATTAATTGTAAGTTCTGTTATAGTCATCTCAGCGAATATAGCTGTTAATTTTTTTAGTTAATTTTAGTTAGTTACTCTTTGTTAGTTAGGAGTAAAAAAAGCGCAATTAGTAATTAATTTCGCTTTTTTAGTTTATAAAAATCTTGATATGGCTTTTATAATTCCAAAGCCTTTTTAACATCATTATTCATTAATAATTCTGTTGGGTTCTCTAAAGCTTCTTTAACTGCTACTAAGAAACCTACAGATTCTCTGCCATCAATAATTCTATGATCGTAAGATAAAGCCACGTACATCATTGGATGAATTTCAACCTCACCGTCTACAGCAATTGGACGCTGAATAATATTATGCATACCCAAAATACCACTCTGCGGAGGATTTATAATTGGTGTAGATAACATACTACCAAATACACCGCCATTAGAAATAGTAAAGGTACCACCTGTCATTTCATCTACAGTAATTTGACCATCTCTAGCTCTTAGTGCCAAACGTTTTACTTCTGCTTCAACACCTCTAAAAGTTAGGTTTTCTGCATTTCTTATTACTGGCACCATCAATCCTTTTGGTCCAGAAACAGCAATACTAACATCAACAAAATCGTAAGAAATCATTTCTTTTCCATCTATCATAGAATTCACAGCTGGATATTCTTGTAAAGCTCTTACTACAGCCAATGTAAAGAAACTCATAAAACCAAGACCTACTCCGTGCTTAGCTTTAAACTCTTCTTTATATTGTTTACGTAATTCAAAAATTGGTGTCATGTTAACTTCGTTAAAAGTCGTTAACATTGCTGTTGTATTCTTAGCTTCAACCAAACGCTCTGCTACTTTACGACGCAACATAGACATTTTGCTACGAGATGTTCCTCTGTTTCCACCTGTTGGAGTTCCCATAGATGGTACTGCATTTACAGCATCATCTTTAGTAATACGACCATCTTTACCTGTTCCACTTATAGTACTAGCATCTAGTCCTCTTTCTTCTATTATCTTTTTAGCAGCAGGACTTGGAGTACCTGTTGCATAGGTTTTAGATTCTGTAGCAACTGGTTTTACCTCTTCCTTAGGAGCTTCTTCCTTCTTTTCTTCTTTTGTAGAAGCAGGACTTTCACTACCTTCTGGCTTCTCTGCACTGGTATCTATTAAACATACAACTTGCCCAACAGCAACAGCATCGCCTTCTTCAGCTTTTAAGGTAATGGTACCACTGGCTTCAGCTGGCAATTCTAATGTTGCTTTGTCACTATCAACCTCAGCTATCGCTTGGTCCTTTTCTACATAATCCCCATCTTGTACTAACCATTCTGCAATTTCTACCTCAGTAATTGATTCGCCTGGTGAAGGCACTTTCATTTCTAAAATCATGCGTTATTGTATTTAACCCTTTTTTGGTTTAATTATTTTTTACTTCTTATTTGGTTATTCTTGCTTTTATCAAAAACGTAATCGATAACTTCTTGGTGTCTTGTTTTAGAACGCACCGAACTACCTGCTGCAGGTGCTCCATACGGCCTTCTACTTGCAGCACGCCATGTTCTTGCTTCATCTAAATGCATCATCATATGACTGTAAGCTCCCATATTTCGTGGTTCTTCTTGTGCCCATACGACATCTTCTGCATTCTTATATTTACCAATTATGTTTCTAATTTCATCTATTGGTAATGGAAATAATTGCTCTATTCTTACTAAAGCAACATCCTCTCTACCCAACTTTTCTTGTTCTTCTAGAAGATCGTAATAGAACTTACCCGTTACAAACACTAAGGTTTTAACTTTATCTACATTAGCACTTGCATCATCTATCACAGTCTGGAAGCTTCCGTTTGCAAACTCATCTACAGTAGATACTACTTTAGGATGACGCAATAAACTTTTTGGTGTAAAAACAATTAATGGTTTTCTATAGTTAGCTTTCATTTGCTTACGCAACAAATGGAACATATTCGCTGGTGTTGTACAATCTGCCACAAACATATTGTCTTTTGCACATAACTGTAAATAACGCTCCATGCGACCAGAAGAGTGTTCTGCTCCTTGCCCTTCGTAACCGTGAGGTAACAGCATTACCAATCCATTAGATGTTTTCCATTTATCTTCACCAGAAGAAATGTATTGGTCTAACATAATTTGAGCACCATTACTAAAATCTCCAAATTGTGCTTCCCATATAGTTAATGTATTAGGGCTTGCCATGGCATAACCATAATCAAAACCTACAACACCATACTCTGATAATAATGAGTTATAGATATTGAATTGCCCTTGGTTCTCCGATACATTTTTTAGTAAGATAATTTCTTCTTCACTATCCTCTACTTTAACAACAGCATGTCTGTGCGAGAAGGTACCACGCTCAACATCTTGACCAGAAATTCTAACGTTAAAGCCTTCAGCTAACAATGAACCATAAGCCAAATGCTCTGCCATTGCCCAATCTAGTCTATCTTCATCAAACATCGTTTGACGCGATTCTACTAAACGCTGAATCTTTCTGATAAACTTTTTATCTTCTGGTAAATTAGAAATAACCTTAGTAATATCTGTAAGAAGCTCCTTTGAAACCTTTGTATCAATAGGCTTCATCATTTCCTCTTCATCTACACGCTCAAAATCTTTCCATTGCTCGTGCATAAATGGGGAAATAACAGTCTTTTCTACTTTACGAGAATCTTCAAGTTTTTCTTCTAATTTATCCTTGTAATCTTTTTCAATTTTTGAAACATGGTCTTTATCTATTACACCTTCAGCAATTAATCGCTCTGCATAGATATCTCTTGGATTTTTGTGCTTTGCAATTGCTTTGTATAACAATGGTTGTGTAAACTTAGGCTCATCACCTTCGTTATGACCATATTTTCTGTAACCTAATAAGTCTATAAATACATCGCGCTTAAATTTCATTCTAAAATGAAGTGCAAATAATGTTGCGTGTACCACAGACTCTGCATCATCGGCATTAACATGAAGTACTGGTGACAAGGTAACTTTACCAACATCTGTACAATAGGTACTAGAACGTGCATCTAAATAATTTGTAGTAAAACCAATTTGGTTGTTTACTACAATATGCACAGTTCCGTTTGTTTTGTAACCATCTAATTGCGCCATTTGCACAACTTCGTACACAAGGCCTTGTCCAGCAATAGCAGCATCACCATGTACTACAATTGGTAATACTTGCGAAGCATCTTCAATTTCTGGTTTATCTTGTTTAGCTCTAGATATACCTTCTACAACTGCACCTACAGTTTCAAGATGCGAAGGGTTTGGAGCAATACTTAGGTTTATCTTTTTGCCAGAGTCGGTTTCGCGATCACTCGTCCAACCTAAGTGGTATTTTACGTCACCATCAAAAATCTGCTCTTCATAATCTTTACCGTCAAATTCGCTAAAGATATCTTTTGCAGATTTACCAAATATGTTTGTAAGCGTACTTAAACGGCCACGATGTGCCATACCCATAACAAACTCTTTAACTCCATACTCAGCTGCTGTTTCTATCATAGCATCTAAAGCAGGAATAAGAGATTCGTTTCCTTCTAAAGAAAATCGTTTTTGACCAACATATTTAGTATGTAAGAAGTTTTCAAAAGAAACAGCTTCATTCAATTTTCTTAAAATGTTCTTCTTTTGATCTGGAGAAAACTTAGGATGATTATCATTAACATTCAGTTTTTCTTGAATCCACTGAATTTCCTCTGGTTTCCTTATATACATATATTCTACACCAATAGAATCGCAATAAATGCTCTCTAGGTGATCTATAATACTCTGTAGTGTGGAAGTACCAATGCCTATGATTTCACCAGCAGAAAAAACAGTATTTAAATCGTCTTTAGAAAGACCAAAATTTTCAATTTCTAAAGTTGGTGCGTATTTTCTTCTAGCTCTAACTGGGTTTGTTTTTGTAAACAAATGCCCTCTGTTTCTATAACCATCAATAAGTTTTACAACCTGAAATTCTTTTTGAAGATGTTCAGGAATTTGAGCAGACACACCTTCTACTATTTCACCATCCATTCCATAATTTTCAGAGCCGAAATCGTACCCTTGAAAAAAGGCACGCCAACTCGGTTCTATGGCATCTGGATTTTTAAGATATTGGTCGTATAAGTCAGCAAAATATGCTGTATGTGCTGCGTTGAGAAAGGAATATTTATCCATTATTTTTACGAGACGTTGTCGTTTCAACAAAATTTCTTCAAAAATACAACTTTTAGTAGATATACTAACCGTTTTATTATATTTATAACAAATAAGGATCCAAGAATTATTAAGATGATAAAATTTAGATTAAAGACTTCCATAAAAATAATTTTAAGCAGTGTTCTTATATGTTTTTTTATGGTTTCCTCAAATGCTCAGAGTACTGCTGATGAAGATAATTTTTGGAGAAACGTTCAATTTGGAGGTGGTGTTGGATTAAATTTTGGAGATGGTTTTTTTAGCGGAGCTATTGCGCCTAATGCTTTATATAATTTTAATCCGTATGTCTCTACTGGTATTGGACTCAATTTTCAATATAGCTCGCAGCGCGATGTATTTAAATCTACCGTTGTTGGCGGCAGTGTAATTGGCTTATTTAATCCTTATAGAGAGTTACAAATTTCTACTGAATTTGAACAACTTTATGTAAACCGAGATTTTGATGAACAGTTTGTAAGTAATGTAGATGACAGCTATTGGTATCCTGCATTATTTTTGGGTATTGGTTACCGAAGCGGCAATGTAACTTTTGGAATAAGGTATGATGTGCTTTATGATGAAGATAAGAGCATACAAAACCAAGCTTGGATGCCTTTTGTTAGGTTTTGGTTTTAGAAACAAAGTCCAACCTAGCCTTATCAAAGGAAAGGATTTAGGATGAGCCCCTATTTTTATACCAAACCTTTTGCCACTCTCTTTGAAGAATTAAAAAAGTAACATCTTCAGATAATTTAACCATATCATCACTATCAAGTGATTTAATTTTTTGCTCAGATACATCTACCTGATAAAGCAAATTAAGATAGTCTGAAAATTTGTGCTGTATAAGATGAAAAACAGTGTCTTGTAGAACCAATTTTAAGCTAGTTGGCAATATCTCCTCATTAAATTGTATATCTACATTTGCAAAAAGTAAATCTTTATTAAGCTGAACAATTAGTTTTTTGTACAACTTTAATGCATTTGCCTCGGCAATTAGGTCTTTAAAGTTTACAGGCAATGCCATTACACACGTCTATTCATTAATTGTTCACCAAACAATTGGAGTATTTGTTTCTTATCTTCAGAAATATTTAGTTTTTCTAATACACTAAACGCTTTTTTAGTATAATCTTTAACAGCTAATTGCGTGGCGTCAGCCGCACCTGAAGCATTAAAAAGTGCTTTTACTTTTTCGACCTTATCTTCATTAGTAATTGAAATGTTAGACATTAACTCTAATAAATTATACTTCTCTATATCACTACCAAGTTCTAGTGTTTTAAGGTATAAATAGGTTTTTTTGTTTTCTAAAATATCTCCTCCTACTTGCTTACCAAAGGTTTCAGGATTACCAAAAGCATCTAAATAATCATCTTGAAGCTGAAAAGCAATACCTAGGTAACGTCCAAAATCATAAATACCATCCTGATCTTGTTCTGAGGCTTCAGCTACGATGGCTCCCATTTTCATAGCTGCACCAACTAAAACTGCTGTCTTATACTCTATCATTTTAAGATATTGAGGTATTGTAACGTCATTTCGTGTTTCAAAATCAATATCGTATTGTTGACCTTCACAAACCTCCAAAGCTGTTTTGCTAAACAACTTTGCTAAAGATTGAAAGATTTTTGGCTCATAGTTTTCAAACAGCTGATAGGCTAAAATCAACATAGCATCGCCAGATAATATTCCTGTATTAAGATCCCATTTTTCGTGTACTGTTTTCTTACCACGCCTTAATGGAGCATCATCCATAATATCATCGTGTACCAAAGAAAAATTATGAAAAACCTCAACAGAAAGTGCTGCATTCATGGCTAATGCTGCCTTGTCCCCAAAAATATCAGCCGTCATTAGAGTTAGTACTGGTCGAAGACGCTTTCCACCTAACTTTAATATATAATTTACAGGCTCGTAGAGATTTACCGGTTCTCTTTCAATAGCAAAATCCTCTAAATACTTTATAAAGGACTTTTGGTAAGCTTCAATGTTTTGCATAAGACAAAAATAATGCTTTCGACAAATTTAAAGCTAAGATTACCAATGTTAAATAATTATTAAAACGCAGGAAACTTTTTTTGTTTTTAAAGTTTCCTGTTGTAGATTTGCGCCTTAATTATGAAACACAAAATTTTAAAAACAGCTGTTGACATGTTCTTAAACTATGGGTTTAAGAGCGTAACTATGGATGATATTGCTAACGAAATGGGCATATCAAAGAAAACCATCTATGTACATTTTCCAAACAAAACCAAATTGGTAGAAGCTACAACATTATATATGTTTGAAACCATTTCTTGTGGCATTGATCATATATATGCATTAGAAAAAAATCCCATTGAGGAGGTTTTTGATGTGAAAAAATTTGTGATGGAACATCTGAAAAACGAAAAGTCCTCACCACAATACCAGTTACAGAAATATTATCCTAAAATTTTTGCCTCGTTGAAATCTAAACAGTTTGAAGTGATGCAAGGTTGTGTGATAGAAAACTTAAATAGAGGTATTAAACTTGGTCTATACAGAGACAACATTAACGTTAATTTTATTTCAAGAATTTACTTCAACTGTATGGTAACTCTTAAAGACCAAGAATTATTTCCTTTAAAAGCTTTTTCTATGAACACTTTAATGGAATATTATTTAGAATATCATCTTAGAGGTATTTGTACTCCAAAAGGATTAGAAAAATTAAACAAAATCTTAGAAATCAATCAAAATCAATAATACCCAATGCGAAAAACACTCATATTAATTACATGTTTATTTGCAAGTGCCATAGGTGTTTCTCAAGAGCAACCTACAAGTTTTACTTTACAAGAAGCCATCGATTATGCACTAGAGAACAATAGACAAGCAAAAAATGCGGCTAGAGATATTGAAGCTGCTAAAAAACAAAAATGGGAAACCACTGCAACAGGCTTACCTCAACTGAGCGCAAATGCGAGTTATCAAAACAATTTAAAACAACAAGTGTCTTTAGTACCTGCTGAATTTTTTGGAGGACAGGAAGGCGATTTTGCTGAAGTAGTTTTTGGCACCAAGCAAAATGTTAATGCAACAGCAACACTAAACCAGTTAATATTTGACGGATCTTATTTAGTTGGCCTTCAATCTGCTAAGGTGTTTTTAGAAATTTCAAAAAATGCTAAAGAGAAAACAGATTTAGAGGTAAGAAAAAATGTGATTAATGCTTACGGCAACGTACTACTTTCCGAAGAAAGCGTACTTATTTTAGAAAAAAACATTGAAGTTTTAGAGAAGAATCTTAACGAAACTACCAAAATCTATGAAAATGGATTAGAAGAAGAGGAAAGCGTTGAGCAATTACAAATAACACTGTCAAACCTAAAAAGCAATCTCAACAATTCCATTCGTCTTAGAGGTATTGCTTACCAAATGTTCAACATTACATTGGGTATAGACTATGCTGCTAAAATAACGCTGACTGAGAATTTAGAACAACTCACCCAAAAGAATATTTCTTTAGAAACTTTAGAATTTGAGAATGATATAACAGCAAATATTGATTATAAAATTGCAGAAAACGACAAAAAGTCTAAAGAACTTTTACTAAAATTAGAAAAAACCAGAGCACTACCAACGCTTAGCGCTTATCTTAATGGCGGCTATTTAGGGTTTAGTGATGAGTTTACATTTTTAGACAAAGAACAAAGTTGGGCTGGTTTCTCTGCATTTGGTTTTAACCTCGATATCCCAATTTTTAGTTCTGGTAAAAGAAGCGCTGCAACTCAACGTGCAAAAATTAATCTTGAAAAATCACAAGATGACCTTACCGAAACAGAACAACGTCTAAAATTACAGATTGAAACAGCAAAAAGCAATTACCAATTTGCTATTGAAGACTATCAAAACAAGCAAGAAAATCTAAAACTCGCAGAACGTATAGAAAACAAAAATCAAACGAAGTTTTTTGAAGGTATTGGTTCTAGTTTTGAGTTACGCCAAGCACAAACGCAACTCTATACTGCTCAGCAAGAATTATTACAAGCTATGCTAGACGTTATTAATACCAAAGCAGAGCTAGAAACAGCACTAAACACCATTTCACCAAAATAATCAATCAAAAGAAACGAATTATGAAAAAAATATATTCCATACTATTATTATCGATTCTTTTAGCCTCATGCGGAGAGCAAAAAAAGAATTCTGTAGAAAAAGTTCTAGAAAGCGATAACCTAGAAACCATAAGAAAAAAACGTGGTGAGTTAGTTAACGAGCAAGATGCCATTAACGAAAAAATAAAGTTATTGGATGAAAAAATCGCGACTTTAGATACTGTACAACACGTTCCTTTAATTACTACAATTACTGCCAAAACCGAAGAGTTTAAGCATATTTTAGAACTTCAAGGAAACGTCACCACAAAAGATCTTTTGGTTATTACACCAGAGTATAATGGTATTCTAACTAACGTTTATGTAAAGGAAGGGCAACAAGTTAGTAAAGGACAAACACTAGCAAAAATTGATGATGGTGGCTTAAGTCAACAACTAGCGCAATTAAAAATTCAGGCCGATTTAGCAAAGACAACTTACGAACGTCAAAAGCGTCTTTGGGATCAAAATATAGGTAGTGAAATTCAGTATTTACAAGCTAAGTCTACTTACGAATCTCAACAAGAAGCGGTGAATCAAATGCAACAGCAAATTGCAAAAACTGTAGTAAAAGCTCCTTTTTCTGGGACTATTGATGATGTTATCACTGAGCAAGGAAGTGTAGTCGCTGCTGGTGCATCTCCATTAATGCGTATTGTAAATCTTAATAATATGTATATCGAAACTGAAGTTCCGGAACGATACGTTACTGATGTTGTAAAAAATAAAGATGTTGTTGTTGAACTTCCTGTTCTAAACAAAAAAATTGACACTAAAATTCGTCAAGCAGGTGATGTTATAAATCCAGCAAACAGAACCTTTAAAGTTGAAATTGAAGTACCTAATAAAGACAAATCTATAAAGCCAAACCTTACAGCTAAGTTAAAGATTAACGATTATACTAATAAAGAAGCCATTCTTATTCCTCAAAGTGTAATTTCAGAAAATGCTGAAGGTGAGCAATACGTTTATGTGGTTACAAACAAAAACGAAAAAGGTATTGGCAATGCCAAACGTGTCATTATTGAAACAGGAAAAACACAAGGAGATGTTATAGAAATTCTAAACGGCTTAGAAACCGGAGCAGAAATTATTAAAGAAGGTGCGCGTAGTGTTAGAGACGGACAATCTGTGGAAGTAATCAACTATAAAGAAGAAGGTAATGGCAAATAAAAAGAAGAAAAATACAGATAAGGAATTTGGCTTATCGTCGTGGGCAATCAACAACAAAACCACGATGAATGTCTTAATTTTGGTTTTCTTCTATGTTGGTATAACTGCGTTTTTCAGTATGCCAAGAGAAAATTTTCCTGAGGTTAACGAAACCAAAATCTACATTAGCACATTATTCCCAGGAAATACTGCTGAGGATATTGAAAAACTTATCACAGATCCACTAGAAGACGAACTAAAAACCGTGAGTAATGTCGTTGAAATTACCTCAACGTCTCAAGAAGATTACTCTATGGTTATTGTGGAGTTTGATGAAGGACTAACCGTAGAACAGGCAAAACAAAAGGTAAAGGACGAAGTTGATACCGAAACCGCTAGTGAAGATTGGCCAACGTTTAACGGAGCCAAAGTAGAACCCGATGTTTTTGAATTAAGCCTTTCGGAAGAAATGCCTATTCTAAACATTAATATTTCTGGTGATTACCCAATTGAAAAACTTAAAGATTATGCTGAATATCTTCAAGATGAAATTGAAGATTTACAAGAAATCAAAAAAGCTGATATTAGAGGTGCACAAGAAAAAGAAGTTGAAGTTGCTGTAGATATCTATAAAATGATGGCTGCAAAAGTTACCTTCAGCGATATTATTGGAGCCATTTCCAACGGAAACTTAACACAATCTGCTGGCAACCTGAAGGCTAGTGGACAACGTCGTACCATTAGAGTTATTGGTGAAATTGAAGACCCATCTGAGCTAGAGAATTTTGTTGTAAAATCTGAAAACGGTAATGCTATTTACCTTAAAGATGTGGCTTCAGTGTCTTTTAAAGAAGAGGATAAAACAACTTTCGCTAGAAAATCAGGAGAACCTGTTGTGATGCTCGATGTTAAGAAACGTGCAGGAAAAAACATGGTGGCTGCTGCTGAGCAAATTCAAGTAATAGTTCAAGATGCTATAGATAACGAGTTTCCTAAAGATTTAGAAGTTTCTATAACTAATGATCAATCTTCAGTTACTATTGGTCAGGTTGATGACTTGGTAAACAACATCATTTTTGGTGTGATTCTCGTTGTAACGGTATTGATGTTCTTCTTAGGATTTAAGAATGCACTATTCGTTGGTTTTGCAATACCAATGTCTATGTTTATGTCGCTTATGATTCTGAACCTTATTGGCTATAGTTTAAATACTATGGTACTTTTTGGACTTATCATGGGTCTTGGTATGTTGGTAGATAACGGTATTGTAGTTGTTGAAAACGTCTATCGATTGATGGATGAAGAAGGCATGAGTCGAAAAAAGGCTGCTAAAAAAGGTATTGGTGAGATTGCATTTCCTATTATTATTTCAACATTAACAACGGTTGCGGCTTTCGTTCCGCTTGGTCTATGGCCAGGAATTATGGGGGAGTTTATGAAAATTTTACCTATAACATTGTCCATTGTTTTAGGCTCTTCACTATTTGTTGCAATCTTCTTTAACTCTGTTTTAGTTTCACGCTACATGACTATTGAAGACAAAGACATGCCTTTAAAGCAGATTATTAAAACTACAGTCATTGTAGCCGTTATTGGTGTACTCATCCTTTTGTTTGGTGGAGCATATAGAGGTTTAGGAACCATTATGATTTTTACAGCCATAATGCTCTGGGCTTATCGTCTATTTATTAGAAACTGGGCGAATAGTTTCCAAAATAAAGCCTTGGTTAAATTAGAAGGTTGGTACGAAGGACAATTGCGTTGGGCACTTTCAAAAAGGAAGCCTTACATTCTTAGTATCGGTACATTCTTATTACTTATAGCTGCATTTATAGCGTTTGGAATCTCTTTAGTAACCCAACGTACAAAAGTTGAATTTTTCCCTGACAATAAACCGAATCAAATTATTGTCTACATCGAATATCCTGAAGGAACTGCAATTGAGAAAACCAATGCAATTACAAAGCAGATTGAAAAGCGTGTATATGACGTTGTTAACGACAGTCATTACATGGATGGAGACAGAAACTTCTTGGTAGAAAGTGCTGTATCTCAAGTTGGTGAAGGTGCTGGAAATCCACAAACCGATGGTGGATCTGCTGCAGAAATGCCTCATAAAGCCAAGATTACTGCCTCAATGCGCGAGTACAAATACCGTCGTGGTGAAGATAGTGAGATCCTACGCCAAAAAGTACAGGAAGCTTTGGTTGGTATTTATCCAGGAGTTCTGATTTCAGTTGAAAAAGATGCCAACGGACCACCTGCTGGTTCACCTATCAATATTGAAATTGAAGGTAGCGATTATGATGAACTTATTGTAACCGCAGAGCAAATGCGTGAGTTTATTAACTCTAAAAATATTGCTGGTATTGATGAGCTTAAAATCGATGTCAACAAAGATAAACCTTCAATGATTGTTGAAGTTGATAGAGAAAAAGCTGGTGAACTTGGTGTTAGTGCTAAGCAAATAGGTGACCAATTACGTAATTCAATTTTTGGTGCTAAAGCTGGTATTTACAAAGAAGATGGTGACGATTTTGATATCTATGTAAGATTCAACAAAGACAATAGATATAATACGAGTGCGCTTTTCAATCAGAATATTACGTTTAGAGATAATACTGGTCAGATTAAAGAAATACCCTTATCTGCTGTTGCTAAACATAAAAATAATTCTGGGTTTAGTGCCATAAAACACAAAGACACTAAGCGTGTGGTTACAGTATATTCTGCTTTAGCGCCTGGTTATACAGATGCAGGAGCTATTGTAAATCAGATTCAGAATGAAATGCTGAGTTATAAAGGGCTTCCAGAAGGTATCAAAATTGATTACACTGGGCAGATTGAAGAGCAGAACAAGCAGATGATTTTCTTAATGGGTGCATTTTTTACTGGTTTGGCATTGATATTCTTCATATTGATTTTCCAATTTAATTCCATTTCAAAACCAGCAATTATTATGCTTGCTATTTTCTTGAGTTTCATTGGAGTGTTTGGAGGTATCGTATTATCAGGAAGCGCCTTCGTTATTATGATGACGATGGTTGGTATTATTTCGCTTGCCGGAATTGTGGTAAATAATGGTGTGGTATTATTAGATTATGCTCAACTTCTTATCGATAGAAAGAAAAACCAACTCGATCTAGATGAAGACCAATATCTAACTAAAGAACACCTGTACGAAAGTATAGTCAAAGCTGGTAAAGCACGTCTTAGACCAGTATTGTTAACAGCAATTACAACTATATTAGGTTTAATTCCACTGGCAATAGGACTCAACATTAACTTCTTTACGCTAGCTTCAGATTTTGATGCTAATATTTATATGGGAGGTGATAATGTAGTATTCTGGGGACCTTTGGCTTGGACAGTAATTTATGGTCTCTTAATCGCTACATTCCTAACACTCATTGTAGTACCAATCTTATTCTATCTAAGTGTTAGATTAAAAATGTGGATGCATAAAGACCGAGTAGCGAGTACAGAAACTGAAACAGATTTACAAGAGCCATTCAATATGGATAAAAGAATAGAAGGTCAACATTAAAAGTTTTTCTATTCAGAAAAAACAACCTTTATCTTACTAAGAAGGTTTGATTAATAGCAGAAAAAGTCTCAACAATTGTTGGGGCTTTTTTATTTGTTAATCATTTAACTTCATTAAATTTGCATCCGCATTCACCCTAGCATTTCGCAAAGGTGAAGATTATAAAATTTAGATATGTACAGAAGTCATAATTGTGGTGAATTAAGAGCCACAGATAGCAATGCAAAAGTTACCCTTTCAGGTTGGGTTCAAGGAGTTAGAGATAAAGGATTTATGGTCTATGTCGATTTAAGAGATCGATATGGTATTACACAACTTTATTTTGATGAGGAGCGTACACCAAAAGACATCTTGGACAGAGCTCAAAAATTAGGTAGAGAATTTGTAGTGCAAGTGAAAGGAACTGTTGTAGAGCGTGCTTCTAAAAACCCAAATATTCCAACTGGTGATATTGAAGTTTTAGTTTCTGAATTGAATGTTCTTAATACTTCTTTAGTACCTCCATTTACTATTGAAGATAAAACCGATGGTGGTGATGACCTACGAATGAAATATCGTTATTTAGATATTCGTCGTAATCCTGTGAAGAATAGTTTAATCTTCAGACATAAAGTCGCTCAAGCTGTTAGAAATTATCTTTCTAATGACGGTTTTATTGAAGTTGAAACTCCATACTTAATAAAGTCTACACCAGAAGGTGCTCGTGATTTTGTGGTACCTTCTCGCATGAACGAAGGTCAATTTTACGCATTGCCACAGTCACCTCAAACTTTTAAGCAATTGCTTATGGTTGGTGGCATGGACAAATATTTTCAGATTGTAAAATGTTTTAGAGACGAAGATCTTCGTGCCGATCGTCAGCCAGAGTTCACACAAATAGACTGTGAAATGGCATTTGTTGAGCAAGAAGATATTTTAAATACGTTTGAAGGCTTAACTCGTCACTTATTAAAAGAAGTAAACGGTGTTGAAGTCGACAAGTTCCCAAGAATGCTGTACGATGACGCGATGCGGTTGTACGGAAATGACAAACCTGACATTAGATTTGGAATGGAGTTTGGCGAATTAAATGACGTTGCAAAACATAAAGATTTCAACGTATTCAATTCTGCTGAATTAGTAGTTGGTATCGCAGTTCCTGGCGGAAATGAATATACCAGAAAAGAGATAGACAAACTTATTGATTGGGTAAAGCGTCCACAAGTTGGTGCTTTAGGAATGGTGTATTGTCGTTGTAATGAAGATGGTACTTTCAAATCTTCTGTAGATAAGTTTTATGATCAAGACGATTTAGCAAAATGGGCAGAAGTGACTGGAGCAAAAGCTGGTGATTTAATCTGTGTGCTTTCAGGAAATACTAATAAAGTTAGAGCGCAATTAAGTGCTTTACGTATGGAATTAGCAGAACGTTTAGGCTTACGTAAACCAGACGAATTCGCACCACTTTGGGTTATGGATTTCCCACTTTTAGAATGGGATGAAGATACTGAGCGCTACCACGCAATGCACCATCCATTCACGTCTCCAAAACCAGGTCAATTAGAATTATTAGATTCTAAACCAGGTGAAGTTAAAGCCAATGCTTACGATTTAGTATTAAATGGTAACGAAATTGGTGGTGGTTCTATTCGTATTCACGATAAAGCAACACAAGCGATTATGCTAAAACACTTAGGTTTTTCTGAGGAAGAAGCCAGAGCACAGTTTGGTTTCTTAATGGATGCCTTTGAATATGGTGCACCTCCTCATGGTGGTATTGCATTTGGTTTAGACCGATTGGTGGCTATTTTAGGTGGACAAGAAACTATTAGAGATTTCATCGCCTTCCCTAAAAACAATTCTGGTAGAGATGTAATGATAGATGCACCTGCACCTATCGATGACGAACAATTGCAGGAACTCAATTTAAAATTGAATTTAAAATCATAAATATTAAATCCTGCTTCTTGCAGGATTTTTTGTTAGATTTAAACTATGCCAACTAAGTCCAACTTATTAAAACGATTACTCATTTGGAGATACAAGCATGTCTCCGAAAAAAACTTTGTCTTTTTACTAAGTCTCATCATTGGTTTGTTAGCTGGACTCATTTCGGTTTTCATAAAAAACATCACTTTTGCTATTGAAGCTATTTTTGAAAAAGGAGTTATTCTTTCAGAAAATAGTATCTATTTTATTTTACCAATTGTCGGTTTGTTTTTGGTGTATTTGTTTGTAAAGTATATTTCAAAAAAACCTAGCGAGCATGCCATACCTTCTATTCTATTTGCCCTATCAAAAAGAGATGGTATCATTGATAAGAAGAAAATTTATTATCCATTGATCACAGCTCCACTAACCGTAGGTTTTGGTGGTTCGGTTGGTTTGTTAGGACCTGCAATTGCTTCGGCATCTGCATTAAGTTCTAACTTTAGTCGCTTATTACATATTGATAGAAAAACCAGAAGTTTATTAATTGCCTGTGCTGCTGCAGGCGCTATTGCATCTATTTTTAAGTCACCTATTGCTGCAATTATTTTTGCAATTGAAGTATTTAGTTTAGACTTAACTTTTGCTTCGTTATTGCCTTTGTTAATCGCATCTGTTTCTTCGGTAATAACCTCGTATTTCTTTCTAGGAGATAGTGTCTTATTTGACTTTAGCGTTTCAGACAAGTTTGCCATAAAAGACACATTGTTTTATATCCTTTTAGGCATTGGCACTGGAGTTGCTTCTATCTATTTTTCTAAAATTTATTTTGGAGTTACATCAATATTCAACCGATTAAAGTCTGCAAGACAAAAACTAATTATTGGTGGTTTAGCCATTGGAGTAATGCTCTTCTTTATTCCACCTCTTTATGGTGAAGGTTTTGGCTTCATAAATAACCTTTTGCTCGGTAATGACATTGAAGCATTGGGCAAAACACCTTTTGATGAACACCTAGACAATATCTGGATTGTAATTGCACTTCTTTTTGGAATTACCATTTTTAAAGCCATTGCCATGACAACCACTTTCGCAGCAGGTGGAACTGGTGGAATTATTATCCCAACATTAGTAATGGGAAGTGCTTTAGGAAATGTGGTTGCAAAAGTGATTAATCATTGTGGCTTAGGTTTTAACGTGTCTGAAGCTAACTTCACCTTAATTGGCATGGCAGGTCTTATCGCAGGTGTGCTGCATGCTCCATTAACTGCTATTTTCTTAATTGCCGAAATCACCGGAGGCTATCAACTCTTTGTACCTTTAATGATAACTGCTTCTATGTCTTTTATCATCAATAAAAATGGTTTAGACCATACTATTTACACCAAAGAATTATTAGAAAAAGGTGCGCTTCTCACTCAAAACAAAGACAAAAGCGTTCTTACCTTAATGAAGCTCGATTCTGTTATTGAACAAAATTTTGTAGAACTACACCCAGACATGACACTGGGAGATATGTTGAAAAATGGAGTTTCTAAATCTAACCGAAACCTATTTCCTGTTACAGATAGCGAACGGAATTTTATTGGTATCATTCTATTAGACAATATTAGGTCTGTAATGTTTGATCAGTCACTTTATAATTCTACAACTGTTGAAACTTTTATGCAAAAACCGCCAGAGATCATTTATTACGAAGAGGACTCCATGGAGAAAGTAATGAAAAAATTTCAGCAATCTAGAGCTTGGAATTTACCAGTCGTAAAAGACAATAAATATTTCGGTTTTGTTTCAAAGTCTAAACTTTTAACAGCGTATCGTAACGAATTGATTAATTTTACATCCTAGAATATAATTGATGAAACCTATTCATATTGTAACACTTATTGCATTTATTACCTCTGTAGTAAGCATCGTTTGCGGACTAGTTTTAGATACAAATTACACCGAAAAGCTCATTGGGTTTGGTGTATTGGGTTTATTTTTCGTCGTATTTCCTTTATTTTCTTACTACAGATGGAAAGGAAAAGATGCTAAAGACTATATGCTTACCAAGGAAAATCTTGAAAAGATGCGCGAAAATCAAAGGGAAAACAAGTACTGATATAAGTTATTAATTTTCAATATTTTAAAATAAAACGATTTATTAACCTTACGTGTTAGTTAATACATTACATTTGTGTTTTAATTTTTTATTTATTTATAATGACTGGAACAGTTAAATTTTTCAATGATTCAAAAGGATTTGGATTTATTACAAACGACGAAACGGGAAAAGACATTTTCGTTCACGTATCAAACCTTAATGGCGTAGAGTTACGCGAAGGTGACAATGTAGAGTACACAGAAGAAGAAGGCAGAAAAGGAATGGTTGCTGCTAATGTAAGCGTTCTTTAAGAGATATACTTTATTTTAGTTCAACGCTCAACCTTTGGTTGGGCGTTTTTTTTATTCAAAAACTATTGGTAAATCGCTCTTAGGTACTTTAACAATATAATAAGGTTGTGTCATAACAGAAGTAGCTATGCCATCTGGAGATTTCCTTAATACCTCAACCAAAAACTCATCCTTAGTTTCTTGAATAACCAGATTTAGGCTATGTCCACCTGAATTCTTTATCTCATCAAAAACAGCAATTACAGTATACTCAGAAAAGTCAATATCTGTTTCTGAAAAACTATCAGAAACCTTATTGACAGCATTCATTTTATTAAGCAAGTCTTTCCATTCTTCAGGAGATGTAACAATTAAATTCTGTTTCTCTATACCTTCTGAACCAGAACCATACAAATTACCCTTTCCTATAAGAACAATATCTTCTTTTGTCATTTTTGCTTTATTTTCTGAGGACTTACAGTTTAATGCAAACAGTAAGATTACGATTCCTAATAACTTATGCATTTTTATTTGTGTTTAATTCAAATTACGTTTTTCAATAAAAAATCGCTTCATTAATTCTGAAGCCTCATCTGCTAAAACTCCACCGACCACTTTTGTTTTGGGATGCAACTTTGTTCCCATAGTCATAAATCCACGTTGCTCATCTGAAGCTCCATAGACTATTTTTGCAATTTGGCTCCAGTATAATGCACCTGCACACATTTGGCAAGGCTCTAACGTTACATACAAGGTGCATTTGGTTAAGTATTTTCCACCTAAAAAATTGGCTGCAGCCGTTATGGCTTGCATTTCGGCATGCGCAGTAACATCATTTAAAAGTTCTGTAAGATTATGCGTTCTCGCAATTATACGGTCTTCCACAACAATTACTGCTCCAACAGGAATTTCGCCTTTTTCATAAGCAACCTCAGCTTCCTGAAGCGCTTTTTTCATAAAATAAGTATCGTCAAATGGCTGTATCATTGTTGTAAAAATACAATTTCAAAATTACTAGATTCTATTACGGCAAGAATTTTGATGAAATAATAGAAAGCTATTAATTATGAGTACGTACTATTCTATTTCCATCCCAAAACCATGCCATGAAGATTGGTCTAAAATGACACCAAACGAAAAGGGCCGATTTTGCACATCGTGTACTAAAACTGTTGTGGATTTTACAAAAATGAGTCCTGATGCTATTCAGGATTACTTGCACAACAATAAAGACCAACGTATTTGTGGACATATAAAGCAAAGTCAATTAGATAGCATTAACTTAAGAATTCCTGAAGCTGTCATTCATCAAAACCAGAGTTTTCATCGTTTGTTTCTGTTGGCGCTTTTAATTTCTATGGGAATGACGTTGTTTAGTTGTGAAGATGAAAACGGACAGAAAAAGAAAATTGAAAGTATAGAAGTTGTTGAAACAAACAACAAAACTATTGATACGTTGCTCAACCACAATGAGAAAAAAGAGATACAGCAAGATCCTCTTATCAAAAAAGATAAATCTTCAAAAACTGAAATAAAGGATCCTCAAGTTGAAGGTATGATGATTATTGAAACTGTAGGAGATATTGTGGTACAACCAAGTGACACAACTGATATAGACTCACGTGATATCGAAGTTATTGACCCAAATAACACTGAACCTTTGGAAGGTGAATTATCAATTCAATGTAATAATTTCAATGAAAATGACAATGTCGTTTTTGGACTCATTGTCATTGAGCAACCACCAGAATTCTTGGACACACCAAAACAATTAACCACCAAAGAAAAGAAAGCTTACTTTTCAGATCGCATAAAAGAAATCGTAAAGGAAAACTTTAATCAAAATATTGGAGACAGTACTGGTTTAAAAGGTAAAAAAAGAATTTTTACACAATTTAAAATTAACGAAACTGGAGATGTAGAAAACATAAAAGTCAGAGCTCCTCATCCTCTTTTTGAGGCAGAAGCCAAACGCGTTATAAATTTATTACCAAAATTTAAACCAGGAAACCAAAGAGGTAAGGCAATTTCTATGGTCTATAATCTGCCTATAACTTTTGTTATTGATGACTAGAAAAACTCGTATTTTTGCTTGGTGCAAAATTCACTTTTAAAACATATCAACTTACCTGAAGACTTACGCCAAATTAAAGCCAAGGACTTGCCTCAAGTGGCTAAAGAGCTACGTGAATTCATCATAAACATTGTGGCGACAAAAGAAGGCCATCTTGGTGCCAGTTTAGGTGTTATAGAATTGACCATTGCATTACATTACGTGTTTAAAACACCAGAAGATTTATTGATTTGGGATGTTGGTCATCAAGCCTATGGTCACAAAATTTTAACCGGAAGAAAAGATAGTTTCGAAACCAACAGACAACTAAACGGCATTAGTGGTTTCCCAAAACGTAGCGAAAGCATTTACGATACTTTTGGTGTAGGACACTCTTCTACTTCAATTTCGGCTGCATTAGGAATGGCAATTGCCTCGCAACTAAAAGGTGAAGATAAACATCATATTGCAGTTATTGGAGACGCTTCAATCGCAAGCGGAATAGCCTTTGAAGGTCTTAACCACGCTGGAGTTACTGATGCTAATTTATTGGTAATTCTTAATGATAATGCTATTGGTATAGACCCTAGCGTTGGTGCATTAAAACAGTATTTAACTAATGTAAAAAAAGGCACTCAAAAGCAAGATAACATTTTTGAAGCCTTAAATTTTAATTATTCTGGTCCAATAGATGGTCATGATTTACCCTCATTAATTTCTGAACTTAAACGTTTAAAAACAGTAAAAGGCCCAAAGTTTTTACATGTTATTACCACAAAAGGTAAAGGGCTAAAACAAGCCGAGAGAGATCAGGTTAAATACCATGCACCAGGCAAATTTGATGCAAAAACTGGTGAACTTATCACTAAATCGAGTGTTAGTGAGCCACCAAAATATCAAGATGTTTTTGGTGAAACCATTGTAGAACTTGCCAAGAACAACGAAAAAATTATTGGCATTACGCCAGCTATGCCAACTGGAAGCTCTTTAAAATACATGATGGATATTTTTCCTAATCGTGCGTTTGATGTTGGTATTGCCGAACAACATGCCGTAACTCTGGCTGCTGGTATGGCTACACAAGGACTAATTCCATTTTGTAACATCTACTCTACCTTTTTGCAACGTGCCTACGACCAGATTATACATGATGTGGCTTTGCAAAACTTACCTGTTATCTTTTGCTTGGATAGAGCTGGCTTGGTGGGAGAAGATGGAGCAACACATCACGGTGTTTTTGATTTGGCTTACCTTAACTGTATTCCTAACTTAGTAATTTTTGCGCCAAGAGATGCTATAGCGTTACGCAACATAATGTATACTGTTCAATTAGGAATAGATTTTCCAATTGCCATAAGATATCCTCGTGGCAGAGGTCATCTTTTAGATTGGAAAAAACCGTTTGAAAAAATTGAAATAGGAAAAGGCGAATGCCTTAAACAAGGTACAGATTTAGCCATTTTATCAATTGGCACTATGTCAAAAAATGTTGAAGATGCTATTATCAACTTAGACGTTTCGCATTACGACATGCAATTTGTAAAACCACTTGATGAAGGGTTATTACACGAAATTTTTAAAACACACAAAATCATTGTCGCTATAGAAGACGGAACAATTGTAGGAGGTTTTGGAAGTTCAATTTTAGCCTTTGCTAATTCGCATAACTATAAGCAACACATTGAAGTTTTAGGTATTGCAGATGAATTTATTGAGCAAGGCACAGTACTCCAATTGCAACAACTTCAAGAACTGGATTCTGCTTCGATTACAAAGAAAATTGAAGATTTACTCACTATCCTCCACGACAGCTAACTCAGTATTGCCTTCAATTTGTTCAATTAGAACAGTGTCTTTTTTTACAGGTTGATCTTGAACGTTAGAAATGTCGTCTAGCATTAATAGGCAAGTCAGTACTACTACAAAAATGACTAAGCCTCCGAGTATATTATTTCTCATAAGTAGGTTTTTTGGGGCTAATTATGCAATAAATTAAAATAATTATCCGTTAAAAACCAAATTTATTCGACGAAATGCATTTTATAAAATATTCCCTTTCAGCTTTTTATGCAACAACATAGCGTTAGTATCTGAGAGTTTCGAAATAAATAAACACACAGAAAGTAAATTGTTGTATAAGGATTCATTTGATAAACTTACCGTTTCTGGCAAAAGATTCTGCAATAATTTATCATAATTAGACAAGCTATCGTTATATACATTTAAGGCTAAATTCCCGTAGGCATTGAGCAGTTGATTTAATATTTCGTATCCTGCAATCTCTTTATTTATAACCTCTTTTGATCGGTAGACTTTCTTGATGCTTAAATTAATGATATCGGTTATTTGAGCCTTGTACTGACTAACGTCTAGAAGTGCTGTTTCAAATTTCCCTTGTAAGATGGAGTCTTCATTTTTCATAAATATTGAAGCAGCTTCATCAATCAAAGTACTAATAGCCAATGCCCTCAAATAGCTAACTCTGTCTTCAGTAGTTTGTAAAGCATTATAATTTTTGGTTATGATTCTTCCCTTTACAAGTTTTATCAAGTACTCTAATGCATAATCTTCTTCAATCAATCCGAGATTTATTCCATCTTCAAAATCTATAATCGTATAGCAAATATCATCTGCTGCTTCTACTAAATAGGCTAGAGGATGCCTGTTGTAACTTAAATCCTTTTCACTTCTCTTAATTAAGCCTAAATCTAAAGCAACAGCCGAAAACATCTCTTTTTCACTTTGAAAAAAGCCATATTTTTTATCAACTATATGGTTGGTAGGCTTTTTTGGTAAAGACTCTTTCGGATATTTCATAAATGCACCAAGTGTGGCATAGCTTAATCGCAATCCACCAACTCTACCAGCTCTGCTCTCGGTTAAAATTTTAAAGCCATTAGCATTACCTTAAAAATCACATAAATCTTGATATTCTTTATCAGTTAATTCAGATTTAAACTGCACTCCATTACCATTTTTAAAATATGCTCCTATCGCTTTTTCTCCAGAATGACCAAAAGGTGGATTACCAATATCGTGTGCTAAAGCAGCAGCCGCTACAATAGCCCCAAAATCATTGATATTATAGCCATGTACATTTTCTAAATGTGGATGTTTCTCTAACAAAAGCTTTCCAACTTGCCTGCCTAAAGAACGCCCAACCACACTAACCTCTAAGCTATGTGTTAATCTGGTATGAACAAAATCTGTTTTAGATAGCGGTACAACCTGTGTTTTATCTTGTAGACTTCTAAACTCTGAAGAAAATATAATACGGTCGTAATCAACTTCAAAACCAACACGAGTTTCGTCTTGTTCTTTTCTTAACCGTTTATTCTCATCACCAAAGCGTCTTAAAGACAATAATTGCTCCCAGTTCATATCTTAAAATTAAAGATGCAAGATAAATAAATTGGTATAGAATCATTTAGAAAAACAGTTTTCAATTATCATATTTTACAATGTTAAGAAATTGTATCCTTAACGCTAATTCGCTTAATATTAAACTAACCTTTAACTAACTTTTTGGTCACAAAACTTTAATCATTGAGTAACCTCTTCAAGGGAATATCACGTTTTCTTTGCATCACAATAAAAACTAAAAATTGTTTATTAAAAATTCAACTCAATGAAAAAATTACTTTTAATCGCGTTAGTAACTTCTACACTAGTATTTACTAGTTGTTTTAAAGATGATGATGCTCCTTTAATTGTAGAGACATCTACGACAATAATAAATGAAAATCCAGGTGGTGGTTCAACTGACGACTGTCCTGTTGTAACTGTAACTGGTGAAATAACTGATGGTGATGTTTGGACAAATGACAACATTTACCAATTAAACCAAAAGGTTGTTGTACCTGCTGGAGCAACTTTAACTATTAATCCTGGAACTATCATTAAAGGTTCTTCAGGAACTGGTTCTTTAGCTTCTGCTTTAATTGTAGCAAGAGGTGGTACTCTTAACGCTAACGGTACAGCTTCTGAGCCAATTATCTTCACATCTACACAAGATAACATTACTTGCGGTCAAACTGCTGGTACTAATTTAGATGAAAACGACAGAGGTCTTTGGGGAGGTTTAATCGTATTAGGTAATGCACCTTGTTCATTCTCTGGAGATATAGTTGAAGCTCAAATTGAAGGTATTCCTGCAGATGATACTTTTGGTCTTTATGGTGGTACAGATGAAAACGATAGTTCTGGTAGCATGAGATACATTTCTATTCGTCATGGTGGTGCTTTAATTGGTGAAGGTAACGAAATCAACGGTCTTACTTTAGGTGGTGTTGGTGCTGGTACAATTATAGACAATATTGAGGTTGTTGGTAATGTTGATGACGGTGTAGAATTCTTTGGAGGTACTGTTGATGCATCTAACATATTAGTATGGGCACAAGGTGATGACGCTATAGATATTGACCAAGCTTACGCTGGAACAGTTGACAATGTAGTTGTTGTTTTAGGTGATATTTCTGATCACGCTTTCGAAATTGACGGTCCTGAAGGAACAGGTTCTGGATCATTCACTTTAAGAAATGCAACAATCATAGGTAATACTGTAACCGCAAACGGTGAGTATGCTGATTACAGAAGTAACGCACAAGGTCATACAGAAAATGTTTATGCATATGGTTTTAAAGCTGAATCTGACGTTGAATTAGATAACGATGGTGTTGCAACAAACTATAACAATGGTATCTTAACATTTGGTGCTTGGGAAATAGTATTACCTGAAGGTGTAACAGATGTTACTAGTATTTTTGCTAACAAAGCAGAAACAGTTACTGTATCTGGCTTTGGATCTACTGCTACTGCAGTTACAGAAGGTGCACAAACAGTTGGTGCTACTACTTCTAACCTTAGCTGGACCTATGCTAATGCAGAAGGTGGTTTAGGATTCTAATAAACACTTTTTAATTCATATAAATAAATCCAATGTCTACCAGGTAGGCATTGGATATATACAATATTACATGAAACATATAATAAAAGTTTTAGCTCTTTTTATTTTCATTTCAGCGACATCTACACTATTCTCACAAGGAAAAGTAGCCGGAACAGTAATCGATGGTGAATTTAATGAACCAATGGCCTTTGCTAACATTTTAGTTAAAGGTACCTCAAAAGGTGTTACTACAGATTTTGATGGAAAGTTTGAAATGGAGCTAGAAGAAGGTACTTACACATTGGTTTTCTCCTTTGTTGGGTATGCAACTAAAGAAATTTCAGATGTTGTCATAAAAAACGGCGAGGTATTTACCTTAGATGTTTTGATGGAAACTAATTCTTTAGACACAGTTGTAATTACTACAACTACAAAAAGAAACACAGAAAGTGCTGTTTTAAATTTACAAAAAAAATCAGCAGTTGTAATGGATGGTTTGTCTTCTCAGGCTATTAAAAGTACTGGAGCAAGTAATGTTGCTGCTGCTGTAAAAAGTGTTCCTGGTGTTTCTATACAAGGTGATAAATATGTATTTGTACGTGGTCTTGGTGATCGCTATACAAAGTCTATCTTAAATGGTATTGATATCCCAGGTTTAGATCCAGACCGTAACACGATTCAAATGGATTTATTTCCAACAAATATTCTGGACAATGTTATTGTTTTAAAGTCTGCATCTGCTGAATATCCAGCAGACTTTACTGGTGGTATTGTAGATATAGTTACAAAAGATTTTCCAAGTAAGGCTGAATATTCAATCTCATTAGGTGGAGGTTACAACCCAGACATGCACTTTAACAATTCATATTTAACATCAGGAGGTAGTGATACTGACTGGTTAGGTTATGATGATGGTACACGTAATGTTCCTGTTAACAGATATCAATTTGAGGAAGGAGTACTAGGTAATGGTATTAATACTACAACACTTACAACGCTAACTAATAGTTTTGAAAAAGAACTAGCGGCTAAGCAAGAAACTAGTGGTATGAACTACGACTTTGGTTTTACCTTAGGTAATCAATACAATGTTGGTGATGACAAATTAGGTTATCAAGCATCATTCTCTTATAAAAATGAAACTACGTTTTATAAAAATAGATTTGATGGCGCATACATTAAAAATCCTCAAGACACATCAGACAATGAGTTAATTGCAGCTCTAGATTCTAAAGGTTCTGAAGGTATTAATAATGTAATTTTAAACGGTATGTTAGGTTTAGCTTATAAAACGGATAAATCTAAGTTTAAGGTAAATTTACTTCATGTACAAAATGGTGAGTCTACTGCAGGTTTCTTCAACCAAGTAATATCTCAAGATGGTACTGGTGGTGCATTAGAGCCTCTTACTAAAAACTCTATTACCTATACAGAGCGTTCAATTACCAATTTATTGCTTACAGGTAAACACAGGTTAAATAGTATTACAGACGATAAGCCATTTAACTTTGAGTGGAAATTATCTCCTACTTTCTCTAAAGTAATGGATAAAAATCATAGAATTACACCTTTTCAGCTAGCTGACAACGGTAATTCATTCTTAAGTCCTTCTGCTTCAACATTACCTATTCAGTTATGGAGAAATCTATTGGAAGAATCTTGGGCTGGTAAAGCAGATTTTGATAAAACTGTAGAGCTATTTGGTCGTCAAGCTAAAATAAAGTTTGGTGGTGCATTTACGTATAAGTTTAGAGATTTTAGCATAGATGATTTTACCTTTAACATTAGAGGAGACCAATCGTACATAGCTAACGGTAATGCAGATAATTTATTAGCTACTGAAAACCTTTGGACACCAGAAACAGACGCTGGTACTTATGTTGTCTATACAGACAACTTTAACCCAAGAGATGCTTACGAAGGTGAGCAACAAATTGGTGCCACTTATTTTTCAACTGAATTTAATATCACTGAAAAATTAAAAACAGTAGTTGGTTTAAGAACTGAGTTCTTTAGTTCATTCTATACTGGTGAAGATGCTGATAATGTATTTGATAGAGAATTAATCTTAGATGAATTTGATTTATTCCCATCAGCAAATGTTATTTATGCAGTTAACGATAAAACTAATTTAAGAGCATCTTACTCTCGTACTACAGCAAGACCTTCTTTTAAAGAAGCTTCTGTAGCACAAATCTTCGATCCAATTACAAGTAGATTGTTTATTGGTGATATTAACTTAGTACCAACATATATCAACAACTTTGATATACGTTATGAGTTTTTTGGTGAAGAAGGACAAATGTTTGCTATAAGTGGTTTCTATAAAGACTTTACAGACGTAATTGAGCAAACATTCTTTGTCTCTGCTCCAACACAGCTTACTGTTGGTAACTTAGGTGACGCTGTTGTTTATGGTGCAGAATTTGAAGCAAGACAACGATTAGGATTTATTTCTGAAGGTTTAAACAATCTTAAACTAACAGCCAATTTCTCTTTAATTAAATCTGAGTTAACCATGTCTGATGACGAGTATAACGGTAGAGTTGCTTCAGCCAGAGATGGAGAATCAATTGACAGAAAAAGAGATATGCAAGGACAAGCTCCTTATTTAATTAATGTTGGATTAAATTACGACAATAGTGATATTGGTTTAAGAACTGGATTATTCTACAACGTACAAGGTGAAACTTTAGAAGTTGTTGGTATTCGTGAAGTACCAGATGTTTATACTCAGCCTTTTAACAGTTTAAACTTTACGTTAAACAAATCTTTTGGCGAGAATCAACGTTCATCTATAGACCTTAAAGTATCTAATATACTTGGTGACGAAAGATTAAGTGAGTATGAGTCTTTTGGTGCAAGCAATCAAATTTTTTCATTGAGAGAGCCAGGCACTGAAATATCATTAGGTTACACATTTAAGTTCTAAGGCAAACATTAAATTGTCCATAAATAAAAAAGGCGTTCTAAAATTTAGAACGCCTTTTTTATTTATGTATCGACAACTACTAGTTGTTAATGGCAACTTTGGTTTTGTTATCCCATTGGTTAACACTTACAATTTTAGAATCGATAAAATCTACTTCTTTTAAAGATTCTCCTTGCCAGAAAAACCATTTTCCAACTTTTTTACCGTTATCATAGTTTCCTAATGCTACTTTATTACCTTCAGCATCGTAGCTTTTCCACTCACCATGAATATTGCCATCTGCATTAAACACACCTGTTTGACTTATTTCACCATTATCATGATAATACGTAACGTAAGTTAAGTCGCCTTTCTTCTCTAACTTTGGTTCTTTACTGTCTTGAGCATAAGAGAATGCTACACTAAGCATCATAAGAACAATTACTAAATTTCTCATATTCATTTGGGCTTTAATTAATGATTACATCACAAACATAACATTTAATTTACATTTAAACAACTATTACATAACATTAAATTAACATTAGAAATATAAATAATTGATTTTTAGTATTTTATATTTTAACAAAACATCATCATTCGATAACATTTAATTAAGTTCCTATGTTTACTGCAAAAACATTTCTTTATTTTTTTAAACCCTAAAGCATATCATAACATTTTGGTAACATAACGTTGAAATTAAAAGAGGAAATTTGCGTACAATTATAGTTACTCTTTTAAATGGAAAACCTTTATATCTATATGCTAGCTGCATTAGCATTCTTAGCTGTTGCAGACTTAGTTGTTGGTGTAAGTAATGATGCTGTAAATTTTTTAAATTCTGCTATTGGCTCTAAAGCCGTTTCTTTCAAAACCATAATGATTGTTGCCAGTCTTGGTGTTGCTATTGGAGCAATGACATCTAGTGGCATGATGGAAGTGGCAAGAAAAGGCATCTTTAACCCTGGCGAGTTTATGTTTAACGAAATTATGGTCATTTTTATGGCTGTGATGTTAACTGATATTCTACTGTTAGATTTCTTCAACACGCTTGGTTTACCTACTTCTACTACGGTTTCAATTGTATTTGAATTATTAGGTGCTTCGGTTGCTGTGGCTTTAATCAAAATTTATGCAGATAATTCTCAATCTATAATAGACTTAGGTAATTATATTAACAATGAAAAAGCCATTGAAATTATACTTGGTATTCTGTTATCAGTAGTTGTTGCTTTTACCATTGGTGCCATTATTCAATATGTATCGCGCTTACTATTGTCTTTTAAATTTGAAGAAAAACCAGATTGGTATAGTGCAATTTTTAGTGGTTTTGCTGTTACCTCAATTATGTACTTTATCATAGTAAAAGGTTTAAAGAATGCTGCTTTTATGCCTTCAAGTGTCAAAGAATTTTTAAATACAAACCCTTTTACTTTTATAGGCTTAAGCTTTTTAGCTTTTACTATACTTTCAATTTTGGCCATTAAATTATTTAACGCCAAAATTTATACCATCATCATCATTATTGGAACTTTTGCACTAGCTGTTGCTTTCGCAGGAAATGATTTAGTTAACTTTATAGGTGTTCCTATTGCTGCATATAACTCTTATGAGGCATGGTCAATCAGTGGTGCCGAACCTACAAATTACGTAATGACTGCTTTAGGTGAACCTGTGCAAACCGAACCTTACCTATTACTTATAGCAGGTCTTATTATGGTACTTACTCTATGGTTTTCTAGCAAAGCTAAAGCTGTAGTAAAAACTTCGGTTGACTTGTCAAGACAAGATGATGTTAAAGAGCGTTTTGAACCGAATTATTTATCTAGAAACATCGTTAGATTAACGATTGGGCTTAATGACAGTATAAACAGAGTTTTACCTAGCTCTTTTAAGAATTGGTCCGAAACTCAATTCTTAAAACCTAAAGTCATTGTAAAAGAACAAGACAAACCTGCGTTTGATTTGGTTAGAGCTGCTGTTAATTTAATGGTAGCATCTGTTCTTATTTCTATTGCCACATCTATGAAGTTACCACTTTCTACTACCTACGTTACTTTTATGGTAGCTATGGGAACCTCTTTAGCAGACAGAGCTTGGGGAAGTGAAAGTGCGGTATATAGAGTTGCCGGAGTACTTAATGTAATTGGTGGCTGGTTCTTTACGGCCTTTAGTGCTTTTGTTGCAGCAGCAATAATGGCTTTTATTTTATATTTTGGTGGTGGTTATGCCTTAGCCGGACTATTAGTGCTAGCTATAGTTTTACTAATTAGAAGTTATTTAGCTCACCGCAAAAGTTCTAAAATAATGCGTGAAGAGGATCAGCTAGAAAAAGCCGAGAGTAGTTCTACACAAGGTGTTATTCACGAAAGTGCTTCAAATATTGCCAATGTTATAAAGCGTGGAAACAGAATTTATACCTCAGCCATTAACGGTTTAGCTGTACAAGATTTAAAACTCTTAAAGAAGAATAGAAGACAAATTGACAAATTATCAACTGAAATTGATGATCTTAAGGACAATATTTTCTATTTTATCAGAAATCTAGATGAACCAAGTGTTGCCGCTAGTAATTTCTACATAAATATTCTTGCGCATTTACAAGACATAACCCAATCTTTAGACTATATCTCTAAAGCAAGCCATAAACACATTAATAACAATCATAAAAAGTTGAAGTTTAGTCAGGTTAAAGAACTTAAAGATTTAGATACTAAACTTGAATCATTATTCTCCACAACTCAAATGGCATTTGAGTCTAGGTCTTTTGAGCAAATTGGTGCTGTTTTGGAGGGTAAAGCAGACATCTTTAATTTGGTTAGGGATAAAATACAAAAGCAAGTAGAACGAACAAGAAGTGAAGAGTCCAGCCCTAAAAACACAACACTTTACTTTAGTTTGTTATTAGAAACTAAGGATCTCTTAACCGCCATGATGAACTTACTTGAAGAATACTATCAATCTCATGACAGTTCTGTTGAACCCGCTAAACTAAGTTCTGATCAAGAAGAATAAATAAACATCTTTAAAAAAAGCCTTAGTTCGTCTAAGGTTTTTTATGATCTATTCTTAAATTTTTTTCGCACTTGGACATCTAAAAAGTGTATTTGGTCGTATATCTATTTGTACTAGATAACTAATTTAAATCAAAAACATGAAAAAAATTTCAATGCTTTTAGTGGCAACAATTCTGTTAAGCTCTTGTGTTTCTAAAAAGAAATACATGGCTTTAGAGCAAGAAAATGGTGAAATTAAAAGTCAACTAACCAAAACCCAAGTAGAAAAAGAGGATTTAGAGAATAAATTCGCAAAAATCCAAGAGCGTGTAGACCGATACAATGAAAAAATCAGCTCACTTAGCGAGGATGTAGAAGGCCTTAAAATTGAAAACGACGTTAAACTCGATGTAAACAAAGATGGTACAGTAATGTCTAATGAAAGTAAGAGAAAACTACTTGCTACATTAGAAAATGTTGATTCTGAAAAACTAGTTGAAGCAAAGACTTTAAAAGATTCAATGAATTTAGCAATTCAATACAATCTTGAAAAAACAATGAACAACTCAGACTTAGATGAAGACGAAGACATTGCTGTAAATATTAATGAAACTGTAGTAATGATTTCAATTTCAGATAAAATGTTATTTAATACAGGTAGCTACAGAATAAGCAACAAAGCCGATAACATTTTAAAGAAATTGGCCGATGTTATTAATTCTGAAGAAAGCATAGATGTTATGGTAGAAGGTCATACAGATTCTAGAAGCATTAATACAGAGAAAATAAAAGACAATTGGGATTTAAGTGTGTTAAGAGCAACTTCTGTAGTGAGAAAATTACAACATAAGTACAATGTAGATCCGGTAAAACTTATAGCATCTGGCCGTAGCAGCTACCAACCTTTAGTAGACAATAATACTAGAGAAAACCGAACTAAAAATCGTAGAACACGTATTATTCTAATGCCTAATATAGATAAGTTCTTTGCTTTAATGGAAGCAAATTAATTAATCCATTATTTTATAGAGGTAAAAAAAAGCACTCTCCCGTAAAGTTCGGCATTGAGTGCTTTTTTTGTACGCTACTTATTCTGGAAGCTTTCCTATTTGTTCGAGACTTAACTCTGTATCTCTCTTACTTTCAAACTTATTTATATCTACAACATAGGTTTTTGAAATAGAATCATGCCAACCTTTACCATCTTCCCCTAAAAAAGAGAATTGTTCGAATGGAATAAACCTACATAAAGTTCTTACAAGAATAGAATCAATGTTAGGCTCCATTCCATTATGAGTGACAACTTTTGTTTTTGTTATATACTTTCCTAGGGTTCTTCCTTTAGTAAAAGCCTCAAACGGTATGTAGTATATAAGCCACATTAGCATACCGAATAAATACTCAAAAACAATATTACTGTCTAACAAATCTAAGAGAGCATAGCTGTCTAATAATTCTGAGATAATTCCTAAGATAAGACCGACTACAAACGACAAAATTATTATGGCAATATAATCTATAATAAAGTTTGCAAATCGTGTTCCTTTAGAAGCTAAAACATCTGCCGGTACGTGAGTTCCGTTTTGATACATTTTAAAAATTGAGTTAAAAGTCAAATATAAACTTCTTCATTTAATACAAAATAATTAATTGTTATTTTATTTTAATAGTGAAAACCTATGCTATGAAAAAATTTATCATTTCCATAAAAAAGGTAAGATAAAATTGGATTCAGGCGAATACATATTACTCTCTGGAGAAATGACTGTAAACGCTATAAGAATGCCAAAAGTACCTGCTTGGTATTATAATAAAGATGATATGTATATAGGTACAGACACCTTAGTAGATAACTGAAAATCTATTTAAAATTTTTCTCAGCAACTTTTTCCAACTCGGCATACCAGTCTTCACCAAATTTCCTAATTAATGCTTCCTTAACAAATTTGTAAACTGGCACTTGTAACTCTTTGCCAAGTGAACAAGCATCATCACAAATCTCCCATTTTTCGTAATTAACAGCAGAGAATTCAGAATAGTCCTTCACTCTAATTGGGTAAAGGTGGCAAGACACAGGTTTTTTCCAAGGTATTTCACCTTGATTATAAGCTTCCTCTATACCACAGAGAGCCGTATTGTTGTCGTCAAAAATAACATAAGCACATTCAGCACCATTAATAAGAGGTGTCTCTAATTCGCCATAAGAGGTTTTTACCCAAGTACCTTGCGCATCAAGAACCTCTATACCTTCTTTGCGTAAAAAAGGTTTTACTTTAGGATAGATATCATCTAAAATCTTAGTTTCCTTTTCATCTAACGGAGCACCAGCATCACCATCTACACAACAAGCACCTTTGCATGCCGATAAATTGCACACAAAATCCTTCTCTATAATATCTTCCGAAACGATTGTTTTTCCTAGCTGAAACATATCGCAAAAATAAATAAACTTTACGGTTATTTAATATTGTTAATCCATAATAAAATAAGACCTTTGCGGCGAATTTTAAAAACGAAAGTTATGCAGTTAGAATTTAAACAAATATTTACTGCTTTTATGGTCTTATTTGCTGTTATTGATATTGTAGGGAATATTCCAATCATTATCGATTTACGCAAAAAAGTTGGTCATATACAGAGTGAAAAAGCATCATTAATTGCTGGTATAATTATGATTGTTTTTCTTTTTGTGGGTAAAAGTTTATTAAACCTCATTGGCATTGATGTTAATTCATTTGCTGTAGCCGGTGCATTTGTCATCTTCTTTATTGCATTAGAAATGATATTGGGTATAACACTATACAAAGATGATGAAAGTAGTGCCGTAACAGCATCAGTCTTTCCTTTAGCTTTCCCTTTAATTGCCGGACCAGGAAGCTTAACAACCTTGTTGTCATTACGTGCAGAATTTGAAATTGAAAATATAATCGTTGCCGTAATCTGTAATGTTATTGTAATTTATGCTGTTCTTAAAACCTCTGCAAAAATTGAAAGAATTATAGGTAAAAATGGTATTAACATAATTAGAAAAGTTTTTGGTGTAATTTTGTTAGCGATAGCCGTAAAATTATTTGCACATAACATTAAAATGCTATTAGCTTAAACTTTTTTAACATGAAAATTTTTATCTGGGTACTAACCATTATTGCTGTAGGTCTTATAATTTTTAATGCCACAAAATTGAACTTTGATGCTTTATTAACAGGCGAAAGCCAAACAGCAGTTATAACAATTGTTGCAGCACTTTGTGCTATTTTTTTATTACAAATTCTTAGAATCTCAAAGAAGATTGAAGCCTTAAGTAAAAAAAGAAAATGAGTTTTGATGTACTAATCATTGGTGCTGGTGCAGCTGGTTTATCTTGTGCTTTAGTTTTAGGTTCTGCAAAAGATAAGCCTTTTGCAAAAGACAAAAAGATTGGTATTATAGCACATCAAAAAACCTCTCATCTTCAAACAGCATTGTTTAATAATGTCCTTGGACTTAAACCCGGTACTTTGGGAGAGGACATTTTAAAGGACGGTACGCAACAGCTTAAAGACTTATATCCTCACGTTACCCAAATAGATAACGAGAAGGTAACTCGCATTGAGAAAAACACAGATGGCTTTAGGGTTACCACTAATAAAAATGAATACTCATCTAAGGTTGTAGTAATAGCTGTTGGCTACACTAATCTTTTTACTATAAAAGGGTTAGAAAATTATATTGAACCTCATCCTAGAGCTGCCAAAGAAAAAGACAGAATCTGGTTAAAAAACACAGATCATTTAATAGAAGATAATTTATACGTTGCTGGTACTTTAGCTGGCTGGAGAAGTCAATTTGCTATTGCCTCCGGAAGTGGTGCACATGTAGCCACAGATATTCTTACACTTTGGAATGGCGGCAAACACACCAAAGTACACGATAAAGTTATTGTTTAAAACTTGGGTATTCGTTACTAAGAAGTATCACTTCCTGCACCATGATATCTTCCTTGTTTAGGACTTCTTCAAAAGAATTATCATCAAATAACTGTCTAGCTAAGGTTGCTTTTATAAGACGTCTTATTTCATCATTATAAGCTACAAAAGTAATATTTGTACCTTCCTTTTGATTTACGTAATCTTGAAAGCGAACAACGATATCATCACTCACCTCAAAATTATTTATAAAATCATATTTTGTGACATCTTGATAAATACTTCTGTCCTTATCCAATTCTTCAAAAACAAAGTAACCAAAATGACCTCTGCGTCTTAGATAGTTAATCGTTTCGTTATCAAAAGAACGGTCTACAGGCACAAAAACATCTGGTATAATTCCACCACCACCATACACTACTTTTCCTTTTGGTGTTGTGAATTTTAGCGAATCATCAACTTCAATATTATCCTCATCTGCTAATTCACCTGTTCTTAAACGCTTATAATAATCATTGTAATAAGCGTTATTGTCTCCGTTGGTATATGGTCTCTGAATGGAACGTCCTGTTGGTGTGTAATACCTAGAAACGGTTAAACGCACAGCACTACCATCACCTAATGCCATTTCGCGTTGTACCAAACCTTTACCATAAGAACGTCTTCCAACTATAATCCCTTTGTCATTATCTTGTAACGCACCTGCAATAACCTCACTTGCTGATGCCGAATTTTCATTAATGAGAATATAGATTTCACCATCTTCAAAATCACCTCTTCTTGTGGCATAAGTACGCTCTTCTCGTCCCTTTTTATCTCTTGTAAACAAAATGAGTTTATCGTCTTCTAAAAACTCATCTGCAATTTGCTCTGCAATACCAAGAAAACCTCCTGGATTATCTCGTAAATCTAAAGCTAGTTTTGTAGCTCCTTGATCTTGCAAATCTTCTAAAGCCGTCTTAAATTCTTTGAAACTCGTTTCTGCAAAGCGATTCATTTTTATATAACCTAACTCATCGGTTAACATATAAGCAGCATCAACACTTTTTATCGGAATTGATTTGCGCTTAACTTCAAACTCTAAGATTTCGTCTTCACTTTTTCGGTATACTGTGAGCTTAACTTTGGTGTTTTTATCTCCTTTTAGTTTTTTTGAAATGTACTCGTTCGTAATATTTCTGCCATAAATTGTATCTCCATCTGCTAACAAAATACGATCTCCACTCATTATACCAGCGCTTTCACTAGGACCATCTTCAGTTGGTTTTATAACAGCAATGGTATCTTTGTAAGGATAGTAATTGATACCAATACCCACAAAATCACCTTTCATGTTTTCTGTGATTCTTTCTAGGTCTTCCTTTGGGATATATGTTGAATGTGGATCTAGATTGTCTAAAATCCCGTTAACCGTAACATCTACAATGCTGTCGGTATTCACATCATCTACATATTCGTAATCTATGTAATCTATTAAGCGATTGAGTTTATCCTTTTTACTATTGGTTGTAAAAAGATTATCTGAAGTATCTGTAAAGTTTAACTTTCCGCCAATGACAACACCTGCAGCAATAGCTACACCAACAATAAGTGGTATGTATTTATTCTTTGTTGCCATATTATTTCCCTTTTATAGGAATCTTAGCTTAATTCTTCTATCAACTCCAACTCTATTCCAGCCTTTTTCAAAAATTCTATACCAGAATCATCTTTGTAAGACTGAGAATAGACAACTCTTACAATACCTGCTTGATGTATTAACTTGCTACACTCCTTACAGGGCGATAATGTAATATACAAAGTTGCTCCTTTGCATGATTGCGTAGAAGAAGCTACCTTTAAAATAGCATTGGCCTCGGCGTGAAGCACATACCATTTTGTGTAGCCTTCATCATCTTCGCAATAATTCTCAAAACCTGTTGGTGTGCCATTATAACCGTCTGAGATAATCATTCGGTCTTTTACAATAAGTGCGCCAACCTGCTTACGTTTGCAATGCGAAAGTTTTCCCCATTCTTGAGCAATACGCAAATAAGCTTTATCGTAACGTAATTGTTTTTTGTTTGACATTAAGTGTTTTATACAATGTAAGTAACGAATATAATAGGATAGAATTGTATAAGCAATTACGCTGTCGTTAAAGTTTTACAAAACTTTAGCATTACCATAAGTAGTCGTTACGAATTAGCATTTCAAAAACCAACCCTATTACGATTGCTGAAAGTACCATTATCCAATCGCGGCGCGAAAATCTAAATAGAGTTTGAAACAGAAAACCAAGGAACAAGACCACAAAAACAATGATAACCTGTGCTATTTCAATTCCTAATGCGAATTCTAGAAGAAGCTCTACTTTGTTCTCTGATTGACCAGCAAACATTTTAAACTCTCTGGCAAAGCCTAAACCGTGAATTAAACCAAAAAATAATGTAGCAAAAAAGAGCAAGCCTATTTTTTTACCTCTATCTTTTTTACCTGCTGTAAAGACATTGTAAACCGCTGCAATTAATATGGTTATAGGTATTAAGAACTCAACCAGTCCTCCATCTACAGAAACAACACCATAAGCAGCTAAAACCAATGACAAGGTATGTCCTAAAGTAAACATGGAAACCAGAAGTAAAACACGTTTCCAGTCTTTAAAGATATAAGGTACTGCTAATACCATTAAAAAAAGGACATGATCGTAACCATTTAAATCCAGTACGTGATTAATGCCGTATTGCACATTAAACCAAAAGTTCTCTAACATAGTTTAAATTTATTTAATTCGGGACAGACCAAAGTTACAATTAATATTGATAAAAAGCCTAAAGAATAACTTTAGGCTTTTTATACTAAATCTCAAAGAAATCTTTTCTTATTAATCAATAGTCGGCACTTTTATAGACCTATTAATCCAACATCCTATTTTTAGCGTTTTACCAGCCAAACCACTGAGAAATATCTCCTCTTTAGTAGGTGCTTTAGCTAAATAGCTTTCTACATATGCTTTTACTGAACTTTGCAAGGTTGGATCTACTCGCGAGGCTTTTTGTGCTTCTTCTGCCGCTAACCAATACACTGCTCTTTGATGAAAATTGTCTTTGCCGCAGTTTTTATCACTTGCGCTATCAGCATACATACTTGCAATATATAAATGAGGTTTTCCGTTTGAAGGGTTTAACTTCAGTGCCTCAGACAAATAATTTCGTGCTTTTGAGTACTGTCTTTTTTCTTTAAGAATAGCACCAATTCTAAACAAAATATTAGCTTTATTATATGGTCTCGTTTCTAATTTACCTGCTTTTTCCAAATATTCAAGAGCTTCGTTATCTTTTCCTTTTTTAAATAAGAGTGTAGCAATATATACTTTAGTATCCGCAGATGGTGCTACCTTATCGTATTGCTTAACTAACATTTCATATAGGTCATCATCTGTACAATCTTTATGGTACATTCTGCTCACGGAACGCTTTAACCAAATAGAATCGTTTTGATGTGTTTCAAAATCCTTCGTGTAAAGTGGAATTAAATTCTCACATGTAGCTCTTTTATCTGCGATGACATTCATATTATTCTGAATAAGCGTATAGTTTTTAAGATAGCTTTCGTAAGCTCTTTTCTTATTTTCTTCACTACCAGTAAGCCTTGATCCATTATCAATTTTCGCTACCAAGGCATTTAATTTTTCAGAATAATTCTGAATTTCTACTTCTATTTTTTCACTAACATCATCATAGTTATCAAACAACTCTGCTGAAGATTTTTTTCCAGCATCAAATAACTCTACCATCAAAGAAAAATAGGTGTACAAACTTTTGGGATGTGTAAAGGTTTCTTTGTCCGAATTAAATGCATTATCAAAACACTCAAAAAGTTCTGAAGTGGTTTTGCCTAACTCATCTTTATAATCGTATTGCAATTGGCAGGCTTTTGCATTAAATTCACCTTGCGGAGTATCACTTTTAAAATGCTCATTTCTCAGAATCCATAAATCTAACATAGCATATACAAAACTCAATTGAACCTCGTCTTTAGAATTTTCGATTTTATGTTTTAGAATCTTTTCTCCATCAGCATATATGGCCAGATTTAAATCAGGGCAGTTATTTTTCACAAACAACCATGGCTCGTAAGCAGCATCATACTTTTTGGCTTTAACAGCTTCGTGAAAAATGGAAAGTTTGGTCTTACATTCTAATTCGGTTTGAGCATTAATGCCAAAACTCAATAGCAAAACCACAGAAAAAGTGAGGGCTCTTAGTTTCATAATATAGTTGATTTATAGTTGGTTATTCAGCTAAATAACCACAAAAAACGTACCAAATCTACATGAGGTAAAAAGCCTAAGATTAATGTTTTGAGGATAGTGTTACTGCTTATTTTTTAAGCTCTCGCTTTTTGAAAGCGTTACTTTTACACCACTTTTTAATTCTATGGTGAATGGCTCTCCTGACTTTGTTAATTGACGTTGGTACTGATCTAAAGTGCAAAAGTCTGTAAATTGCTGCTCGTTATATCGTAATATCTCATCCCCTTGCCTAACACCCAAATTCCAAATTGCACTTCCTTTTACTATGCTCATAATTCTCATCGCACCTTTATGAAAAGAAACATAACAAGGATAGTTATCATTTACCTCTTTTATTTGAGAAGATGATACATAGAGTTGATTCTTTTTTAAACTTAGAAAAAGTGATAATCCCTCCCATAGATTGTTTCCAATTTTTGAAGACTTCTGGTTATTGTAATAAATAACAGGGGATATTTTTACATTTTTAGATGAACTTTCAGGAAACTGAAACACCTTTGGTTTAGTGGTAGCAAACAAACCATTAACATCATAATTACCAGTGTAAATTTCTGCTTGTGGAAAATCATCAATGTTGGTCAAATTATAATCCTTTTGCGATATGTTAGATGATTTACCTGCACCTGTATCTAGTAAAAATTCAAAGCGATTGCCTTTGCGCTGCATATAAACATAGGGATGGTTATCAGTAAAATTAAAATCCAATTCATGCATTGAATCAAGATCGTCTGGCATATAATCTGATGGATACATGACCAATAATTTCTGCTTAAAATCAATCTTCCAATTGAGTTCTTTAATAATATCTACACCAAGAATACCATCAATATTATGACAAGAAAAGATATCATTCCTTGCCGTATTTAAAATGCGATGTCCTGTAATTTTTCTGCTACCAATATTAATAGTGCCACTTTTATAAAATCTCATTTTACTACGCAGACCACTCGAAGACACTACATTGAGTGTTTTGTTGGTCTTTTTTAATTCATTATTCGCCCAGTCATAGGCTACCGAATATTCAGCACCAGTGTCTAAAGCAAACTGTTTTTCTACACCATTAAATGAAACTGGAATTATGACTAAACCCAAATCGTTTCGAAAGGGAATAGTATCCTGAAACTTTTGCCCAACAACAAGCTGAGTGAGTGAAAAAAAAGCAAAAATTAAAAATTGTACTTTCAAAGTTTGAAAAGGTTTTATAGGCCAATATAATAAACTAGACTATTTTTGACATTCTTCTTAGAAAAGAAAAACTTCTAACGTATTTAAACATTAGAAGTTTTGTACTCAAGGTGGGAATCGAACCCACACTTCCGAAGAAACTGGATTTTGAATCCAGCGCGTCTACCAATTCCGCCACTTGAGCAAATTAGTTTCAATAAATATTGGGAGGCAAAAATATAAAATATTTTTCGGCAACCAACTAAAAATAGTAGGTTTTATACTTTTAGTGAGTGAATAATTTTTCTAACTTTGAACGCATTAAATAATCCAACTAACAACCCTTTTTAATTACTTTCTAAAATGCCTAATAATATCACAGAAGCCAAGATTTTCACTTGTTCACAAAGCAAAGATTTAGCAGAAGAAATTGCAGCTGCCTACGGAGTTGAATTAGGTAATGTTATTACTTCGACTTATAGTGATGGTGAATTTCAACCATCATACGAAGAATCTATTAGAGGTACACGTATTTTTATCATTGGCTCTACACATCCTGGACCAGAAAATTTAATGGAAATGTTATTGATGATTGATGCTGCCAAACGTGCTTCTGCAAGACATATTACCGCTGTGATGCCTTATTTTGGTTGGGCAAGACAAGATAGAAAGGATAAACCAAGGGTACCAATAGCTGCAAAATTAGTGGCTAAAATGCTGGAGGCTGCTGGTGCAACGCGTATTATTACCATGGATTTGCACGCAGACCAAATACAAGGATTCTTTGAAAAACCTGTAGACCATTTATTTGCATCTACTATCTTTTTGCCATACTTAAAAAGTTTAAACCTAGACAATCTAACCATTGCTTCCCCAGACATGGGAGGTTCTAAACGTGCTTATGCATACTCTAAAGCTTTAAAAAGTGACGTAGTAATTTGTTATAAACAACGTGCTAAAGCCAATGTTATCTCACATATGGAGCTTATTGGTGATGTTACTGGTAAAAACGTAGTTTTAGTAGATGATATGGTTGATACAGCTGGTACGCTTACTAAAGCTGCAGATCTTATGATGGAACGTGGAGCTAAAAGTGTTAGAGCTATTTGTACACATCCTATTTTATCTGGTAGTGCATACGAGCGATTAGAAAATTCTAAACTTGAAGAATTAATTGTTACCAATTCTATTCCTCTAAAACAAGAAAGCAAAAAACTTAGAGTTTTAAGTTGCGCCAATTTGTTTGCTGGTGTAATGTATAATGTACATCACAACAAGTCAATTAGTAATAAGTTTGTGATGTAGAGCTGGTAACTTTACACACATTTTTACCTAGTCTTATCAAAATAAATAAAGCGTTTTCTCTATTAAAGTATTATTACTTCAAAAAATAGTGCAAAAAGACTAGTATTTCTCTATTATATGTTTAAATTTGCAGCCCTCAAAATGAGGAAATTAAATATTTAATAATTAAACTTTTAAAATGAAATCAATTACAATTAATGGATCTCAAAGAGAAAGCGTAGGCAAATCGTCAACAAAAGCCTTACGTAATGCTGGTCAGGTTCCTTGCGTATTATACGGAGCGGAAGCTAAGCCAGTGCATTTCTTTGCACCAGAGTTGGCATTCTCAAAACTTGTATATACCGCAAATGCGCATACAGTTGTGATTACCTTAGATAATGGTGACAGTTTTAACGCTGTAATGCAAGACATTCAGTTTCACCCAGTAACCGACAAAATTCTTCACATAGATTTTTATGAAATCTATGAAGATAGAGAAATCACTATGGAAATCCCTGTGAAAACTGTTGGAACTTCTAGAGGTGTTCTTAACGGTGGTAACTTAAGAGTACCTTACCGTAAGTTAAGAGTTAAAGCTATACCTTCTAAATTACCAGATTTTATAGAGGTAGATATTACTCCATTAAAAATCGGAACTAAGCTTTACATAAAAGAGCTTACTAACGAGGATTATAAATTTATGCACCCAGACAACATTGTTGTTTGCCAAGTAAGACGTAGTAGATTGTCTGTTGCAGGTGCTGACGATGATGAAGATGAAACTGAAGAAGGAGAAACTGCAGAAGGTGCAGCTGAAACTCCAGCAGCAGAAGCTCAAGAATAGTTCAAAAACTTTTCAGATATTTAAAAAGCATTCTTTTACAGAATGCTTTTTTATTTTTACACAAATTAATTAGAATGTGGAAACACTTAAAAAAGTGGTTTGGTTTTGGTAACACCATTAACGAAAATGAAGAAGACCTTATGAAAAAATTCTTAATTGTTGGATTGGGCAATATTGGTGAAAAATACCATAACACTAGGCACAATATTGGCTTTAAAATTTTAGATTATTTAGCTGAAAAAGAAGAAGCCACTTTTGAAACCGTAAAACTTGGAGATGTAACAACCATAAAAGTTAAAGGGAGGACATTAATTCTTCTTAAACCAAGCACTTATATGAACCTTAGTGGTAAAGCTATAAAGTATTGGTTAGAAAAAGAAAAAATACCACTAAACAACTTATTGGTTATTACTGACGATCTCAACTTACCTTTTGGCACACTTAGACTAAAAACAAAAGGCAGTGATGGAGGACACAATGGTTTAAAAGACACTCAAGAAAAGCTGCAAACCACAAAGTACAATCGTTTTAGATTTGGAATTAGCGATGCCTTTAGCAAAGGAAGACAAGTTGATTATGTCCTTGGAGAATGGAATGAAGAAGAAAACTCTAAACTCGAAGAACGCCTAAAAATTTCGGCAGAATTAGTTAAGTCCTTCGCTCTAGCTGGAGTTAACAACACCATGAATCAATTTAATGGGAAATAGCTTTACTACATTATTAATTTTCTAACTTTGATAATTATACAGGAATTGCTTTGAAGTCTGAAAAAATCTTAACTATAGGTACGTTTGACGGAGTCCATATTGGGCATCAAAAAATACTAAAACGCGTTGTTGCTCTTGCTCAAGAAGAGGATCTTGTTCCTACGGTATTAACATTGTTTCCGCATCCTCGTATGGTACTTCAAAAAGATAATAGCATAAAACTTCTCAACACCATTGATGAGCGTATTCAGCTTCTTAAGAATTTAGGAATTGAAGAGGTTATTGTGAAAGAATTCACTAAAGAATTTGCTAACCTTTCTGCCAAAGACTATGTAGAACACATTCTTGTAGATGAGCTTAATACCAAGCAAATTGTTATTGGCTACGATCATCATTTTGGTAAAAACCGAAGTGCCAATATTGATGACTTAAAAGTCTTTGCTGAAGCGTTTAACTTTAAAGTTGAAGAAATCTCTGCTCAAGAAATTCAGGATGTTACTGTAAGCTCTACCAAAATTAGGAATGCTCTAAATAATGGACATATTGAAATTGCTAATTCGTATTTAGGCTATAATTATTTCATTTCTGGTGATGTTGTAAAAGGAAAGGGTATAGGAAGAACTTTAGACTACCCTACAGCAAATATAGATATTAAAGAATCATACAAATTAATACCTAGAGATGGTGTTTATGTTGTTAAATCTGAAATAGAAGGTTTAACAATTTATGGTATGATGAATATTGGCACTAACCCAACAGTAGATGGAAAAACGAGATCTATAGAAGTTCACTTCTTTGATTTTGATAAAGATATTTATGGAGAAACTTTAAGAATTGAGTTTTTACATTGGTTACGAAGCGAACAGAAATTCGAAAATCTTGAAGCTCTAAAAAAACAGCTCAGTAATGATATGACTGATGCCTTAGAGCATATAAAAACAATAAATGCATAGGTTTCTGTTTAAACATATTGATAATTCTGGTCTCATCGTCTTTAGGATTATCTTTGGTTTACTCTGTTTTTTAGAATCTTTTGGAGCTGTTTTTTTTGGTTGGGTAAAACGCACTCTTATCGATCCTCAATTCACCTTCTCATTTATTGGTTTTGAGTGGTTACAACCTCTACCTGGTAACTGGATGTATGCCTACTACATTATAATGGGAATTTTTGGGCTACTCATTATGGTTGGATATAAGTACCGTTTTAGCATGTTCATGTTTGCCATTATGTGGACAGCAACCTACCTAATGCAAAAGTCTTCATACAACAACCATTATTACTTTCTCTTTATTTTGAGTTTTTTAATGGTCTTAATGCCAGCAAACAGATATGCTTCTGTAGATGTAAAATTAAACCCATCGTTAAAGCGAATTTCAATGCCTGCATGGTGCAAATGGGTGTTTGTCATACAACTGTTTATACTCTACACCTATGCAACTATTGCTAAGTTATATCCAGATTGGCTAGATACAACGTTCATTAGAATATTAATGGAAGGCAAAGCAGACTACCCTATAATTGGTGGTTTACTACAAAAAGAGTGGCTTCATTATTTTTTGGCGTATGGAGGCATTATGTTTGACGGTTTAATTATTCCTGCTTTATTATTTAAACCAACACGAAAATTTGCCTTTTTTATTTCAATATTCTTTCATCTATTTAACTCCATTGTATTACAAGTTGGCATTTTCCCTTATTTGGCCATAGCATTTAGCCTCTTCTTTTTTGAACCTAAAACCATTAGAAATATCTTTCTCAAAAAGAAAGAACTCTATAGCACAAATGAAGTTATAATACCAAAGTACAGTAATGTATTCATTACCGTTTTCATCACTTATTTTCTTGTTCATATAGCCTTACCTCTTCGCCATCATTATTTTGAAGATGATGTATTGTGGACCGAAGAAGGCCATCGTCTATCTTGGCGAATGATGCTTCGCGCCAAGAGTGGCACTGCTAGTTACAGAGTAATAGATGAGGCCACTAATAAGCAGATCCCTATTAAGCTCAGTGATTATCTCACAAAAAAGCAACAAAGGGGAGCAAGCACTAAACCAGATATTATTTGGCAATTTGCACAGCATCTTAAACAAGATTTTGCCAAAAAAGGAAAATCTGTTAAAGTTTATGTTAGGGCTTATGTTAGAGTTAATGGTAGGCAACCTAAACCACTTATAGACCCAAAAGTTGACCTTGCTAACGAAGAATGGCACCATTTTAAACACCACGACTGGATATTGCCTTCAAAATAGTTTTTATCTGCTTAAATTCTTATTACTTTTGTTGCCCTATTTTATACGCTTTAAAGCGTAAATTCAAATTTTTTTAGATATGTTACAAGTTGCTTTTATTAGAGAGAATAAAGACGCTGTTATTAACGGTTTAGCAAAACGAAATATTGATGCTACCGAGATGATTAATGATGTTATTGCTTTAGATGAAGACCGAAGAAATCTTCAGACACAATTAGATAACTCAAAAGCTGAATCTAATTCCCTATCAAAAGAGATTGGTAACTTATTTAAATCTGGTGAAGTACAAAAAGCCAATGTTTTAAAAGAAAAAACGACTCAGTTAAAAGAGACGGTTAAAACCTTGGAGCAAGAGCTCAATGAAAAAGCAGATGCGCTTAATGAGTTATTGTACAAAATTCCTAATGTACCTAACGAAATTGTTCCTGCCGGAAACACCGATGAGGATAATGAAGAAGTGTATCGTGAAGGAGATATCCCAACATTGTTTGAAGGCGCTTTACCACACTGGGAAATTGCAAAAAAGTACGATATCATAGATTTTGAACTTGGTAATAAAATAACTGGTGCTGGTTTTCCTGTGTATAAAGGAAAAGGTGCAAAATTACAACGTGCACTTATCACTTATTTCTTAGATAAAAATACCGAAGCAGGTTATACCGAAATGCAAGTACCTCACTTAGTAAATGAGGCTTCTGGTTTTGGCACTGGTCAATTACCAGACAAAGAGGGTCAGATGTATCATGTTACTGTCGATAATTTATATTTAATCCCAACTGCAGAAGTTCCTGCAACAAACATCTTTAGAGACACTATTCAAGACGAAGATGATTTACCTAAAGCGATAACAGGTTACACACCTTGTTTTAGAAGAGAAGCAGGTAGTTATGGAGCACACGTAAGAGGATTAAATCGTCTGCACCAATTTGATAAAGTAGAAATACTTAGAGTTGAGCATCCAGACAAATCTTACGAAGCTTTAGACAGTATGGTAGAGCACGTAAAAGGTATTTTGAAAGAACTCAAATTACCATACAGAATATTACGACTGTGTGGCGGAGATTTAGGCTTTACCTCTGCTCTGACTTATGATTTTGAAGTATTTTCTACAGCACAAGACCGTTGGTTAGAAATTTCTTCGGTTTCAAATTTTGAAACCTTTCAAGCCAATCGTTTAAAATTGCGCTTTAAGAATAACGAAGGTAAAAACGAATTATGCCATACATTAAACGGAAGTTCTTTAGCATTACCTAGAGTATTAGCCGGAATTTTAGAGAACTACCAAACCGAAGATGGCATTAAAATTCCTGACGTATTAGTACCATACACTGGGTTTGATATGATTTCGTAAACTATTTCTGTCGAAAAATTCGGACTCATTTGTTAAAAAAATATGTTTTTAATCGATTTTTCGTGTATTTCTTCGCTTTTTTTGTTTATTTTTATCAAGTTAGCAGTCCAAATCAAGGATTAGCCTAATTATGAAAAATGTAAAACGCATTGTACTACTCATTGCACTAGTTGTTATGGTAAGCAAGGTTTTTTTCTAACTATAAAGTATTGAAAACACCACGACAAAGTAATTGAATCATATTTAAACAAATAATGGTTAATAGCACATTTATTTTGCTGGTCAAAATGCCTAAACCCTACGTTTAGGCATTTTTTTATCATAACATTTACAATAACTAGATATTGCATTTGTTATATTTACAAAAACACTTTTTGTGAAGAACTATCTGCTTTTAATATTACTTGTTTTTACACTCGGTTTTGTCAATTCACAAAATAGTGAAGTGCTTGCTGACAGCTATTACAAAAAAGGTGAGTTTAACAAAGCACTCGTTATCTACGAAAACCTCAACAAAGAGAAACCATACAATTATAATTACCTATTCAAACTCATTGATACACATCAGCAATTAGAACAGTTCGATGCTGCTGAAAACATCTTAATTCAGCGCTTGGAAAAACGAAAAAACCCAACTCTTGTAGTCGAGTTAGGTTATAACTATCAACTTAAAGATAGTTTAGATAAAGCAAAAAACTTATACAAAGAAGCTATAGATTACATAGACGAAAAACCAACCTACGTCTATAGTGTTGCTAAAAAATTTGAAGATCACTCACTTTTAGACGAAGCCATACAAGTGTATGACAAAGGCAAGATTTTAATGCCAGAAAAAAATTATAGTATCCAGTTAGCTCGAATTTATGGTGATCAAGGCAATATCGAAAAAATGTTTGAAAATTATATCGAATATATAGCCTACAGACCAAACTACATGAACAATATAAAGCGAGCCGTAAGTGATTTTATATCCGAAAACAAGGATAACGAAAACAATGTTTACTTAAGGCGATTATTGCTAAAGAAAATTCAGCAAGAGCCAAATCCTTATTGGTATGAACTTTTAAGCTGGCTATATGTACAAGAGAAAGCCTATAACAAATCCTTTATTCAAGAAAAGGCATTGTATAAACGTAATCCTGAAAGTTTAGACCGAATAATTGAACTGGCTGTAACTGCGTTAGGCGATAATGATAGTGAAACCTCAAAGGACATTTTTAATTACGTTTTAGAAACCACTCAAGATGCTACTACAGCACTAACAGCACATCAGTATATCCTTGAAATTGATACCCAAAACGCAACGTCTAAAAAAGAGTTAGATGTTATCGATAAAGCCTATAATGAACTGTTTGATCAATTTGGAAAGTCTGAATTAACCTTACCTCTGCAATTAGCGTATGGTGAATTTTTAGCCTTTCATCTAAAGGATACAGAAAGCGCAACATCTTTTTTACGAAAAAGCATGAAACTGAATATTTCAGAATTTCAAGAAGCTAAAGTAAAGTTGCTTTTGGCTGATATATTAGTGTTACAAGAACGTTTTAATGAGGCTTTAATCTTTTACTCTCAAATTCAGTTAAGTCTTAAAAACAGTACAATTTCGCAAGAAGCACGTTTTAAAGTAGCAAAAACCAGCTACTACAAAGGTGATTTTGATTGGGCAGAATCGCAACTCAAAATTTTAAAATCATCAACCTCACAACTTATTGCCAACGACGCTCTGGATCTAAAACTTTTAATCTCAGATAACAAGTGGGAAGACAGCACACAAACCGCATTAAAGTACTATGCCAAAGCCGATTTGTATTCATTTCAGAATAAAACTGATGAAGCTATTTCACTTTTAGATAAAATTTTAGAAGAACATAAAGGTGAAAGTATCATCGACCAAGCTTTATTTCAACAAGCCAAATTGTTTGAAAAGAAAAAGCAATACAACAAGGCGGAAGCCAACTATCTAAAAATTATCGCAGACTATAGAGAAGATATCTTAGCGGACGATGCACACTATTATTTGGCAGAATTATATAACACACATCTAGCCAAACCAGAAGAAGCTAAGCAGCTTTACGAAAAAATAATCTTCGATTTTGAAGACAGTATTTACTTTATTGAATCTCGAAAAAAGTTTAGGATGCTGAGAGGTGATAGTATAAACTAGATGACAATCTAAGATTAATAGTTATTAGTTTCAATTCCCTAACTTTGCAACTAATTCCTAATCTCTTTTTCTTATCATGATCATATACAACGTCACAGTAAACATAGACGATTCCGTTCACGATGAATGGCTAAGTTGGATAAAAGAGCATATTCCACAAGTTTTAGCCACAGGAAAATTTGTAGAAGCCAAACTCACCAAAGTATTGGTAAAAGAAGACATGGGAGGCATAACCTATTCTGTACAATATAAGGCACACTCTAGAGAAGCTTTAGATGCGTATTATGCTGAAGATGCTGAGCGCCTAAGAGGTGATGGTCTAAAGCGGTTTGCTGATAAAATGTTGGCGTTTAGAACCGAATTAGAAGTCATCGATGAATACTCTGTAAATTTCAATTAAGTCAAAAATGGCACTCAATCAGAAAATATACAATAACAGAAAAACCTTAAGAATCATAAGTGTTTTAATGATGTTTTTGGGTGTAGTTATTGCTTATTTTTGTTACGATTCCGAACCTTGGGAGACCATTGGTGGCTTTTTATGTGGTGCAGGATTCGCTTTTTTTATAATTTTTGTTTCCCTTAAAGAACCCAAAAACCAATCTTAATCAGTGTCAAATCAAGATCAAGTTAGAGCAAAAAAACATTTAGGACAACATTTTCTAAGAGATGAAAATATTGCCAAAAAAATTGCAGACACCTTAACACTGCAAGGCTATAAAGACGTGTTAGAAATTGGTCCTGGAATGGGTGTATTGACTAAATATCTTCTCAAAAAAGATATTAAAACTCACGTTATAGAGATTGATACAGAATCTGTTGAGTATCTTAAAAACAACTACCTCAACCTTTCAGATAGAATCTACGAGAAAGACTTTTTAAAATACGATTTAACTGAAATTTTTAAGGATCAACCTTTTGCTATTATTGGTAATTTTCCATACAACATATCGTCTCAAATAGTTTTTAAAACCTTAGAGATGCGTCATCAAATACCAGAATTTTCAGGTATGTTTCAAAAGGAAGTTGCACAGCGCATTTGTTCTAAAGAAGGTTCTAAAATCTATGGCATTCTTTCTGTTTTGACACAAGCATTTTATGATGCTGAGTATTTATTTACAGTACCGCCTTCAGTATTTAACCCTCCACCAAAAGTAGATTCTGGTGTGCTATTGCTAAAACGAAAAGAAAATTTTACATTGCCTTGTGATGAAGCTTTATTCTTTAAAGTGGTAAAAACAGGTTTTCAGCAACGCAGAAAAACATTGCGAAATAGTTTAAAAACCTTCAATCTTTCCGATAATTTAAAAGCAAATACTATCTTTGGGCAGCGACCAGAACAATTAAGTGTTTCACAATTTATTGAGCTGACTTCGCTTATTGAAAATGACCAAAATTAATTTTGCGGTCATTTCGATTGATTTTAAAATGAAATCAAAAAACTAAAACCATCACGTGGAAGAAACTCAAGACAACATACAATTTCAACTTACAGATGAGCTTATTGAAAAAGTAGAAGTCCTTGTCGAAGACAAAAACGACAAAGAACTCAAATTGCTTTTAAATGAGTTTCACTACGCTGATATTGCAGAAATTCTTGATGAGCTAGATCTCGATGATGCGCTTTATGTTATAAAACTTCTAGACTCCGAAACCACCTCTGATGTTTTAATGGAACTCGATGAGGACAATCGTGAGAAAGTTTTAAAAAATCTATCGGCTAAAGAAATTGCCGAAGAAATTGAAGAGCTCGATACCGATGATGCAGCAGATATTATTGCAGAGCTTCCCGAAGAGCGACAACAAGCTGTAATCTCTCAGATTGAAGATGAAGAGCATAAAGCAGAGATTAGAGAGCTTCTAACCTACGACGACGATACTGCTGGTGGTTTAATGGCAAAAGAGCTTGTTAAAGTTTACGAAACCTGGACTGTTGCTGGTTGTTTACGTCGCATAAGAGGACAAGCCAAGGAGGTTACTCGCGTACACTCTATTTATGTGGTCAATAAAGAAGAAAAGTTAATTGGTCGCTTATCGCTCAAAGATTTAATTGTTGCAAAAAATGATCAGAAAATTGCGGACATAGCTAAGGATAATGTTGATTATGTGAACGTAAAAGATGATGCTGAAGATGTGGCAAGAGTTATGGCAAAATACGATTTAGAAGCCATTCCTGTAGTTGATGATAATCAAACACTTTTAGGTAGAATTACCATTGACGATATCGTTGATGTCTTAAAAGAAGAAGCAGATAAAGATTACCAATTAGCAGCAGGTATTACCCAAGATGTAGATTCTGATGACAGTATTTTTGATCTCACCAAAGCACGTTTACCTTGGTTATTTTTAGGCTTAGTTGGTGGTGTTGGAGCTTTTTTAATCATGGAAGGATTTCAAGAAGCCTTTAGCAAATATGCTGTTTTGTTCTTTTTCACACCACTGATTGCGGCAATGGCTGGTAATGTTGGTGTACAATCTAGCGCAATCATTGTACAAGGTCTTGCCAATGATGATGTAAAAGGAAGCGTCAATAAACGTTTAATAAAAGAAATGCTCCTTGCAGCACTTAACGGAACTATTTTAGCCTTGTTTCTATTTATTTTTGTTTGGATTACTAAAGGTGAATTTAATACAGCTTTAGCCATCTCAGTATCTTTAATTGCTGTAATTATTGTTGCTGGATTGATTGGAACTTTCGTCCCTTTATTTCTAGACAAAAGAGGCATAGATCCTGCTATTGCAACAGGACCATTTATTACCACTAGCAACGATATTTTTGGAATCCTGATATATTTCTGGATTGCCAAGTTGATTTTGGGCATTTAATATATACATGATTTGAAATTCAAAATATGGCTATACCAAAAAAGGGCTCAAGAAAAATCTCTGTAAATGGTGTAAGTTATTTATGGATGATTCGCAAAAAACCTACATATTCGCAATCTGTTTATGGCTCAGGATTTTTGCATGTTGCCGTTGATACAGAGGAAAATACAGGTTCAACTCTTATCATTTATACTAATCATAGGCACCCAAAAGATATCCACGTTGAAAAAATTATACCTGTAACACCATCATTAGTTTCAAATTGGATTAAAAATGCAATTAATTTAGGATGGTTACCAAGTAAAAAAGGACCTCAGTTTTATGTTGAAATTGATTCAGATAATAAAATGAACAAACTTTAGCTTAGGATAACAACTTATTATATGAAAGCAATAAACATCAAAGAAAAATTTTCAAAATTCGATAAAAACTGGCATCCACATCAGATAGCTGTAGTTGATGACATGCAAGTGATTCTGGCTAAATTAAGAGGTGAGTTTGTTTGGCATAGTCATGAAGATGAAGACGAATTATTTCAAGTCATTAAAGGAACACTTTATATGCAATTTAGAGATCGTACAGAAGTCGTTAAAGAAGGCGAATTAATTGTTGTACCAAAAGGTGTAGAGCATAATCCCTTTACGAAAAATGGTGAAGAAGTACATGTATTACTTTTTGAAAAACTAAGTACAGCACATACTGGAAACATAAAACACGAAAAGACGCAAACGCATTATCCGAAAATATAAGTTTTTAAAACAGGCTACTGTCATTCCTGCGAAGGCAGGAATCCATAAATGGAAATATATTAATGCATAAAAACGTTCATCAATACTATTTATACATACTTTCAAATAAATACAATGGTACATTGTATATTGGTGTTACTAATAATTTAGAGCGAAGAATGTATGAGCATAAAATCAAACTCATAGATGGTTTCTCTAAAAAATATGATTTAGATAGGTTAATCTATTTTGAAACATATCAATACATTAATGATGCTATCAAAAGAGAAAAGAATATGAAAAAGTGGAAACGACAGTGGAAAATAAATTTAATAGAAGAAGACAATCCTAACTGGCATGATTTGTCTAAAGACTGGTCAAATTCTAACATTGTATAAAAAATAAACACGTGGATTCCTGCCTTCGCAGGAATGACAAAAACACCTATGAAGATTCTCCATTTAGATAAAAACCATCCTCTACTTCTTAATCAACTTAACGATTTCGGGTTTGCCAATCACGAAGATTATACCTCATCCAAATCAGAAATTGAAGCTAAAATTGAAGCCTATGATGGCATTATTATAAGAAGTCGGTTTACCATTGACCAACAATTTATAAATGCAGCTACAAATCTTAAATTCATAGGTCGTGTTGGTGCTGGTTTAGAGAATATTGACTGTGAATACGCTCAAGCAAAGGGTGTATATTTAATTTCTGCACCAGAAGGTAACAGAAATGCCGTTGGTGAGCATGCATTAGGAATGCTCTTATCGCTTTTTAATAAATTGAACAAAGCAGATCGCGAAGTAAGACAAGGCAAATGGCTAAGAGAAGCCAACAGAGGTATAGAGTTGGATGGCAAAACAGTTGGCTTAATCGGTTATGGTAATATGGGCAAAGCCTTTGCTAAAAAGCTAAGAGGTTTTGATGTTGACGTGCTTTGTTATGACATAAAAGATAATGTTGGAGATGAGAATTGCAGACAAGTCTCGTTAGAAGAACTTCAGACAAAAGCGGATATCTTAAGCCTACATACACCACAAACTGAATTAACTATAAACATGGTAAATTCAGAATTCATCAATAAATTTAAGAGGTCGTTTTGGCTTATCAATACCGCTCGTGGTAAGAGTGTTGTAACAGCAGATTTGGTTAACGCTTTAGAAACTGGTAAAATCCTAGGTGCTGGATTAGATGTTTTAGAATACGAAAAATCGTCTTTTGAAAACCTCTTTACGTCTAGTAAAATGCCAACAGCTTTTGAATATCTTATTAATGCAGAAAATGTACTTCTAACACCTCATGTAGCAGGCTGGACGGTTGAGAGCAATATTAAACTTGCACAAACCATCGTAGATAAAATTAAAGCAAAATTTTGCTAACTTAGAACATTACTAAATTCACAATCTATAAAATGCAATACGACTCAACATCACCTGAAGATTATATAAGTCAGGTACCCAAAGAACGACAAGACACTCTCAAAAAACTTCGTAAGGTTATAAAAGATAACTTACCTAAAGGTTTTGAAGAAGGCATGCAATACAAAATGATTGGATACTACGTACCACACTCAGTTTATCCTGATGGTTACCATTGTGATCCTAAAACACCACTACCTTTTATGAGTTTTGCTTCGCAAAAAAACTCTATAAACTTATATCATATGGGCATTTATGCTAAGAAAGAATTACTTGATTGGTTTGTTGGTGAATATCCTAAATATTGCAAACGCAAATTAGATATGGGCAAAAGTTGTATTAGATTTAAAAAAATGGATGAAATTCCATTTGAGCTCATTGGTGAACTTACTAAAAAGATGAGTAGTGAAGAATGGATAGATATTTATGAATCAGCCTTAAAGAAAAAATAAAAGTATAACTTAAAAAGATTCCTGCCTGCGCAGGAAATAAATATGAAAAAAAGAGTAACAGGAATTGGTGGATTATTTTTCAAAACAAAAGATCCGCAAGCCTCAAAAGATTGGTATAAAAAACACTTAGGTTTTAACACTGATGCCTATGGTTGTACATTTTGGTGGAAAGACCAAGAAGGTAATGATTGTTCTACACAATGGAGTCCGTTTGCTGAAGACACAAAATATTTTGAGCCTTCTAAGAAAGACTTTATGTTTAACTACAGAGTTGAAAATTTAAAAGAATTATTAGCGACTTTAAAGCATGAAGGTGTCACAATAGTTGGAGAAATGGAAGAATACGACTACGGAAAGTTTGGTTGGATATTAGATAATGACGGCAACAAAATAGAACTTTGGGAGCCAGTAGATCAAGCATTTAAATAATTCTGTAACGATTTGGCATATTCTTCTACATATAATTACTACTAAAAACCATTAACAATGACAGAAGAAAACAAAAATTTAGAAGACAAAGCAAAAGAGGCTGTAGACCAAACCGAGGAAACGGTTAATGAAACTACAGAAGCTGCATCTGAAAAAGCAAAGGACTTTAAAGAAAGTGCTTCTGAAGCTTTTGATTCTGCAAAAGAAAAGGCTAGTGAACTTGCTGACGATGCTAAAGAAATGTATGGTAAAGCTAAAGATAAAGCAACTGAGTTTATTAACGAGGATGCTAAAGAAATCTACAGCAATGCAAAAGAAAAGGCAGCGGAATTTGCTGAAGATGCCAAAGAAACTTATGAGGAAGCTAAGGCTAAAGCTAAAGAGTTTGCAAATGAGGCTAGTGAAAAAATAAGTGAATTTGCTGATGAAGCAGAAGAAAAGCTAGAAGAGTTTACAGAAGATGCTAAAGAAACCTACAACGAAGCTAAAGAAAAAACCAAAGGATTTTTTAGTAGACTATTTGGTAAAAAGTAAGTAAAAGTCAATAAAATTTTAAACTCAGAATTATTTAGTTCTGAGTTTCTTTTTTTGTGTTTAATCCATAATCAAGAGGCAACGTATCTCCCATACGTTGGCTTCCCATGGCACCGTTAAAATAAACACCTTTTATTGCTGAATAATTGCCATAAGCGTCTAACAAAAAGCTATCAACATATACGTTTATATCACTCTGTTCCTTTCTGTCGTATAAAATGGATACGTTTTGCTTTAGTGAAACTTCTTTAAGACCGGAACTGTCTTTCTCCTCAATTTTAAAGTACTTATACTCATCTACTTTAAATCCTTTGTTATAAATCTCGTAGCCTTCTTTTTTTAGACTTTTATGAAACAATGATCTCATAAAATGCTGTACTGAGCCCTTATATACTTTCTCGCGAGTTCGCTTTGTTTTTCTCTTATCTGCTTTTTCAAGGTTTTTGTAATATGATGTGCCAGCATAAGCCACTCTATCTAAAGCAAAATCTTGTAGTTTTAGATTTGCATAGCGATAAATAGCCTCAAAGTCTATCATATCAAAAGATATCTCATACTGAAGCGCTTTGTTTTTTATGATAATAGGAACATCAGCACTGGCAGATAAAGTCTTTCGTTTTTTATCATATCGTAATACGATATCTTTTTCATTTAAAATTTTGCATGATTTACCATATTTTGAACTTCCTAAAAACTCTTTTCTAAATAATCGAAGTTTTTGTTTTCTGGTTAAACCATCATCAAAATCTATAAACACCTCATCAAGACTTACATCTGTGGGTTTTAGTTTTATTGTAATATCGTTTTTGGCTCTATAATCTTCTATAATTACTTTTTCGTAGCCTAAATAAGAAATCACAAGAGGTGATTGTATAGCATCGGAATAACTTATGGAAAATTTACCTTCACCATCAGTAGTAGTTCCGATGGTAGTATTATCAAAATAAACAGCAACAGTTTCTAAAGGTTTGCTAGTGGAGGCATCTAAAATAATACCTGTAAGTGTTTGTGAAAAACAGATGGTTGGAAGTAGTAGAAAGCATAATAATCTACTTATCATTACTATCCATGAATTTACGTTCTAACTCTGCCTGAAACTCTTCCATAACAGGTCTTACCGTACTTTCTGGTAAATCTGCAATCTTAATGTACATTAATCCATCTACAGCATTATTGAATAATGGATCTACATTAAATGCCACAATTTTTGCATTCTGTTTAATGTACTTTTTTAATAAAACGGGTAGACGTAGTGCTCCTGGTTCTACTTCATCAATCAGCTTGTCGAGTTTGTTTAAATCGGCTTCAGCTTCATCAAAAACAAATTCTTTATCAGCATCTTTTAGCTTTACCTTAAATTCTTTTTTAGGATGCACATATTGCGCCACATAAGGGTCGTAGTAATGCGATTTCATAAACTCAATCATCAAACTCTTAGAGAAGTTTGAAAATTGATTACTAATACTTACACCACCTATCAGATACTTGTGTTCTGGAAAACGCAATGTGGTGTGCACAATGCCTTTCCAGAGTAAAAACAATGGCATTGGCTTTTGTTGGTATTCTTTAATAATGAAGGCGCGACCCATTTCTATAGATTGGCTCATCATTTTGTATAGTTCTGGCTCAAAGCGGAATAAATCTTGAAGATAGAATCCATCTATACCATAACGCTCAAAAATATCAGAGCCTAGACCCATTCTGTAAGCGCCTGCCACTATATTTTTATCACTATCCCATAAAAACATATGATGGTAATAGGTATCAAACTGATCTAAATCGGTAGCTTCATTTGTACCTTCTCCAACTTCTCTAAAGGTAATCTCTCTCAACCTTCCAAGTTCGCTTAAGATATTTGGCATGTCATTGGCAGAAGCTAAAAACACCTCGTAATTTTTACTAGCCAGTAATCTACAATCTTTTTCTCTTAGGCTTTCCACCTCTGCAACCATCAATTCCGTATCGATTGGAGTTATAATACGCTTAGGTGGTTTAGGTACTTTTACAGTTGACTTAATATTGTCTAAAATCTTAGGCTTATCTTCAAAAGTTTTAGAAAGCATATAGGTTTTTCTTCTTAAGAAATCTGTAAAATCCTCTAGTGTTTCGTGCTCTTTTTGATCATTGACAGAAATAGGTCTACCTATTCTTACTTTAATAGTTCTCCGTTTCTGAGTCAATAATTCCGAAGGTAATTTGGCTGTTCTTAGTGTATCGCTAATTTTTGAAAGCCTATAAAATAATCTGCTGTTTTTAGCATGAAAATAAATTGGAACGACTGGTACTTCAGCTTTCTTTATCAATTTCATAGCTGCCTCCTCCCATGGTCTATCTACCACCAACTTGCCGTCTCTGTAAGTTGACACTTCACCTGCAGGAAAAACACCTAATGGGTGTCCTTCTTTTAAATGTAAAATAGCATTTTTAAAACCTGTGATGCTGCTTTTAACATCCTTTCGATCTTCAAAAGGATTAACAGGCATTACATAAGGCTTTAAAGGTTCTATTCGATGCAAAAGAAAATTGGCTATAATTTTAAAATCATCGCGTTGCTCAAGCATCAATTTTAAAAGTAAAATACCGTCTATTCCACCGAGAGGATGGTTTGAAATGGTAATATAAGCTCCATCCTTTGGTAAACGTTTTAAATCTTCTTCTGGAATTTCAAATTTTATCTGAAAGTCATCTAACAGCGCATTTAAGAAATCTAATTCAGATAGGTGCTTATTACGCTTGTATATCTTATTTATGGTAGAGATTTTAAGTACTTTCATAAGAAGCCAACCAAAGAATGTACCTAAGAAACCATACTTATCAGCGTTAATAGCCTTTGCGACTTCCTTTGCAGTTACTAAACCCATATCAGATGATTTCCTCATAAAACAAATGTAGTAAATGTTATTTAGTTACGATTTGAACTGTTTCTCGTGTTAGTTGCTTAAGCAACACGGTTTTATCTTTTTCAAGCTCATTTATAGCTTCTTCATTATAGTGTCTAACTGTATAAAGACTAACGTCATCATAACATGTTACGTTAAATTTAGCTTTTAAATGTTGCAACAATTTATCACGATTATTGTAAATATTATCAATACATACCGAAAAACTTATCGCTGAATTCTGAATAACATCTACTTTCATCTTATAAAGATGCAATAAACTAAATATTTCACTAATATTTTCTTCAACGATATACGAAAAGTCTAACGACGATAATGAAATTAAAATCTGATTTTTCTTAACAATAAAACAAGGCACTTCTGGCTCTATCGCTTTTCCTTTACTTACACAAGTACCTTCAGCCTTTGGGTTTACAAATGATTTTACATACAACGGGATTTCCTTTTGCTGTAATGGTTGCAAAGTCTTTGGATGAATTACAGACGCACCATAAAATGCCAACTCTATTGCTTCTCTGTAAGAAATTTGGTTGAGTAGCTGTGCATTTTCAAAATAACGTGGATCTGCATTTAATACACCTGGAACATCTTTCCAAATGGTAACACTATTAGCATTGAGGCAATATGCAAAAATAGCTGCGGTGTAATCGCTACCTTCACGTCCTAGAGTTGTTGTAAAATTATTAGAATCACTACCCAAAAAACCTTGTGTAATATTAAGAACTGACTTATTAAATTTTGAAGAAATATACTCTTGAGTCAAGTCCCAATTTACGTTAGCTCGTCTATAGTAGTTATCTGTTTTTATATACTCTCTAACATCTAACCAGTTATTTTTTAAACCTATCTCATTTAGGTAATAACTAATTATTGTTGTAGATATTAACTCACCAAAACCGATAGTTTGGTCATAAACGTAATTGTAATCTGGTGACTTATTACTTTTAAAAAACATATTCAATTCATCAAAAAGTGATTTTACAGCAGTAAATACTTCATGACGTTCGTTATCGAATAAATCTAACAGAATCTCATTGTGGTATTTTATAACATCGTGAATAGAGCTTTGTAACTCTCCTTTATTTTCAAAATAATTTTTGATAACAACTTCCATAGCATTGGTTGTTTTTCCCATTGCAGAAACAACAACTAATGTATTGTCATAACCTGTTTCTTTTAAAACAGAGGCTAAATTTTTTACACCATCAGCGTCTTTTACAGAAGCACCACCAAATTTATAAACGCGCATCACAATTTTTTAAATAGTTTTCTATAGCTTTTTCATCTAAATGAACCACATCCCAATCTCTCATTACATTTGCTCCTTTGTTTTGATAAAAGGTTATTGCTGGCTCGTTCCAATCTAACACCTCCCAACTAATACGTTTTACTCCTAGAGATTTCCCATATGCCACAACTGTATCTAAAAGTTGAGTTCCTAAGTTTTTTCCTCTTTGCGATTGACTTACAATTAAATCTTCTAAATGTAAGGCCTCACCTTTCCATGTAGAATATCTTGTGTAAACCAAGGCCATGCCTTCTACTTTATTATCAACCTCTATTACAAAACAGGTAAACTTTGGGTTTTCACCAAATCCATCACACTCTAACATTTCTTGGGTTACCTCTACAGCATCTGGTTCCTTTTCAAATACTGCCAATTCATTAATGAGCTCTAATACTCTTGGCATATCCGCTTTTGTTGCAAGTCTTGGTTGGTTCATTCTTTACTTTATAAAAAAGAACTCAAATATAATCTAAACTGAGTTTAGATAACAATTTATTTAAATCACGAAAACGTTATAGTTTGTTAAAAAATGCGATATTTGTTGCAGTTAACCAATATAAAGCTTCATGTCTCAACGCAAACAAACCCTTGGTGAATTTATAATTGAAAACCAAGCATCCTTTAAATATACATCAGGAGAACTTTCTCGTCTTATTAATTCTATTAGACTTGCTGCCAAGGTAGTAAATCATGAAGTTAACAAAGCTGGTTTAGTTGATATTCTTGGAGCTGCTGGAGACACCAATGTACAAGGAGAAGATCAGCAGAAGTTAGATGTATATGCTAATACCAAGTTTATACAAACCATGACCAAAAGAAACATTGTTTGTGGTATTGCCAGTGAAGAAGAAGATGACTTTATAGCTATAAACAGCCAAGATGAAAACCACCAAAATAAATATGTGGTTTTGATAGATCCTTTAGACGGTTCTTCAAACATTGATGTTAATGTTTCTGTAGGAACTATTTTTTCTATTTACAGACGTGTAACTCCTGTAGGAACACCTGTTACTATTGAAGATTTTCTTCAAAAAGGAAATCAACAAGTTGCTGCTGGTTATATTATTTATGGTACGTCTACCATGTTGGTATACACCACAGGACATGGTGTTAATGGATTTACTTTAAATCCAGCAATTGGATCATTTTACTTATCACATCCAGACATGAAGTTCCCAGAAGATGGAAGAATCTATTCTGTTAATGAAGGTAACTATATTCATTTTCCAAAAGGCATAAAAGACTATATAAAATATTGCCAGATGGAAGAAGGAGACAGACCTTACACGAGTCGTTATATAGGGTCTTTAGTGTCTGACTTTCATAGAAACATGATAAAAGGTGGAATTTACATGTATCCTAAAAGCTCTAAAGCAAGTAACGGTAAACTCAGATTGCTATACGAATGTAATCCTATGGCTTTTTTAGCAGAACAAGCTAATGGTAAGGCAAGTGATGGTTTTAATAGAATTTTAGACATTAAGCCAACCGAATTACATCAGCGTGTACCATTTATTTGTGGTAGTAAAAACATGGTTGAAAAAGCTGAAGAATTTATGCGAAATGCTGAATAACAAAATAAAAAAAGCGAACATAAATGTTCGCTTTTTTTATTTTTTTTGGAATCTTAACTACTGATTCATTTTCTTCATCTTTTCTATAAACTCATCTAAGTCTACTTCGTAATGTACCAACGTTAATGCTTTATCAGCAATGTACTTTACATTGTCTTGATTAAACCCTAAGCCTATACAAAGCTTCTCAAGCAAATTTACTTGATTTGGACCTTCTATATGATCTGCCCAAACCATACGCGATAAATCGTACAAACGCTCTAAACGCATATCGTAAGATGTTGGAGGATTAATCGGATGACTCTTATAATCTTTTAAAATCTCTTCGTATTCACTTTCTGTGATATCTAATCGTGTTGCTAAACGATCTAAAAACGCTTTCTCTGCTTCATTGATAATTCCATCACTCATAGCTACTCTAACTATCGCAGCAAAGTGATCTTCATTACGCTTTTTAAATCCGCTTTCGAACAAATCTGAAATTGACATAATCTTTGTATTTATTGTCTGCAAATATAGTCTAAACCTTAAGGTTTTAAAATGAAAATTTAAAGATTTTTCAATTGTTATAGATTGAGAATTGACGTTATATATTTTTCATAAAATCCTATATCCTTTATCTGTTTAAGATTAAATATAATAAGTTTGTTAATCATAGATTCTCTTTGCAGTATGAACACTAAATATCTAGAAGAAACCTATTATTACGATTATAATAGTACTCAAATTCAAAACTTAATTCAAGAGGCGTGTCTTTTAACTTCAAATCAGGAAAAAATTGAAAATCTCTATCTAAAGGTTAGAGACAATTGGCGCTACAGTCCTTTTGAAATCGGACTTACTGAAGAACATTATAAAGCCAGTACTATTGCTAAAAAACAACAAGCACATTGTATAGATAAAGCCATAATTCTTATTGCTGGTTTGCGTGCATTGGATATTCCTGCAAGGTTGAGGCTAGCTAAAGTTTCTAATCATATTGCAACAGAACGTTTAGAAGCAAAATTGGGCACCAACGAACTTGCACCTCATGGTTTGGTAGATGTATTTCTCAATGGACAATGGAAAAAATGCTCACCTGCTTTTAACAAGGAACTTTGCAAAATGTATAATGTTGATGTGTTAGATTTTGATGGCACAGAAGATTCTGTAATGCAAGAATATAACAAGGATAGTGATAAATTTATGACCTACTTAGAGGATTATGGTCATTTTGAAGATGTACCTCTAGACTATATCAAATCTATTTTCAAAGACAATTATCCTGAATTGTATAAAACCTATTTAGGAGCAAAGAATATTCAATTTTAGAGCAATTAATCAAAACATACTTATATTTGCCCTTTTACTAAATAAGGGAAAATCTAGTGAGCAAAACTCTAATCTCGCAAACCTTTTCACAGACTTTGCAACTACAAAATCTGCAGAATTCTATTGCCCAAACTCAAAATAAGACACACCTTAAAGGCCTTGTAGGCTCATCTTTTTCTATTGTTGTTTCTGAAGTTTTTAAGTCGGCTGAAAAACCATTTTTACTCATATTTGATGACAAGGAAGAAGCTGCCTATTACCTCAACGATTTAGAACAACTCATCAACGATAAGGATGTTTTATTCTATCCTGGTAGTTATCGCAGACCATATCAAATTGAGGAAACCAACAATGCCAATGTGCTTTTAAGAGCAGAAGTACTTAACCGTATCAATTCTCGCAAAAAGCCATGCATTATTGTTACCTATCCAGATGCACTTTTTGAAAAGGTAGTTACCAAAAAGGAACTAGAAAAAAACACCTTAAAGATTGCTGTAGGTAATGAATTGAGTATCGATTTTGTAAACGAAGTTCTTTTTGAATACAAATTTAAACGTGTAGATTTTGTTACAGAACCAGGCGAATTTTCTGTAAGAGGCGGAATCATCGATGTCTTTTCATTTTCGCATGATGAGCCTTACAGAATTGAATTTTTTGGAGATGAAGTAGATAGTATTAGAACTTTTGATGTAGAAACACAACTCTCTACCGAGCGTATTAAAAAAGTAAGCATCATTCCAAATGTTGCTAACAAGCAGATTGCAGAGCAACGTGAAAGCTTTTTAAAATATATTTCTAACAAGACGGTTTTATTTGCTAAAAACCCTTCATTTATTTTCTCAAGAATTGATGAGTTTTTTGGAAAGGCTGAAGAGGCCTTCAAGAACTTATCTACAGAGATTAAGCACGCAGTTCCTGAAAAATTGTTTTGTAATTCAGAATTACTAAAACGACAATTTTTAGACTATAATTTGGTAGAGTTTGGGACATCTCAAGTACTTAGCAGTGATGTTATCACTTTCAACACCAAACCACAACCGTCTTTTAATAAGCAATTCAATATTTTAATTGAAGATTTAAACGACAATCATGCTAACGGTATTACCAGTTACATAGCCTGTGTGAGCGAACAGCAAGCCAAGCGTTTTCATGATATTTTTGATGATGCCGAACAAGAGGAAATTCATTATAAAACAGTCGTATTATCACTTTATCAAGGTTTTATAGATAGCGACAATAAAATTGCAGTTTATACAGACCATCAGATTTTTGATCGTTATCATAAGTTTCACCTAAAAAATGGTTACGCCAAAAAGCAAGCTATTACGCTTAAGGAGCTCACCAACTTAGAAGTCGGAGATTATGTTGCGCACATAGACCATGGTATTGGAAGATTTGGAGGACTTCAAAAAATAGATGTAGAAGGTAAAAAACAAGAGGCTATAAAATTGGTTTATGGAGAGCGTGATGTACTATATTTAAGTATACATTCTTTACATAAAATTACCAAGTTTAATGGTAAAGACGGTAAACCCCCTAAAGTTTACAAACTAGGAAGTAAAGCCTGGAAAGCACTTAAGCAAAAGACTAAATCTCGTGTTAAGGAAATAGCCTTTAATCTTATTAAACTTTACGCCAAACGTAAGTTAAAGAAAGGCTTTCAGTACGCTCCAGATAGTCACATGCAGTTGGAGTTAGAAGCCTCATTTATTTATGAAGATACTCCAGACCAAGTTTCATCTACAGCAGATATAAAGGCAGACATGGAAAGCGAAAGACCAATGGATCGCTTAGTTTGTGGCGATGTTGGTTTTGGTAAAACTGAAGTTGCTATAAGAGCTGCTTTTAAAGCAGTAGATAATGGTAAACAAGTTGCAGTTTTAGTACCTACAACTATATTAGCTTATCAACATTACCGAACGTTTAAAGACCGTTTAAAAGATTTTCCGGTTACGGTAGATTATGTGAACCGTTTTAGAACTGCCAAGGAAAAACGAGAAACTTTAGAAAGCCTTGAAAAAGGTGGTGTAGACATTATAATTGGCACTCACCAACTCGCCAATAAAACCGTAAAATTTAAAGATTTAGGACTGCTAATTGTAGACGAAGAGCAAAAATTTGGAGTCGCTGTAAAGGAAAAACTGAAGACCATTAAAGAAAATGTTGATGTCCTCACACTAACAGCAACACCTATTCCGCGTACGTTGCAATTTAGTTTAATGGCTGCCAGAGATTTATCGGTCATTACAACTCCACCTCCAAATCGTTATCCTATAGAAAGCCATGTTATTCGTTTTAGCGAAGAAACGATTAGAGATGCTGTGAGTTATGAGATTCAACGTGGTGGACAGGTGTTTTTTATTCATAACAGAATAGAGAACATTAAGGAAGTGGCAGGCATGATTCAACGTTTGGTACCAGATGCTAAAATTGCCATTGGGCATGGTCAGTTAGATGGTAAAAAACTAGAACAGTTAATGCTGGCGTTTATGAATGGTGAATTTGATGTTTTAGTCAGTACTACTATTGTAGAAAGTGGTTTAGATGTCCCTAATGCTAATACCATTTTTATTAATAACGCTAATAATTTTGGGCTGAGTGATTTGCACCAAATGCGTGGTCGTGTTGGTCGTAGCAACAAAAAAGCATTCTGTTATTTTATAACACCAGAGTATTCTGCCATGACTACAGATTCGCGTAAACGTATACAAGCATTAGAACAATTTACCGAGCTTGGTAGCGGCTTTAATATTGCTATGAAGGATTTAGAAATTCGTGGAGCCGGAGATTTACTTGGTGGTGAGCAAAGTGGTTTTATAAATGATATCGGTTTTGACACTTATCAAAAAATCTTGAATGAAGCTATTGAAGAGCTTAAAGAGTCAGAATTTGCAGACTTATACAAAGATGATGGCAAGCCTAAACAATATGTTAAAGACATTACCATAGATACGGATTTTGAATTGCTATTCCCAGATGATTACGTTAACAATATTACAGAACGTTTAAATCTTTACACCAAACTCAACGAGATAAAAACAGAAGAAGAGCTACAAAAATTTGAATCTGAAATTATAGACCGTTTTGGTGAGTTACCAACACAAGTTCAGGATTTGCTTGATAGTGTTCGTTTAAAGTGGATTGCTACTAAAATGGGACTTGAAAAAGTCATCATGAAAAAAGGAAAACTTATCGGCTACTTTATTCAAGATCAGCAAAGTAAATTTTATCAGAGTAACGATTTTAGTAGCGTTTTACAGTTTGTTCAAATGAATGCTTCAAAATGTAAAATGAAAGAAAAACAAACCCGAAATGGTTTGAGATTATTAATTACTTTTGAGAGGATCAATAACGTTTCAACAGCGCTAAAGGCATTGCAGCCTATTATGGCTTAATTATTGAAGTTGTTTTGTGCATCGAAATTTTAAAACTGAATATGAAAAAACTAGCAACCGTTTTATTAATACTTCCGCTTTTAGCTATAGGTCAAAGTGTAAAAGGTACCTTTTCGCCTGCCAAAGATTTTACACATGCCTTTTTATACGAGGCTACACCACAAGGTGCTAACTATGTAAATCATGGTGAGTTAAATACCGAAGGAAAGTTTGAAATTAAAATAGATTCTAGTGCTGCTCCAGGCATTTATAAAATCGTATATGCCATTCCTCCAGAAGAAAACAACTTTGATTTTATTTACGACGGAAAAGAGACAGTAGCTTTCAAATTTAGTCAAGAAAATGGTGTAGAATTTACAGAATCCGAAGAAAACAAACTTTGGGCATCATACTTAAAAAGTATGGATATGGTTAACCAAACCATTGCCAATTATTACGAAAAGGATGGAAAAGACAAAGAAGGTTTTAAAGCTGTTTTTAAAGTTTTAAAAGACACTCAAACATCATACGAAGCATTAGCTGTAGGTCGATTAGCTTCAGCATTTATTATGGCTAATAGACCTTATATTCCAACGGAATATGAAGATGTAAATACCTACACTAAGAATGTAAAAGCGCATTATTTTAGTTCGGTAGACTTTAGCAATTACATATTACAAAGTTCAACGTTTTTGGTAGATCGTGTAATGTCTTATGTTTTTAATATGGTAGAAAATCCTACTAACGACACTTACAAATCTTTAATAGACGATGTAGCTAATGCTATAAACAATAAAGATTTGGTTATTAAAACATACCTCCTAGATCTTTTATGGCAACGTTTTGCTTCTGAGGAAAATAATACAGTTGCTAATTACATTACAGATATGTACCTATTAGATTTAGCAAATCAAACTGGTAATATAGTGTTAGCCGAAACAATAAGCTCTTATAAAAACACATCTATTGGTACAAAAGCACCAAATTTTGAAATTGCTTCATCACAAAACACCACAAGTCTCCACGATCTTAAAGGCTCGGAATACTACTTGCTTATCTTTTGGAGCAGTACCTGTAGTCATTGCCTTAATGAACTCCCAAAAGTGAAAGAATTGGTTGCTAAAAAAAGTAACGTAAAGGTCGTTGCCTTTGGCTTAGAAGAAGAACCTTCTAAATGGACTGAGGAAATTAAAAACTATCCCAATTTTGTACACACTATAGGATTAGGCAAATGGGAAAACCCAATTGTTAAAACCTATGGCATTGCAGCTACACCAATGTACTTTTTGTTGAGTAGCGACAAGATTATTATGGCAAAGCCTTATGCTTTTGAGGATCTAGAGATAGTTTTAAAGGATTTATAGATGAATATATCCTTTGATCTTGATGGTACTTTAATTCCGTATGCTGACGAATTTAATACCGAAAAAATAGGTTGGCTTGGTAAACTTTTTAGGATTGAAAAAATCAGGAAAGGAGCAAAAGATTTAATCTTAAAGCTTCAACAGGATAATTATAAAATCCACATCTACACCACTTCTTTTCGCTCAAAATCTAAAATTAGGAGAACTCTCAAATACTATGGCATTTCTGTTAATCGAATAGTCAATCAAATAGAAAACCAAAAAGTTTTAAAATCGAAAAATATTTATTCTTCAAAATTCCCTCCAGCATTTAATTTTGATGTGCATATTGATGACTTATCAGGAGTTAGAATTGAGGGTGAAAAACAAAATTTCAAAACAATTATAGTTGACCCAAGTGACTTAAACTGGTCAGAAACTATAATGAACAATTTAAAAAATATAGAAATCAAAAAAGAAAACGCTCAGTAAAGCAAGTACTTTATCTGAGCGTTTTGAAACTAAATAACCAACCAAAATTTAGCTTCCTATTCTTGTATTTTCTCTAGGGTTATTAACCTTAGGTGTTTTTTGTTTACGCTTTTTAGGCATTTCTTCTTTCTTTGTAATATTGCCTTGCGTATCAGAACTTCTATAATACGCTATATATCCTCTACCTTCAAACTCATATACTGTTCCAGAATTTGGATGATATAGCTCTATAGTTCCATCATTAATAACGCTCAATTCAAAGAATTCATTGTCGAAGAAATCATAATCTAATGTTAATGTTTTTAGGTACATATTTCCAGACACATCACCTACGCCGTACACACCTGTATAATCCCAATAGATGTTATCTGGATTATAGATATTTACATCTTGAGAACTTCTAAACGTAGCATCATTTCCACCAGATAAAAACTGTAAGTAGTTCTCATCATCAAACTCATTTATTGCTCCATAGTTGCTTGTGTAAACTTTTTCCCAAGCTTCATACTCTTGCAGGAAGTAATGAATGTTATCATAGAATACAAAATCGTAATCAAACGTAGATCTCTGATAGCCATCTAAAAAGTACGAGGTATCATTATATGGGTTATACAATTCTATTGTATTGTTGTCTATTTGATACACATCAAAACTATCATACCCATCAATCACATGGTTAACATCTAATATCATGTCATATGCATCATAATTTCCTATTTGTACACCAAAACCATTGCCTTGACTACCAAAATCCACTAAATTATTATTAGCAAAAAGGCGACCATTATCAAAAGTTAAGGTAAATGCAATTTGCAAAAATGGTGTTTCTCCATAGCCTTGTGTTGCATTAATATCTACATACCATAAATCGTAAGACTGCAATAATTGATTTAAAGAAATTGCAGGTCCGTTATCGTTAATATGTAACTCTTCCGTATAACACGATGTAAGGAGCGTAGCACTAAGTGCAAATCCGAAAAGTAATTTTAATGTCTTCATAATTCAACGGTTTTAAGGGTTACTGTTGTTATAATTTCAAAACCTGTGCCAAATTCAAAATGATGCCTCAGATTGAAGTCTTAAAACAGTTATATTTTATGTATTTTTGAAATACAAAATCGACATATATTCTATGAGTGAATCTAAAAAATATGCAGTATTTGGTGCAGGAAGTTGGGCAACAGCCATTGTAAAAATGCTTTGCGAAAACTTAGATGAAGTAGGTTGGTACATGCGTAGTGTTTACACCAAAGAACACATATTAAAAGAACAGCATAACCCTAGTTATTTAAGCTCTGTCGAGTTTCATACCGAGCAATTAAAGCTTAGCAACGATATAAACGAAATTGCAAATTGGGCAGATGTCCTCATTTTCGCAATTCCATCAGCTTTTATGCATTCTGAGTTAGAAAAACTCACTACAGATATCAGTGATAAAATTATCGTTTCTGCGGTAAAAGGCATCATCCCAGAATCTGGATTGTTGGTTGGTGAGCATTTTCATGATATTTATAATATTCCTTTTGAAAATATTGCTGTAATTGCTGGTCCTTGCCACGCTGAGGAAGTTGCTTTAGAGCGTTTATCATATCTTACAATTTCTTGTGCTGATGCCGTTAAAGCAAAAGCTATTGCCAAAAATCTATCTGGCGATTATATAAAAACCAAAATTAGCGACGATATTATTGGTGTAGAATATGCTGTAATGCTGAAAAACATTTACGCTATTGCTGCAGGAATTGCCCATGGATTGGGTTATGGAGATAACTTTCAAAGCGTATTAATGAGTAATTCTATTCGTGAAATGAAGCGTTTCATTAAGAAAATGCATAAGATGAAACGCAACATTAACAACTCTGCATATTTGGGTGATTTACTGGTAACTGGTTATTCTGTTTTCTCTCGAAACCGAATGTTTGGTAATATGATTGGTAAAGGCTACACAGTAAAATCTGCACAAATGGAAATGAACATGGTGGCTGAAGGCTATTATGCTACCAAAAGCGCTTTTGAATTAAACAAGAAGAACAATAAGAAAACACGTTTGCCTATTATTAACGCCGTTTACGAAGTACTCTACGAAAATAAGAACCCTAAAAAGGTGTTTCAGAAACTGACTGAGAAGTTGGATTAATAATCGCGTTGTCATCCTGAACTTGATTCAGGATCTTACATAAAAATAGATTCCGCATCAAGTGCGGAATGACAGAAATTATACTAATTAAGAGATTCCTGCGTTCGCAGGAATTTTATTTCACCAAAACACCCTTCAACTGCATTAAAGGAATTGTTTGAAGTGCCTTTTCGTTAATGGTGTTTTTTCTGAATAAATACGTTTTATCAAACATTTGATTGCCTTCAAAAAAAGTGATTTTAAAAGAGTTATTAAGCTCTAAAACTTTTTCTTGCAAATACTCAATCTTTGCATAACTACGCGCTGGTAATTTTGCAAGTGTATGACGCATTGGAGGCGTCATCTTTTTATCGTTATAGCCTTGTGAAACTATAAGTATCGTATCTAAATCTTTATCTGAGTTATTGATGATATAGGCATTCCAATCTAGAGTTTTATACTCTATATGTTGTTCTTGTACTACAGCTACGTATACGTCTTTTACTTCAGGAATAGTGATGTCTTTTTTCATGTTGCAAAAATAGCAAACTATTCAAAATATGTATTCTTGTATCCAGAAACCGAAATACCTCTTAAGCTATACACCACAAAGTGATTTAGTAATTCTTCATTAGTGTATTCTTCCACAAGATTATTGTTTCTATAAGCAACTTCTTCAAAGCGTTTAAAGTAAAGCCCACAAAACAATTGTAAATTAACTTCGGGTTTTACAATCCCTTCCTGCTTAGCTTTCAATAGTAGATTATATATTGTATCGTTTACAATTTCGTTTCTAAAGTTCTCAAAAATATCATTGGCCTTGGGATAGTACTTTTTCAGCCCAAAAATAAAAGAAGGTTTAAAGTGCTTTAGTCTACCAAAGGCTTTCTCATAAATTTTTATGATTTTAGTTATAGCATCATCTTCCGTTTCTAAAATAGCATTTACCTCTTTTTTAAAATCATCAATTAAAAAAGCAACACTCTCTACAACCAAATGCTCTTTACTCCTAAAGTACTTGTAAATTGTTTTTTTTGAAATACCAACTGATGTCGCTAGTTCGTCTAAGGTGTAACGTTTACTCCCAAACTTTGTAAAACTGTCAATGGCAGTTTTTATCAATTCGCATTTATCTATCATTACTTGTGTGATTATATACTATTCTACTGCTATAGATAATAATGGAATATTCATACCCGAAGCCATAACTCTGGTTTTACTTTTATGAACTATGGATTCCCAAAACCCATATTTTTTAGGAATCATTACTAGTAAATCAGCATTTGAGGCTTTGATTTCTTTTTCAATTTCTTCGATTACGGCATTAGACTTTACATTTTTGTATATGTGTGTAACAGGTTCTAATTCGTTATCAATATTTTGTAGAGCTTCACCCTTAGACAACAGTTCGTTTATCTTGTTTTCCACATGAAATATGGTGACATTAGATTGTAATAGTATAGCAATCTGTCTAAGTCTTGCTAATGATTTTAGCGGTATAGCTTCCATTAAATCGCATGCAAAAAGTACATTTTTAATGCCAGAAAATTGAGCTCTTAATGGTACAGCAAGCACAGGAAACTTTCTCATACTAATCAAGGTTGTAGTAGGGTTTCCTAATAAGTTTTGTTCCATAGATTTTGGAGACATTCCCATAACCAATAAACGCGAATTATTCACCTCCATTAGGTGTTCTATCTCTTGCTCTAAATCAACATACTTACATTCGTACTCAACATCAATATCAAATGCCTTAGACAGGTTTAGTGCTTGGTCCTTTAATTTGTCACTATTTTTCTTAATTAAGCCATCCATGGATTTTACAGTTAACCTAGAGTTAGCAGCATGCACAGGTAGCCTAAAGGCATTAAATAATATCAATTTTGAATTGAATACCTGAGCAAGTGAAGCTGCATATAGTACAGCATTATTAGATCGTTCTGAAAAATTAGTGGCAACTAAGATAGGTCTCATAATTTTGTGTCGATTTTCTTTGTTTTGAAAGTGAATAACTAACAAAACGATTATTCTACATAGCTTTAAGCTTTTTCATGAAATCCGAAAAATGGGGAAAGAAATCTTCGAAAAGTTCGTGCTTTCTGTTTTTTAACATCACTTCACTAAACAACTTTAAACCAACAGCAAATTCAACAGATTCATTGTTATTATCAAATAGGTTTTTAGCCTTTAAGATGTCTATGATATTGAAGATATTATCGTGATTCTCGAATTCAAACTCTAAGTTTTTTTCGGCTACAGATTCATCCTTTAAGACTAATTCTTTAAGGTTGATGCTGTACTTATTATTTTTCTTTCCCATTATTCTTTTAAATTTTATTTCCAGCCTCCACCTAAAGCTTCATAAAGGTTGATAACGCTTAACATTTGTTGTAGTTTGTTATCAATTAAATTAAGTTCTGCACTTAGCGCGCTTTGTCTAGCCGTTAATAGGTCTAAATAATTGGCATATCCGTTTTTCAATAATTCTTCCGAATTACTTTCAGCATTTCTTAATGCTTCAACTTCATTTTGGCGGTATTCAAATTTCTCTGTTTCTGCCTCATAATCGTAAAGTGCATTAGATACTTCGTTTCCTGCTGTTAAAAGCGTGTTTTTAAACGCTAATAAAGCTTGCTCCTGCTGTGCTTTGGCAACTTCGTGCTGCGTTTTAATACGTCTTTGATTAAAAATAGGCTGAGTTAATCCACCAACTAATGTTGCAAATAGTGAATTAGCATTAAGTAATTGATCTAGCTCAAGACTTTGAAAACCAGAATTAGCCGTTAAAGTCAAAGATGGATAAAAATTACTTCGCGCTACATTGGTTAACTCAAAAGCGTTGATTAAACCATATTCTGAAGCAATAACATCTGGTCTGTTACTTAATAAAGTAGCAGGTACACCAACTTTTATATCGGAATCAAAGTTTTGGTTTTCTAAAGAACCTCGTTGAATAGGTTGAGATGATCTTCCTAATAAAAGATTTAAAGCATTTTCAGTTTTAAAAATTGTAGCTTTTATATCTACCAAAAGCGCTTTTGCGTTATTGTATTGTGCAATATTTTGGTCTACCGCAACTTGATTTGCTTGTCCAGCGTCTTTTAGCGCTTTAATAGTTACAACACTGCTGTCTGCTGCAGCTACAGTTTGTTCTGTAACTTTTAACTGCGCATCTAAAGCCAACAATTGGTAATATGTTGTTGCAATACTTGCAATAAGCTGCGTTTTTACTGCTTTGTGTGCAGCAACGCTTTGTAAATAAGTGGCTTCGCTAGCACGTTTGTTGCTTCTAATTTTTCCCCAGATATCAGCTTCCCAAGATAGACTTCCTGATAATTCATACTGATCTAAAGATGAAAATAAAGATCCAAACTGACTGTTTCCAGACAATTCTTGATGTGTCATCTGTGCAGTAGCGCTAACCGTTGGTAAATAACCTGCTTTACCTTGTTTTAAGTAAGCTTCGGTAACTAGAATTTGCTGAATTGCAGTTCTAATATCTAAGTTATTTTGAAGACCTTCATTAATATACTGCTGTAAATAGCTATCAGAAAATAAATCTTTCCAAGATATATCTGCCATAGACAAACTGTCTGCTGGCAAATTATCTGTTCTAAATAAATGGTCTGTTTCTTCTAATTCAGGACGTGTGTAATCCTTAGCCACAAAACAACTTTGCAGTGTTAGCGCCAGCATTAAAACTAAAGCGCCTTTACTAAAATTTTTATTTATAGTTGATTTCATTTTTTTAAGCTTCAATTGTTTCTACTTCTGGTTTACGCGATACTTTCTCTTGCAACCACTGGAACAAGATGAATAGAATAGGGATTACAAAAATTCCTAAAATGGTTCCTATTAACATTCCTCCAGCAGCACCAGTACCAATAGATCTGTTACCAGCAGCTCCAACACCGTTTGCTAACACAAGTGGCATTAATCCAAAGATAAAGGCAAAAGAGGTCATTAAAATTGGTCGTAATCTGGCTTTTGCACCATGTATAGCTGCGTCTACTAAATCTTCTCCGCTACGTCTACGTTGTAGCGCAAACTCTACAATTAAGATGGCATTTTTAGCTAATAAACCAACCAGCATGATTAAGGCTATTTGGAAATAAATGTTATTCTGTAAGCCTAACATTTTGGTTGAGAAAAAGGCTCCAAACACACCTAGCGGTAAAGAAAATATTACCGCTAATGGCAATAAATAACTTTCGTATTGCGCTGCTAATAAAAAGTAAACAAATACAATTACTAACAAGAATATCACGGCGGTTTGGTTTCCTGCATTTACCTCTTCACGAGATAACCCTGAATATGCTACATCAAAATTACTTGGCAACTTTTTAACCTCTTCGTTTACAATAGCAATAGCATCTCCTGTACTAAATCCTGGGTTGGAAGCACCACTTATTTTTGCTGAATTATACAAGTTAAAACGGGTTACCGATTGTGGTCCATAAACACGATTTAAATCAACAAACTGAGTGATAGGTGCCATGTCTCCGCTACCTGTTTTTATATATAACTCGTTTAGAGAATTCGCATCTGTTCTATCTTCTGGCAAAGCTTGAACATATACGCGATATTGTTTACCAAATCTCGCAAAGTCTGCTGCATAAACACCTCCTATATACCCTTGTAAAGTAGAGAAAATACTGCTTATTGAAACGCCATATCTTTTTGCTAATGGCACATCAATATCTAACTCGTATTGAGGATATCTTGTATTGAATGAAGATTGTCCATACTGAATTTCTGGATGTTTCATCAAGTTACCAATAAACTGTTGTGTGGCAGCATCTAGATCTTCAAAACTTCCACCAGATTTATCCATTAAATTCACCTCAAAACCTCCTGAAAGTCCAAAACCAGGAATACTTGGCGGCGCAAAGAAAATAATATTAGCATCTGGAATAGTCGCTGCAATACCAAATAGTTTTCCAATAATGGCACTAGAAGATAAGTCTTCGGTTTCACGCTCGTCCCAGTTATCTAATTTTACAAATCCTAAACCGTAGTTAGAACCGGCACCACTTATTAAGCTTCGGCCATTAATTACCGTTACTCCACGAACACCAGGAATTTGTTTGGCCTTTTGGTACAGCTCTTCGGTAACCACATTGGTTCTGTCCATAGTAGCTCCAGCCGGTAATTCTACATTCATAAAGATAATACCACGATCTTCATCTGGCACAAATCCTGTTGGGGTTGTAGAGGCTGCCCACCAAATACCAACACCAGAAAGAACAAGTATAAGTGCTGTTACCCATTTGTTTTTGTATAAAAAGCTAAGGGACTTACCGTAGCGTTGCGTAGCGGCATTAAACCCAGCATTAAAACGGTCGTAAAATTTCTGAAGAAAACTTTTGTTTTTGTCTTCGTGATCGTCGTGTCCTTTTAAAAATAGGGCACACAACGCCGGACTTAACGTTAAAGCATTTACGGCCGAAATTAAAATAGCTACAATTAAGGTAACCCCAAATTGCTCGTAAAACACCCCAGTTGGTCCTTGAATAAAAGTCACTGGAACAAACACTGCCGCCATAACTAAGGTGATAGAGATAATAGCTCCCGATATTTCGTGCATCGCATCCAGTGTTGCTGTTTTCGCATTTTTTGCCCCTTCATCTATTTTGGCGTGTACAGCTTCTACCACCACAATAGCATCATCTACCACAATACCAATTGCCAATACTAAAGCAAATAGAGTTAACAGGTTAATAGAATAACCAAATACGTTTAAGAAAAAGAAGGTACCAACAATGGCTACTGGAACAGCAATAGCCGGAATTAAGGTAGAACGGAAATCTTGAAGGAAGATAAATACCACCAAGAATACCAATAAAAAGGCTTCAATTAAGGTATTTCTAACCTTGTTCATAGAAGCGGTTAAAAACTCATTGGTGTCGTAATTAATTTCATATTTTATACCGTCGGGAAAGTCTTTGGATAAACGATCTAACTCCGATTTTATATTTGTAATAATCTCTTGTGCATTGGAGCCTGCCGTCTGAAAAACTCCCATATTCACACTCGGATAGCCTTCGGTAAACCCATACGACTCGTAGCCTTGCGCATCTAATTCAATTTTCGCTACATCTTTTAAACGCAAGTATTCGCCATTATCTAAGGCTTTAATAACAATATCTTGGTACTGTTTTTCGGTTTTAAAACGTCCGCTATACTTTATATTATATGCAAATGCTTGTCCGTCATTTTGTCCTAAACTACCTGCAGAAGCCTCTAAACTTTGCTCTTGTAGTGCGGCAATAACTTCGGAAGGGATTAAATTGTAGGCGGCAAGTTTTTCGGGTTTTAACCATATACGCATCGCATAATCTTGATTAGAAAACACCTGAACATTTCCAACACCATTTACACGTTGTATAGCCGGAATAACATTAATTTTTAAATAATTCTGAACAAAAACGCCGTCGTAATCTTCGTTATCTGAATAAACAGATAGGAACATCAAGGCCGAGGTTTGTTGCTTTTGTGTGGTAACTCCTGTTTGTACAACTTCACTTGGTAGTAATGGGTTGGCTCGAGACACACGGTTTTGAACGTTAACGGCTGCAATATCAGGATTCATTTCTTGATCGAAATACACTGTAATATTTGCAGTACCGTTATTATCTGCTGAAGAGGTCATATAAGTCATTCCCTCAACACCATTAATTTGTTCTTCAATAGGAATGATTACACTTTCTAAAATGGTTTCTGCACTTGCACCAGGATAAGTGGCATTAACCTGAATGGTTGGTGGTGCAATGTCTGGGTATTGTTCTACAGGTAAAGCAGAATACCCTAAAACACCCAAAATAACTATGATGATGGAAATTACGGTAGATAATACCGGTCTTTCTATAAATGTCTTTAACATAATTTTTTTCTAAATATTATTGAAATAAAGGTTTTAAGGGTTTAACAATACTGTCAAACGCTACTTTTTGAGGTTGTAAAGGTGTTCCGTTTTTAATTTTACCTATACCTTTTACAACTACTAAATCACCTTTCTTTACACCAGATTCTACAATAAGAAGCAAATCGTTTTTATCCTTAATTGAAATTAAAGATGATTTTGCTGTATTGTCATCACCAACGGTATATACATACGTTTGTCCTTGTTGCTCAAACGAAGCTGATTGAGGAACAACAACAGCATTTTCATAGGTTTTAGGTATTTTTATTGTACCACTATTTCCGTTAGTTAACAATCTATTTGGGTTATCAAAAACGGCTCTAAAACTTACTGTACCAGTATTAGCGTCTATTTGACCTGTAACCGTTTCAATAGTTCCTTTTTGGTCATAAACTTGACCGTTTGCTAGTAGTAATTCAACCTTTGGGAAATTGCTAATTTTTTCTTGAAGTGTTTTGCCTTCTGTATCTTGTAAGAAGTCTAAATATTCTGTTTCATTCATAGAAAAATAAGCAAAGACTCTTTCTATACTGGCAACAGTAGTTAAAGGATTTACGCTAGTTGCACTTACTAAAGATCCTTCTCTGTAAGGAATTGCGCCTACGTAACCATCTACTGGGCTTTTTACGGTTGCGTAACCAATATTAGCAACAACACTATTGTAAGCACTTTTTGCTTGTGCTAAATTTGCTTTTGCTGTTTCTAACTGTACTTCGCTAATAATGTTTTTTTCTACTAAAGGTTTTAATTTATCAACCTCTACTTGTGCTACATTAACACTAGCTTTTGCTGCTTCTGCATCTTGACTTAAAGATTCAGTTTCTAATTTAAAAAGTGTTTGTCCTTTGCTTACTTTTTGACCTTCGTCTACTAAAACTTTATTGATGTAACCAGACACTTTTGCTCTTACTTCACTATTAATAGTGCCTTCTATGGTAGTTGGATAAGTGTTATATGTTGTCACCTCTTTTTGAGGCACAGTGGTTACTGCCAATGGCATTGCTTGTTGCTGTTGCGATTGTTGCTGCGGTTGTTCTTGCTTACAGCTTGTGTTAACTAATGCTACAATACTTAACGCGGTTATGATATGTATTTTATATTGTTTCATGTTTTGAAAAAATTGATTAATTATCATTATTAATTAGGGATTCTTTTAGTTTGGTTATTGAGGAAATCGCTCCACTTAAAAACTCAATAGAGCTATCGTGATAGCCAAATTCAAATTGATGCTCTTGGTCTAAAATGGTGTTTACATCTACTTTGTATGCTTTTATTTCTTCGTGAAGTTCTTTTTCACTTTTCCACTCTTTTAGCATATTATCTATACTTTGAAGCATGGTGTCTACATTAACTATAAAGTATTTTTTTCGGTCGCCTGGTTTTGTAAAATATTCTAGTTTTTTTAGATCTTGAAGATGATTTAAGTGTGTAGAAATTGTGCTTTTACTCGCACAAAGGTTGGTTACTAAATCTTCAAACGTAGTTCCTTGCTTACCAGTTAAAATGATGAACGAAAAAATTCTAGCAGCCACAGGTGCTATTTGCTCTTTTTTTTCTAAAAAGATACCTAGTTTTTCAACTAATGCGAGTTTTCTTTTTTCTAGGTTTTCCATTGTAATTTAATTTTATGATGCAAAAATATGATTGGTTCGGAACAAACCGAACTAAACGAAGTTAAATTATTGTTAAATAAAAAAGCCGATAGTATTTTTAGTACTATCGGCTATAATAAGTTATGATTTGTGTGTCTTTTTATAGAGCAGATTTGAATTGTTCTAAGAATCGAACATCATTTTCACTTAATAATCTAATGTCACTGATTTGGTTCAGTAGCATCGCAATTCTATCAATTCCCATACCAAAGGCAAATCCTGAATATTCTTTAGAATCTATGCCACAGTTTTCTAAAACATTTGGGTCTACCATACCGCAGCCCATAATCTCTAACCAACCTGTTCCTTTAGTGATTTTATAATCGGTTTCGGTTTCTAGTCCCCAATATACGTCTACTTCGGCACTTGGTTCTGTAAATGGGAAGTAAGATGGACGTAAACGAATTTTAGACTTTCCGAACATCTCTGTTGTAAAATATTGAAGCGTTTGTTTTAAGTCTGCAAAACTTACATCCTTATCAATATATAAACCTTCTACTTGGTGAAAAAAGCAATGAGAACGTGCAGAAATAGCTTCATTTCTATATACTCTACCAGGAGAAATAGTCCTGATTGGTGGTTTATTATTTTCCATATAACGTACCTGCACAGAACTTGTATGTGTTCTTAATAAGATATCAGGATCAGTTTGAATGAAAAACGTATCCTGCATATCGCGTGCTGGATGATATTCTGGTAAATTTAGTGCCGTAAAGTTGTGCCAATCGTCTTCAATTTCTGGACCTTCACTAACGTTGAAACCTATACGAGAAAAAATATCAATAATTTGATTTTTTACGATAGATATTGGATGACGAGCACCAATAGCAATTGGTTCTCCAGGACGAGATAAGTCACCGTAAATACCCTTATCTTCTTCTTGGCTTTCTAAAGCATCTTTTAATACAGTAACTTTATCCTCAGCGATTTTTTTAAGCTGGTTTATGGTTTGGCCAAACTCTTTCTTTTGCTCGTTAGCCACATTTTTAAATTCAGCGAAATATTGTTTTAAAAGTCCTTTAGACCCTAAATATTTAATTCGGAATGCCTCTATCTCTTCTTTAGACTGTGCAGAAAACGCTTCTGCTTCTGCTATCAACTCTTTTAACTTATCTATCATTTTTATGCTGAATTAATTCAGTATGTCTTTAAATCAGACCGCAAATTTAAAAAATCTTAGTCTATATATTCCATTTCCACAAAATAGTTGACAATAGCTTCTTTCATCAGTACACTTTGCTCACCTGCTTTAAGAAATGGCAATTGTTCTTTTACTTTATAATGTGGCCAGCCATCATCGTCTACAAAATCAAATTCGTAAAATCCATAAGGCGTCAATAGCTTACAGATGGCTATATGCATTAAGTCTAACTTATGGTCTTTTTTGTATTCCCGATGTATTTGTCCTAGCTCTTGCACACCTATAAGATAAATAATAGAATCTAAGTCAAGCGTATCACCATCGGCAAATTGCTTAGATAGCTTTTCTACTACTAAATCCCATCGCTCTTTTAATTGTTCGTCTCGTGCCATAAATCACCACTCTATTTTGAAGCTTCAAAGTTAATAAACTAAAAGCTCTGATTAATCGTTATTAGTTTAAAATGGCAAAAATTCATGTACTTTTGTTTAAACCGCTTTCTCTATGAGTATTATTGATATTGTTTTAGCTGCCCTTTTACTATTTGGATTTATTAGGGGGCTTTTTAAAGGTCTTTTTGTTGAAATTGCATCTCTTGTTGCTTTAGTCCTAGGAATATATGGCGCCATTCATTTTAGTTATTTTGCCGCTGATTTGCTTGAATCTAAAGTGGATTGGAGTGAAAAAACCATCAATATTGTTGCTTTTGCTGTTACCTTTGTAATTATTGTTTTGGCCATTAGCCTAGCTGGAAAAGCCTTAACAAAACTTGCTGATTTTGCAGCTTTAGGACTTTTAAACAAACTTCTGGGAGGTGTTTTTGGAGCTTTGAAAATTGGACTAATCCTTAGTATATTACTTATTGTTTTCAGTAAATTGAATAACACCTTACCATTTATGGAAAAAGAAGATTTGGAAGAAAGCATACTTTATGAACCTGTAAAGTCTCTAGCTCCAATGATTTTTCCTAACCTAATTAAAAGTGAATCAGAACAGGAAGCTAGTAATGAGGAAGAGGCATAAAAAAAGCCACTAAACGTGGCTCTTTTATTTTGATTTTATGAAAGGTTTAAGAATAAAATTCAACTTCTCCTGTACTTATATCGTACATACCTCCAACAATTTTTATTTCACCATTTTTTTCCATCTCATTTAAAATAACACTTTGATTTTTAATATTTTCTAAAGTCATTTCAACATTCTTTTTAGAAACAGCATCTACAAATTCTAAGTTAGAAGAATTACGCTCAGATTTATCTGTTGGTTCTTCTACTGCATATACTGCTGGTTCAATTTTGTTTATAAGCGCAGTTAAGTTCCCCATTCTTGCATGATCACAAGCACCTTTAATAGCACCACAACTTGTATGACCCAAAACTACTATAAGTTTTGTACCTGCAAGCTTACATGCAAATTCCATGCTCCCTAAAATATCTTGGTTTACAAAATTGCCAGCGATTCTTACACTAAAAATATCCCCTAATCCTTGGTCGAAAACCAGCTCTGCTGATACTCTAGAATCTATACAACTTAAAATAGTTGCAAATGGGAATTGTCCTTCTGCTGTATCATTGACTTGCTCTAGTAGGTTTCTATTTGCTTTTAAATTTTTTTGAAATCTGATATTTCCCTCTTTGAGATATTGAAGCGCTTTTTCAGGCGTCATTGTCGCTTGAGTTTCTCTTGTATGTGCTTTCATTTGTTCAATTTTATGCGCTTCTTTTATTGAAGCATTATTTTATTTCTTCTTTTTAGTTTTAAAAAATGATACAAAACTATCTGGATTTTCAACTATTCCTCGTTCTGAAAACAATTTAATATTAATATTTCTCTCTTTGGCCTTAAAAGCAAAGTCTTCGAGAATTTCTATAATATCATTATCCAAATACTTAGTATTCCTAACATCTAATTCTAAAGTAGAATCGTGCGGTACACGATCTAATTCTTTTAGAATTGCACCTTTGTTAAAGAAGGTAACTTCTTCAGCCAAGGTCATTTTAATTTTACCATCATCAATATCTTCTCCTTCTTTATGTAAAAAATGGGAGTTTTTGTAACTTCTGTAAAGTACAATAAATATACCTATAGCTAGACCTAAACCTATCCCTTTTAAAAGATCTAAAAATACAATTCCTAAAACAGTTACAATAAATGGCACAAACTGCATCCATCCTCCATCATACATAGCTTTAAATGTTGATGGTTTTGCCAATTTATAACCAACAATAAATAAAATAGCTGCTAATACAGATAATGGTATGTAATTCAATATACGAGGTATAACAATTACTGAAATTAACAGTAAGAATCCATGAATAATGGCACTTGCTTTAGTTTTTCCACCAGATTGAATATTTGCCGAACTACGTACAATTACCTGCGTAATAGGCAACCCTCCAACTAATCCTGATACTATATTACCTGTACCTTGGGCCAAAAGTTCTCTATTGGTTGGTGTGACACGTTTATGAGGGTCTAATTTATCGGTTGCCTCAACACACAATAACGTCTCTAAAGATGCCACTAGCGCGATAGTAAACCCAGTGATGATAACATCCATTTGTGTTATAACACTAAAGTTTGGGAAGCTAAACTGATTAATAAATGAATCAAACCCATCAGGGACTGGAACACTCACTAAATGTGTGGTCTCTATAGCCAGTGTTTCGTTAGCCTTGGTTAATAAATAAAAAATAATACCTACTACTACTGCTACAAGCGGCCCTTGAATAATTTCAAAAATCTTTCCTTTTTTAACAAGAACATTACTCCACAACAATAAAATAATCAAACTAATTATTCCTATTACTGTAGAACCAATTGTAATATTATCTACTGCAGAAAGAATTGCAGAAAATGTGTTTTCACCAGATGGTTCTATAAAACTGTCCGCTCCTTCTGGCTCTATATCATATCCGAAAAAGTGAGGGATTTGTTTTAGAATAATGATTATTCCAATTCCTGTTAACATTCCTTTAATTACTGAAGAAGGGAAATAGTATCCTATAATTCCTAGCCTGAGTATTCCAAAAACAATTTGAATTACACCACCTAGAACAACAGCAACTAGAAAGTTTTCCCAACCTCCAAGCGCAGTTATTGCAGTTAACACAATTGCTGCTAGTCCTGCTGCAGGACCACTTACACCAATTTCAGACCCACTTAAAAACCCTACAACAATACCTCCTACAATTCCCGCAATTAAACCCGAAAACAATGGTGCTCCACTAGCTAAAGCTATACCTAAACAGAGAGGCAACGCAACAAAAAACACCACAACACTTGCAGGTAAGTCACTTTTTAATGATTTAAACATATGATATATTATTAATGCTTAGAGAAATCTCTAAGTCTTCTTATAGATTTAATTTTGAAACTCTTTGATTGACTACTTTTAAGCAAGATGTTTCTCGGGAGGAGGTGAAATTAAATTTAAGTGAGGTTTATGGTACTTGTTACTTGTGTACCATATGAGTTCTACTATAGAAGTATCTATTGAGAAGTCTTCTAATTCTTCTATCTTTTGATCAAAAAGAAGCTTTATATCCTCTTGCTCTTCTTCTTCATTCATTCCAAAAAATGAAGAAATGTCTGCTGAATCATCGCAGGATACAATTATGGTTGGCGCACTTATTATTAATGTGAAGAGTATCACAAAACATAGTGCTATAGTTCTTTTTAAAATCATATTTTATGCTATGAGCAAATATAACATTTACAAGATATGATTTTGTTAACACTTTTTAAAAGGTCTTTATGATTTTTATGTCTTTGGAAGGAATCCAACCTGTAGAATTGTCTGATAGCTGAATTTTTTTCCAATCTTCATAGCTATCTATAACCTGCACTTTTGTACCTTCATGAAGCCTAAACACTTCTTCTGAGGTTTTGTTAGCTTCAGATTTCACTTTAGATTCTTGTGCAAATACAATGGCAGGATTGTCTTTTTTATCCAAATTTTCCTTTTGAAATGCCATAGCAACAGAAAAACAACCAAAAAACAAGCCTATTACACTTATTACAAACGCTATCCTTTTTTTTGAGGTTGTATAAGAAAAGTGATATGATAAAAATAAAACTACAAAAAGAATAACACTTGCTATAGCCATTTTTGCCCATAGGTCTGTACTAAATGTATTGACAACACTATTAATTATTCTGGTAAACCCAACTTTTGGAACAGTCTCTACAGCATCGATGGTCATGTTTTGAGCGTATCCTACCAAATTATTTTTAATGTCTTTATCTTCTGGATTTAGCAACAGTGCTTTTTCGTAATAATAAATACTTGGTGCAATATTGTTAAGCTTATAGTTGGCGTTTCCTAAGTTAAAATATAACTCAGCAGAATGTTGGCCAGAATCTAAGATAGCCTCATACTTATCAATAGCTTCGGCATATTTACCATCATTGTAAAACGCATTGGCTTCATCAAAAAGCTGGTTGTTTTGAGAAAAACCAAAACAACTCAGAAAACAAACTAATAGAATTATAATCACTCTCATGGCTATCGTATTTGTTTATCTATTAATGAAATTGTCTCAGCTGCTTTATCATAATCATTCTGCATAGTAACGTTGGTTATTGGTGTGTATCTAGCCAATTCGCAACTTTCTAAAATTGAAATAAACTCTGCAACAACATTAGGCTCTACTTTCTTTTGAGTGAGCAGTGCTTCAATCTTTTCTTTATTAAAATCACTGGTTTCAATATTTAATTTAGCCTTTAAATAATTATGAAGTGCGCGCTCTAAAGACTCATAAAATGCTTCTTTTTGCCCTAAGTTTTTCTTGGCTTCACTTAAGTACTTTTTAGCCAAACGGTCTGCTTTTCTTATGCGAGTTCCCACAACATCTGCATCGCGTTTATCTTTTGCTCTTCTAATAAATATTGCTAACGGAATTGCTAAAAAAGGCAATAGTAACAAACACCAAAAACTAGTTGACTTAAAAAACCCTTTGCTAGACATAGACTCCCAATTAGAGGTCGTTTTTATAAATGCAAATGCATTAGTATTAGGCTTTATCGTTTGTTTTGTGTTATTGGCTTCTGTGTTTTCAGAATTATTAACAGAAGCTGTTGGTCCTTCTACAACGTCTATTACTATCTCATCTGATGTGATGCGTTTATAACTTTCTGTTTTAAGATCGAAATAAGAAAATGATATTGATGGCACAGGATATTTGCCACGATATTGTGGTACAATGGTATAGGTATCTGAAATACTTCCTTGCATACCACTTAATCCTGTTCTTACATTTTCTTTATGCTCTGGCTCATAAACCTCTAATGAGCTTGGTGTGGTTAGCTTAGGAAGTTCAAATAATTTAAGATTTCCATTTCCTGTAACTTCAATCTGTGCTTGTAGAGACTCTGTAGCGTTTAACTGAGTTTTTGAAGTCGTAACATTAAAATTAAAATCACCTACTGCTCCTTTAAAATCTGATGGTTTGCCGTTTTCTGGTAATGGTTTTACATCAATTGTTCTGCTACCTGCAGTTACCGTTTTTGGCACTTGGGTCATTATTTGCTGACCAAAGATGTTGGCTCTTCCTGTTGGTACTTCAACTGTAACATCTAAAACTAGAGGCTCTAACTTTAATTTTCCTGTTTTTTGAGGATACAAAACTGTTTTTCTTAAAACTACATAACGGTAATCTTCGCCCTTGTATTCTCCTCTTAGAATATTGAGTCCTTTTATTTCTATATTCTGACTCCAAAAATCATTATATCTAGGTGTTTGTTTTTCTCTCCAATTGCTACTAATACCAACATCTCTAGACACATAAAGCTTATAAACTACTGTTGTTGGCTCATTTAAATACGGATTACTATTTGATACTTCAGCCACTAAATGAATTTTATCTGAAGCTATGTCTGATGCATCTGGCTGGCCGTTAGGCTTATCTACAGCATCAGTTACAGTAACTGTTACGGGAAACGTTTTGTAAACCTCTCCATCAATTTCTATTGTAGCTTGCTTTATGGTGAATTTACCTTTCTTTTTTGGTGCTAGGAAGTAGCTATACGTTTTTTGATACGTCTTTTTACCGTTTGCATTGTAATTCATCAAAGAGGTATTTGGGCCACCTACAACCGTAAAATCATCAAAATTTGGTGGAACAAAATTGTCTCCGTCTTTGTTCATCTCAAAATCTATGCGCAAACGCTCATTTACACCAAGTTTTTGTTTACTGACTTTAGCCTCAAACTTTACTTGAGCATAAGTAATGCTTGAAACAAGCAGAAATAATACTATTGATATGTTTTTGATGATTTTCATTTTTACGGCAACAATGATAAGCAACTCTTAGTTAAACTACCAATCTTTTTCGGTTCTTACTTTAGCTCCTTTTTGCTTTTCGGCATTCATTTTTTGCTGAACCTTTTGTTCTTGATTTTGCATAGCCTCAAGAATATTCTTCATTTGCTGTGGAGACATCTGACCTGGTTTTGGTTTAGATTTTTGGTTTGGATCTTTTTTATCTTTATCCCCTTTACCATCATCCTTTTTATCATCTTGAGGTTTGCCTTTATCGTCCTCTTCTTTATCTCCTTCCTTTTTATCTTTGTCTCCTTCGTCTTTATTATCCTTATTGTCCTTGTTTTCGTCTTCCTTCTTTTCCTCCTTTTCTTTATCTTTTTCTTCTTCTTTGTTTTCGTCTTTTTTATTGTCTTCTCCGCCTCCGTCTTTTTGCTGCTCAGCACATTCTTTAGCTAAGGCAAAGTTGTATCTGGTTTCTTCATCGGTTGGATTACTTCTTAAGGCGTTTTTAAAAGCTTCCATTGCTTCTTTGCACTTTTTTTCTTTCATTAAGAGATTACCAATATTATGATATGCTCTATGCTTTTCGTCTTTAGTTTGTGCATTTTTTGCAGCTTCTTGTGTTCTAAATAAAGCTTCGTTAAAGTCCCCTTTTTTGTAATAGGTTGTGGCAAGGTTGTAAGCTCCTACTGCTTTGTTTGGAGCATTAGAAATGGCTCTTCTATATTCCATTTCTGCTTGAATGAAGTCGTCTTCTTGTGCCAATTCATTAGCCTTGTAAACTAAATTGGTGGCTTTCTGTTCTTTTTTTAACTGCTCCTTGTTTTGGTCTTGAGAAAACCCCAAAAAGCTCATTAATGTAACAATTGCTAGTATGTAAATTTTCATCTTCATAATTCTACTTTAAAAGTAACAAACCCACTAATTATATGCCGTTAAAGAAATTTTAAAAGTTAAAAATTCTCATTAAACAAATTCAATTTCTTTAACCAAGCTGTTTTTCTTTCCAAAAAGAAGATCTCAATAAATAGTAAAAAGATGCCTAAGCCTAAAAACCATTGAAACTGGTCTTTAAAGTCTGCTATTTGTTTAGACTCAAATTCTTTTTTATCCATGTTATCTAATACATCCTTTATAGTTTCAACAACTTCGGTAGTGTTACTTCCATTTATATAAACACCATCTGTTTCTTCAGCTATTTTTCTTAAAGTACTTTCGTCTAGCCTGGTGATAACTGTTTCTCCATTGTTGTCTTTTTTATAATTGAGCACAACACCATTTCTCTTAATTGGGATTGGTCCTCCTTTAGCATCACCAACACCAACCGTTAAAATTCTTATACCTTCTTCACTAGCTTCTTCTGCAATATCAATGGCTTCTCCACCATGATCTTCACCATCTGAAATAATAATTAAAACACGGTTAGTTTGTTCGTCGTCATCATAATATGTTTTTGCCAATTGAATGGCTTCGTGAATGGCTGTTCCTTGTGAGGACAACATATCAGTATTCATATTTTGTAAGAACATTTTTGCCGAAGCATAATCTGTGGTTATTGGCAACTGCGGAAATGCTTTGCCTGCATAAGCAATGATACCAACTCTGTCGCTTGCTAAACTATTTATAATCTGAGTTACGAGCTGTTTTGATTTTTCTAAACGGTTTGGTGCAATATCTTCGGCCAGCATACTTTTTGAAACGTCTACCGCAAATACAATATCAACACCTTGGCTACGTACGGTTTCTAACTTAGTTCCTATTTTTGGGTTCACCAATGCCAAGGACAAACAAGCAAATGCCAAACACAGTACAGTAACCTTTAATATACTTTTAAAAAGAGATTGGTTAGGACTTAAACGGCTAAGTAAGTGATTGTCTGCAAATTTCTTTTGCGCAGAACGTCTCCATACTTGTAATAACACAAATAGTAAAATAATTACTGGAATAGCCAGTAAGGTCCAAAACCATATTTTTTCGTCTAGTCTAAACAAAGCTTCTAAAAATTGTGTTTCTTAAAATTATCTCTATCAACAAAAACAAACCTGCTAAAAGCACCAGTGGTCTGTACTTTTCGTCATAGTTATAATATTTCTTTTCTTCTATTTCAGTTTTTTCGAGCTTATTGATTTCTTTATAAATCTCAGCCAATTTTTTATTGTTGGTTGCTCTAAAATATTGACCACCTGTAGCGTCAGCAATTTCTTTAAGTAATGTCTCGTCAATTTCTACTTGTTGACGACCATATCTAAAGGTTCCGTTAGGGTTTATAGAGACTGGTGATAATGCCATTCCGTTAGTTCCTAAACCAATGGTGTAAACTTTAATACCATATTCTACTGCCAATTCACTAGCAATTTTAGGATCTATAAATCCTGAATTATTCACACCGTCGGTAAGCAAAATAATTACTTTACTTTTTGCTCTACTATCTTTTAATCTATTTACAGATGTTGCCAAGCCCATACCAATGGCAGTTCCACCTTCTATAATAGTGTTATATTTTATATCTCTAAGTGAACGCTGTACTATAGACTTATCTGTAGTAATTGGAGTTTTTGTGTAAGCTTCGCCTGCATATTCCACCAAACCAATTCTATCATTTGGTCGACCATCTATAAAATCTGCTGCAACTTCTTTTAAGGCTTCGAGACGGTTAGGGCGCAAATCTTTTGCCAACATACTAGCTGAAACATCTATCGCCATTACAATATCTATACCTTTAGTGGTCTTGGTTTTTGTAGATACGTCAACCGTTCTTGGTCTTGCTAGTGCAGTAATCAATAATGCCAAAGCCAACATTCTTAATACAAATAATACGTGTCTGAATTTTGACCAAAAAGACGATGTAGTTTTAAAGCCTTGAACAGTAGATATCTTTAGCTCGGCTGATTGCTTATTGTGCTTAAATATATACCAAGCTATTGCTATTGGTAAAAGCAATAGAAACCAAAATAACTCTTTATTTAAAAACTCTATATTCTCAAACATTAATTCTGTGATTCTTGTTCTGCATTAGCTTGTTCGTCAGACTTCATCTCTATTGAATTTATAATTCTTTCTGCAATGTCTACGGCATAGCTGTCTTCTTTGGCCCAGACTAAAGTTATGTGTGCAATCATACCTTCTTTGGTAGCAAAACTAAATATAGCATACTCTCCTTCAAAAGTTTCAGCTGAGCCTTTAATTGGAAAATCAGCTGTACCATGAGTTTTGCTTCCTTCTACATTATTTGGTGTTATAAATTGATCGTCTTTAGTTATTATATTTTGAACATTTTTGGTCTCCCATTCTTCTATAATCTTCTCTATAGACTGCACCACTCTTCTCTGAATATCTTCTTGTCCTTGTTCACCACTATCCACCTCATCTGTGATAATTTTAATATCCAGATGTTCTGCGTCATCAAAAACAAAAACTCTTTGTTTAATCTTGTCTTTTGATTCATCTGAAAGCGTATCTTGGAAGCGTTTTAAAACCTCTGGTGTTTCTATGTAAACTGGTGGATATCCATAAGCACTTTTAATCCATTCTCCTTCTAAAAGTTCTTTACTTTCATCTCGTAATATGGTATCGTTTACATATTTAAAACCATACTTCAACCCAAAACCAACGTATGTTGCAACAAGCAATAAAACTAAACTGGCAACTGTGATAATAACCTTAGTGCGTTTCTTTTTGCGCTCTTGCGCTTCTTTGTATTGTTGGTCTAATAGTTTTTCTTCTTCGGTTGGTTCTGGTAGAACAGCTTTAACACTTTCTATTTCTTTTTCAATGGTAGCTCTATCCATTTCAATAAGCGCTGTGTCTGGTGCGGACTTAGCAAATTTTACTAAATCGGCACGCTTTAAAATGGTTTCGAGGTTATGAAGTGTTTCCTTTGAAAATGGGAATTGATTGCCTTCTTTTAAAAGTTGAAGTCTGTTAATCAACTCATCTGTAGTGCTCTCTAAAGAACGCTCATATACTTTTTCGTCTAAATATTTTCTGATAATCATTGTCAGTTCAGAATAATATTCTTTGACTTCTGAACGTATTAAATATTGACTATTATCTAATTTTTTTAAAGCTAATTTTGCTCTATCATAAGGTGGTAACAAGGCGATTTCTTCTTCCTCTGTTAGCGGTTTTTCTCTCCAAACAAACCACCACAACAAAAAGCCAATTAAAGCTAAGGCTGCAAGAATTACCAATAACCAAATCCACCAATTACTACTGCTTTTCTCAACTTCTATAATTGGTTTAATGTCGTATAACTTCTGCTTTGTAGTATCAACCTCAACCGTACCAACATCTACCCGAAGCGAATCTGTGTAGAATGGTTTTTCTCCAATAATTATTTTTTGTCTTGGTATGGTATACGATCCAGAATCGAAATGTGTAAGCTTGTAAATTCTTGATAGTTTGAATTTTGAATCCTTCTTAGTTGTATCAATTTCTAAAGCCTCAACAGCTTCAAGCGGTGAAAATGTTTGTCCTTCTGGAAAAACAACTAATGCCGTTGAATCTGCTTCAACTTTTATTTTATAGTTGATTTGCTCTCCAATTCTGATTTTAGTTGTATCAACCTCAGTTGTAACTTGACTGAAAGAGATGAAAGATAATAGAAAAGAGATGAGAGATAGCACTACTCTTTGTCTACTTATCCTAAGAACATTATATGATTTTTTAATTTTCACTTTTAACTTAAATCTATCCTCTTCGTTTAAAATACCCTAATAGTTTTTTTACGTAGCTTTCATCTACTCTACAATCTATGCTGCCTGCACCAGACTTGGTAAAACTATCTTTAAAATAATCCACCTTTTCTCTGTAAAACTTACCGTAATTCAGTCTTACATTTTTAGATGCAGTGTTCACCAAAAGCAACTCTCCTGTTTCTTCGTCTTCCATTTGCACCATTCCGATATTTGGTATGGTTTCTTCGTGCTTATCGTAAACTCTTATACCTGTAATATCGTGTCTACCTGCTGCAATCTTAAGTGTTTGTTTGTAATCGTCAGCAATAAAATCTGAAAGCACAAAAACAATAGCTTTCTTCTTCATTACGTTAGACAAAAACTTGAATGCTTCGGCTACATTGGTTTTTTTACTTTTTGGCTGAAATTCTAACAACTCTCTGATAATTCTTAATACATGAGAGCGTCCTTTTTTTGGTGGTATATAAAGTTCGATTTCATCCGAAAATAAAATCAAACCTATTTTATCATTGTTCTGCGTTGCTGAAAAAGCTAATGTTGCCGCTATTTCAGTAACAATCTCATCTTTAAACTGATTTTTTGTTCCGAAGAATTTACTACCAGACACGTCTGCCATGAGCATCATGGTTAGTTCGCGTTCTTCTTCAAAAACCTTTACATACGGTTCGTTGTAACGTGCTGTAACATTCCAGTCTATATTTCTAACATCATCACCAAATTGATACTGGCGAACTTCAGAAAAGGTCATACCACGACCTTTGAAGGTTGAGTGGTATTCTCCTCCAAAAATATGATCAGACAAGCGACGTGTCTTAATCTCTATTTTTCTTACTTTTTTTAGAAGTTCTTTGGTATCCATTTTTTCAATTTTCGATTGAAGATTGTTGATTTGCGATTTCAGAAATCGTCATTCGTCATTCTTAAATCTAAAATCTTAAGGCACTTCTATCTCATTAACAATCTTGTTAATGATGTCTTCTGAAGTTACATTTTCTGCTTCGGCTTCGTAAGTAATTCCTATTCTGTGACGTAACACATCGTGTACAACAGCTCTTACATCTTCTGGAATCACATAACCTCTTCGCTTTATAAATGCATAACATTTTGCTGCAGTTGCCAAGTTGATACTACCACGAGGAGAGGCACCAAAAGAGATTAACGGTTTTAGATCCTCAAGTCTGTACTTTTCAGGATAACGTGTTGCGAAGATGATATCTAGAATATATTTTTCAATCTTCTCGTCCATATAAACTTCTCTAACTGCTTCTTGAGCACTTAAGATTTGTTTAATGGAAACTACTGGGTTTACTTTATCAAAAGAACCCTTTAGGTTAGCTCTAACGATAAGCTGTTCTTCGTCTAGCTTTGGATAATCAATTACTGTTTTCAACATAAAACGGTCTACCTGAGCTTCTGGTAATGGATATGTTCCTTCTTGTTCAACTGGGTTTTGAGTTGCCATTACTAAAAAAGGCTTATCCAAAGTAAACGTCTCATCACCAATAGTTACCTGCTTTTCTTGCATAGCTTCTAACAAGGCAGATTGTACTTTAGCAGGCGCTCTGTTAATCTCATCCGCTAATACAAAATTTGCAAATATTGGTCCTTTTTTAATAGAGAAATCATTCTCTTTTATATTGTAAATTAAAGTACCTACTACATCTGCTGGTAATAAATCTGGCGTAAACTGTATTCTACTAAAACTTGCATCAATAGCCTTAGATAAGGTATTTATGGCTAATGTTTTTGCTAAACCAGGAACACCCTCTAAAAGAATATGTCCTTGACCTAGTAGACCAATTAACAAGCGTTCTACCATATGTTTTTGACCAACAATAACCTTATTCATTTCTAGGGTTAGTAAGTCTACAAATGCACTTTCTTTTTCAATCTTTTCATTAATTGACTTAATGTCAACTGTACTCGTTTCTTCCATATTTAATTAGTTTAAGGGCAAACTATTTTAGTGATTTATTCAGAGATGCAAAGTGTTAAAATTATTCGGTAGTTGCTGTTAACAATTGGTTAAAAAAAAAGCGCGATATCGTAACAATATCGCGCTTTTATATTTTAATAAGTTGCTATCTACTCTAAAATTATGGTATTTAAATTAGTGGCTTGACCAACTATTACCTCTACATTATCTATAACAACAGGGTTAAGCATGGTGTCATCATCTGGAGTAACAGTAACGGTATAAATACCACTTGGTAAACCAAGAATTTCAAAATTACCTGAGGCATCTACAAAAGTTGAAGCCGTAATAATACCGTTTGTTACCTCTACTTCTACTGGTATATCATTTGGTGAGACGCTTCCAAATATACTACCAGAGTTTATTTCTAAGCTTGCTCTTAAAACGGGTTTTAAGTTAATATTACCCGAGTTTCCGGCCATCACAATAGATTCATCTACATCAAAATCTAGAATAAAATCATAATTAAATCCATTAATTATTTCTTGATTGACCATAATCTTTAGACCTGACTGCTGTGCACTAGGTGTATTTAATGGTCTAGGCTCTGTTTCACCTTCTAAAACCACACTGTTCTCATCTCCAAGAATTAAACGAATTTGTTTGATTGTACCTTCTTCAATCTCCTCGTTATCTACTAGCTGCAGACTAACACCTCCTGTCAGTTCAAGTAAATCATATATGCCTGGTGAAATAACTCCTACCGATTGCCAGCCGTTTACATCATCATCTTCATTAAAATCATTACTATCATACTTTACCTTAACGTCAATTACCTCAACATACACATGCTCATAATCACCTGCATCATCTACTAATTTTACAGAAAGTGTAGGTGAAGCAGTGTTGTTTGAATCATCAGAATTGTTACAGGAAAATGCAAATAGCACTAAGAATATAGCGATTAGTTGCTTTAAAATTTTCATAATTTGTGTTTTGATTACTAAAGTATGTACGTTCAAACCACATGTTTAGATGTTAAATATACCAAGGCTTTTAGATAAATGAGATAAGATTACAACATCTACTAGGTGCTAATTAATATTCAATTGTCGTATTGCCGTATACAATTTTGGAGTTAAAACCATCATATTTTCATCTTCATCATATGAAATTGACTTGTCTAAATCCATATCTACGACCATATCATATCGTCTTTTAGAATTGAGCTGTGTTTCAATTAAGTTTGAGGGCTTTCCATTTCCTAAATTCAAACTATATAGCACATGGTTAATATCCATAAAATTGTTATCACCTAGCACCAATCTGATTTCATAAACATAGGTAGCTTCAATTTCAAAATCATCAACCAACAAAAGTTTATTATCCTCTTCAAGATCCGACACATTAAAAACTCCTTGATTGATTGTATTTAAACTCACCCATGAGCTCGTGATATTGGGATTTTCACCTGTTCTAATCTGAACATCTTGAATATCTAAATATACCTTACTTGAAGACTGGTTAGAACTTTTAAGCTTTACCGTAATGTGTGTTGTACCATCATCAGTTTTTATATCATCTTTTGTACAACTCGTAATAGTTATCGCTAATAAAAGGAAAAATAATCGTTTAATAAAACGCAACTGTTTCATGATTTGGGTATGGAATAATTAATGCCCAAGGATACTCTTAATCTGTATGTTTTCAGTATTTTTATACACCAATTGCAAAAAAATCTATATAACCTGAAAAAAAAGTGAACTATTCTCGATTAATTGCAGGTACAATGACCTGGGGAAGTTGGGGCAAACAACTCTCAAAAAAAGAAATGGCAGACTTAATGCACCATTGCCTTTCTAACAACATTACAACTTTTGATCATGCTGATATTTATGGTGGCTACACCACAGAAGCTGATTTTGGAAAAGCATTTACCGACTCTGGTATTAACCGTAAAAATATTCAGTTAATCTCAAAATGTGGTATTCAATATTTATCAGAAAACAGAACTAATAAGGTTAAACATTACGATTACTCTAAAGAGTATATCATTTGGTCCGTTGAAGAATCTTTAAAAAATCTTGAAACAGACTATTTAGACTTACTCTTGCTACATAGACCTAGTCCTTTAATGGTTGCTGAAGAAATAGCAGAAGCTATTACCATCTTAAAAAAACATGGAAAAATTAGAGATTTTGGTGTTTCTAATTTTACACCATCTCAAATGGAAATGATTGGCTTGCGAATGGATATTGACGTTAACCAAATTGAATTTTCGCTCACACAACATTCAGCAATGCACGATGGCACATTAGATTATTTAAAGACATGTGGCATTAAGCCTATGGCTTGGTCACCATTAGGCTCAGTTTTTAAAGAAGATAACGAGCAAACCAGACGTATTCATAAGCAACTTGGTGAGTTGATGGATAAATACAATGCCACCGAAGACCAACTATTATTAGCGTGGATTATGAAACATCCTGCTGGCATTCATCCTGTAGTTGGCACAACCAATAAAACAAGACTAAAGCAAGCCGTTGAAGCCTCTAAAATTAATCTAGAAGTTGAAGACTGGTTTCTAATTTTGGTAGCAAGCCAAGGTCATAAAGTCCCTTAATTATGGAAAAAACTGCATTAATAACAGGTGCCACAAGTGGTATTGGTAGAGCTACTGCTCATGAATTTGCAAAACATGGTATTAACTTAGTGCTATGTGGGCGCAGACAACAACGATTAGATAGTATCGAAAAAGCCTTATCTAAACAAACGGATGTCCATACCTTAAATTTTGACGTGCGCGATAAGGAAAAAACGCTTGAAGCTATTGCTTCGTTACCTCCAGAATTTCAAAATATTGATGTCTTAATTAACAACGCTGGAAACGCTCACGGATTAGATCCAATACAAGATGGTAGTCTTGATGATTGGGATGCCATGATGGATATTAACGTAAAAGGCTTGCTATATGTAAGCAAAGCCATAATTCCCGGAATGACAAAGCGTCAATCTGGACATATCATTAACATTGGCTCATCAGCAGGAAAAGAAGTTTATCCAAATGGCAACGTATACTGTGGTAGTAAACATGCAGTCTTGGCAATAACAGAAGGTATGCGTATAGATCTTAATCCTTTCGGAATAAAAGTTTCTGCTGTAAATCCTGGTTTAGTAGAAACCGAATTTTCACAAGTACGATTTAAAGGAGGAAGCCAAGCTGATAATGTTTATAAAGGCTACAAAGCTTTACAGCCTGAAGATGTAGCAGAAGTCATCTACTTTGCTGTATCCAGACCTGCTCATGTTAATATAGCAGACGTGTTAATGTTTTGTACTGCGCAAGCGAGTTCTACCATTGTGAAGAAAGACTAATGAAATCAGATATCAAATCTCAATGGTTTAGTTTAGCCTCTAAATACACTAAAGATGATTTTTTAATAAATTCTCTTTGGTTAGAGATTTCGAAACATTACTCTGAAAAGAATAGGTATTATCACACGCTTTCACATGTTCAAAATATGCTTCTCCAAGCAAAAAGTTTTGAAGATAAAATTGTAGATTTTGACGCTTTACTTTTTGCCATTTGGTATCATGACATTATTTATAAATCAACAAAAAAAGACAACGAAGAAAAAAGTGCACTTTTTGCCAAAAAAAGTCTAAAACCACTAAATTTTGAAGGAAATCGACTTAAAAACATTCAAAACTTAATACTTTCTACAAAAAAGCATTTTCTTATTTTAGATAAAAATATGGATAATGCTTATCTTTTAGATTTTGATTTATCTATTCTTGGATCTGATTGGGATAGCTATAGAAATTATACTATTCAAATTAGAAAAGAGTATAAGATCTATCCTGATTTTATGTATAAATCAGGAAGAAAAAAAGTGCTTCAACATTTTTTAGAACGAGAAACGTTATATTTCACAGAAGCTTATCAGGTTACTCATGAAAATCGTGCTAGAGAAAATCTAAAAAAAGAATTAGAACTACTATAAATATTGAGATTCCTGCTTTCTCAGGAAATGTTATGATTAACAAACGCCTACTCATAAAAAATCTACTGGCTCACAACGATGAGAATAGTTTTTATGACAAAAAGCGAAAAGTTGATATTAGCCACAAAGAAGGAAAAGCCAAATTTTTAAAGCATATTTGTGCACTTTCTAACAGCAACCCTAAAAACAACTCTTACATTGTTATTGGTGTTGAAGATGAAGACAACAAAATTGTAGGCACCGATTTTTTTGATGATAGTAAAATTCAGAATCTCATCAACGCCTACCTCACCAATCCGCCAATAGTACAATACGAGAATATTCCCTTTCCGCATTTACCTGACGACAAAGTTGTTGGCTTAGTAACCATTAGGCCAATTGATAAAATTACCTCATTAAGAAAGAATATCTGGAAATATTACGGAGGTTCAGTATTCTTCAGAGATGGCAGCATGAGTATGCCTAAAGTATTTGATATTGAAATTAAAGATGTTAACTCTAAGATTGTTGCTGCTATTGAAAACCACGCACAAAACAACATTGAGCTAACACTAAATGGTGTATTCGATTTTATGAATAAGCGCCAGGATTTTAATCCACAATACAAAGTCTTTAAGGAGTATTTTGTCCTTTGTTGGTCTGGACAAAAAAAGCATGTTAAAGACGAAGTTTTTTACTCTAGAGTAGATATAGAAATGATTAACGAACAAGTGCGTTTATTCTATTCGGCTTTAGATGAAGTTGCTATATTTTATAACGAAGATTCTTTTAAAATTGTAGAATACGTAAGGCTTGGACTTCAGAAATCTTATAAATATTATAAGCTCGAAGAAAAGATTATTCATTTCGATAATAACGCCAATTATTCCATTGAAGCTAATTTAATTTTTGAACCGCCACAATTTGATAAAAAGGTTTTATATCATATTTATAATACGAATAACACAATACTCGAAAAACTCGAAAAAGGTGTTACCATTGCAAGCCATCAAATTCCAGATTTAAATAATTTAGCAGCGAGTTATTTAATTTGCTATCTCAACGGATTTGAAGATGCATTACCAAAACTAGAATATGCAAAACCCTACATTAAAAATTATAGTTTAGACCTATACCAGTCTTATAAAGAAACCATTAGAATTTTGAGAAAGGTGAAGTACAATTAATTTTAGTCGGATTTTTATATTATTTTATCCTTATTTTCTGCATCTCGTCGAATCTCAATCAAAGTAAATGCAGATTATACATTTTTTTCTACCATTCATCAAAAATTTAGAAAACAAAAAGATATAATACGCATCTTTGATATGCTATTAATCAATTATATAACCTTGTTTCGGTAGGCTTTTAAAGCTAAATCTGAGACAAGGTTTATTGTTTTAATTTGGTATTAATTGAAATTCTAAAACCTGTGTAATAACATGGCAGTCATCTTCTGTTCTTTCAACCAAGATTGGATTTGATGTCAAAGTTTGGTAATTATTAGATGTTACCTCAATAATATAAGAGCCTTCTCGCTCACCAGCACCTAAAAAATAATCTGAATCTTCAATCCTTAAAAGTTGTTCTTCGTACGCTCCATCCTTTGCTGTAACTGTTATACCTTCGGTTAGTATGGTTTGGGTATTAACATCTTTTATGGTAACATTTAGCCCAAAAATATAAACATCAGTACAGTTTTGTGGATTCGTATCATCAGAACTGCAAGAAATTACCATAGTTAACACTAGTAATAAAACTATTTTCTTCATCATTTTTTGCTTTTCTTTTAAAGTTACAAAAAAATGATAGTTTATATTTTAGATAAAGCTAAGTTTCTTAAAATTTTGATTTAAAACAACCTCATCATTAGCATTCAACCATTTGCTCAAGATAGTAGCATAAACAGTTCTAAAATCAATTTCATATTTTAAATCTCCGTTGCTATCTAAGTCTTTAAGGCTAGCCAGATTATTATAGAAACCTGCTTGCTTAAGATTTTTGCCTATAACAAAAACGTTGTTAGCAGCACCATGATCAGTACCATTTGCAGCGTTCTGTTTTACACGTCTACCGAATTCTGAAAACGTTAAAATCAAGGTATCTTTAAAGGTTCCGTTTTGCTTTAAATCCTTCACAAAGGATGAAATACTTTCTGCATACTGAGATAATAACCTAGCTTGCTTATCTTGTTGATTGGCATGCGTGTCAAATCCACCAAGAGAAGTATAAAACACCTTTGTATCTATATTAGAGTTGATAAACTGTGCAACATTTTTCAATTGTTTAGCAAGCGCATTTTTTGGATAGTCTTGTTGAGATAATTTCACTTTCGTATTTTCATAAATGTACTTTGCCGAAGACTTTGCCTCTATCATAGTTTGATAGAGGTAGCCTAAATTATGTTCATTTAAATGTGCATCATTGTAATGATTATGTACACTCTCAAAAAATGGATCCTTAGCAGTTCTGTATAAAACTTTGTAATCGTTAGTTGCAATACCGTTAAAATGCTCACCCTTCATTGCTAAACTTAACTGTTCATCCATCTCAATGGCATTATAGGGTTTTTTACCATACATATCCATATAACGACCCAACCAACCACTTTGCAAATATTGATTTGAATTACTTGCTGTTTGCCAAATGTCCATGGATCTAAAATGAGAACGTACAGGATTTGGGTAACCTACATTATTTAAAATTGAAAGCTCACCATTATCAAACAATGAGCGTAAAGGAGCTAAACTTGAATGAAACCCTAAATCATCCGTCATTTTAATAATGTCTTTAGTAATCGCCAAACGTGGTCTTGAGTTGTAATAAATATCATTGTTATACGGAATTATGGTATTTAAGCCATCATTTCCACCCGAAAGTTGAACAATAACCAATCTCTTATAACCCAAACGTGTAGCATCAACAGACTCAAACGCCTTGAGGAAACTTGGCACAAACAACAAACTACTGGCCAATGCAGAATCTTTTAAAAATTTTCGTCTATCCATAACTAACACATTTGATATTCTGGTAAGGACATTAGTTGAATGCAATAATCGCGCTTTGAGGCTTTGCTTAAGGTTTTTAAATATTCAGCAGTACCTTTATTTATTTGTCCTTGAATAATGATTTCTGAAAGATTTTTAGTCTCAATAGCCTTGAAGGTTTTTAAAAATGTATCCCAATCTGGAGAGGTTTTAAAAGGCAACTTATCTTTACTTCGTTTGAAGTATTCCTCCCGGAATTTATCGTTGAAGTCTCCATATTCTTTTAATGAAATGAGTGCATTATTCAGAAGAACTGAAGGCAATTTTAAACGTATCATAATTGTATTGGCATCAATCCATGCTTTATCACCTTTCCAACCTGCAACATTAGGTGGATCTAACAACATTTGCCCCAATAATCTTTGAATTACTAATAAGTCCTTATCTCTTTCAAATTTAACAGGAACCGTGTTTGCAATACCCACTAAAAATTCAATCGGTGACTTTATTTTACTACCAATATTTTCTTCAGCATAAAACCAATCAGACATAAATACAAAACGCATGAGATTTTCAATATTATAATCTTTAAAAAACACATTAGCCATAGCTTCAATATGTGTTTTATTGGGCTTTGGATTTACAAAATAACGATACACCTTGCTACAGATAAACCGAGCACATTGTTTATTAAAAAGTATTTCATCTATAATATCATCTCCATCAAAACGAGCGGTCTTACCCAAAAAGGTTTTAAATCCATAATCGTGTTGAAGCTTTCTGAAAATAAATTCACCTTTAAAGTTATGACTATAACCCGTATATGCTCTTGCACTTTCCTTAACATCCTTTTCTGTATAATGACCTTCTCCCAAGGTAAACAACTCCATCAATTCTCTAGCAAAATTTTCATTCGGTTTTCGTTTTCTATTTTGCTTACCATTTAGATATTTTAGCATTGCAGCTTCTTTAGAAATTGCCTTTGTAAATTCTCTAAAATCACCTAGCGCATAATAACGAAGTGTGTTGTTATATTTCTGCATATGCAGTGGATGCCTATCTCTACATACAAAGTGATTGGCCCAAAACAAGGTCATTCGTTCTCGCAACAATTCGTTAGGAAAAATCAAGCGTTTTACCCATGCATAATTGAGTTCTAAAATCCTTTTTTGACTTTTTTCTTGAATCCCCTTTGCCAAAGACGGAAACTTTTTAAGGTCATTTGGGTCAACACCTTCGAGATAAGAAAAGTCTAATTCAATTGGTGTGATACTTTGGGAATCTTCAAAAAGTGAATTGACAACCTGTTTTCTATCGCTAGAAAATCCATTCTTATTTGTTGGATGCCAGCCAAAACCAGCACGCCAATACAAATGTTGAAGTTCCTTTTGTGTCATATCCCTTAGACTATGATTTAAAGTTATGGTTTAACGAAAACAAGAATCATTCCGAAGTTTTTATATAATTTAAATAAAAAACCCGTTCCTAGATTAGAAACGGGTTTTTGGAATTCAAATTATGTTATTCTCTATAAATCAAACTTAATACCTTGCGCTAAAGGTAATTGGTCTGAGTAGTTTACCGTATTGGTTTGTCTACGCATATACACTTTCCAAGCATCAGATCCTGATTCGCGTCCGCCACCAGTTTCTTTTTCACCTCCAAAAGCACCACCAATTTCAGCACCAGAAGTACCAATATTGACGTTGGCAATACCACAGTCACTTCCTGCAAAGGATAAGAATTTTTCTGCTTCTTTCATTTCGTTAGTCATGATTGCAGACGATAATCCTTGTGCAACTCCATTTTGCATGTCGATGGCGTTTTCTACATCTCCAGAGTATTTCATTAAATATAAAATTGGTGCAAAAGTTTCGGTTTGTACAATGTCGAAGTCGTTTTTAGCTTCAATAATTGCTGGTTTTACGTAGCAACCAGACTCGTATCCTTCTCCTTCTAAAACACCACCTTCAACTAGTACATTTCCGCCTTCAGCTTTTGCTTTTTCTATTGCAGATAAATACGTGTTTACTGAGTCTTTATCGATTAATGGTCCAATATGGTTTTTCTCGTCTAACGGATTACCAATAGTTAATTGCTTGTATGCACCAACGATAGCATCTCTTACTTTGTCGTAAACAGACTCGTGTATAATTAAACGACGTGTACTTGTACAACGTTGTCCGCAAGTACCAACAGCACCAAATACAGCACCTGGCACAACTACCTTTAAATCTGCAGTTGGTGTAATAATTATAGCGTTGTTTCCACCTAATTCTAATAAAGACTTACCAAAACGCTCGGCAACAGTAGCGCCAACAATGCGTCCCATACGTGTAGATCCTGTTGCAGATATTAACGGAATTCTATGATCTGTTGTCATAAATTCTCCTACTTTATAATCTCCGTTTATGATACAAGAAATACCTTCTGGCAAGTTGTTTTCTTTTAAAACCTTAGCAATAATATTTTGACAAGCTACCGCACAAAGTGGTGCTTTTTCTGAAGCTTTCCAAACACAAACATCACCGCAAACCCATGCTAAAGCAGTGTTCCAAGACCAAACAGCAACAGGAAAATTAAATGCTGAAATGATTCCAACAATACCTAAAGAGTGCCATTGCTCTCTCATAACGTGTCCTGGTCTTTCTGAAGGAATAGTTTGTCCGTTTAACTGTCTTGATAAACCTACTGCAAAGTCGCAGATGTCAATCATTTCTTGCACTTCTCCGTAACCTTCTTGTAAAGATTTACCCATTTCGTAAGATACTAACTTACCTAATGGTTCTTTTAATTCTCTTAAACGGTTACCAAATTGTCTTACTATTTCACCTCTTTGTGGTGCAGGCATTGCTCTGAACTGTAAAAAGGCGTCTTGAGCTGTTTTTATAACTTTATCGTAGTCTTCTCTTGTTGTAGTAGAAACTTTACCAATTAACTGTCCATCTGTTGGAGAGTAAGATGAAATTAAGTCTCCACTTCCAAAACCGTTAGAGCCTGTAGAAGTTCCATCGTTAACATCTTTAACACCTAATTGTTTTAAAGCTTCTTTTATTCCGAAATCGGTAGCAATTGCTTCCATTTATGTCTAAATTTTATGAATTATTAAATTTTTATGCGAAGTTACTAATAAAAAGTCAGTTTCCCTTGAGTCTTGGCGTTTAAAAAACGTAACTTTAATGCACTTAAAATTAGTTGTTTCTATGAATAGATTTTTATGCGCTTTAGTCGTTTTAGTTTTATGTTTTTCATGTGGGGAATTAGTTCCTAATCCAGATGAAAATCCAAACAATATTACCAGAGATTCTTCTGAAAAAACAAAAGAAAAGAAACAAGAATTTGCCATTGTAATCCATGGAGGTGCTGGTACTATTTTAAGAAAAAACATGTCTCCTGAAAAAGAAGCTGCATACAAGGCTAAATTAGAAGAAGCCATAAGAACCGGTTATGAAATTCTGAAAAACGGAGGAAGTAGTCTCGATGCAGTTGAAAAAACTATAAATGTTATGGAAGATTCTCCGCTTTTCAACGCAGGTAAGGGTGCTGTTTTTACCAATGCCGAAACCAATGAACTCGACGCTTCTATAATGGATGGAAAAACCTTAAATGCTGGTGCTTCTGCTGGAACGACAACTGTAAAAAATCCTATAAATTTAGCTAGAGCTATTATGGAGAAATCCGAACACGTCATGCTTTCAGGAAAAGGTGCTGAAACATTTGCTGAAGAACAAGGTCTAGAAATCGTTGCACCAGAATATTTCTATACCGAAAACAGATTTCAATCTTTGAAAAACATCAAAGACAAAGAAAAAACTGAACTAGACCATGATGCTAAAACTGCATTCTACGATCCCATGATTAAAGATTCAAAATTTGGAACGGTTGGTTGCGTGGCTCTTGACAAAAATGGAAATTTAGCTGCTGGCACATCCACAGGTGGCATGACCAACAAACGTTATGGCAGAATCGGTGATGCTCCAATTATTGGCTCTGGCACTTACGCAAACAATGCAACTTGCGCTGTTTCTAGTACTGGTTGGGGAGAATATTTTATAAGGGCTCAAGTTGCTCATGATATTTCTGCTTTAATGGAGTACAAAGGCTTATCACTAAAAGAAGCTGCCCAATTGGTCATACAAGAAAAAGTACCTAATCTCGGTGGTAATGGAGGCGTTGTAGCGGTTGATAAAAACGGTAACATGGTTATGGAGTTTAATACTGCTGGGATGTATCGTGCAAGCATGACTGATGATGGAGAACTAACCATTAAAATTTACGAATAATAAACTTTGTGTTTTTTTTAACATTTACTCAAAGACTAAATCATAAAAAATCAGCGTAATTATTTAACAAGAATGCACCTACCCTTCTTTTTACTGAAGTTTTATTTAATACCATCATCAACTATGCGCATCAAAAAGCACCTCGCCTTCCTAGCTCTAATCCTAATCTTTTTTTCTTGTAAAAAGAAGCCTGTCGAAACCGATAACATTTTCAAATTTCGTGATTACATCAGCTACACAACTTCTGGTCGCATATCTATAGTTGACCCAATAAAAATTAATTTAGCTGAAGAAGTTAGTGGCTGGGAAACAGAGCAAAACATTGATGCGAAAATTGTAAAAACACATCCTTATGTTGAAGGATCTCTTAAAGCTCTAAACAAACACACTCTTGTGTTTACACCAGACGAAAACCTAGAGCCAGACACCGAATACACGGTAACGGTAAACTTAGCTGACATCTATAAAAACATCCCAAAAGATTTTGAATACTACACTTTTCAGTTCAAAACCATAAGACCTAGTTTCAATCTTAACACCAACAATCTGCAATCGTATAGCAAAGAATGGCAATATGTTTTAGGAACGTTACAATCGGCAGATGTTATTGCATTAGAGGATGCTAAAAAGTTAGTCGAAGCGTCTCAAAACGATAAAGACCTCAACATTGTATGGTTAGAAAGCAATGATACCTCTCGTTATTTTGAATTTAAAATCGATAGCATTAAGCGCAAGATTGAAGACAGTAAAGTCATTGTCTCTTGGGATGGCAAAGCAATTAAAGCAGATAACAAAGGGGAAAATTACCTCAACATTCCTGGTAAAAACAACTTTACCATTATAGAAACTAATGTGATTCAAAATCCTGAGCAATTTCTTAGCATTAACTTTTCAGATCCATTACAAAAGCAACAGAATTTTGCCGGTTTGGTAACACTTCAAAATGTAAAAAACCCAAAATATATCGTTGATGGTAATGTGCTAAAAGTATATCCGGACACCAAATTGGTTGGCGATATTAGAGTTGACGTCTTTACCGGAATTAAAAATACAGACGGTTTTAAGCTCAAAAATCAGTATACCCAAACCTTAACGTTTGAAGAATTAAAGCCTCAAGTGCGTTTGATAAGCAGTGGTTCTATTCTTCCAAATTCAAAAGATTTAACATTTAATTTTGAAGCGGTTAATTTGAGTAAAGTCGATGTGCGAATTATCAAACTTTTTGAAGATAATGTGCTTCAGTTTTTACAAGACAATAACCTTAACAGCGATAATAGTTATGCGATTAGAAATGTTGGTCGTCGTATTGCGAAAGAAACCATAACGCTTATTCAAAGCCCATCTCAAAACACAGGCAAATGGAAAGCCTACAGCATCGATTTATCTAAATATTTACAAGCAGATGCTGGTGCTATTTATCGTGTAGAAATCGACTTTAAAAAAGATTATTCCTTATACGATTGTTCGTCAAATGTTGAAACTTCAGACGTTGATGAAGACGATTACTATGATGATTATTACGACGACTATTATGAAGATGATGTATATGCTTCCGAAGACATCTCTGAAGAAGAACAAGACTTAAGAGAAGAGCGTTATTGGGACAACCTTACCTATAGTTATAAGAACAGAAATTACAACTATCGCGAAAGAAATAATCCGTGTACAGAATCGTATTTTAATTATGGTAATAAAGGCATTGCTGCCAACCTAATTGGCTCTAACCTTGGTGTTATTGCTAAGCAAGGCAACGACAATACCTACTTTTTTGCGGTGACTAATATTTTAGACACCAATCCAGAACGTGGCACAAAAATCACATTATACAATTATCAACAACAGCCTTTAGCGGATGGCATAACCAATCAAGATGGTATTGTAGAGATTGACGCCAAAAAACGTGCGGCCTTTGCGGTTGCTGAAAAAGGTAACAACGTGAGCTATGTAAAATTGTTTGATGGTAATTCGCTGTCGCTAAGTAAATTCGATGTATCTGGAAACAGATTGCAACGTGGTCTTAAAGGTTACATTTATGGCGAACGTGGTGTTTGGCGACCTGGCGACAGTCTGTTTTTAACCTTTATGCTAAATGACAAAGCGAACAAATTACTAAAACGTCATCCTGTAAAATTAGAAATCACAGACCCAGTTGGTAAGTTGGTATATCGCAAAGTTTCGGTAGATAACATCAATAATTTCTACGATTTTAAAGTGCCTACTTCGGCAGATTACAAAACCGGAAATTACAATGCTAAAGTTTCGGTTGGTGGTGCCAATTTTACCAAAAGTTTAAAAATTGAAACGGTAAAACCGAACCGTTTAAAAATTAAAATAGATTTTGAAGACAAGGTGTTAACCAATAACAAGCCACTTCAAGGCGATTTGAATGTGGCTTGGCTTCACGGCGCACCTGCAAAGAATTTAAAAGCTGAAATTAAAGCAAAATTCACAACAAAATATACAAGTTTTGATGGTTATAAAAATTATGAATTCAACGACCCAACACGTAATTTCAGTACAGAAGAAACCAATGTTTTTGAAGGCAATCTCGATGCTGAAGGCAATGCAAAAGTCAATTCAACATTAAACATTGGGAAAAACGCACCTGGAATGTTAAACGCACAATTCCTAGTTCGTGCTTTTGAAAATGGTGGCGATTTTTCACTCGATGCATTTACAGTGCCTTATGCACCTTATGAGAGTTTTGTTGGTCTGCGTTCGCCTGAAGGCAATCGTTATGGCTCATTCTTTACAGATGAAAATCATACGTTTGATATCGCTACTGTTGATGCCAACGGAAAACCTATTCAGCGCAAAAAACTAGAAGTGAAAATCTATAAAGTTCAATGGCGTTGGTGGTGGAATTCCTCTTACGACAACCTATCAAGCTACGTATCTAGTAATTACCACAGACCAATGCAACAGTACGAAATTGATACAGATGCCTCAGGTAAAGCGAGCTTCAAAATCAATATTCCTGAAAAAGACCGTGGACGTTATTTAATTAGAATTGTAGACCCAGTGAGTGGTCACGCTACTGGTCGTACGGCTTACTTCTATAAAAATTGGTGGTCTAACTCGCCATCTGGCGACAAGGATGCGGCTAAAATGTTAGTCTTTTCAACAGATAAAGACAATTATAATGTTGGCGAAACGGCAAAACTAACCTTTCCGTCTGGTAGTGAAGGTAGAGCATTAATCAGTATTGAAAATGGTACGGAAGTTTTAAAACACCAATGGGTAAAAACACAACCTGGCGAGACTACAGTTGATATTCCTGTAACACCAGAAATGGCACCAAACGTATTTATCAATATTTCGTTGTTACAACCTCACGCTATAACCTCTAACGATTTACCGATTCGTTTGTATGGTGTTATTCCTATGATGGTAGAAAATCCTGCTACCAAACTAGAACCACAGATTAAGATGCCAGATGTTATTAGACCTGAGCAATCTTACGAGATAAAAGTGTCTGAAAAGAATAACAAACCAATGACCTACACCATTGCTGTTGTTGAGGAAGGTTTACTCGATTTAACCCGATTTAAAACACCAAATGCTTGGGATAGTTTTTACGCTCGTGAAGCTTTGGGTGTTAAAACCTGGGATGTTTTTGATGATGTTATTGGCGCATATTCTGGTAGCATAGACCAAGTGTTTGCTATTGGTGGTGATGGTTCTGCTGCTAAAGGCAAGAACAAAAAAGCTAATCGCTTTAAACCTGTAGTAACGTATTTAGGACCTTTCCTTTTAGATGCAGGAAAAACGCAAACGCATCAATTAAAAATGCCAAATTATATTGGTGCTGTGCGCACAATGGTTGTAGCAGGAAACAATAACAAAGAAGCTTACGGAAGTGCTGAAAAATCAGTTCAGGTTAAAAAGCCTTTAATGGTCTTGGCAACCTTACCACGTAAGTTAAGTCCTGGCGAAAAAGTAACGCTTCCGGTTACCGTTTTTGCGATGGAAAACAAAGTGAAGAACGTCAACCTATCCTTAAAATTAAGTGATGGCATTACGGTAAAAGGTCAGCAAACACAATCACTTCAATTCGAAAGACCAGATGAAAAAATGGTGTATTTTGAATTGGATGTTTCCAAAGCAAAAGGTATCAATACTATTGAAGTCATCGCTTCAGGAAATGGCGAAAAGTCCAACTACAAAGTTGAGATTGATGTTGAAAATCCTAACCCAATGACCTCTCGTGTTATTGATAAGGAATTGGCTGCCAATGGTAACCAAACAATAGAATTTTCAACCTTTGGCGAACCAGGCACCAACTATGCAACGGTAGAATTTTCAACCTTGCCACCAATGGATTTTTCTAAGCGTATGGCATATCTAATTCGATATCCTTATGGCTGTGTTGAGCAAACCACTTCTAGTGTATTTCCGCAGTTGTACTTAGCGGATATTTTCGACCTAACGGACAAAAAGAAAAAAGAAGTTCAGCAAAATATTGAAAATGGTATTCGTCGTTTGGGAACATTCCAAAATCCTGATGGTGGACTAGGCTATTGGCGAGGCGAGCGCACAGCAAGTGATTGGGGAACGAGTTACGCAGGACATTTTATGATTGAAGCCGAAAAGAAAGGCTTTGTTTTACCATTGAGTTTTAAGAGCAACTGGATTGCGTATCAACGTCAAGCAGCTCGCAACTGGCGACCAAGTTACAGACATTACCATAGTGACTTAACGCAAGCCTACAGATTGTACACCTTGGCATTGGCAGGAAGTCCGGATTTAGCAAGTATGAACCGATTACGAGAGTTTGATGAAATTTCGAATGATGCCAAATGGCGATTGGCTGCAGCGTATGCCTTGGCAGGACAAAAGGAAGCAAGTCAAGCGATAGCGAAAACTGCAAATATCGATTTTCAACCTATCAATTCTGATAATTACACTTATGGTTCGTTACACAGAAATAGAGCAATGGCTTTGGAAGCTATGCTACTTACCAACGATTCTAAAAAAGTAGAATTGGCTAAAAGCATTGCAAAATCGTTATCTAGTGATAGATGGATGAGCACGCAAACCACAGCCTACAGCTTACTGGCAATGGGTAAACTTATTGTTGAAAATGGTGGAAAAGATTTAAAACTAAGCTATTCCATAAACGGAAAATTGGAAACGATTGATACTAAAAATGGTATTGCACAACGTAACATTCCTGTGAATGATGGTGCAAATCAAATTACAGTGAATAATAGCAGAGACAATGTAGTTTATGTTAGAATTTTAAACTCTGGAAAACTGAAATTAGGCGAAGAACTTCCCGTACAACGTGGTTTTTCAATTTCAACAGTCTATAAAGATTTACAAGGCAATAGCATTGATGTTACCAAATTACAGCAAGGTCAGGATTTTGTGGCAACGGTAAGCATTTCTAACCTCACGAGTGATTATGTAAATGATGTAGCGCTGACACAGATTTTCCCATCAGGTTGGGATATCGTCAACACACGCTTTACTGATTTTGGTGATACAACAGTGAGCCAAGCCAGATACACAGACATTAGAGACGACCGTGTAAACTTCTTCTTTGATATGGACAGAAGTGGCACACGTGGCACAAAGACCTTTACAGTAATGCTCAATGCTTCGTATTTAGGCACCTATTATTTACCAGGTGCACAAGCCGAAGCAATGTACGATAATGACGATTATTTAGTGCGTAACAAAGGGCAATGGGTTACTGTTGAGAAGTAACGGAATGAGAACTGTCATTGCGAGGAATGAGGAACGAGTGACGTGGCAATCTCATTAAATTAAGAACTAATCACAAACAGATTGCCACATCACGCAAAAAAAGCGTGATTCGCAATGACAAAAACAAAGCTAAACTACTTGTCGTCCGGAAGACAAGCATCCTAGAACGTAAACCGCTAAAACGTTAAACTTGAAAACAAGTAATTATGAAAAATTTAAAAATGATTTTAGCGATTGGATTTGTATTCAACATCCTACTAGTAACAGCGCAACAAAACGCTTATGTATCGGCAGAAAGCGGATTGTCTCTGAGAGACCAACCAGACGTTAGCGGCAAAATGCTAACGAAATTAGCCTATGGTGAAGCCATTGGCGTGTTAGAAAAAACCAATAAACAATTGGTTGTACTCGATGCTGGTGAAAAAGTAAGTGGCGAATGGGTTAAGGTGGAAACCAGAAACCATATTGGCTATGTATTTGATGGGTATTTGTCATCAGAAAAAATTGCCAAGACCATTCGTTTGAAATTAAAAGATTTGAATGTTGAAATTAAAAATCTGGCGACGAGTGATTACAAACGTTCTCACGATTTAAACAATAGCGAAACGGCAACTATCAACGTTGACGCAGACGCAACACCAGAAGGCAAAAACATTGTACTAGTAGATAGTGACTATAAGCACGTAAGCTTGTTTCAACGTTATGAAAACAGTTTCTCGTTTATGAGTGCAGATTCAAAATGCAACACTAACGAGTGGACACAATTTGACACCGAATGGAAGCCATTAAAACAATTGAATTCTAATACTTATGAGACTTTGACATACACTGAAAAGGATTGGATTACATTTATAGAAACAGCAACAAAAGACTTAAAAGATGATGTGGTAGACAAGTGTGGTGAAGATTGGTTGAATTATGTAAAAACCATAGATAACGTTAAAGACTTTCCTGTGAGTGTATCGACAAATCGTGTATTTATCAAAATGATTTTAACCGATTTTGAAGATAACGTAACAGAAAAAATCATTGAGTTTGAAATGCCAAAAGGCTCTTGAAATGTAAATTTGTCAATTTGAGTGCAGTCTGAAAATCTTGAAATTATATGAGGTTTTGACTGCGCTCAAATTGACAAAATTAAATACAAATGAAGAACAAAATTCCCTACTACGTAGTCATATTCACATCAACCCAAACCGATGACACTGAAGGTTATTCAGAAATGGCTGAGAAAATGGAAACTCTAGCCAGACATCAAGAAGGTTTTATTGGAATTGAAAGTGCTCGCAACACAATTGGCATCACTGTAAGTTATTGGAAAAGTTTAGAAGCCATAAAAAACTGGAAAGCCAACACTGAACATTTATTCGCACAACAAAAAGGTCGCGAGCAATGGTATAATTGGTACAATGTAAAAATTTGTAAAGTCGAACGTGAGTACGAATACGAAAAAAACATTTAACCCTTGTCATACTGAACTTGTTTCAGCATCTCATCCTTAAATACACTTCGACTGTGCTCAGTCTGACAGAATACGAATTAATGAAAATCATAAACTACATAAAGCGCCACAAAATAAAGTCAGCAATTCTAGCTGTACTTCTTGTAGTTTATTATTTCTCTTTACCAAAAGAACTCTTTAAAGATCCAACAGCTACCGTAATCACCAGCAATAACAATGAATTGTTAGGTGCCAAAATTGCCGACGATGGTCAATGGCGATTTCCTGAAACCGACAGTGTGCCTGAGAAATTTAAAACTTGTCTTCTACTTTTTGAAGACGAATATTTCTATAAGCATCCTGGTTTCAATCCAATTTCAATTTTTAAAGCTTTACAGGAAAATATAAGCTCTGGTTCCGTAAAACGTGGCGGAAGCACACTCACGCAGCAAGTGATTCGCTTATCTCGAAAAGGACAGAGCAGAACCTATCTCGAAAAACTGAAAGAGCTTATTCTAGCAACACGATTAGAATTCAGACATTCTAAAGACGACATTTTAAAGCTGTATGCAAGTCACGCACCATTTGGTGGCAATGTTGTTGGCATCGATGCTGCGGCTTGGCGCTATTTCAATAGAGAAGCATCTAATTTATCTTGGGCAGAAAGCGCAACCCTTGCGGTTTTACCCAATGCACCAAGTCTTATTTATCCAGGAAAAAATCAACAACGATTACTTGACAAACGCAATCGTTTATTAAAGAAGTTGTTAGACAATGGCACTATTGACGAGCTCACTTACGAGCTTTCCATCGCTGAAACTTTACCACAAAAACCGTATCCTTTGCCTCAAATTGCACCGCATTTGTTGCAGAAAGTTGCCAAACATAATAAAGGTAAGCGACTAAAAACGACAGTTGATATTGCCTTGCAAACACAAGCTAACCATATTGTAAAGCAACATTACAATAGCTTAAAACAAAATGAGATCTATAACATTTCGGTATTGGTTTTAGACGTTAAAACCAGAAAGGTCTTGACTTATATTGGTAATTCGCCAACAGATAATGCACATCAAAAAAGTGTGGATATTATTGACAAACCCAGAAGCACAGGCAGTATTTTAAAGCCGTTTTTGTATGCTGCTATGCTCGATGCTGGCGACTTATTACCACATACTTTGGTCGCTGACGTTCCCACACAATTTGGTAGTTACCAACCCGAAAACTACAACAAGTCTTACGATGGTGCAGTACACGCCAATGAAGCTCTGTCACGCTCATTGAATGTACCTGCTGTACGAATGCTTCAAGATTTTGGGTTAGATCGTTTTTATCATTATTTGAAGCAATTAAAATTGAAGGATTTAAGATACAATGCCAATCATTACGGTTTGTCTTTGGCGCTTGGTGGTGCCGAAAGTAACCTTTGGGATTTGTGTAAAAGTTATGCAGCAATGGCTTCAACCTTAAATCATTTTAATGACAATTCCAGCGAATATTTTACCCATGAATTTATAGAACCTGTTTACAATTTTGAATCTGAAATCGACTTCGGAAAATTGGTTTCTGAAAAGTCTGTTTTTGATGCTGCCTCTATCTATCTCACGTTTGAAAGTATGAAACAAGTGAACAGACCTGAAAGTGATGAAAGCTGGGAATTTTACGATTCGTCTCAAGACATTGCTTGGAAAACTGGTACCAGTTTTGGGTTTAGAGATGCTTGGGCAATTGGCACCACTAAAGATTATGTGGTTGGTGTTTGGGTTGGTAATGCCGATGGAGAAGGACGACCTGGTTTGGTTGGTGTACAAACTGCTGCACCAATTTTGTTTGATGTTTTTGATATTCTTCCAAAAAGTGAGTGGTTTACGAAGCCTTATGATGAAATGATTGAAGTGAGCATTTGCAAGAAAAGTGGTTACAGAGCTTCAACTGTTTGTGATGATGTGGAATCTAGATTTATTCAAAATGCTGGACAAAAAACCGCACCTTGTCCGTTTCATAATTTGATACATTTGGATGCTTCTGAGCAGTTTCAGGTAAATTCTTCTTGTGAGGATATTTCAAACTTAAAAACAACATCTTGGTTTGTTTTACCGCCTCTTCAGGAATATTATTTCAAAACTAAAAATCCGTTTTACAAATCCTTACCACCTTTTAGAAATGATTGTGTAGAAACTTCAGCAGTACGCATGGAGTTTATTTATCCTAATCAGCAAAACACTATTTTCTTACCCAAAGATTTTGATGGCAACACCAACGAATTAATCCTAAAAGTGGCACATTCTAAATCCGAACTTAAACTATTCTGGTACATAGATGATGTTTATGTTGGTCAAACCAAAGACATGCACGACATGGCCATTTTACCTCAACAAGGTGAACATACCATAACTGTGGTGGATGAATTGGGCAACGAAATAAAACATAAAATAACTGTGGCTAATTAAAATGTATTCTTAATAGTCAAATCCTTATTTTTGTAATCTAAAATTCTTAAGATGGAAACTATTCAATTTATACATTCGGGTTGGGCATATATTGTTTTATTGGTATTTGTTATTGCTACTTTTAATGCGTTAATAAAGTTTTTTGGCAATAAAGAATATGGAGCCATAGATTTTAGATTGGCGTTGTTTACCTTAATTACAATGCATATTCAATTACTACTCGGTATTATTTTATGGTTTACCAAAGGCTATTTTGATGAAATGTCTGTTGGAGAGGTAATGAAAAGTGATGCTGTTAGAAAACTAGCTGTAGAACATCCTACTTTAATGATTATCGCTGTTGCCTTGGTTACTATAGGTTATTCAAAGCACAAAAAGAAATTGGTTTCTAAACCTAAATTCAAATTACTTGCCATTTTTTATAGCATAGCTTTAGCTGCTGTGCTTTATATGATTCCATGGAATCAGTGGTTTAATTAATAAAAAAGGCGCAAATTAAAATTTGCGCCTTTTTTATAACTTTTCAATTCTTTTAACTGTGCTTTTACCACTGGCTGTTTCAACTTTCAACAGATAAAGTCCTTTACTGAAGTTAGATAGGTTTATTATGCTTTCTTTTCCTTCACAAAGAAGTTTCCCTGTTACACTGTAAATCCTTACCTTTTCAATACTATCTGAATTTAGTAACTTAACATTAATGACATCATTTGTTGGATTCGGATAAACACTTATAAAATCATCTTGTTTTTCAGGCAAAGAAAGTCTAGGGCTACCCGTTACCTGCATCACTAAATGAATTTCAGGCGGAGGAAAAAGATTTGCAATATCGTTTGGAATGTCATAACCACAACTAGTAGATTGATAATAACTTGGTGCTGTCTGACCATTTGAATTACTTCCTATTATTATTCGATTAAGATTGCCTGGTATACTTATATTTTGTGCGCTCACAGCGAATAATAAAAAATTATCAGTAACAAGTGCATTAAGAGGCACATGCTTTAAAGTTCCATTATCAGCGTTGGAAACTGGAACACTAACCCTTGTCACCTCCATTAAACTTCCTTCTGGAAAGGTATCTGTTTGATAAATAACAACATCAACTACATAATTATCATCCTCATTATTAACACTATATACACCAAAATCTACTGATACAACATTAAACTGGTCATATCCTAAGGTATTGATATCAAAAGCTCTAATATAATTATTATCAGTTATTTGTTCTGCAGAGCATATTACTGTACCCTGTTGTATAGTATTATCAAGTGTTTGTGCTAATGTAATTGTCTGACAAAAACCTAGTTGATTAACTAATACTATAGAGAGGAGAATTAGTTTCTTCATAAGGATAAATTAACTTTTTCAAGTTTATTCTTTTGAACCAAAAAATGAAACCTTAATTATTATTAATTCTTAGTTGACTCCCCTTCGTCCTTTACTTCTTTGACCAAATAAACATATACTGGAAAGTGGTCACTAAAACCATCTGTAAAACTTCCATCTGCAAAACTTCTAAAAGGATACCCTTTATAGCGTCCATGCTTATTAGTTAGGTAATTCTTATTAAATATTCCTGACTTGTAATATCTAAAGGTCTCATAGTCTTTTTCTAAAAATGGTTGTGTCAATAATATCTGATCGAACAAACTCCAAGCATCTCTATAGCCTGTTGTTCCTAAACCTTGCTTTTTAAATTGGTCTTCAAAAGGATTATAAATTCCTTTAAAGCCTACTTTTTTCTTCTTAGACTCTGCTTTTAATGCTTCTTTTAAACTTGCATTGTTAGGGTTATCATTTAAGTCACCCATTGTGATAATCTTCGCATAGGGATCAATGGACTGAAGAGAATCAATTATACGTTTATTCAAATTTGCAGCAGCTACACGTTTTGGTCTACTTCTAGCTTCTCCACCTCTTCTAGATGGCCAGTGATTAACTATAATATGAATTAACTCACCATCCAATTTTCCGCTAACCAACAATTGGTCTCTTGTATAAACACGCTCTCTTGTATCGTCATCATAAATCTTTAATTCAAAACTACTTGTATCAGTAGGCTTAAAAAGTGCTTTTTGATATAACAACGCAACGTCTATTCCCCTAGCATCTGGCGAATCAAAATGTACAATTCCGTAGTCTTTATCTAATAATTGTGGATCATTTACCAAATCTACTAATACCTGTCTGTTTTCTACTTCAGAAACACCTATCACGGCTGGCGAATTATTAGTATCTTCTTTACCTATATCAGCTACAACCTTTGCCATATTTTTTACTTTCGCTAGGTAAACTTCAGATCTATTAGCTTCGTGCATTTCCATTATTGGACTTGCCTCGTCATATTTTAGAGGATCATTAATGGTATCAAATAAGTTTTCGAGATTGTAAAATGCTACTGTATGAATTTTATATTTCTTCTTCTCTTGCGCATTTACATTGACAAATACTAGTGTTAATAAAAATAAAATACTGAGTTTTAATGTTTTCATTTAATGTATGTTATGTTATCATTAATTACTTTGCAATTCTTGGGCCAAAAGTATATATTTATTATAAAAGATGTACATTTGCACGCCTTAAATAACTTTTATTTAATGTAAGAAATATTATTAACTCTAAAATCAATTATGAAAAAAAGTCTAATTATTTTATTGTTTGGATTGTTTTCTTCTTTTGCATTGATGGCACAAAACACAATGATTAAAGGTAGTGTGAAGGATGCAACTTCGTTAGAACCAATTCCAGATGTAACAATAACAATTGAAGAAACCCAGCAGTCTACACTTACAGATGGCTTGGGTGAATTTACTTTTTCTAGCAATGTTCCTTTAGGCGAACAAGTATTAAGAATATCAAAACCTGGATATGTTACCAAACGTTACCCAATCATTGTAAATGAAGGGCAAACAGTTAACATTACAGACATGACTTTGGAAGTTGACTTAGCTAGTAGTGAGGATTTATTTACAATCACATTATCTGATGATGAATTGAATGATGACACTAGTGGAGCAGACAACATTTCGGGATTACTTGCCTCTTCTATGGATATTTTTCAAAGAACTGCAGCTTTTGAATTTAGCTCTTCATTCTTTAGAGTAAGAGGTCTAGACTCTGACAATGGTTCTGTTTTAATTAACGGAATTGAAATGAACAAAGTATACAACGGAAGACCTCAATGGAGTAACTGGGGAGGTTTAAATGATGTTGTAAGAAACCAGGTTTTAACTTCTGGTTTAACACCTTCTGAATACAATTTTGGTGGAGTTTTAGGTACTACAAATATTATTGCCAGAGCTTCTAGTTACCGAAAAGGCGGTAGAGTAACTTATTCTTCATCTAATAGAAGTTATACAAATAGAGTAATGGCTAGTTATGCATCTGGGTTATTAGATGGTGGTTGGTCTTATGCTTTTATGGCAAGTAGAAGATGGGGAAATGAAGGTTACCAAGACGCTACTTTATATGATGCTAATTCTTTCTTTGCTACTGTAGAGAAAAAATTTAATGACAAACACAGTCTTAACTTTACAAGTATATACGCACCAAATAGAAGAGGTAAATCATCTCCTAATACTCAAGAGGTTTATGACTTAAAAGGCATAAAGTACAATGAATATTGGGGATATTTAGATGGTGATAAGAAAAACTCTCGTATTAAAGAGACGGAAGAGCCTATCTTAATGCTTAACCATTATTGGGATATTAATAGCAGAACTTCTCTTAATACAAACGTGGCTTATCAATGGGGAAAATTAGGAAACAGTCGTTTAGATTTCCCTGGTGGTGCAAACCCAAGCCCTGCTTATTATCAAAAGTTACCTAGTTATTTCTTAGCTGACAGTGATGGTCCAGATTACGAAAACGCATATATCGCTGAGCAAGAATTTATAAACAACGGTCAAATAGACTGGAACAGAATTATTGATGCTAACCTTACAAATAACATAGACGGTAGTTATGCTGCTTATGCATTATACGAAGATCGTTCGGATGATTCTCAAGTAACAGTAAACACTATTTTAAACACAGAACTTACCGATAATATTGTTTTAAATGCTTCGGTAAACTATAAGAGTTTAAAGTCAGAAAACTTTGCTGAAATTATCGATTTATTAGGAAGTAATACAGGTGTTTTAAATGTAGATTCTTTTGATGGTTTCCAATTTGACATGAACAATCCAGACCAAGTTGCTTTTGAAGGAGATAAATATAGATACAATTATAACTTGTATGCAGACATCATTTCTGGTTATGCGCAAGGTGTTTTTAAATACAATAAAGTAGACTTTTATTTAGCTGGTAGTGTTACAAAAACAGATTACTACAGAGATGGTCTTTACAGAAATGAAGCAAATGCTAATAATTCTTATGGAAAAGGAGGCGAAGTAGATTTTACAGGTTTTGGTGCTAAAGCAGGTTTTACTTATAAAATTTCTGGTAAGCACTTAATAGATGTTAACGGAGGGTATATTACTAGAGCACCTTCTTTAAGAAACACTTATTCTAACGCAAGAGCAAATCATGATGTTGTTGGTGTAGTTAATGGAGTTAATATTACAGGTCAAGATATTACCGAAGAAAAGATAACATCTTTTGATGCGAGTTATATCTTTAGATCTCCAATCGTAAATGCACGTTTAACAGGTTTCTACACTAAGACAGAAGATGCTAATGAAATTTCTTTCTACTATGCAGATGGTATTGGTGGTTTCCTTGATGACCAAGGTAATGTACAAACAAACAACTTAGTTTCTGAGGTTTTACAAGGTGTTGATAAAAAACACATAGGAGCAGAACTTGGTATTGAAGCACAAGTAACACCAACAATAAAATTAAAAGGTGCTGCCTCTTATGGTCAATACACTTATGATAACAATCCTAATTTATATATCTCTGCAAACGACCAAGCTGCATTTTATGGAGAATCTAACTTAAAAGATTACAAAGTTGCTGGTGGTCCTCAAAAAGCCTATTCTATAGGGTTTGAATATAGAGATCCAGATTATTGGTGGTTTGGTGCAACTGCAAACTTCTTTGATGAAACTTACGTAGATGTAAGCCCATTATTAAGAACTTCTAGTTTCTACACAGAGCCAACAGACGGATTACCAATGAACGATTATAATCCTGAAATTGCAAGAGATCTTTTAAAACAAGAAGAGTTTGGCAGTTATATGGTAGTTAATCTTATTGGAGGTAAGTCATGGAAAATAAATGATTATTTTGTAGGTTTCTTTGCAAGTGTAGGAAACATATTAGACAAACAATATAGAACTGGTGGATTTGAGCAAGGTCGTAACGCTAATTACAGAGAATTACTAGAAGATAACACAAATCCTAAGCGTCGTTTTGGACCTAAATACTGGTATGGACGTGGCGCAAATTACTTTTTAAATGTATATTTTAGATTCTAAAAAAACTATGAAAAATAAATTTCAAATTATGAAAACAACTAAATTATTAACACTCTTACTTGCCATTTTTGCAAGTATCGCAATTACATCTTGTGTTGAAGATGACGATTACAGTATTCCTAACAGCTTAGGAAATGAAGAAAACGCTGGTTTAGAACAAATCATGGCTGATTTGAATGCAGGTACTTTAACTGAAATTTCAATAGCAGATTTAAAAGCACTTTACCAAGCATACGAAGATGGGCAAAGCGGTTTTGATTACGACCACTTCATTCAAATTCCTGACAACTTAGTTGTTAAAGGTTATGTAACTTCTTCTGATGCTACTGGTAACTTTTACAAAGAATTTTATATGCAAGATGCACCTGAAAATCCAACAGCTGCAATTGGTGTTCTCTTAAATCAAGTTGACTCATACAACCAATTTAATATTGGGCGTGAGGTATATGTAAAACTTAAGGACATGTATGTTGGTTACAATTCTAACGAAGTTATCTCTGTAGGTGGTAAACCAGATGGTGATCAAGTAGGTCAATTTACTGCAAATCAAATACCAACTAAGATTTTTAGATCTGAAGTAACAGAAACTATTGTTCCTTTACAGGTTAATCTTTCTGAAATAAACGAAGGACATGTAGGATTTTTTGTAACTGCAACAGACGTTCAATTCCCAGAGAATTTAGAAGGTAGTACTTATGGAGACCCAACAGAAGATTTTGATACTAGAAGAACGCTTCAAGCTTGTGAAGGATTTGGTTATTCTAACTTCTTGGTAGAGACTAGTTCTTTTGCTAATTTCTATAACACTCCATTACCAACTCAAGGAGGAACTATTTCTGCAGTAGTTTTAAAATCTTATGGTGGAGATGATTTAGTTCTATTAATTAATGAGCTTAGTGATGTTGAATTTAGCAATGCACGTTGTATGCCATTAGATATCAATGATTTTACTGTTGTTTTTGAAGATGGTTTTGATGGTGGATTAAGCCAATGGACAACTTTTAACGTTACAGGTGCACAAGTATGGGGAACAACTAACTTTGGAAACCCAGCACCAAGTGCTTACATGAATGGTTATTCTGGTGGTGCTCAAGAAAATGAAGATTGGTTAATTTCTGAAGCTATAGATTTATCTGCTGTTACTAACACTTTCTTTTTCTTTGAAACTGATAAGCGTTACGACGGAAACGATTTAGAAGTATATATGTCTACAGATTATTCTGGTGGTGACCCTAACTCTAATGGTACTTGGACAATGTTAGATACAACTATGGATCCTAATGCTAATAGCTGGAACACTTGGACAAACTCTGGTAGTATTGATGTTTCTAGTGCTGATGGACAAATGTTATACATTGCATTTAAATACACTTCTACTTCATCTGCAGCTGCAACTTTTGAACTAGACAACGTTACTGTATTAGGTTTATAATAAACTTATAACAACTATATTTACAAAACCTGCTTAATAGCAGGTTTTGTTTTTTAAACACACTATGCTAGACAACTATTATATAGCCCTTTTAAACTACTACAAAAAGCGATTAGGTAAACGTAGCTTAACGATAGCACTATTTTATATAAATGTATTAGAGCTTTCAATACTAATGTCTTTAGGTACTTTCTTTATGGCCTTTGCTACACAGATGAAGATAAACTCTATCTCATCAAACAAATTTTGGATATTATTTAGCTTAGCTTCACTTTTTATTATGTTTAAAAACTGGATGCGCTATAACGGAAAAAAAAGAAATATACTCAATGCTAAATCTAGGTCAAAGACCCCTTCAATTTATTTGTTATGGTTATTGCCTATAGGTTGTATTGTACTTGCTTTTGTGTTTTTACAAGTATTAGCTTAAAACAAAAACGCCATCCTTAAAAGGACAGCGTTTTTTTATTTGTAGTAAAAAACTACTATTCAGTTTTGTTTTCTTCTTTTTTACAGCATGGCTTTTTACAGTCTTCTTTACAAGCTTTCTTTTCTGCTTCTGTTTTGTCAGCACAGCATGCTTTATTACAATCTTCTTTACATTTTTTTGCCTCACCACCAAAGCCATCTACAACCTTCATGTCTTTTACTTTGTATACATCACTAACTTTAGCAACTGCCTCCTCTAAAGATTTTGGTGTTACTTTAGCCTCATCATACTCAACCATTGCTAAACGTTTGTCAAAATCTACTTTTGCAGATTTTACACCATCCATTTTAGCCATTTTCTTTTCAATGGTTTTTGCACATCCTACTGCACAGGTCATACCTTCAATTCCAAATTCTACTTTAGCATAAGTTGCATTAGGGTCTAAAGTACTGGCAACTTCTTTGGCACCTACCTCAACATCAACAGTTTTCACTTCTGGCTCAGCTTTATCTTTACAGGACGTTAAAGCTAAAAGCAGTGCAGAAGCAACGATTATATTCTTAAATTTTTTCATAAGTAATAACTCTTAAATTTTGGATAAATCTAATAAATATTGATGTTTCTTGCGAAAGAATTAACGATTTTTGTGAGTCTTAAGGAAATTTTTGCATGAAAAACCCTAACATAAAATGGATTTACCTCCTCACCCTTTCCGTTATTTGGGGAAGTTCGTTTATTCTTATTAAAAAATCGTTATTAGGGCTTACTCCTTTTCAACTAGGCGCTTTAAGAACTATTTTTACAGGAGTAATTTTATTATTGGCAGGGTTTTATCATTTAAAACATGTCCCAAAATCTAAATGGAAGTGGCTACTTTTATCTGGTTTGTTAGGCTCTTTCTTTCCTGCTTTCTTCTTTGCAATTGCAGAAACTGAAATTGATAGTGCTGTTGCTTCAATCTTAAATTCGTTAGTGCCCTTAAATACAATAATCCTTGGCTTTGCTGTTTTTAAAATTGTATCAACAAAACGACAAATTATAGGTGTAATTGTCGGATTTATAGGTACCGCCATTTTAATTTTAAAAGGTTCTGAACTTAACCCAAATCAAAATTATCTGTATGCTGGTTTTGTTATTGCTTCTACACTTATGTATGCTGCAAACGTTAATATTATAAAACGCTATTTACAAGATGTAAAGCCTTTAGCTATTGCTGCAGGTAACTATGCTTTTATTATAATACCAGCATTAATTGTATTACTGTTTTCTGGATTTTTTACTTCAGAACGATTAAACCATCCTGATTTGGTTAAGTCATTAGGTTTTGTGGCCATTCTTTCTGTTTTTGGCACAGCCATAGCTAAAGTAGTTTTTAATAAGCTCGTACAAATCTCAACGCCTGTATTTGCATCATCAGTAACCTATATAATGCCGATAATTGCTTTAATTTGGGGTTTTATGGACGGTGAATCATTTAGCCTTATTCAAGGATTGGCAGCACTTCTAATCTTAGTTGGCGTCTATTTATCACATAGACGTAAAGCATAAAAAAACCGAAGCTTTCACTTCGGTTTTTAAACTTATATAAGTTTTATTGATTTTAATTAAAATCTTCTGCTGTTACTCCTTCGTTTATTTTTACTTCTGTAGTCTCAAAAGTAAATGCTTGTGGACCTACTGTAACTTTCTTTGTATATGGCATCTTAATACTACCTACTTCTTTATAATTTGAATAATCTTCAATTGTAGTTATAGATTGCCCTTGAGCCTCAGTCGTAGATTCTGTTCTTATTAAATAACCTGTTTCTACATCGTAATATCTGTAAGACGTTGTATCGTCCTTAGTTTCTTTTATTTTGTATGCATCTTTTCCTTCAACCGTTGTAATGCTTTCTAACGCTATAGTTGAAGACTCCATATATAATTCTTCAAAAAGACCCTTATTAGACTTTCTAGAAGATAATTCTTTGTCTTCCATAGGAATTCTTTGTCCTTGTCGTTCCATATAACCATTACTACCATCAAAGTTTTGCTTCATTAAGGTTCCCATACCTTCTGCTACAACTTCCATTTTAAATTTGTTTGGTGTCATTTGCTTCGTAGTCGCAATAGGCTTAAATGGTGCCCCTGGAATAGTCATCTCTGCTTTGACCAAAGTAGTATTAACCTTTCTAAGGTTTTCTTCACCTCCAATGGCCTTAACATAGTTTTTAATAACAGTCTCTGCTGTTAAACCTTCTGGTAATGGCTTAGAAAAAACTGGTTTTTCTGTAGCATTTGCATAAGCATCGTAATACTTAATAGGAATTCCTGTTTTTTCAAGATTTTCTATCACATCACTTCCTTTACCAACAACCACTATACGTGCATTTTCTGGTCTAAAGTGTTTGTTAGCTACACGCATAACATCTTCTTTAGTAACAGCGTTAATCTTAGCTAAATACGTAGAATAAAAGTCTTCTGGTAAATTGTTTAATTTGATATTTAAAGCATAGTTTGCAATAGTTCTCGGGCTTTCTAAATCTAGAATAAAATCACCAACATATTTAGCTTTAGCATTTTCTAAATCTTTGGTTTCTACTGGTTCCGTTTTAATTCTATTAATTTCCTTAAGTGTTTCTACAACTGCGCTATCTGTTACCATATTTCTAACTGCTGCACCAGCTGTAAAACGAGACGCACCATATCTACTTGGACTTATACTTGTACGAGCTCCGTAAGTATAACCGTGCTCTTCACGAAGATTCATATTTAAATAACTACCAAAACCACCACCTAAAATTTTATTTGCGATTAAAACTGCATGGTAATCTTCGTCATTCATTTTAAAATCTACATTGTTTGTCAAAGAAATATTAGACTGTACAGCATTTGGCATATCCACAAAATTAATTTGTGTGTATTGTGCATTTTGCATTGGTGCTGGTATTGTAGTTTCTACTCCTGCAGATTTTTCCCACTTACCAAAATAGTCTTTTATTTTTCGTTTAACATCACCCATTTCAACATCTCCAACTATAACTAAATAGGCATTGTTAGGATTAAAGTATTTTTCATAAAATGCTAAAACATCACCAAACTCAATATTGTTTACTGTTTCTTCTGTAACAAACTCACCGTAAGGATGCTTTACACCATAAGACAACGCAGAACCAACTCTACTTGCTACTGCATCAACACTCTTTTTGTCTGATTTAAGACTTTCGATAAGCTTCTCTTTTTCCTTCTCAAATTCCTCTTTAGTTAATAATGGGTTTATTGCCGCATCTGCCATTAACTCAATTATTCTATCAGAATATTTTGAAAGTGAGCTTGCATAGGCACTTTGAGAACCAAAACTTAATCTAGCTCCTAAAAAATCGATTTCATCATTAAATTCATCTTTAGGTATTGTAGTGGTTCCGTTTCCTAACATAGCGCCTAGTATACTAGATACACCTGCTTTATTTCCCTCTGCGATTGGTTTGTTATCAATTCTTAAAGAGATAGAAACTCTTGGTAATTTATGGTTCTCTACTACTAAAACTTCGATACCGTTTTTTAACTTAAATTCACCTGGTTTTTCTAACGTAATCTTTGGAGAAGGACCTGGTTTTGGTTGTTTAGATCTATCTATTTGCGCATTTACCGCACCTACTGCCATTAAAAACAATACAACAAATGCTGATATTTTAGTTTTCATATTACTATTCATTTTTATTTTATTGATCATCTTTCTTTGGTAAGTACTCTAAGATTATGCGTTGATTAGGGTTTAAATACTTCTTAGCAACGTCTCTCATTTCTTCTCTTGTAATAGAGCGATAGATGTCTATTTCATTGTTGATTAAATTTACATTTTCATATAGCATATAATATCTCGCTAAAGAGTTAGCAATTCCTTCTATACTAGAATTTGAATTTACAAATTGGTTCTCAAACTGATTTTGAAGTTTTTCATAATCGCGCTCAGATATTAACTCTTCCTGGATTTTTACAATTTCCTCATCCATCTCAGTAATTAATGTATCTAAAGACACATCTCCCAATGGCAGAGCAAATAACGCATAAATACCATAATCCTCTTGGCTAATATTAACAGCCTGAACAGCTAAGGCCTGCTTTTGCTCATCTACCATTTTCTTGTACAAAACAGAGCTTTTCCCTCCACTTAAGTAGCTAGAGATCATATCTAAAACATAGGCATCTCTACTTTTAAAAGATGGTGTTCTATAAGCAGCTATTACTGCAGGTATTTGAATATTTGGATCGTAAGTCTTATCTCTCATAGACTCAGTAATAGGCGCTTCTTTTGGAAGATCTCTTTTAATTTCCTCACCTCTTGGAATTGGTCCAAAATAATCCTGAATCATTTTTTTAACTTGTGGCTTATCAATATCACCAGCAACAACTAACACAGCATTATTTGGTACATAGAATTTTTTATTGAATGCCTGAAATTCTTCTAAAGTTGCAGCATCTAAGTGATCCATAGAACCAATTGTAGCCCATCTGTAAGGGTGTACCTTAAACATGCGCTTCTTAACCTCAGCCAACAAGTTACCATAAGGTTGGTTATCTACACGAAGACGTTTTTCTTCTTTAACAACTTCGTTTTGAGTATCAACACCTATTTGATTAATTACTGGATGCATTAATCTTTCAGACTCCATCCATAAGCCCAACTCTACACTGTTAGAAGGAAATACTTCGTAATAATATGTTCTGTCATCAGTAGTATTTGCATTATTGCTTCCTCCGTTTGATGTTACAATATTGAACCATTCACCGCGCGGAATGTTTTCAGTTCCTTCAAATAATAAATGCTCAAAAAAGTGAGCAAAACCTGTACGCTCAGGGTTTTCATCTTTTGCTCCTACATGATACATTACAGATACTGTAACAACAGGTGCCGAGTTATCTTGATGTAATATTACATGCATCCCATTGTCTAAATCGTACTCCTCAAATTCAACTTGTTGTGCATTGGCAATAGACCCAACAAACAACAAGAGCGCTAGAGTAAATAAGCTTTTTCTCATTATTAATAAGTATTTAAATTTTAAATTGTTTTAGTGTTTGTCTTAACAAAACGTGCATTGTTACACAAAGCCACACAAAAATAAGGAATCATTCCTCTTTATTAACATAATAAAATGTGAAAACTATTTTTATAAAACATTCTATTTTAAAATCATAACCAGATTTAAGTTGAAAAGTACGCGAAAAGCCTTAAAACGTTTGTAGATTAGGAATTTAGGAGTATATTTGCATCCGCTTTCTGAGAAAAGCATTTATTTTTTATAAACAAATTAATAAAAACGTTACGCTATGTACGCAATTGTAGAGATAGCAGGGCAGCAATTTAAAGTTGCAAAAGACCAAAAAGTTTTTGTTAACCGTTTATCTACAGAAGAAGGTAAAAAAGTTGATTTTGACAACGTACTTCTTATAGGTGATGGTGACAATGTTACTTTAGGCGCCCCAGCTATAGACGGAGCACAAGTAAGTGCAAAAGTCTTAAAGCACCTTAAAGGTGATAAGGTAATAGTTTTCAAAAAGAAAAGACGTAAAGGTTACCGTGTAAAAAATGGTCACAGACAAGCCTTAACAGAAATCGTTATTGAAAGCATTACTGCTTCTGGAGCTAAGAAAGCTGCTCCAAAGAAGGAAACTAAAAAAGCTGAACCAAAAGCCGAAAAGGCAGCTCCAAAAGCAACTGGTAAAGCTGATGATTTAAAGAAAATTGAAGGTGTTGGCCCAAAAATCGCTTCTACTTTAGCAGAAGCTGGTTTAGCAACTTTTGCTGATATAGCAAAATCTACACCTGAAGCAATTTCTGAAATCATTGCAGATGTTCGTGGTAACCATGTTACTGACACTTGGCCAGCACAAGCTAAATTAGCTGCTGAAGGTAAGTGGGACGAGCTAAAAAAATGGCAAGACGAATTAGATGGTGGTAAAGCATAATTGCAAAACCACTTAAGTTTAACAATATAAAACCTTAAGACAATGGCTCATAAAAAAGGAGTTGGTAGTTCTAAAAACGGTAGAGAATCAGAATCGAAACGATTAGGTGTTAAGATTTTTGGTGGTCAAGCTGCTGTTGCTGGGAACATAATCGTAAGACAAAGAGGTAATACGCATCACCCAGGTGAAAACGTATACCAAGGAAAAGACCACACTTTACACGCTAAAGTTGATGGTATCGTAACATTTACTAAGAAAAAAGACAATAAGTCTTATGTTTCTATAGCACCATTTGAGGCTTAAGAAATTATTTTCTTTTAAAAATATAAAAGCGACTAGAATATTCTAGTCGCTTTTTTTATTGGTAACATTTTCATCATACAAACTATAGATTTAAATAACATGCACCTCTTTACTTTACAGGTTATAAATTATAGTTTACATTGTTTATCATTAACCATATTAAAATCTCCTTTCTCTTTGTATTTGTTTATTCACTTAATGCCCAAGAGATAAACACAACTAAAGAAGCAGAACTTTTTTCTCTAAAAGCTGAATTAAAAAATGCTATTACAGAGAATGATTCAATAAATATTGGTTTAACGAATATTAAACTCGCTGATTTTTTCAATAGCATTTCCCTCTTTAAGGAAGCTACTCACTATTATCAAGAATACTTAGGGCTTCACCTTCCAAAGGATTCTAGTTTTATAAAGGTTCAGAATCAGTTAGCTCTAATCAATTTAGAACTTAAACAATATAGTTTAGCAGAACAGCACGCTTCACTAGCACTTAGCACTTCAGAACATATAAATTACAAAAAAGGCGAAGCGACTTCAAATGCTCTGCTGGGAAGTGTATCTGAAAAACTCAGCAATTATTATGAAGCTTTAAAGTTTCAAGAAAAGAGTTTATCACTTTTTAGTCTATTAAAGGATAGTACTGGCATTGCCATTACAAACGAAAACATTGGCAGTATTTATGAAGATTTGAAGCAATACCAAAAAGCCTTGAACTATTTTAATATTGCCAATCGCTATGCTAAAAACAGCCCTTGGGATTTAAAAATTAATATCCTTAATAATATTGGTGATATTAACAGAAAAACTAAAAAATACAATGATGCTATACGTTTTACTGAGCAAGCATTAGAGTCTGCAAAATCAGCAAACAACCAATCGCAATTAGTAAGTGCTCTCAAAGATTTGTCTAGAACATATGCCGATATGGGTAACTTTGAAGAAGCTTATAAATACCTTAACAACCAATACATTGCCAACGAGGAAGAGCTTATTCAAAATAATAATGAAATCGTAAGTGCTTTACAAATTCTGCACGATGTAAAAGAAAACGAAAACAAAGTACAATTACTAAACAAACAAAACGAAATAAACAAAGTACAGCAAAGCATTATTCTCATTACTACAAGTACTATCCTTTTAGCTCTATTAGCTGCTTTTCTCTACTGGAAAAAAAGAAGAAAACACGATAAACGCATACTAGAGTATAAACAACAATTGCTTCAGGCAGATTTAGATAAAAAGGCAGCTAAAGAAATTGCTTTAAATAGAGAAATAGACATTAAGGTTTCTTCCCTTACAAATTACAGCCTTCATATTGCACATAAAAACAAAATGCTTTCAGACATTTCTAAAACCCTTTCTAAGTTAAAGAATCGTAATAGTGAGCTTGTCTCAAAAAAACTAAAAGATATTGTTAAAGATATCGAAGCAGATCTAGAAAATAATAATGAATGGACAGAGCTTATGAGCTACTTTGGACAAATTCACCCAAACTTCTTTTCTACCCTAAAGCAAATTGTAAACGATAAGTTATCCTCATCAGAAATGCGCTTGTGCATGTTATTGAGATTAAATCTCTCTTCAAAGGAGATTGCAGACATTCTTCACATTACTCCAGATAGTGTTCGAATAGCTAGATATCGTCTAAGAAAAAAATTGCCTTTAGAATCAAAAGACGACCTCCAAGACTATTTACTAAATCTTCAACTAGATTAACCAAATTCTTTTCTCAATGTTAATTTAGTGTAAATGTTGCTTTCATTTATACCCATTTTACAAGTTTCTGTTACGTTTTGTTAACGCTCATTTTATCTACAAATCTCGTCTTCAAACTAGTTTTGAGGAAAACAAAAATCAACCTTAAATGAAACATTATTTTACCCTTTTATTTTTAACCCTCTCTTTTTTCGGATTCGCACAGTCTGGAAATTTACAAGGTGTCATTACTGATAAGGATGGTCTTACCATTCCTGGTGCTACAGTTTCTATCACATCGCTTAACAAAGGAACTGTAACTGATTTTAACGGAAAATATGTGTTAGTAGATATTCCTGAAGGAAAACATTCTATTATTGTAAAATATCTTGGCTACTCAGATGTGACTCAAGATATAGAGATTGTTGCTAGCCAAACTGTAACACTAAACATTATTTTAAACTCTGAAGATACTGCTTTAGAAGAAGTTACCATTAATGGTTATGGTCTTAGCGGACAAGCAAGAGCCTTAAACACCCAAAAGAACAAACAAAACATTACTAACGTTGTGTCTACTGATCAAATAGGGAAATTCCCAGATGCCAATATTGGTGATGCTGTAAAACGTATTCCTGGTATTACAATGCAAGTAGATCAAGGTGAAGCGCGTAACATTATTGTTCGTGGTCTTTCGCCTCAATTAAACTCTGTTACCTTAAACGGAAGTAGAATTCCTTCGGCTGAAGGTGATAACCGTAACGTTCAGATGGATTTAATTCCTTCAGATATGATTCAGACTATCGAAGTAAATAAAGCCGTAACACCAGATATGGATGCGGATGCCCTTGGTGGTTCAGTAAACTTAATAACACGTACATCTCCTCAAGGTTTCCGTTTGTCTGCAACTGTTGGTTCTGGTCTTAACTTTATTACAGACAAAAGAATTTTAAACGGATCGTTCTTAGTTGGAGACCGAAGTAAAATGATAAATTCGGTTGGATGGTTTCTGCATCTATTAACGATAACGACTTTGGAAGTGATAACGTTGAAGCTGAATGGACAGACGAGTTTGAATTTAATGAGTTTGATGATGAAGATAACTTAACTGAATTAGATGTAAATCCTTATGCTAACGTTTTTGAAATTAGAGAATACCTTGTACAACGTGTACGTCGTAGCTTCTCAGCTAACTTAGATTACAAATTCGATGATAACAATTCCGTTTATTTTAAATCTATCTATAATTGGAGAGACGATAGAGAAAACCGTTTTAGATTAGAGCATGAAATCCTTGATGGCGAAGATATAGCTCCTGGTGATTTTTCAGTAGATGGTAATGGTAACCTTACTATGTTTCCTGTGGAAGCAAAACGCCAATCTAAAGGTGGTATTGGAAATGACAGAAATAAAAACAGACGTTTAGAAGACCAACGTATGCAAAACTATAGCCTTGGAGGTGAGCACCTTTTTGGTAGTGTTCAATTCGATTGGATGGCTTCTTTTGCTAAAGCTTCAGAAGAGCGTTTAAACGAGCGTTATTTAGAGTATGAGAGTGAATACATAATCGACTATAATAACAATCAAGATAAACCTTTGTACACTCCTACAAATCCTGCTAATGCTAATTTTGCTGATTTTGAATTTGGTGAGCTTACAGAAGAAAACCAATATACAGAAGAAGAAGACATTAATATTTTTGTTAATGCACAATTGCCAGTATCTATAATTGATGGTAATGACGGCTTTTTAAAGTTTGGTGCTAAAACAAGATTAAAAAATAAAAACAGAGCAAACGGTTTTATAGAATATAGTGATGAAACTGGCGCTTTAGAATTCTTAGGTATGGTTCCTACAAGAAGCTATTCTGATACAGACTTCTTAGCTGGCAGCCAATACCAAATCGGCACATTTGCTAGTCCAGAATTTTTGGGTGGCTTAAATCTTAACGACACTAACCTTTTTGAAGGTGAAGATCTACCAGAAGAATATGCTACTGCTAACTTCGATGTTAACGAAAACGTATATGCTGGTTACGCTATGCTTAACCAAAACATCACAGACAAGTTAAGTGTTTTGGCAGGTGTAAGATTAGAGCATACTTCTATTGAAAGTACAGGTAACGAGCTTGTTTTTAACGAAGATGGTGATGTTGATGGTATTGCTGAAGTTAAAGACGAAAACTCATACACCAACATATTACCAGGTGTACATTTTAAATATGACGTAACGGACAATACAGTTTTACGTTTTGCTTGGACTAACACTTTAGCTAGACCAAACTACGTAGATTTAGTACCATACAGAGAAATCAATAACGAAGATGAAGAAATTTTCTTAGGAAACTCTGAATTAGACCCAACAACGTCTATGAACTTCGATTTTATGGCAGAGCATTACTTTAAATCTGTTGGTATTGTTTCCGGTGGTTTATTCTACAAAAGTATTTCGGACTTTACTTATGTTTTTCAATCTGAAGATGAAAACGGATACGAAGTATACCAACCTCTAAATGGTGATGATGCTTCTGTATTTGGAGCAGAGGTGTCTTTTCAACGTCGTTTAGATTTCTTACCTGGTTTTGCTAAGAATTTCAGTATTTATTTAAACTACACGTACTTAACGTCTAGCGCAGATGGTATCCGCAACGAAGATGGTGAAGAGCGTACAGATTTAGATTTACCTCAAACATCCCCAAATATGTTTAACGGTTCGTTAGGCTATGCTGGTAAAAAATTCAGCTTACGTTTATCTGCTAATTACTCTGATGCCTATATCGATGAGATTGGTGGAAATGCGTTCGAAGACCGTTATTACGACGAGCAGTTCTTCTTAGACTTTAATGCCAATGTTGCACTAAACAAAAATTTAAGTCTATACTTAAATCTAAACAACATTACCAACCAACCGTTACGTTATTATCAAGGTGTAAGTAGCAGAACAATGCAAATGGAATACTACGATATGCGCTTAACATTCGGGTTAAAATATGATTTATTTAAGAAGTAAGATGATGAAGAAAACCTTAATACTAGGTGTTATTTCTGCTATAGTTTTCTCTTGCGGAAATGGATTGCCAGAAATTGCACCAACACTAAAATCTGAAAAATTACCACACGATAGTGACGATCCTGCGATATGGATTAATCACAAAAACCCAGAACAAAGTATTGTTTTTGGTACTGATAAAGATGAAATTGATGGTGGTGTGTATGCATTAGATTTAGACGGAAAAATCATAAAGGAGAAAAGCTTAACAGGTGTTAGCTATCCTAATAATGTGGATGTAGAATACGGTTTTAAACTGAACGACTCTACAAAAACGGATATTATGATATTTTCTGAACGTGAGAAAAATCAAATCAGAGTATACTCAGTACCTGACATGAAACCTTTAGACAATGGTGGTTTTAAAGTCTTTGAAGACGAAACTAATGTAGAAATGAAACGACCAATGGGAGTTTCTATTTACAAGAATCGATCAACTGAAGAGATTTCTGTATTTGTAAGTAGAAAAGCTGGTCCAACGGAAGGCTATTTATACCAATACGCTTTGGTTAGCGATTCTTTGGGAGTACATTCTAATCTGTTGCGTAAAATGGGAACTTTTAGTGGTCAAAAAGAAATTGAAGCCATTGCTGTAGATGACGAATTGGGCTTTGTATACTACTCTGACGAAGGTGTTGGCATTAGAAAATACCACGCAGACCCTAAAAAAGGAAACAAGGAAATTGCTTTATTTGGCACAGACCATTTTAAAGATGATATTGAAGGTATTGCGATTGCAACTTACGCTAATGGTGAAGGTTTCATCATTGTGTCCAACCAACAAAACCACAGTTTTAACATCTTTAGACGAAGCGATAACAGCTTTGTAAAGGAAATAAACTTAGGTACAATTGAAACTGACGGTTGCGATGTTGTAACGACTCCTTTAGGCAAAAAATACCCAAACGGACTGTTTGTATCAATGAATGACGAACAAGACTTTTTCTTTCACGCTTTGGATTCATTAAAGTTGAAATAATTTTTTTCAAGTTAATTTTTATAATTGGTTAAGAACCCTTTCTGTTTTGGAAAGGGTTTTTTATTGTTATTCTAAAACACTAATAGATTTTTATTTCCGTTATTTATTGAAAACCAATCCATCTCTATGAAACGCTTAGTACTCTTTTTAAGTCTTGTATTTCTTTTACAAAGTTGTAAATCTTCATACAGCAAAACTGAATTACTTAAAGAAAATAAAGCCTTAAAAGAACGTATTAAAAAACTTGAAGCTTCTGATACTTTAAATAAAGAAGCCGCTCTTGAACTTAAAAAAATGAATGTGGTTTATAGAGGTGTTGCTAATCCCATTTATATATCAAAACCTAATGCTGTCTCTTTTGAAGCAACCGCTTTTGGCTTGAGAAAATTAGATAGTTTGGGAAATTATAATCTGAGTCCTGGAACTGGTAGAACCGTAGATATTACCATTAAATCTAAACTTAAAAATGGAGATTCATTAACCGAAACAAAAACATTAAGGATTAAGGATATTGGAAGTTTGAATGCCGTTATTAATGGCTTAGGTTGTGGAAATAAGTGTGAAATACATCTAACAAAAGAAGAGTTAAAAAGCGCAACAATAGGATTGAAAGTAAATGACTTTTTATTCGACTGGAAATTTGTAGTAACAGGGTTCAAATTAGCATTAAATGAAGATGAAATTATAACTGTCATAGGAGCAAAACCTAACAGGTCTACCCAATCATTCATTGAAGAATTAAGCGTAAATGATTTGGTGTTTGTTTTTGATATTAAATGTAAAATAGTTGGTGCACCTTCTGGGATTCGATATAAAAATCCACCACCAATTCTAATAAGAATTGTTGAAGAGAATTAAACTTTTGAGGGCTGTCCCCTTGAGGGGACTTTAGGGGTGTAATTATAGTTTTACCAACACTATTCCCTTTTAATTTCCGTTATTATATTGAAAACCAACCAACCTTTATGAAACGCTTAGTTATCTTTTTAAGTCTTGTATTTCTTTTACAAAGTTGTAAATCCTCATACAGCAAAACTGAATTACTTAAAGAAAGTAAAGCCCTTAAAGAACGCATCAAAAAACTTGAAACTGTTGATGCTTTAAATAAAGAAGCTGCTCTTGAGCTTAAAAAGATGAATGTGGTTTATAGAGGTGTTCCTAATCACATTTATATATCAAAACCTAATGTTGTCTCTTTTGAAGCTACTGCTCCAGGCTTGAAAAAGCTAGATAATTTTGGGAATTACAATCTTAATGTTGGAACTGGTAGAACTTTAGATATTACAATTAAATCAAAGCTTAAAAATGGAGATTCCTTAACCGAAATAAAAACATTGAGGATTAAGGATATTTCTGTACCAATTGGTACTATAAATGGTATTGGCTGTGGTCGTGATTGTGAATTAAAAATGACAAAAAATAAACTGATGAAAGAAAGTTCAATTAGCGTTAAAGTAGAAGATTTTATCTTTGACTGGTCTTTTAAGGTTAGACATTTTAAATTAAAAATAAACGATACTGAAATAATTCAAGTTAATGGCTCTATTTTAAATGCAGAAAAACTAAATGTTTTAGAAAAACTTAAAATCAATGACTCTGTTAAAATTTTTGACATTAGATGGTCTATAATTGGATCGAAAAGCACTTATTCTCTTAGAGCTCCTAGTCCTATTTTAATTAGAATTATTGAAGATAATTAAACAATTTCCATTTTCTTCAACAGAAAGCTCGCATTCATATTTTGGCAAACACCTTTCTTTAGTTTGTAGTCAAAAAAGAGTTCGTCGTTTTTAATTTCGGCATCAAAGTAATAGTTCTTTACAGCGTCTAATTCGGTTTCAATTTCTGTAAGGCTTAAGTCGTGTGTAGCAATAATTCCTGTGGCATTTTGGCCGACTAATTTTTCTACAAATTTCCTTGATCCAATGGCTTTATCTGTTGAGTTGGTACCTTTTAAGATTTCATCTAAAATCACAAAATAGTTTTTGTCTTCAGCAATAGTGTCTACAATAAATTTTAGTCGTGTAAGCTCACTAAAAAAGTATGAACTATCATCTGTCAATGAATCTGTAGTACGCATACTTGTAATGAGTTTTATAGGCTTGTATTTACTTTCTTCAGCACAAACTGGCAAACCAATATTTGCCATAACAATATGCAACGCAACCGTTCTTAAAAACGTACTCTTGCCTGCCATATTTGCGCCTGTAACGATGAAAAACTGCTCTTGTAACAATTCTAAATCGCTATCAATTCGTTTTTCGGCATTTAGTAAAGGATGCCCTAAGTCTTTCGCCTTAATAGTGATATTTTCTGTGGTAATTTTAGGATAGGTAAAGTCTTGATGATTATAAGCATAGTTCCCAAAAGTGTTATACGCATCAAAAAACGTCACTACATCAAACCAATCCTCAACCTTGTGTGCATACTTGCTAATCCATTGTTCCACACGATAAGTTTGCCTAATATCCCAAAGCAAATATCCATTCCCAAAAATGGCTGAAATAAAGTTATTTCGGTTATCTAAAGCATCTAAAGTTTTTGAGAATTTTGTAAATATCTGTGAAGCTTTTTCACCTTCGGATTGAATTTTTTGTTGCTGTTGTTGTAATAACTCAGACTGAAATTGTTTCTGCTCAATTTCTTTCAATAATAAAGCATATTGCCTAAAAGTGTCTTTAGCTTTTTCGGTATTTTGAGCAACGTTATTGATTGGCTTTAAAAATCTTCCGGTAATCGCTAAGCCTAAAAGCAACCAATAACCAGCATATTTTATTGGAATAATTTCAGTAAAACCTAAGATTAAAAGTGCTACTGAAGCTACACTAAAACCAATTGTTAACCAATATAATGTAGCGTTTAAAAATGGTTTATAATCCTTTAGCCATTCAATAATAGATTTTGCAGAATGCTCCACTTTTACACCTTGCGCTACACCAGAATAGTATTGCCTCCATTCGGGCTCATCAGCTAATTCTTTAATCGCATTTTGTCGTGCTTCAATATTAGTAATATCGTTTGCCAACAAACAATTAACAAGCGATTGCGTCCCTTCATTTATAGTTGTTCTGTTGATGTATTGAAAGAAAGAGCCTCTTCCAAACAAATCGATATCTAAACTATAGGCATGAGCAGGATTTTGAAATACTTTTCCATCTGCTCTATCATGAAAATCTCCTGAGGCTATTTTGATTTCATCTTCGTTAATTATAGCCAATCGTTTATGTAACTCGCGTTTGGTTTTTAGATCGGTATACCTCGATAATAAAAACAAAAACACAGCAATACCTGCAACCGCAATAACTGTAGCAATTTGCCAATTCTGATACGTTAAATACACACCAAAACCTGCCAGTAAAAACACGGTAAGTCTAAGCACACTATATAAACCCATTTGTTTATAGGTGCTTTTAGATGCTTGTTGATGTAACTCTAACTGTGCTTTGTAAAAAGAATTAGGGTTTTTCATATTTAATTAAAAAATAAAATCCCAAGATAGAACTTTACCTTGGGATTTTTGATTTTTATAAGTTTGCAGACTTCGACAAGCTCAGTCTGACATCTTTAGTTTTAACCTTTAAAAGCCGCTTTTAAATATTCACGGTTCATACGTGCAATGTTTTCAAGCGAAATACCTTTTGGACACTCCACTTCACAAGCACCTGTATTTGTACAGTTACCAAAACCTTCCTCATCCATTTGCTTCACCATATTCAATACACGGTCAGTGGCTTCAACTTGTCCTTGCGGTAACAAAGCAAATTGAGATACTTTAGCACCAACAAATAGCATTGCAGAAGAGTTTTTACAGCTTGCCACACAAGCACCACAACCAATACATGTTGCAGCTGCAAAGGCATCATCCGCATCATGCTTATTTACAGGAATAGTATTAGCATCTATAGTATTACCAGAAGTATTTACTGAGATAAATCCACCTGCATGTTGTATTCTATCGAATGAAGATCTGTCAACAACTAAATCTTTTATTACTGGGAATGCTGTTGCTCTAAATGGCTCTATTGTAATTGTATCACCATCCTTGAACATACGCATATGTAATTGACATGTTGTTACACCTCTATCTGGTCCGTGAGCTTCACCATTGATATATAAAGAACACATTCCACAAATACCTTCTCTACAGTCGTGGTCAAACGCCACAGGTTCTTCACCTTTATTTATTAATTGTTCGTTTAAAACGTCTAACATTTCAAGGAAAGACATATCAGGAGAGATATCACTTACAGGATAATCTATCATTTTTCCTTTGTCGCTTGCGTTTTTCTGACGCCAAATTTTTAACGTTAAATTCATAGCTTTCCTTTTATTTATAACTTCTTTCTTTTACTTCAATATTTTCGTAAACAAGATCTTCTTTGTGTAACACCGCATCTTTTGGTTCTCCTTTATATTCCCATGCAGAAACATATTGGAATTCCTTTCTACGCATTGCTTCACCTTCAGCAGTTTGATATTCTTCTCTAAAGTGTCCACCAGCAGATTCTTCTCTTAAAAGCGCATCCTTAGCAAACAATTCACCTAACTCTAAGAAATCGGCAACTCTAAGCGCTTTCGCTAACTCTTCGTTAAACTCGTCATTAGTACCTGGGACTCTTACATCTTTCCAGAATTCTGCACGCAATTCAGCAATTTCAGTAATAGCTGATTTTAAATCCGCTTCATTTCTTGCCATACCACACTTATTCCACATAATCTTTCCAAGTTTTTTGTGGAAATGATCTACAGAATGAGAACCATTATTATTGATTAAATGCTCAATATTTTCTCTTACACTTTTCTCTGCAGCTTCAAATTCTGGTGAATCTGTAGAGATAGCTCCTGTTCTAATATCGTGAGATAAATAATCACCAATAGTATAAGGCAATACAAAATAACCATCTGCCAAACCTTGCATTAATGCCGAAGCACCAAGTCTGTTAGCACCATGGTCTGAGAAGTTAGCTTCACCTATACAGTATAATCCTGGCACCGTAGTTTGAAGGTTATAATCTACCCAAACACCACCCATAGTGTAATGCACAGCTGGGTAAATCATCATTGGTGTTTCGTATGGATTCTGATCTACGATTTTCTCATACATCTGGAATAAGTTACCATACTTGGTTCTCACCACTTCCTGACCTAATTTTTTAACTAAAGCTTCATCGTTTTCATCTAAACCTTTAACGTGTGCTTGTTCTTTTCCGTAACGCATAAATGCTGAAGCAAAGTCTAAGTAAACCGCTTCACCAGTTGCATTTACACCATAACCAGCATCACAACGTTCCTTAGCAGCGCGCGATGCCACATCACGAGGCACCAAGTTACCAAAGGCTGGGTAACGACGCTCTAAGTAATAATCTCTATCTTCTTCAGCAATTTGAGTTGGCTTTAATTTACCTGCTCTAATCGCTTCTACATCTTCCATTTTCTTAGGTACCCAAATACGTCCATCATTACGAAGTGACTCAGACATCAACGTTAATTTAGACTGATGATCTCCCGTAACAGGAATACATGTTGGGTGAATCTGTGTATAACATGGGTTTGCAAAATACGCTCCACGTTTGTGCGCTTTCCAAGCTGCCGTAACATTACTTCCCATTGCATTGGTTGATAAGAAGAATACGTTACCATAACCTCCTGTACCTAAAACAACAGCATGAGCAGAGTGACGCTCAATTTCACCAGTAACTAAGTTTCTTGTGATAATTCCTCTTGCTTTTCCATCAACGATAACCACGTCTAGCATTTCGTGACGGTTATACATTTTCACCTTACCACGTCCAATCTGGCGGTTAAGTGCTGAATAAGCACCAAGTAATAATTGCTGACCTGTTTGACCTGCTGCATAGAATGTTCTAGAAACTAATACACCACCGAAAGAACGGTTGTCTAACAGTCCACCATATTCACGAGCAAAAGGCACACCTTGCGCCACACACTGGTCTATAATATTTGCTGAAACCTCAGCAAGACGATATACGTTTGCTTCACGAGAACGGTAATCTCCACCTTTTACAGTATCGTAGAATAATCTGTATGTAGAATCACCATCTCCTTGATAATTTTTTGCTGCATTAATTCCACCTTGAGCCGCAATAGAGTGCGCACGTCTTGGTGAATCTTGAAAACAAAATGCTTTTACATTATAGCCTAGTTCTGCTAAAGTTGCAGCTGCAGAACCTCCTGCTAAACCTGTACCAACAACAATAACATCTATAAGTCTTTTGTTAGCAGGATTAACAAGGTTAATATTATTTTTATGATTTGTCCACTTATCTGCAAGTGGTCCATTAGGTATTTTAGAATCTAAAGCCATATGAGAAATTTTTTAGTGGTTAAAATGATGATATAATGCAATAACAATAAATCCTAAAGGAATCACTATTGCATAAAATTTACCAAATCCTCTTAAACCTTTTGTGTACTTGTTGTTAGCACCAACAGATTGAAAAGCCGAATTAAAACCGTGAAGTAAGTGTAACGCTAAGAACACAAAACCAACACAATAAAGTTCTACTCTCCAGATTGGTTCAAATTTATGTACTAATTCTTCGTAGTATCTAAACTCACCATTTGGCAATGTCCCAGACATATCACCAACGATGTATTTGGTGTTGATTTCTGGAATCCAAAAATCTATAAAGTGAATGATTAAGAACACAAGGATAAAACCTCCACTCCAAATCATGTTTCTACTCATCCATGTAGAATTGGCACCACCATTATTTTTTGCATAACTGATTTGTCTTGCTTTATTGTTTTTTATTTCTAGCACAAATCCCATGATAAAATGGAAAATCACACCAAAAATTAAAACGGGTTGCAACAGATATTGAATAACCCAAAATGTTCCCATAAAGTGAGACACTTCGTTAAAAGTATCTGGGCTACATACTGAAAGACTGTTAATTGCAAAATGTTGAAGTAAAAAAATCATAAGGAAGAATGCCGAAAGTGCCATGGCAAACTTTCTTCCAATCGACGAATTTAGAATTCCGCTCATTGTAAATCTAATCTTAGTTGTTAGTCTTACAAAGATACAGCGCAAATGGTTTTTAGCCAACTGCGCTGTATTATAATTAATTATTTAGAATGAATATAATTAGAGTGGTTCTACTTCTTGTTTTTTAGGTTTTCTAAATGTTCACTAAACATCGATTTGTAATATTCATAGTTCTCAAGATCGTACTGATCTTTGGTGTTTTCCAGAACGACCATAGCTTTTTTGTAGTAGTTTTTTGCTTGTTTTAAATCATTGCTTTTTTCTAATGCTTCAGCTTTACTATCATAAAGATTAGCATCATTTGGATACAACTCTAATGCCCAATCAAAAACTTTTAAAGCCTCATCTGTTTTTTCGGCATTCAAGCAAAAGTAGCCATAACCATTAGCTTCATCTACACTTGGTTTTACATCGTAATTCGCCCAAACAGACAACTCTGCGTAAAAATCTTTTAAATCGTCAACAAACAATTTGGATTCATCCTCTAGCATCTTTTGCTTTTTGTCTTCTGGTATCGTCCAGATTTTTGCAACTTCTTTAAAAGCATTACTAATGGTATAGATTGGTGTGGTGGAATGATTTTCACCTTCAAAAATTCTAAACGTGTAATTTAAATTTTTAGGATTGCGATATTTTATAATATGATCCAGCTTTTGTGCCGATTTTCGGAATCTATTTTCCATATTTCCAATAGTACCAGCTGATATATAAATTAATTTATTCAGGCTTTCGTTAGGTTTAAAATAATCATCAAACGCTTTTACCAACTGCTCATAATCGTATGATAAATTAGGACTTATTGCGATTATTGCCTGAAAAAAATCAGGTTGCGAGAACACAGTGTTGAGCACAAAAGTTCCACCTAAAGAATGACCTATAGCCAACTTAAACGGCTCTACTCTATAATTCTGTTCCACAAAAGGAAAGACCTCATTTTTTAAATGATTTTCTAAAAGTTCTGACTTACCGATTTCAACATCTTCCCAATCAGTTTTGGTTTTGTCGTTAACGTACATTGGAGTAAACTCTTTCGGCCTATGTTCGGTTTTTATGCCAACAATAATAAACTCATTGAGTTCTCCAATTTGTGCCATATAATCCATTAAACCTGCTGTCATATCAAAAAAGGCATCGAATTGCGCATCAAAAAGATAGATTGTAGGATACTTCTGCGTATCACTTTCGGTGTAAGAAAAAGGCACAAATACTCGGATTTCACGTTCGGTATCAAAAACCTTAGATGCTATTTTATGTGATTTTGAAATCCCGCTGTATTGTTGGGCGGATAAGATCAATGAAAAAAGAATGGAAATGAGGCTAAAGGTTCGTTTCATGATATGATGATTTATTAAAAACATATCGCAAATCTATCAGCCTTGCTTTTATAAAAATTGTAGAAATGGGACAGTTAATTTTTTAAAAGTGTCCAAAATGTGTCTTCAGTACCCAAATGAGAAATCCCAGAAAAGAATTTTTTGGGATTAAAACCTGTTGCTTTTTTGAAGTGTTTTATAAAATCAGATTGGTCATAATATTTATTAGCATGCGCCAATTCTGTTAAGTTGGAATTTCCTTTCTGATAAATCTCTATGGCTTTTCTAAATTTCACCAAACTTGAAAATTCCTTTGGTGAACAGTTAAGGTGTTTCCTAAACAACCGAAGCACTGTTTTTCTACTCAACTGCAATTTTTCAGACAATTCTTGAATGGTTAAATCTTCTTCAAACAAATAGTTGACAGCTTTAACAATTCTAGCTTCAGCTAGAGGATTGAACTCATTTTTAAAAAAGGCATCTAGCACAGCTACTTTTTCATCCACATCATTGGTGTCGTAAACTTTTTTTAGAGCAACTTCAAAACTATTTCCAAAATAGTCAAAGTCCTTAATCGGGTTTTCACTAACAACGTCACCAAAAGGCAATTTCATAAAATTATTGATACCCAAAGGCTGAAACACAATGCCAATTTTATCAAAAGGAGCATTAATTTCACCTGTTCGACTTTCATTATGAATACCTGTGTAAATAATTTCAAACTCTTTGGATGCATCAGGCATCACAATAGAACCCGTTTTTGAAAAACTGATTTTTGAGCGCTTGTAAACGGTAATGGCATTCCTAAAATGCGGATAAAAAATGTATCGCTTTTTATAGTCGTCTCGATTAGAAAAATTGAAATAATAATACGCAATATAGTTCTGTAAACTCATGCTTGAAGGCTTTACAGAAATATAGTGTTCCTGTTCATCCATTACTTTATTTCGAGCGTTGTAGAGCTATCACCAATTTTTACTGTGTAAGTTCCTTTTGGCAAGTAATCTTTCTTATTGCCTGTTTCTTTAAACTCAATATTTTTATCTTCTTTTTTAAGCACTTTTTTTCCTTTTTCCGTCAATGTTAAGTCATAATCTACATAGTTTAATCCTTTAACAACATCAACAGACATGCTGTTTAATTCTGCTCCGTTTTCTGATAGGATTTTTAAGGTTTTTGTACCTGAAGCATTACTGTAAAACTGAATGGTTGTTTTAGGCTCAAAAGCATCGTACCATCTTCCCCAAGAACTTCCCCAACGACCCGAATGTCGTACAGACTCCATATCGAAAAACGTTATGGCTTTAGCTTCCATTTCTGAATTTACATTCTGTAAGGCCGAAATATTAGTCTTGTAAATACTTCGTCCGTGCGTTCCTAATAATAAATCATTAGCTTCTGATTGCACTACAATATCATGAACAGCAACATTTGGTAATCCTTCGGCAAAGATGTTCCAAGAGTTGCCCATATTAAAAGACACGTAGGCTCCGTTATCTGATCCTAGATATAAAATGTTTTCGTTTTTAGGGTCTTCTTTTATCACATTTACTGGAGAAGCTGGGATGTTTCCGCTGATGTCTTTCCAAGTTTGTCCGTAGTCATCACTCATGTAAGCATAAACTTTAAAATCGTCCCATCGGTAACCATTCAAAGTTACATAAACACGTTCTTTTTTATGCTGAGAGGCAATCACACGACTCACCCATAAATCTTTTGGAAATATATTTGAAATGTTTGTCCAACTGCCACCTGCATTTTTAGTAATATGCACTAAACCATCATCGCTTCCTGTGTAAAGTAAACCAAACTGAAACGGACTTTCTGAAATCGACGTCAATGTACCATAAGCTACATTTCCTTTTTTGCCTCCATTAGTTAAATCCTCACTAATGGCTTCCCAATCGTTACCTTGATTCATAGAACGCATCAACTTATTGCCACCCAAGTACAAAATATCTTGATTGTGAGGTGACAATAAAATTGGAGTTTGCCAATTGAAACGGTATGGATTTTCACCTAAAGTATGCTTTGGCTGAATGTATTTCTGTTCTTCAGTTTCAAGATTTAATCTGTAATAATTTCCAAATTGATACCCTGTATAAACTATGTTAGAATTTCTGTTATCAATTTGAATTTGCATACCATCACCTCCCATTATAGATTTCCAAGGATACTGACCTTCTTGATGCCAAGCCTTATCTTCGCGCGCATTGTGTGCACCAACCCAAACACCATTATCTTGCAAACCTCCATAAACGTTGTATGGTTTTTCGTTGTCCACATTGATGGCATAAAATTGTCCAACTGAAGGCGAATTGTTCTTTATCCAGTTTTCGCCATCATCGTAAGAAATATTAATACCTCCATCATTACCATCAATTAAATGATTAGGATTTTTAGGATTAATCCAAAGTGCATGATGATCGGCATGCACATTTTCTGCACTGATAGACGTCCATGTTTTTCCGCTATCTTTAGATTTAACAATCGGCACACCATAAATATAAATATCATTTTCATTGACTGGCGACACATGGATATGTCCAAAATAATAGCCATAACTGTAGTAGATGCCATCTAGATAATCCTCATGTGTTTTCTTCCAGGTTTTACCACCATCTGTACTTTTATAAACCTCAGCACCAACCACAGGAGTATCAAACAACATTGAATTAGCATCCTCTAAATACTTCGCTAAATCAATAGGTTTTACGTTACCCGAACGTACCATTTGCTTCACATTTTCTGGTCTGTATTTTTCCTGAAAACCGTTAGTTCTCAAAAATGCGTTCAGTTTTTTATCCTCCAAAGCCAAAAAATCAGCTGTTGACATGGTTTTGAAATCTTCTTTTGTCAAGTCTTCTTTGGTTGCTGAGCTTGTCGAAGCATCTTCTGGTCGTCTAAACTGACTATCATGAACCGCATACACCACATCATCATTAAAGACTGCGATACCAATACGACCAACTCCTTCACCTGTTGGAAAACCACTTTTTTCGGTAGACACTTTTGTCCAAGTTTCACCAGCATCTGTACTTTTGTAGATGGCTGAATTACTTCCATTTCCAGTAAAATTCCATGCTTTACGGTCTTTAGTCCAAGACGTCGCAAACATCACGTTATAGTTTTTTGGACTGTGTTGCAAATCGATAATACCGCTTTCTTCATCAACAAAAAGGGTTTGTTTCCATGTTTTACCACCATCTGTGGTTTTATAAATTCCGCGTTCTTTGTTTGGTGAATACAAATGTCCTGTAGCACCAACGGTTACCACATCTGGATTATCCGGATGAATTAAAATCGGCGCAAAATGATGTGCATCCATCAAACCTAAATTTTCCCAAGTCTTTCCGTTGTCTGTAGATTTTAACAAACCAATACCAGCATATGACGAACGCGAGGCATTATTTTCGCCTGTACCAACATAAATGGTTCTGGTTGGCCAGTGCACAGCAATATCACCAACATTCTGAGTGTCTGAACTGTCTAGAATTGGATTAAAAGTTGTTCCGTTATTGGTTGTGTGCCAAACACCACCAGACGCATAACCAACATAAAATTCCGATGGCATTTCTGGATTGACATCTACATCTACCACACGACCACTCATTACGGTTGGTCCAATATTTGTAAAAGGCACTTGTTTTACCAATGACGTTTTTGTCATTTCGCGCTTTTGTGCTAAAGCATTTTTTACGGTTTCAGCAGAGGTTGCAGGTTGTTGTGCAAAGGCTACTAAAGCACTTGCAGCAAGTGCAAACGACAGAAATTTAGTTTTAAACATGATGGTTAGTTTTAGTTTTATTGTCAGTTCGAGCACAGTCGAGAACTAATTTTAAAAATATTATTCAATTGCATTTCGACTGCGCTCAATGTGACAGTAATTAAAGTTGGCTGAATTTAGCCATTAATCCATATATCCTCAAAATTTATAAACAAAGTTTAACAGATTATCACAACTTGCTTGGGCTTGCACTTTACTTTGTTTATTTTTGAATAAACGAAACTTTATCGTCAAGTTGAGGTGTTCGAAAGCATTAAAGTACACTCTTAAAAATTTCGTCAATTCGAGTGAATTTTTGCCTTTCACAAAAATTTGTATCGAGAATAGAAATTTTTATGTCGCACTTATTCTCGATACAATTTTCTTGAATTTCTCTGAAATCGCAATCCAAGAAAACCACTCGAACTGACGTTAAAGGACTTATTAAATTTTAAATCAGTTTTTGTCAATCTGAACTTGTTTCAGATTCTGAAATAAATTCAGAATGACAAGGATTTACTTTTGTAGATTAAAACAATAAATATTTACCAAATGAAATACCATCCAATAGACCGTAACCTATTCATAAAAAACCGTAAAAACTTTGCTGCTCAAATGAAGCGAAACAGTTTAGCCGTTTTTAATTCTAACGATATTTATCCTGTAAGTGCAGACAGCACCTTGCCTTTTGCACAACATCGCGATATTTTTTACCTCAGTGGTGTAGATCAGGAAGAAAGTATTCTGGTTATTTTTCCAGATTGCCCAAAAGAAAAACATCGTGAAATCTTATTCTTAAAAGAAACTAACGATCATATTGCCGTTTGGGAAGGTGAAAAACTCACCAAAGAAAAAGCCTTTGAAACCTCTGGTGTAAAAACCGTGTATTGGTTACAGGATATGGAAAAAATTATGTTTGAACTGATGACGCAATGCGACACGGTTTACATTAACACTAACGAACATTACAGAGCCAATGTTGAAACCGAAACACGTGAAGATCGTTTCACGAAATGGTTAAAAAATCTGTATCCTGCACATTCTGTAGCAAAAAGCAATCCAATTTTACAACGTTTACGCTCTGTAAAAGATCCTATAGAAATCGACTTGATGCAAAAGGCTTGTAATATTACCGAAAAAGCCTTCCGAAGAGTTTTAGGTTTTGTAAAACCTGGTGTTTGGGAGTTTGAAATTGAAGCCGAAATGATGCACGAGTTCCTAAGAAATCGTTCTAAAGGATTTGCTTATACTCCGATTATTGCCTCTGGTAACAACGCTAACGTTTTGCACTACATAGAAAACAATCAACAGTGTAAAGCTGGTGATTTAATCCTTCTCGATGTTGGAGCTGAATATGCCAATTATTCTAGTGATATGAGTAGAACCATTCCTGTTTCTGGTCGTTTTACAGACCGACAAAAAGCAGTATACAACGCTGTAAATCGTGTCAAGGATGAAGCTACTAAACTATTGGTACCTGGTACACTTTGGGAACAATATCATGTGGAAGTTGGTAAATTGATGACGTCAGAATTATTAGGTCTTGGTTTATTGGATAAAGCTGATGTGCAAAACGAAAACCCAGATTGGCCAGCGTACAAAAAGTACTTTATGCATGGCACAAGTCACCATATTGGTTTAGATACGCACGATTACGGTTTACTGCACGAGCCAATGCAAGCCAACATGGTATTCACTGTAGAGCCTGGTATTTATATTCCAGATGAAGGTTTTGGTATTCGTTTAGAGGATGATGTAGTGATACAAGAACAAGGTGAACCATTTAACTTAATGGCAAATATTCCTATTGAAGCTGAAGAGATTGAGGAGTTGATGAATGATTAAAATTATTTTTTATTTAAATCTAATTTTTGAAGCCAAAGAATCCTCCAATTCACAATACAACAGATATTTATAAAAAATTAGAAAGAACCTGGAAGTCATATTTTACAACTATATATTATCTTTTATAGTATATTATCATATATTTGTAACTATATAGTGCTACAAAATAACAAATATGGAAAATTATGAACTAAAAAAGGACCGTTTTAGAAGAGTTGCTTCTCGTAGGGTTGACAATATTCTAAAAGGAATAAGAAGTCTCTCTAAGTGTTCAAATATAAATAATTACGAATACAACGAAGACGATTTAAACAAAATGGTAAAAGCAATTAAGGAAGAATTAAAAACAATGGAGACTCTCTATAAAAAGAATCTTAAAAGTAATACAGAATCATTCAATTTCTAATATGGAAGAAATATTCAAAGAACTGATAACTGCCTATACTCCAAAGGAAGTAACAAATGTCATCAAAAAAATTGGAGCAAGTAAAATCTTATGGGAAAATGTTGGTAAACGCAGAAACAATCTTGCAACAATAAATATTGGAACAGACCCAGCAGCTGGTGTAACCGAAAGAATAACAAACGCTATAGATGCGGTTTTAGAAAAAGAATGGAAAACTCAAGGAGAACCTGACGGATTTCGTTCTCCAAGGAAAGCAGTTGAAAATTGGTTCAAAATTGATGATGGAAAAATCTCAACAATAAAATCAGCGAGAGATAGAAAAATTGAATCCTTATCTGACAAAGTTCAAGTTACTCTTTATGATTCCGGGAAAGACACAAAACCAACCGTAGAAATAAGAGATAAAGGTATTGGTCTTGAACCTGAAGACTTTTCGAAAACTATTTTAGACTTAAACGGAAGTAATAAAATTGGAAAGCTTCATTTAATGGGAGCTTTTGGACAAGGTGGTTCGACCGCATTAGCCTATAATAACTACACTATTATAATCTCAAAGCCACATTTTAAAAAAGATGGTAGGAGTAAAAGTAAAATTTCATTTACAATTGTTCGTATAAATCCTGGAGACATAGAATTGGACAAACACGAATGGTATGAGTATATGCTTGATAAAACTACCGGTCAACCGTTCACCTTAGAAATTGATGACGAAACATTCGAACCTGGAACATTGGTCCGCCACATTTTAATGGATTTAGGCAAATACAAAGGAAAGATTACTACGCCATCTAATTCACTTTGGTATTTAGCACATAATTATCTATTTGACCCAATTATTCCTTTTACAATTTCTGACAGAAGAGGTTCAAGAAAAGAAAATAGAACGGTCACAGGAAATAATAGACTTCTAACTTATACGGAAAATTTAGAATACAGAAATCAAGTTACCCTAACGTTTAAAACAGGAAAAGTTACCATTTATTGGTGGGTTTTAAACACACTTGGTAAAGACCCAAGAGATAGAATAAAACATTACGCAAGTGTTTCTAATCCTATTATTATTACACATAATGGACAAAAACAAGGAACTTTGAGTAATGGGCTAATCAAAAAAGAGCTGAAGTTACCTTATTTAGACAGGTACTTAATTGTACATATTGAAGCTGATTATCTTGACAACGATTCAAAAAGACAATTATTTAGTAGTACAAGAGAATCCCTTAAAGATACTTCTATCGTTGATGAACTTAAAAAGTTAACTGTTGACACCTTAAGTGAAGATGACAGATTGAAGCAACTAGACAAAGAGCGTAAACAACGATATTTCACAAAAGATGACACACAAGTCCTTGACAGTTTAAAGAAAAGACTAGCAAGAAGGATAAATACATTTCTACAAAGTTCAGGAAGTGGAACGACTGTAACAACTTCTACAGTTGGCGAAAGCTCACCTACTAAAAAATTACCAGAAATTCCTTTCGAAGACCCACCAACATTTTTTGAAATAACAACAGCTTCTCCAAAAGAGGTGTATGCGAATAAATCATTTTCTATAAAGTTCAAAACTGATGCACATCCAAATTATTTCGCCAAAGCAGAAACTTTTGCAGCTTTTATTGACCCACAATCAATTGGCTCATATACTGGTACTGCTCGCGTAAATAATGGTTATGGAATTGCATATTTCAAAACAAATGAGGAAGCTGAAATTGGAGATAAAGGAGAAATAACTCTTGATTTAAGACCTATTGGTCAAAAATCCCTGTCGTCATCAATTGAAATTGAGATTATCGAAAGACCTGAAGATTCTGGAAATGATGAAAAAGGTAAAAATAAATCCCCAAATATTAGAGTTGATTTTATCGGAGAGGAGCATCCATTTTATGAAGAGAACAACTGGAATGAGCACAATGTAGCAAGTGTTATTAGTGACCTGGACGAAGTTGTAATTTATGTCTCAGAAGAAAATAAGAATCTACAAAAACTTGTTGAGCGCGCTCAACGAAAGAATGATGCAGCTGTACAGAACATCAAAAATAAATATCTTGAACACATATCATTTCACGCATTTGTGCTAGATAAGAATAATCCAGATACAGTTTTGACAAAAGAAGATGAAGAAATTCCATCTGAATCTTATGAAAAAATCAAAGAATCAGAATTGAGAAACGCTAGTGAAACTGTATGTGGAATGATAAATGACTTTTTTGAATCGATAATTATTGAAAGCGTTGAACAGGAAGAAAGTACAGAAGTATGATTAAAGAGAAAGTACATATAACTCCTTGGGCTGACAAAAGTGATTCAGACCCTTTACATTCTCTTTGTTCTTATTTAGGAGCCTTTCCTCCTTCCCTAGCAAAATATTTCATAAAATATTTCACTGATGAAAATGACTTGGTTTTCGACCCATTTTCTGGAAGAGGAACAACTATTTTAGAAAGTAGGATTTTAAATAGGAAATCAATTGGTTCAGACTTAAACCCAATTGCATTAGCACTAAGCAAAGCAAAGAGTCACAAATTAAAAAAGAAAGACATAATTGATAGAATTGATGAACTTGAAAGTGATTATGATTACGCTCTCTATTTACCAGAAGCTCAATCTGAATCTGACGAAATTCATTTAATTTTTCATCAAGCTACAATAGCTCAATTATGTTATCTAAAAGATATTTTATTAACATCAAAAAGTGATTTAGACGAATTTTTAATTGGAGCAATTTTAGGGATCATGCACGGAGGAGAGCGAAAAGATGGAACTTCAGGGTATTTATCTATTAGTATGCCAAATACTTTTAGTATGTCTCCTGAATATGTAAGACGATTTGTTCAAACTAAAGAATTAAACCGAGTTAAGCGAAATGTATTTGACATTTTGAAAGAAAAAGTTGAGCGTATTTTTAGTAAGCATAAATCCCCAAAAAAAGAATCTTACATTTTTGAATGTGATGCTAAAGAAATTTCTAAATCAGAAGAATTAAAAAAATACCAAGGAAAAGTAGATTTATTATTGACTTCTCCTCCGTATTTAGGCATTGTCAATTATGCTAAACAAAATTGGATACGTTCTTGGTTTTTAGATTCTGACCCAATAGAAATTTCCAAAAAATTAGATGATGATTTAAATATCAATCAATGGGTTCAATTCTCTAAAAAAGCACTTTTTGAATTCAAGAAAATGCTAAAACCAGATGGCGTAGCTGTATTTGTTATTGGTGATGTAGCAAAATCCAAGAATAGCGTGATACCTCTCGCTAGAGACTTTTCATTTATGGTTAAAGAGAATAAATTATTTAAAAATGTTTGGGTTTTTTCAGATTATATTGAAGGAGTTGATAAAACAACAAGGATTTGGGGAGAAACTAAAGGAAAGGCAACTGCAACTGATAGAATTGTAATTTTGTCTGATATCAATCCTTTTGAAAACAACAACAGGATAAACGGTAAATCTGTCTTGACCTATAAACTCATTCAAGAAAGCACAAGACATTTTATGGGTAGTTTAATTAATGAAACGTAATTAAATAAATGGCAAAAAAAGAAAACAAAAAAAGTTCAAGAGATTATATGGAGCTTGCCATTAAGGTAATGAATGACTCTATTCAAGAACCTCGAGATGATAAAGTAAGCCCAAAAGTTGGAGCAGTTCTAATAAAACCTGATGGTTCTGTAGAAACTGCATCAAGAGGAGAGCTTCGAGAAGGTGACCACGCAGAATTTACTCTGTTAGAACGTAAGAACAGAGCTATTCCTCTCAATGACTCTATTTTGTTTGCCACACTAGAACCTTGTGCTCCAGGTGCACGTAACCACCCTAAATTAGGTTGTGCTGAACGAATTGTAAACGCAAGAATAAAGAAAGTATATGTCGGCATTGAAGACCCAGACCCAAAAGTAGACAGAAAAGGTATTAATTATCTAATTGAAAATGGGATTGAAGTTGAAATGTTTCCTTCTGATTTACAAAAACAAATACGTCTAGCTAATAAGCAGTTTATTGAGGAAGCTGAAGACAGAGCTAAAACAGCAAAAAGTAAAAAAAGCAAAAAGGTTCTTTCAACTAAAGAGGAACTTGAACCCAATGCCAATCTTGATGATTTAGATAAAAACCAAATCGAATACTTTATTCAAAAAGCTAAAATTGACGCAGAATTTGGCACATCTAAATTTTATAGAATATTTAAACAATTAGGTTTAATTGAACAAGCAGAGAAACAGTATCAACCTACTGGTTTAGGTTTATTGCTATTTGGCACTAAACCTCAATATACTTATGCTAACGCCTTAATTAGAGCTACTTATAAAACTGAAGGAAGAGGAGAAGATATTGACACTATTGAAGGTTCTTTAATTGAGCAAGTAGACAAAATTCAAAGTTGGTATGAAACACGAATAGGAAAGCAAATTGATAGGTCAAGCGCAAAGCGTAAAACAATTTATGATTATCCTTTAGTGGTTTTTAGAGAAGCTGTTATTAATGCGATCGTTCATCGTGATTACGACATTGAAGGTGCTCCAATTTATTTTGAGATTAATGATGATGCCATAATTATAAAAAGTCCTGGTAAACCTGTAAAACCATTAAAATTAGAACAAATAAAACAATTCAGTGCTCCTTCTTTAAGCAGGAATCCTAAAATAATGTATGTTTTTGACCAATTAGAGTTGGTTGAACAAAGAGGTTTAGGTTTTTCAACTATTAAGGAACTTCCGGAAAAATTTGATATTCCTTTGCCATTAGTTGAATATGAAGAACCTTATATGATTTTTACTTTCCCGAGAAATACCGAAGCTGTTAGAAAAGTAGTTGGTAGTTCTCCAATTTCAGAATTAAATGATGAGGAACTAAAGGGTTTAGATTGGATTAGACTTAATAATCAATTTAAACGCAAAGATTATGAGACAGAATTTGAATTTGATAAGAAGAAAGCTGAAAGACATTTAACCCACATGGTTGAACTGGGAATTATTGAACGTAAAGGTTCTGGGCCAGGAACGTATTATGAATATATCGCGACATAGTCTACTCAATAATGTCGCAATATTAAGAATACAAAAAAAAAAACAAGAGCTATCGCGACTTGTTTTGTGTCGCGATGTCGCGACAACAAATTGAAGAAGTTTTAAATTACTTATCTATTCCGGTTTAAAACCACATAAAACAAGAGTATATTGAAGGTTGTTTAGATTCTAATATTAATATACTAAGAACAGAATTGGACGTGAATTGAGATTATGCTTAATCAATTCAATACTATATGTGCCCAATTAAGAAGCCAACGATTAATAACAATCTTAATGGAAAAATCAATGTATGTCAATGTAAATAATCTTTCATAGAAAGATGAAGCTTTAGTCTCTAAAAACAAACAACCGTTCTACACTTTCCTTTGTCGATATTTTTTCAGCATGCCAGGAAAAGGTGGTTTTAGACCCTTTTTCCCAAATACAGGTAAAGTCGTCTGGTGAATTGTACTCGCTTATAAAAACCCGATGACCTACTTTGGTTTGTTGGCGGCACCAATCCCAAAATTGCTTGTGATCAAAACCATCTCTATATTTGGTCGTGGCAGCATAAGGAGGGTCACAATAAATGATACTATTTTCTGGGATTTCTAAATCCAAATAGGATTTACAAGAAAGTTGTACTCCTTCTAGGTTAGGTACTTGCTTGGTAATGTTGCGGTAATGCTCCGACCAGTAATCACGCTTACCTATTTTATCTCTCCTAAAACCAGCAAACCACTTGGCACCAAAAGAGTTAAAACCAACATATCCTAACAAGTAATCAGGATATTCCTCTCTATTATAACGCATATGTTGATATTCATCATATGTAATAGATTTTGGCGGATCCCAATTCTCATAAATCAAAGCTTGCCACATGGCCATTAATTCTTCATGCTGATCATTAGCTATACGAATACCATCAACCTTGTCTATCATATTCATACCACCTGCAAAGGGTTCAATGTACGATTGGTTTAGCTGTCTATCTTTTAGGATAATTGGTAATAAATGTTTGGCAAAACGTGCCTTGCTTCCCATGTATTTCATACTATTTCTTTAAAAGATTTTGTATTAAAACTGTTGTGATAAAAGCAAGTAATGCTGGCAACACCCAACCCAAACTGTAATGAGCTAAAGGAATAACATCAACTATAGATTTTAGACTTTCTTTTGGCATAAAATATCCAAGCACATCTGGAATGCTAAATACAAAGGCTGTTATGACCACTGCTCTAAATACTATTGGAGTGGCCCATTTATCTGGTAAAACATTCAGTAAAATTAAAGACACAGAAATAGGATAAATAAAAAGTAATGCTGGGATTGCAATATCTATAATAAAACCAACATCATAACTACCCATAACAACACCAACAACACAACAGATGACAGCTACAATTAAGTATGTCTTTTCACTTTGATTATACAGTTCTTTAAAGAAATCTGCCAAAGACACCACAATAGCTACAGCTGTGGTAAAACATGCTAAAGACACCAAAACGCTAACAAAAGTACCTCCAATATCTCCTATCATTGTTTTAGACAGACCCAATAAAAGACTTGTTCTGGTCGTTTCTTCTGAAAACGAATTACTATAAAATGCTCCCAAAGCAATAAGTCCAGCATATATAATAAATAGTCCGAACATTGCTATAAACCCAGATTTTGCTATTATTTTTTTCTTTTCGCTGTAGCTTTTTAGACCTTCTTTATTAAGCGAAATAATAATTACACTTCCCATCACTATACCTGCAATGGCATCGTAAGTCTGATATCCTTCTAATAAACCATCAACCAAGGGTGTTTTTAAACTACCTAGGCGCATCAGGTCTGGTGGAGACACAAGTCCTAAAACGACTATGGTTAAAACCATAATCACAATGATTGGAGTTAAATACTTCCCTAGAATAGATAAGGCTTTAGATCGGTTGAGAGCAAAAAGAAGTACTAAAGCAAAATAGATACAACTGGTTAATAAAGGTGATGTACCAAATAGTGGTGCTATCGCCATTTCGTGTGTCACTGCTGCAGTACGCGGAGCAGGCAGAACAATTATGATAAGAAACATGACGATACAATAGATAAGGCTAAATTTCGGAGATACTTTTTTACCAAAATCGAGCATTGTGCCTTGTAGCTTAGCGTGTCCAAAGAGTGACAACAAAGGAATTACAGTTGTTGTTATCATAAAACCGATGGCTACCAACCACCAATCTGGTCCAGAATTGAATCCTAAAAATGGTGGAAGAATTAAATTTCCAGCTCCAAAAAAACCAGCAAATAAGGCAAAGCCAAAAAGAAAAACACGCTTAGTATCGCTCATTAATTTGTCTTTTTAAGTTCTAAATCGTGAAAATCGAAACTAAAATCTGTTATTGGCGCAATGTACTTCATCGTTGCAGAAACCGCTTCCCCTTTTTCATTAAATGTAAATTGCACAAATACATCAGCATCGTAGCTTCTATCGTTCCATTTGGCAACAAATGTTGTAGCGTTGTATGGTAACAATTCGCCATATAAACGTGGTGAACGCTTGCATTTGATGCTATATTTTTTTCCATTATGTGCAATGGTAATATCTCCAAACCAATCATCTGTATAAGTGCCTACAATTTGCTCTGGACTTGGCATGGTTAATTGGGTTCTAGCGTTTTCAACCTGAGCAAAAACCTCAGCTTTGATACTGTCGTTATACTTTAAAAAGTCGGCATTGTTCTGCCCTAAACGTTGCAACCAATTTCTGTTTTCGTAGCCTAAATAGGAATCTTTGATGGTGTTTGTGATTGTGTTAAATGCCGAACCATTCATTTGATTGGTTAACACAACTATAGCCAAGTCCAAATCAGGTATCATAGTAAATTGCGTCACAGTTCCAATCAATCCACCTGTATGATACACTTGTTTGTGACCACCTTTAACATCAGTAACAAACCAACCCAAACCGTAACCTCTAAAATTAGAATCATAAGAATCGTTGGCTCTTACTTTTAATGGTGTTTGTAATTGCCAAAGCTCGTGAAACTGTGCTTCGCTCAATAAACGCTCTCCGTTTTCTGTAACCGCATCATTCATCAAGAATTTTGCCCAAGTCATCATGTCGTGTACGTTACTCACAATACCACCAGCTGCATTTGCAGTTTCACTCCAATCGTGTGGAATCTGAATCACCTTCCCTTCGGCTCTAGTATGTGCATCAATGATGTTAGACTTATCTTTTACTCTGTTGTAGGATGCTTTAGAACTCTTCATACCAACAGGTTTCATAATCTTATTTTCAATAAAATCCTCCCAAGACAGACCACTTACACGCTTTAAAACTTCACCTGCAATAATGAACATATTGTTATTGTAAGCGAATTTACTTCTGAAGGACGTTTCAGGCTCTAAATACTTCACATTATCAATAATATCCTGAACCGTAAAATCATTACCTTCAGGAAAAAACATAAGATCACCAGCGCCTAATCCCATTCCACTTCTATGTGTTACCAAATCTCTAACTGTAAAATTCTCGGTAACCCAAGGATCATGCAATTGAAATTCTGGAATGTATTTACGAACTGGATCATCCCAATCTAATTTACCTTCGTCGACGAGCATTGCCAATGCAAAACAAGTAAAACCCTTACTGTTAGAAGCCACACCAACTAAAGTTTCAGAATTCATGTCCTTTTTATTAGTTAAAGAGCGTACTCCATGCCCTTTAGCATAGACTTCTTTGCCGTCTTTAAATACACCAACCGAAATACCAGGCACATCAAAGGTGGTGAGCGTTTCCTTTACTAATTTATCAATTTCATCCTCATTCAATTGGGCAAAAAGGCTAGTACTACTTACTAAAAGAAGGGCAATAAAAAGGCGTTTTAAAAGCATGATATTTTGTTTTAACATGAAAGACTTCAAATATAATAAATGTTACCGATGAAAAGTTTACTGATCGTATTTCAACATTTATCTTTGCATCTATGATTATAGACTACAAAAACATAAAGATTCATTATACAGTTTCAGGAGCAGGTAAGACCATTGTGTTATTGCATGGTTTTTTAGAAACCTCATCCATGTGGAAAGATTTGGAGCCTGAATTTGCAAGAACACACCAAGTGGTTTGCATAGATTTATTAGGACATGGCCAAACGGACTCTTTAGGATATGTACACGCAATGGAAGACATGGCTGACGCTGTGTTTGCTGTTTTGCGACATTTAAAGATAAAAAATGCCAAAGTGATTGGACATTCTATGGGAGGTTATGTAGCTTTAGCATTGGCAGAACAACAGCCTCAACTTTTTGAAGGACTTTGTTTAATGAATTCCACATTTGAAGCTGATAGTGAAGAACGCAAAGTCTTAAGAACACGTGCCAACGAGATGGCAAAGACTAATTTTGAAAATTTAGTCCGTATGTCTTTTGCAAATCTTTTTGCTCCTGAAAGTAGAATTAGTTTTAAAACTGAGTATGAACAGGCTTTAAATATCGCACTTAATACATCGCTTCAAGGTTATATGGCAGCAAATGAAGGCATGAAGCTAAGGCTAAATAGATTTGAAGTTTTTAAATCACTTAAAGCGCACAAGCTCATCATTCTAGGAGAAAAAGATACATTGATAAATAAGGATTTACTGATTGCAAAAATTGTAGACACAGACATAAAATATTCTGAATTATCAGAAGGACACATGAGTCACATTGAAAATTTATCAGAATTAACTTACTTTTTGTTACAATTCATCGAAAAATAATACTTTTTGACGTTTTATGTAATTTATTTATTAAGTTTAACCAACTCAAAATGTTTATCTTAAATCTTAACCTACTATGTCAGCAACCAAACTCTACTGTGATTTCTTCGGTCACAACTACAAGATGACAAAAAAAGTGACAAATCACGTTAAGGAATATACGTGCTCTTGTTGCAAAAAGCAATTGACTACAAACAGCAATGGCCAGCTTACCGAATTAACACCAAAATATCAAGAGATAAATTCTGCATTAGAGCGTATTTATAACAACAGAATGTTGCGTTCAAAGCGAAAAATACTCAATTCATCGATTTGTTGATTGTTAACAACCTGTGAATAACTCTTTTTCTTATATTTAAATCCCTGTTGAATTTAATCCCTTAACTAAGAAAAATAGTACTCACAAATGAAAAATGTGTTATGCTCTTTAATCGGACATGATTTTGAAGTCTCTAAGGTAGTAACCTATCATGTTAAAGAATATAAATGTAAGCGCTGCAGTTCCGAAATGACCATTGACGGAAACGGAAAATTTATTCCACTAACACCCAAACACAAAGAAATTAATTCGGTATTAAACCGTGTACACAACAAACGCTTAGAAAGAAGTCAAAAACTTCTATGATTGATTATTAAGCGCATTCCAACCTTTTGCGATAATTGGTATTTTTTGCTCTGCCCTTGTAACCAAATGCATTCCTCTTTCTTCTTCAGTCATATAACCAATTACGGTTAAATTAGGATTTCCTTTAATCTTTGGATAATCTTCTTGAGAAATTGTCATTAACAACTCATAATCCTCACCTCCGTTTAAAGCTACGGTGGTACTATCTATATTAAACTCTTCACATGTTGATATTACCTGAGGATCCAATGGAATTTTATTTTCGTAGACATCAACACCTACCTTACTTTGCTTGCACAAATGAATAACTTCAGACGATAAACCATCACTTATATCGATCATACTTGTAGGCTTTACCTCCAATTTTTGAAGCAATTCTATAATATCTTTTCGCGCTTCAGGTTTTAATTGTCTTTCAACAATATATGTATACATAGACAAGTCTGGCTGCGAATTTGGATTTACCTTAAAAACCTCTTTTTCGCGTTCTAAAACTTGTAATCCCATATAAGCTCCTCCAATATCACCTGTAACGACTAGCAAATCGTTTGGTTTTGCGCCCGAACGTAATACTTCATTTCCTTTTTCAACTTCACCTATAGCTGTGATAGAAATTATTAAACCAGACGTTGATGACGTAGTATCTCCACCAACAACATCAATATTGTAAAATTCAGCAGCTGTTGTAATACCAGCATACAATTCTTCTAAGGCTTCCAAAGGAAAACGATTAGATACAGCTATAGATACTGTAATTTGAGTCGCTTTCGCATTCATGGCATAAATGTCGGAAAGGTTAACCATAACAGCTTTATAACCCAAGTGCTTTAAAGGCACATAACTCAAATCAAAGTGTACTCCTTCTACCAACAAATCAGTAGATACAACAATTTGCTTTTTACCATAATTCAAAACAGCAGCATCGTCTCCAATCGCTTTTACAGTAGACTTATGATTTATCTTAAAATGCTTGGTTAAGTGGTCTATAAGTTTAAACTCTCCTAACTCACTTAAAGGTGTACGTTTTGGATTTTTATCTTCTATCATGATGCAAAAATATTATGCTTTTTTGAATAAAAGCGTTTAAGTCAACGTTAATTATCTGGTAATTTTAACTAAATGTGAAATTTACTGTAAATTGCTTAAAAAAATTTTATGACTGTTTTTGTCCCAAAAAAATGTTTCTTTCAAGTAATCGCTTGTACTTTTTTATCCATTCTGATATTTGGGTGTTCTAATGACGACAACAATAGTGATGGTTCTAATACAATTTTACCACAATTTCCTTGTGAAAACGGATTTGCTAATGGCCATCCTTGTAACGGGTTTGACCTTATGAGTCATATCCCTAATGATATTTTAGGCGGTGAAGGAGCAGAAGGTAACGATTCTTGGGGCTGGACCGATCCTGAAACCGGAAATGAATACGCTCTAGTTGGCACTACAACCTGCGCCGCTTTTGTTGATATTACGGACCCTTCAAGTCCAATCTTTTTAGGAACTTTACCAACCGCTACGGTAAATAGTCTTTGGAGAGATATTAAAGTATATAATAATCATGCTTTTATAGTGAGCGAAGCACCAGATCATGGCATGCAGGTTTTTGATTTAACCCGCTTAAGAAATGTCGCCAATCCACCCGAAACATTTACAGCAGATGCTAACTATAATGAATTTGGAAAGGCTCATAATATCGTCATTAATGAAGATAGCGGCTTTGCTTATGCCGTGGGTTCAGACACTTTTAACGGAGGTCCTCATTTTATTAATATTCAAAACCCAATCTCACCTGTTGCAGCTGGTGGCTATGCTGATGATGCTTACTCTCACGATGCTCAAGTAGTAACTTACAATGGTCCAGACACAGACTATACAGGTAGAGAAATTTTAATTGGTAGTAACGCTAATGAAGTGGTGATTATAGATGTTACCGACAAAGCAAACCCTGTTCAAATTTCTACTATAGATTACGGTAATTTAGGCTATGCACATCAAGGTTGGTTTACTGATGATATGGTCTACTTTTTACTTGGTGATGAACTTGACGAAATTAATTTTGGCACTAACTCTAGAACTATAGTTTTTGATTTTAGCGACTTAGATAATCCTATATATCATATGGAATATTTAGCACCAACTTCTGCCATAGACCATAACGGTTACGTAGTAGGCAATACGTTTTATGTTGCTAATTATACAGCTGGTCTTAGAGCTATTGATATATCGAGTCTAGATGAAGGTGTAATGATTGAAACTGGTTTTTTAGACACCTATATTCCTAATGACAATACAGCTTTCAATGGTGCATGGAATATTTATCCGTTTTTTGAAAGTGGTAATATCATCGTTAGCGATATTGATGGTGGTTTGTTTATTGTAAGACCTTCAAATTAGCATATATGCTCAACAAAGTCTTTACATATTGTTTTATGGTTTTACTACTCTTAAGCTGTAGTAGTGATGACGCTTCTACTTCTAATAATGATGACCAAGTAACATTCATCAAAACCTATGGAGGTTCCAAAAACGATAGTGCACAATCCGTTACGGCCACTACCGATGGAGGTTATATCATTTTGGGTTATACACAAAGTAATGACAATGATATTACCGATAAACAAGATGAAAGTTTTGACTATTGGGTATTAAAATTTGATGCGACTGATCAATTACAATGGCAAAAAACCTATGGAGGCAGTTTAGACGATAGAGGTAGTGATATTATTCAAACTTCAGATGGTGGTTATGCTATTTTGGGATATAGTTTTAGTAATGATGGAGATGCTACCGATAACGCAGGACTTCAAGACTATTGGCTCGTGAAACTAGATGCTAACGGAAATATATCTTGGGAAAAATCATTTGGTTACCAAGGTGCAGATTCCGGCATTACAATGACCGAAACTAATGACCAAGGATTTTTAGTTACTGGTATTTTAGACGTTACAGCTTCAGGAGGAGAAGGAAATTCATTCCGAAACGCAAACAGGCATGCTGGTGGTGATTACTGGGCTTTAAAACTCGATATTTCTGGTAACTTAGAGTGGAGCCATTACTTTGGTGGCAATTTTACAGATACACCTTATGGAGTTGTCCAAACCAACGATAATGGTTACATAGTAGTAGGAAGTTCAGATAGTGAAGACACTGATATTTCTAGCAATATTGGCACTTATGATTTTTGGGTTATTAAGATTTCTGAGTCTGGCGATTTAGTTTGGGAAAAGTCCTTTGGAGGTTCTCAAATCGATGAGGCTAGAGCCATCGTTAAAACTAATGATGGCAATTACATCATTGCTGGTGATACTCGTAGCAGTGATAATGACGTATCACAAAATAAAGGAGCAGCGGATTTATGGTTTATAAAAATATCGCCTTCTGGAAATCTTATCTGGGAAAGGACAATTGGAGGTTCTAGTTTTGATGTGGCCAGAGCTATAAAAAAATCTCAAAACAACGGTTTTTTACTTTCGGGAAGTTCCCGCAGTAGTGACATGGATGTTTCTGAAAACAAGGGTCAAAATGATGCTTGGGTTTTAAAAACAGACAATATTGGTAACTTGCTATGGGAAACCACGGCTGGAGGCTCTAATATAGATTTTTCTTATGACGTCGCCGAGTTAATAAATGGTTCGGTCATTGCTGTTGGTGATACAGCTAGTAGTGATGGAGACATCATAGAAAACAAAGGATTTACAGATTTATTAATTATTAAAATAGATTAAAAATATCATTAAAATGAATGAAATCGTTTCACTTTTATGTCTGCTAGTTTTGCTTAGCGCATGCAATTCAAGTGATGATTCAGATAGTACATCTCAGGTTTCAACTACATTCGTATTTACACATAATTGGGATGGAGCACTTATTAGAGATTATAATTTTGGCCCTATTCAATATGTAAATGCAAACGGTGAATCTATTGGGTTTGAAAGGCTTCGTTATGTAATTTCAGATATCATTTTCACAAAAGCCAATGGAGAAGAAATTGAGCTCGATATTTACAATCTGGTGGACCTCACCAATGAAGTAAATATGGAATATACACCAGAGACTCAGATTCCCGTTGGTAATTACACAAATGTGTCTTTTACGTTTGGTTTAGATAATGAGGATAATGCTGAAAATTACACTGATCTTAACTCAGCTTCATTTAATGTTCCTGAAACAATGGGAGGAGGTTACCACTACATGCAATTTGATGGCAAATTCATTAACTCTAATATGGAAGAACAAGGTTTTAACTACCATGCGATAAGAGCTGTTGATAATGTTGGGGCTAATCCAACATTCCCACAAGACACGTTCTTTATGGTTAATCTTGGTGCTATAAACATTACTAACGATGTTGAGATTGAAGTAAAAATGAATATCGCAGAATGGTTTAAAAACCCGAATCTCTGGGATTTAAATGTATATAACCAAACGCTGATGCCAAATTCTACAACTCAGATAATGATGTATGAAAATGGACAAAATGTATTCAGTTTAGGAGACGTGTTTCAATAGTTTGAAAAGATGAAAGCCCATAATGGGCATTTGGCAAGCAAAGACCATCACCCACCAAAATAATTAAACAAATAAACCATAGGTTTTTGCTAAAATTTAAATAGATGAAAAAAGGATTGTTGCTTATTATAATTATGCTTTGCTCTAGTTGTTCTAGTGAGGACTCGGGTTACCAGCCTACATCATTACCACTAGATATTCCTGAAATATTTTCAAACAATATTATAGCACCTATTATACCTACAGAAAATCCTCAAACCGTTGAAGGAGTAGCTCTTGGCAAGAAACTTTTTTTTGATAGAATTCTATCCGCAGATGGCACACAATCTTGTGCAACTTGCCATTCACCACAGAGTGCATTTGCCGAAAATTCACCAACAAGTGTAGGTATAGATGGCATTTCAGGGACTAGAAACGCTATGCCTTTGTTTAATTTGGCATGGAATTATGGAGAGCGTTTTAATTGGGATGGATCTGCATTGAGTCTTGAACACCAAGCCGAGGAACCTGTTGAAAATCCTATTGAATTACATAGTAATTGGGACAATGTTGTTGACCGACTACAAAATCATCCTGAATATCCAGAATTATTTCAATTAGCATTTAATACCTCAACGATAACAAAAGAGTTAACCACTAAAGCTATAGCTCAATTTGAGCGTACTTTGATTTCTGCAAATTCAAAATTTGACAAATATACACTTGGACAAGCTTCATTAACACCACAGGAACTGAATGGGCTTGATATTTTCTTAAGAGAGGACAAAGGCGATTGTTTTCATTGCCATGGTAATCCAAACAATCCGCTTTGGACCGATAATGATTTTCACAACAACGGACTAGACGCAACGTTTACAGATTTAGGATTGGGCACTATAACTGGTGACCCAAATGACAACGGGAAATTTCGTTCTCCTTCTTTGAGAAATTTAGCCTATACAGCACCTTATATGCATGATGGTAGATTCGCTACTTTAGACGAAGTTATAAATCACTACAGCGAAGGGCTTCAAAACTCACCAACAATTGACCCACTGATGAAAAAAATTAATCAAGGAGGAGTACAATTGTCCGCCCAAGATAAAGCAGATTTAAAAGCATTTCTGCTAACACTTTCTGACCCTTCATTTTTAAACAATCCTGATTTTCAAAACTAAAATGTAAGTTTATTCTTGTTATTTGATGTTTTTCATCGAAAAACGACGGATTTAAGCAGTGAATTCTTTTAGGTTTACTTACATTTTCAGTCCCAAACCTTATGAGATGAAACCTACTACAAGCAAAGCATTGCCCTGTGCTGTGTTTGGTCATAATTATGTCAAGTCAAAAACAAATTCTGACCAAACTGCCGAATTAACATGTACACACTGCAACACAGTTGTAAAAACAGATGTAAGCGGAAATTTTGAAGAATTACCTGTAAATAATAAACATATTCAAACTACACTTAGACAATTATTTCATCTCAAGCTCCAAACTGCTAAGCCCAAATTTTCTTAACTAATAGGGAAACTCTATTAAATCATATGCTAATATAATGTTAGTAAACATGGTTAAACCTTAGTTAAATCGTATATTTGCGTTCAATTTAGAATTAATCTGCTTTAATATATGATTAAAGTTTCTGAACAAGCAAAGAAAAAAGTCATCGAACTAATGAGTGATGACGGTTACAATCCTGATACTGACTATATTAGAGTTGGTGTTAAAAGTGGTGGATGCTCTGGTTTATCATACGATTTAAAATTTGACAAAGAGCAAGTTGAAGATGATAAAGTTTTTGAAGATAATGGTGTAAAAATCATTGTAGACAAAAAGAGTTTCTTATACCTTATTGGTACTACTTTAGAATATTCAGGAGGATTAAACGGAACCGGATTTGTATTTAACAATCCTAACGCCAACCGTACATGTGGTTGTGGCGAATCATTTTCTTTATAAAAAAACGCAATGAGTAAATATACTGAAGACGATTTAAGAGAAGAATTAAAAACCAAAGAATACGAATATGGTTTTTATACAGATATCGAATCTGAAACTTTTCCTAATGGACTTAACGAAGATATTATAAAAGCTATCTCTAAAAAGAAGGAAGAACCAGAATGGATGACAGAATGGAGATTAGAAGCTTATAAGGTATGGCAAGAAATGGAAGAGCCTGATTGGGCTAATGTACATTATGAAAAACCAGACTTTCAAGCTATTTCTTATTATTCTGCACCTAATAGCAAACCTAAATACGATAGCCTAGACGAAGTAGATCCTGAGCTATTAGCCACTTTTGAGAAGCTAGGTATTTCTCTAGACGAGCAAAAGAAATTAGCTGGTGTTGCCATGGATGTGGTAGTAGATTCAGTTTCTGTAGCGACCACTTTTAAAAAGACCCTAGCTGAAAAAGGCATCATTTTTATGAGTATTTCTGAGGCTATTAAAGAGCATCCAGAACTTGTAAAAAAATATATTGGCACGGTTGTTCCTCAAAAAGACAACTTCTATGCGGCTTTAAACTCTGCCGTTTTTAGTGATGGTAGTTTCTGTTATATTCCAAAAGGTGTTCGTTGCCCAATGGAACTTTCAACCTATTTCCGAATTAACCAAGCAGGAACAGGTCAGTTTGAGAGAACACTTGTTATTGCCGACGAAGGTAGTTATGTGTCTTACTTAGAAGGTTGTACTGCACCAAGTAGAGACGAAAACCAATTACACGCAGCTGTTGTTGAGCTAATTGCTTTAGACGATGCTGAAATAAAATATTCTACGGTTCAAAACTGGTATCCAGGAAATGCTGAAGGTAAAGGTGGTGTTTTCAACTTTGTAACCAAACGTGGGCTGTGTGAGAAAAACGCAAAAATTTCTTGGACACAAGTAGAAACAGGATCTGCTGTAACCTGGAAATATCCAAGTTGTGTACTTAAAGGAGATAACTCAGTCGGTGAATTTTATTCCATAGCTGTTACTAATAATTTCCAGCAAGCCGATACTGGGACAAAAATGATTCACTTAGGAAAAAATACCAAGTCAACCATTATATCTAAAGGTATATCTGCAGGTAAATCTCAAAATTCTTACCGTGGATTGGTTCAAATAAATTCTAGAGCAGAAAATGCTCGTAACTTCTCTCAGTGCGATAGTTTATTAATGGGTAATGAATGTGGAGCACACACATTCCCTTATATTGAAGCTAAAAATAAATCGGCACAAATTGAGCACGAGGCTACAACAAGTAAAATTGGTGAAGACCAAATTTTTTACTGTAACCAACGTGGTATAGATACAGAAAAAGCCATTGCTCTTATTGTTAATGGGTTTAGTAAGGAAGTATTAAACAAACTGCCTATGGAGTTTGCTGTTGAGGCCCAAAAATTATTAGAAATCAGTTTAGAAGGTTCAGTAGGATAAGACTATGAAAAAAATTGCAATCATTTTATTGGCTCTAATGAGTTTTGTGAGTTGTAAAAACGAAACCAAACAAGAAGCTAATTTAGAAGAAAACAGAGCAAAATCATATGACCAAAACGATGGTTTTATTACCATGAAAGGTGAATTTGTATACGATGCAGAACAAAATGCTGCTGTATTTGAGTCGCCAAACGGAACTATTTATGCGGTTGTTGTAGATGAGAGTATGCACCAGCTAAATGAAAAAGTAAAACCATTTAAAGAACACAAATACACCTCTGTACCTGTAACAGTGAGAGTAAAAAAATCTAAAAACACAAACCCAAATATTAAATGGGAAGAAGCCTTAGAAATTAAGGATATATTAAAGGTTGAAAAACCAAACCCAAACAAAGAAGACGTTATAAAATTATCAAACTAAGACAATGTTAAAGATAAACAACTTACACGCAAGCGTAGAAGATAAAGCAATATTAAGAGGTATTAACCTTGAAGTTAAACCTGGAGAAGTACATGCTATAATGGGACCTAATGGTTCTGGCAAAAGTACATTAGCCTCTGTAATTGCTGGAAAAGAAGAGTATGAAGTTGAAGAAGGAGAAATTTTGTTAGAAGGTGAAAACATTGACGAACTTGCAGCAGAAGAACGTGCGCACAAAGGTGTTTTCTTATCATTTCAATATCCTGTAGAAATCCCAGGAGTTAGTGTAACTAACTTTATGAAAACAGCCATAAACGAAACTCGTAAAGCTAAAGGTTTAGAAGATATGCCAGCTAACGAAATGCTAAAGATGATTCGTGAAAAATCTGAACTTTTAGAAATAGATCGTAAGTTCTTATCACGTTCTTTAAACGAAGGGTTTTCTGGGGGTGAAAAGAAACGTAACGAAATTTTTCAAATGGCAATGTTAGAACCTAAACTAGCGATTCTTGATGAAACAGATTCTGGTTTAGATATCGATGCCTTGAGAATTGTAGCCAATGGTGTTAACAAATTAAAATCTAAAGACAATGCTGTTATTGTGATTACACACTACCAACGTTTATTAGATTATATCGTACCTGATTATGTGCATGTACTTTACAATGGCCGTATTGTTAAGTCTGGCACAAAAGAATTAGCGCACGAGTTAGAAGCTAAAGGTTACGATTGGATAAAAGAAGAAGTAAACGCTTAATTAATAAGCTAAATGGAATTAAAAGAAAAGTTAGTGTCTTCTTTCATGGCATTCGAAAATATGGTCGATGTAGATTCGCCTGTACATGACATTAGAACAGAAGCTATAAGACATTTTGAGAGTGAAGGTTTCCCGACCAAACGTCAGGAAGCATGGAAATACACATCTTTAAATTCAATTTTAAAGCATGATTATAGTGTGTTTCCTAAACATGAAGAGGCTTTAGAATTTAAAGACGTGAAGAAATATTTCATTCACGATATAGATTCATATAAGATTGTTTTTATTGATGGTAAGTATTCTTCGCATTTGTCTCAAACCACACATGATGGTTTAGACGTTTGCTTAATGTCAGCGGCTTTAACAAAGCCAAAATACAGAATTGTCATTGAAAACTATTTCAATAAAATAGCAACAAAAGATAGTTTATCTGCCTTGAATACTGCATTTTCTGCAGAAGGAGCTTTTATTCATATTCCGAAGAATAAGCTAGTAGACAAACCAATCCAAATCCTTCATTTTTCAACAGGAAATGAAGCTGCTCTAATGTTACAGCCTCGTAACTTAGTTATTGTTGATGAGAATTCTCATGTTCAAATTATTGAACGTCATCAGAGTTTAACAGAAAATCCTGTTTTAACTAATTCTGTAACTGAGATTTTTGGTAACAAACGTGCTATTGTAGATTATTATAAAATTCAAAATGATAACCAATCGGCATCATTGATAGACAATACATTCATTAATCAAAAGCAAGAAAGTATTGTAAAAGTGCACACCTTCTCTTTTGGTGGCAAATTGATAAGAAACAACCTCAACTTTTACCAAAATGGTGAGCGTATAGATTCTACAATGAAAGGCATCACTATTATTGGTGATAAACAACATGTAGATCATAACACTCTTGTTCATCATATAGAGCCTAATTGTGAAAGTCATCAAGATTATAAAGGTATTTTTGGAGATAATTCTACTGGTGTTTTCAACGGAAAAGTTTTGGTAGAAAAAGAAGCTCAGAAAACAGATGCGTTTCAAGCCAACAATAATATTTTATTAAGTGATAAAGCAAGCATAAACACAAAACCTCAGCTAGAGATTTTTGCTGATGATGTAAAATGTTCTCACGGTTGTACCATTGGGCAATTAGATGAGAGTGCTATGTTTTACTTGCGCTCTCGTGGTATACCAGAAAAAGAAGCAAGAGGATTATTGATGTTTGCTTTTAGTAACAATGTTTTAGATTCAGTGAAAATTCCTGAAATAAAAAATAGGATTACTAAGATTATTGCCAATAAACTAGGCGTTAATATTGGGTTTGATTTATAAATGACTGAACCCTTAAACCATACCGCTTTTGATGCTCAAAAAATAAGACAAGACTTCCCCATTCTAAATCGTAAGGTTAATGGTAAGTCTTTAATATATTTTGATAATGCCGCAACATCGCAAACTCCGCAACAGGTTATTGATGTTATTGTAGACTACTACTCTAGCTATAATGCAAATATTCACAGAGGAGTTCATGCCTTAAGCCAAGAAGCAACCGACGCCTATGAGCAGTCGCGTATTAAAATTCAAAAACATTTTAATGCTGCTAAAGCTTACGAGATCATTTTTACATCTGGCACTACACATGGTATTAATTTAGTGGCTAATGGTTTTTCTTCAATCTTAAAAAAGGGAGATGAAATCATTGTTTCTGCTTTAGAGCACCACAGCAATATTGTGCCTTGGCAAATGCTTTGTGAAAAAACCGGAGCAGCTCTTAAGGTAATACCAATGGATATGAATGGTGAATTGGTACTTTCAGAATTTGAAAAACTTCTTAACCAAAACACCAAATTAGTTTTTGTAAACCATGTTTCTAATGCACTTGGTACAATAAATCCCATTGAAACTATAATAGAAAAAGCTCATGACGTTGGCGCTGCTGTTTTGGTTGATGGCGCACAAGCGGCTCCACACATTAAAGCAGATGTTCAAGCATTAGATGTAGATTTTTATGTGTGTTCAGCACATAAAATGTGTGGCCCAACAGGTGTTGGTGCTATTTATGGCAAAGAAGAATGGTTAAAGAAATTGCCACCTTACCAAGGTGGTGGAGAAATGATTGCAGAAGTAACGTTTGAAAAAACAACTTACGCAGATTTACCTCATAAATTTGAAGCCGGAACACCTAATATTTGTGGTGGAATTACTTTTGGTGCGGCTATAGATTACATGAACTCTATTGGTTTTGAAACTATAGCAAATTACGAAAACGAACTTTTAGTTTATGCCACAGAGCAGCTTCAAAAAATTGAAGGCTTAAATATTTATGGTACTTCAAAAAACAAGACTTCTGTTATTTCTTTTAACGTTGGTAGTATTCATCCTTACGATATTGGAACAATCCTAGACAAAATGGGTATTGCAGTGCGTACTGGTCATCATTGCGCTCAGCCAATAATGGATTTTTATAAAATACCAGGTACCATTAGAGCGTCCTTTATGTTCTATAATACCAAAGAAGAAATAGACACTTTTATTGCTTCGTTAAAGAAAGCTGTAATGATGTTGTCTTAACTTTAAACTACTCATAGAAATACTTAAATCTCAAGTATCGAAAGAGTTTGGCATCAAAAGTGTAACTTAGACTAATAAAACCTTTTTTTATGAAATTTTTACTGAGTCTTTTTACTTTGTTAACACTTACAGGATCTTGTAATTCTGCTAAAGAAACGCTTACGGAACAAAAAAAGAGTATGGAGCAATTTAACCTATCTGGAACTTATGCCATAAATCAATTTGAATCTAAGGACGTAACTCCTAAAAATCTTACGATAACTTTTAACGATTCTACCAATCAGGTTTCTGGTTTTTCAGGTTGTAACACGTTTTTCGGAAATTATACAGTTAACGAAAACACGCTTAAATTCGGACCAATTGCGAGTTCTAAAAAATACTGTGGAGGAGAACGAAGTAATTTTGAAAAAGCTTTTCTGAATGCTATTAGCACAGTTAATTCTTTCGTTGTTAAAAACGATAGCATCACTTTTCTAAATGAAGATACTGAAGTTTTTACAGCTACAAAAAGCGAAGCCTCAAGACCTGGAAAAAGTGAGGTTGTACAAGATAATTACAAAAAATTTGCAGTTATTTATGAAACCTCAACAAGAGGGTCTTTTGAACATATTGAGGTTTCAAAAGCTGAAATAAAAATTTCAAAAGATAGAAGTTTAAAAAACATAGAGACCTATGAGTGCAATCCACAAGATTGGAAGGCGCTTAATGAGCTATTGAGCAATGCTGTTGTAGAAAATCTAGATTTGCTAAAAGCACCAACAGATAAGCGTCTTTATGATGGTGCTGCACACGCAACACTGTCTGTAATAAAAGGGGATGTTGTAATGATGACTCCTACCTTTGATCATGGTACACCACCTAAAGAAATAGAATCAATAGTTAATAAGATATTATCAATGGCAGAAATTGCAACTAAACAGTAGCTATTTTGTAACTTTGCTTTAAATGAATTTGATTATGACTATTGAAGAGATTCAGAATGAAATCATAGATGAGTTTTCAATGTTTGATGATTGGGAAGAACGCTATCAATACATGATAGATTTAGGCAAAACTCTTCCCTTAATTGACGAACAATACAAAACCGATGACCATATCATAAAAGGTTGCCAAAGTAAGGTTTGGGTACATGCTGAAATGAACGATGACAAAGTAGAGTTTACAGCAGATAGCGACGCTATCATCACAAAAGGTATTATTGCTATTCTAATTAGAGTATTCTCTAACCAACACCCAAAGGATATTATTGAGGCAAATACCGATTTTATTGATAAAATTGGTTTAAAAGAACACTTATCACCTACTAGAGCTAACGGATTGGTTAGTATGATAAAACAATTAAAAATGTATGCCATTGCATACCAAACGCAGCTAAATTAAGATGAGCGAATCAACTATAGATACTAACGTACTCGGAGATAAAATAGTACGTGTTTTAAAGACCATTTACGATCCTGAAATCCCTGTAGACATCTACGAATTAGGATTAATATATGATGTTTTTGTAAACGAAGACTACGAAGTAAAAATCTTAATGACCTTAACAACACCTAACTGCCCAGTAGCAGAAACCTTACCTCTCGAAGTTGAGGAAAAAGTAAAATCCATCAATGAGGTTAAAGATGCTGAAGTAGAAATTACTTTCGATCCACCTTGGTCTCAAGACCTAATGAGCGAAGAGGCTAAGTTAGAATTAGGAATGCTATAACAAAAAACTTTATGAGTACTACAGGAATCGACGCAATAGCATTTTATGTTCCGCAACTATATGTTTCAATGGATAATCTTGCTGAGGCGAGAGGAATTCCTGCGGAAAAATTAAAAAATGGGTTAGGTCTACAAAAAATGGCAGTTCCAAATGTTGGAGAAGACGCAGCTACTTTTGCTGCAAACGCGCTACTAAACCTAATTACTCAAAACAACATAAACCCAAACGAAATTGGTCGTGTGTATTTAGGCACAGAAAGCGCTGTTGATGGCTCCAAACCTACAGCAACCTATGCTGTAGAAATTGTAGAAAACGAACTTGCAAAAACGTACGGAGAACGTAGCTTTAAACACTGCGATGCATTAGATATGACTTTTGCCTGTGTAGGAGCTGTAGATGCATTGCACAATAGTATAGATTGGGTAAAACAAGATGTTAATAGAAAAGCCGTTGTTATAGCTTCAGACCTTTCTAAGTACGATATCAATTCTACAGGAGAATACACTCAAGGAGCAGGAGCTGTTGCAGTTTTGATAAGTCATAATCCATCTATATTAGAAATTAACAATGTTTGGGGAGTAGCCTCTAAGAGCGAAGGAGATTTCTTTAAACCAAGGCGAACCTATAAAAAAGCAGAGCTTTTAAAAGCAGTCTTCAGAGAACTTAATTTAGACACTTCTGATGAAAAAATAAATGAATTTATGGCTTCTTCAGACTCTGAATTTTGGTCAGATGGCAGTGATATTGTTGAAGTTTTTAAGGAAGAACCTGTATTTGATGGTCAGTTTTCTAATGCATGTTATAACGACAGAATTACTGAAGCTCTTAATCACTTTAGAGAGCAAAAGTCAATAAATTTCAACAACGAATGGCATAAAATGGTATTTCATTTACCTTATGCTTTTCATGGAAGACGTATCATTTTTGACAATTGGCTTAACTGGATTAAAACATCTGAAATCTATAACGAACTAGAAAATGAGATAGGTCGTTTAGAGGATTCAGACAAAAAAGAATGGTCTAAAAAAGCCTACAAATCCCAGTTATACAGCAATTTTGTAAACACAAAGATTGCTCAGGGAGAAATAGCCTCTTCAGAAATTGGCAACATGTACACTGCTTCAATTTTTATGTCGCTTTTAAGTTTATTCTCTGATAGTTACAATAATAACTTAGACCTATCAGGAAAAACTATTGGTTTCATAGCTTATGGTAGTGGTTCTAAATCCAAGGTTTTTGAAGGTGTTATGCAAGAAAGCTGGAAGTCTAAAGTAGCATCTATTAAACTATTTGAAACCTTAGATGAAAGATCTTCTATCGATGTAAACACCTACGAGAATATTCACCGTTCTAAAATAGAAACTCCAATACACAACGGAAGTAAAATATCGTTAGATTTTATTGAACGTGAAGAGACCAATTACGGACTACGTCGCTACAGCGTAAAATAGCTTATGGCAGAAGAAATTATAAATAGAGTTGCTAACAGCAAACTAAAAGTCATTGACCTAGAAGATTTCTATCCTAAAGGAAAACGAATTCTATTTGATATTAAGGATTGGCTGCTTGAAGGTTTGGTTCTTAGAGAGAAAGAATTTAGAGCACACGTAGCAGAATACGATTGGTCGCAATACAAAGATTGCTATGTTGCATTGCATTGCTCTACCGATGCCATTGTTCCAGATTGGGCTTATATGCTTATTTCTTTAGAGCTCGAAGAATTTTCAAAAATGACTGTTATTGGCTCTTTAGATCTTTTGGAATCTATAATATACACTACTATAATTTCAGAATTAGACCTAAGCATCTATCAAGATATGCCTGTTATTATAAAAGGGTGTTCAAACAAACCTGTCCCAGCAAACGCATTGGTTTTATTGTCTCAAAAATTAAAACCAATTGCCAAATCTATTATGTTTGGTGAGGCATGTTCTGCTGTGCCTTTATTCAAAAGAAAAAAATAAATGTGACTTAATGTTTTTTTTGATGTCTAATCAATGTTGATTAGATGAATCAACAAATACCTAAAACACTAATAAACACGTATATTTGTAAATTATTTACATCTTAATTTATTAAAATTTAATTCATTATGAACAGAAAATTACTTTTATCGGCATTCTTAATGCTTGCCATAACTTTCGGATTCTCTCAAACAAAAGAGGAATTAGAAGCTCAGAAAGCAGAGAAACAAGCTGAAGCAGATAAGTTTCAGGCTGAGGCAAATGCCATACAAGCACAAATCGATGCGCTACCAGGTTGGAGAGTAGGTGCTTTTGGCACAATTGGTGGAAGTTTATCTAACTTTAACAATTGGTACGCACAAGGAACACCTAATAATGTTTCAGGTAACATTGGGATAACAGTTAATGCATTTGCGAATAAAATTGAAGATAAATATTTTTGGAGAAATGCTTTAACAACTAATCTTAACTGGGTAAAATTAGACGATAAGGATAATGGTACAGATGCAGACAAAGACTTCAATCCAACAACTGATGTTTTCAATCTTTCTTCTCTTTACGGACAGAGGTTAAATCAAAAATGGGCTATTTCTGGTTTAGCTGAGTATAGAACAACATTATTAGACAATTTTAATGACCCAGGATATTTAGATCTTGGTGTTGGTGCTACATGGACTCCTATTGAAAACTTAGTTGTGGTTATACATCCTGCCAACTACAATTTCGTATTCTCTAGTGGAGATACCGTATTTGATTCATCATTTGGAGCAAAAATTGTAGCAGACTACACCAGACAAATTGGTGCTGTAAATTTTAAAACCAACTTTTCTACATTCCAAAGTTATAAAGACGGTGATCTTTCTAACTGGACATGGACAAACTCATTTGGTTATACCTTATGGAAAATGATTGGTGTTGGTTTTGATTTTGCTTTAAGAAGCAACAAGCAAGAAGCTGCAAATGCACAAGGTGTTGCTTTAGGTGATGCCGACAATAAATTACAGTCTTATTACACAATTGGTTTAAGCTACAAGTTCTAACAATAGAACTTCATAAATACTCAAAAAGCCTGTCAATTTTATAATTGACAGGCTTTTCTTTTTAATTAAACTTTTTCTTTTTATTCTTCCTTTTAAACAAACGCTTAATGAAACCATCCCGTTTTGTAGGCTCACAATCCAAATCTTTTATCACCTTCTCATCTGGATTTTCAAACTTAGCGTTAGTTATAGATTTATAGTTTGAATCTTTATTCAACTTTTGATAAAACTTTGCAAAAACTGGCAATGCCGAATTGGCTCCCTGCCCTATTCCTGTTGATTTAAAACCTATACTATGATTATCGTTACCAACCCAAGTAATAGTCACTAATTTTGGCGTTAAGGCTACAAACCAGCCATCTTTATTATTTTGTGTTGTACCTGTTTTTCCGGCAATGTCGTTTCGTAATCCGTAGGTGTTTCTCAATCTTGTCGCTGTACCAGAATTTACTGTAGATTTCATCATTTGAAGCATTACTTGCCTAGTATAATCATTGTAAGCTTGCTCTTCAGCAACTTCTGCTTCAAAATTAGCAATGATGTTTCCATTTTTATCTTCAATTTTTGTGATTAAAAATGGTTTTACTGGTTTACTATTATTGACATAACTCGCATAAGCACCTGTGAGTTCTTTCAAATTTATTTCTGAAACACCTAATGCCAAAGATGGTTTGTTAGGCAACTCGTGCGTGATGCCTAATTTTTCGACTTGTTTTATGGTTTTTGGTATACCAACTTCTTCCAACACTTTAACAGCAATGGTATTTACAGAATTACTCAAGGCATTTTCTAAAGTGTAATTAATGTGAGGGTCTTCTTCATCGCTACCAGCATTACTTGGTGTCCAATCGTCATAATTGGTATAGGTCACTTCACTAAGTGCAAAATAAGTACAAGGGTCTAAACCGTTTTCAATTGCTGCTGTATAAACAAAAGGTTTAAAGGTTGAACCAACTTGTCGCTCACTTTGAGAAACGTGGTCGTACTTAAAAAAACGATAATCAATACCACCAATATAAGTTCTAACCGCACCAGTTTTTGGGTCTATGGATAGCATTCCTGTATTTAAAAACTTAAGATAATGCTTCAAACTATCTACTACAGAAATGTTTTTGATGTTATCTCCTTTCCAACCGAATAATTCAACGTTTCGTTTTACATTTAATGAATCTTTAATCTGCGCATCAGACAAACCTGCTTCTTTATACTTTTTGACTATTGCCAATTTTTGAATGGCTGCTTTTAAAACTTTAGAGTTATCATTCCAAGGTGCGTACTTTCCGTAAGAAGCTTCAAAATCACTTTGCAGTTTTGTTAGGTGCGATTTCATTGCATCTTCAGCATATTGCTGCATTTGGTAATCTAACGTTGTATGCACAACCAGGCCATCTTTGTACAAATCGTAGGTTTCTCCATCTGGTGTTTTTAGCGTATCTAATATTTTTGAAAGCTCTTGTTTAACAGCTTCTCTGAAATAAGGTGCTACACCTAAATCGTGATTGTAAGATTTGTAATTGAGTTCTAACGTTTCATTACTATAAAACTCTAAAGAATCTTTTGCCAAGTAGCCATAATTAACCATTTGGTTGAGCACTACATTTCGTCTATCTTCACTACGCTGTTGATGTACTCGTGGATTGTAGTAGGTGTTAGCTTTTAAGGTTCCGACCAAAGTGGCTGCTTCATTTAGCGATAAGTCTTTTACAGATTTGTCGAAAAACTTTAAAGAAGCACTTTCTATACCATATGTATTATCTGGAAACGGAACCGTGTTCAGGTAAAGTGTTAGAATTTCTTCCTTAGAGTAAATGTCTTCAATACGCTTGGCTACAATAGATTCCTTAAATTTATTGATGAGCATACTAAATAGTGCATAATTTTTTCTGCCATATAAATTCTTTGCGAGTTGAAGCGTAATGGTACTTCCTCCACCAGCACTTTTATCTCTGAGTATTAAATTCTTTACAAACACACGCATTAGACTAATATTATCCACACCATCGTGCTCGTAAAAACGGCTGTCCTCAGTTGCAACTAAAGCATCTATTAAATACTTCGGAAAATCTTTGAATTCTACAGGTTGCCTATCATAGATGTAATACTTGCCAATTAACTTACCGTTGTGGTCTAAAAGTTGGGTGGCCTGCTCTTGTTTTATAGAACTCAGCTCTTCAGTGGTTGGTAGTTTTCCAAAGAACCCTAAATATATACTGACATAAAGACCAACCAAAAACAGTAAAATGGCACCTGTACAAACAGAAAGCCATTTCACCCACTTGTTTTTAAAAATTTTTTTTATCCGAATTTTGAATTGGTTGGTGTTTGTCGTCATCTTGAAGATAATTTACTCTATATCTTCAACGTCTGGATATAGGAAATGATTGTATGGAAAACGAGTGACGTGAATTTCTCGCACTTCTTGATAGACACGTTTTCTAAATTCATCCATATTTTCTTTGTTCAATGCCGAAATAAAAAGGGCATTATCTCCAACTCTAGACATCCAGGTTTTTTTCCATTCTTCAATGGTAAAGTTTGCTTTGGTGCGTTCTTCAACTAAATCGTCTTCATCAAAAGGTTCTGGCTCGTATGCATCAATCTTATTAAAAACCATTATTGTCGGTTTGTCTTTGCTTTCAATTTCGTCTAAAATCTGATTTACCGATTCTATATGTTCTTCAAAATTTGAATGCGAAATGTCCACCACATGCAACAACAAATCTGCTTCTCTAACTTCATCTAAAGTACTTTTAAACGATTCTACCAATTGCGTCGGTAACTTTCTGATGAAACCTACCGTATCACTTACCAAAAATGGCAAGTTACCAATCACCACTTTTCTAACGGTTGTGTCTAAGGTTGCAAAGAGCTTGTTTTCGGCAAAGACTTCACTCTTGCTAATCACATTCATCAACGTTGACTTACCAACATTGGTATAACCTACAAGAGCCACACGCACCATTTTACCTCTGTTACCTCGCTGAACAGCCATCTGCTTATCGATGGTTTTTATCTTAGCCTTTAGCAACGCAATTTTGTCGCGTACAATACGTCTATCGGTTTCAATCTCTGTTTCACCAGGACCACGCATACCAATACCACCTTTTTGTCGCTCAAGGTGTGTCCACATCCCTTTTAATCGCGGTAGCAGGTATTCACATTGTGCCAATTCTACCTGAGTTCTGGCGTAACTGGTTTGTGCACGTTGGGCAAATATATCTAGGATAAGGTTGGTTCTGTCTAAAATTTTACAATTCAGTATTTTACTAATATTGCGTTCTTGTGCTGGCGAGAGCTCATCATCAAATATTACAGTACCTACTTCATTTTCTTTTACAAAGTTCATCACTTCTTCCATTTTACCGGTTCCTATAAATGTTTTAGGATTTGGTATTGTCATTTTTTGTGTAAAACGTTTTACAACGTCTCCACCAGCTGTATAGGTTAAAAACTCTAGCTCATCTAAATATTCTTTAGACTTTTCTTCATCTTGTTCTTGAGTTATTATCCCAACAAGCGCAACGCTCTCTAATTCTATGTCTTTTTTCTCTAGCATAAATAAAATAAAGTGCAAAGTTACGGAAATGGTTTTTCCTTAGTATATTTTTAAAAAGCTATATTTTTATGGCATGATTGAAAATTCTGAAACCTATACAATAGCTTTTTATAATATCGAAAATTTATTCGATATAGAAAACGACCCTTTAACCAATGACGATGATTTTTTACCAACGTCTGCAAAACGATGGACTTACAAACGCTATGAGAACAAATTACGAAAGTTAGGTTCGGTCATTTCTCAAATTGGTGAAGAAGACGGTAAGTCGCCTGTTATTGTTGGTTTAGCTGAAGTTGAAAACAATAAGGTATTAACGGATTTAATAAATAGTGAACACTTAGAAGACTTAGGCTATAATTTTGTACACTTTGATTCTTTGGACGAAAGAGGTATTGACGTTGCTCTTATATATAAGGAGGCATTTTTTAAAGTCGAAAATTCAGAAACATTTTCAGTCTATCTACAAAATGAAGAAGGACTGCGAGACTACACAAGAGATGTTCTTTTGGTAGAGGGACAATTAGGAAATGAAAAGTTACATATTATAGTCAATCATTGGTCATCTCGTAGAGAAGGAGAAAAAGAAACCGAATACAAAAGACTTGCAGCAGCTAAAGTTGTAAACAGTGTTATCGCAAGGTTAAAAAATGAACAAAGTAATGCTAAAATTATTGTTATGGGAGACTTTAATGATAATCCTGATGACGATAGCTTAATGTTACTGGAGAAAGAAAGTAATTTATACAATCCTTTTAGCACAGTTCTATCTTATAATAAAGGGAGCCTAAACCATAATTTTCAATGGAACATGTTTGACCAAATATTGTTTACTGGTAATTTCTTTGATCCAGATGGCTCAAATTTAAAATTTGTAAAAGCAGATGTTTTCAATTCTAAGTTTGTAACACAATATCATGGCAAATACAAAGGACAACCTTTTAGAACCTATGTCGGCAAAAAATATAAAGGAGGATATAGTGATCATTTTCCTGTATATGTACAATTCAAAACCCTATAAACCTTTTATCGATAAATAAAGTAGTTCATCTATTATAACATTGTTAACATTACGTTAATAGGCATTTTTTATATATTCGAATGGGCATAAAAAGAACGACTAATCAACGTCCCTATATGCTTACCCAAGCCTCATAAAAATTAAAAAAAATAAATCCTTTATAATCAACGTATTATAAAGGGTTAAATAATTTCTAACAAACCGATTAATAATGAAAAAGATTACTCTATTTTTATTTCTGCTTTCATTTGTTACGATTACAAATGTTCAAGCACAAATAACTACTTTTCCATACACTGAAGACTTTGAGTCTGGTGATGGTGGTTGGGTTGCTGACAACACAACAAATGGTACTTGGGCCTTAGGTACACCAACTGGCGCTATTATTAATAGTGCTGCTTCGGGTACAAACGCTTGGGTAACCAATCTCTCAGGTAATTACAATTCAAGTGAAAGCTCTTGGGTTACAAGTCCTGTATTTGACTTTTCGTCACTTGCCGCACCTTCAATTGAATTAAGTATCTGGTATGATATTGAATTTAGTTGGGATGGAGCTGTACTTCAGTCTTCTATTGATGGAGGTACAACTTGGGTTAATGTTGGTGCTAACGGAGATCCAAACAACTGGTATACAGATGATACCATTGGCGGTAATCCTGGTGGTCAACAAGAAGGTTGGTCAGGGACTGGTGCTGCAGGCACAAATGCTTGGGTTACTGCAAGACATGCTCTTACAGGTTTAGGAGGCCAATCTAATGTAATCTTAAGAATTGCGTTTGGATCTGATACATCTGTTACAGATGAAGGTTTTGGTTTTGATGATATCAATATTTTTGAAGTTACATGCCCTGAACCATCTGATCTTGCTATTGTAAGTACATCTTCGGATGGTGCTACATTAACATGGACAGAAAATGGCACTGCAACTCTTTGGAATATTGAAGTTATACTTGATGGAGGAACTCAGACAGAAACTCCTACTGATGTTGCAACTTCAAATCCTTACACACTTACAGGATTAACACCTGCCTCTAATTATGTTTACTATCTGCAAGCAGATTGCGGTGGAGATGTTAGCTCTTGGGTAGGACCTTTTGCTTTTTCAACAGAATGTGTAACATTTACAGCACCTTACACTGAAGGATTTGAAAATGGTGGCACTATTCCTCTATGCTGGTCTATGGATGGTGGTGAAGACTGGCAGTTTACTGATACAGGTGCAGGTAACCACATTGGTAACAACGGAACCATTACAGGCACTACTGCTACAAATGGTTATTTTGCTTGGGTTGATTCTTCTGGAAATGATGGAATAAGCACCTTAACAAGTCCTCTTGTTGATGTATCTGCTCTAACCACTCCTGCTCTCTCGTTTTACTTATTAAGTGATAATGAAGGTAATGCTAACAGTAATTTAGATGTAGAAGTTTGGGATGGCGCTGCTTGGAATAGCATGGCAACATATAATACCAATACTGGCGGATGGACACTTATCGTTATTGATTTGAGTTCATTAACAATTACAGGAGACGTTCAAGCGCGATTTATATTCTCAGAAATAGAAACTGGAGATTTTTATGATGATATTGCTATCGACGATGTAACATTTGATGAAGCACCTTCTTGCTTTAATCCTACTGCATTAAATGCTGCAGCAATTACTGCTAATGGCGCTGAATTAAGCTGGTCTCAAGATGGTACAGTTGTAGATTGGAATATTGAGATTGTAACCACTGGTACTCCTCCAACAGGAACGCCAACTGATAGTGGTGTGTCAAACCCTTATACTGTTGGTGGTTTAACCTCAGTAACAACTTATGATTATTATGTGCAAGCTAATTGTGGTGGTGATTTAAGTGGTTGGACAGGGCCTTTCACATTTACAACAACATGTGATGTTTACATACCTGATTACATTGAGCAATTCGGTACAATAATTCCAGATTGTTGGGACGAGGCAGATAGTGGTGATGCTACTACAGGGCCTGGCGATTTTGGTGCTGGTGCTTGGGGAGCAGATGGTTTCCTTAATAATGGTACTACAGGAGCATACAAAATTAACCTATGGGTTGCTTCAAAGAGTGACTGGATTTTATCACCTCAGTTTGATTTAACTGGTGGTCCTTTCCAAGTAGAATTTGATTTTGGAATCATGGAGTTTGGTAGTTCTACTAATGCAGGCACATTAGGATCTGACGATACTGTTCAGTTATTAATTACTAATGATAATGGTGTAACATGGACACCGCTTTTAACTTACGATAGTACTTCTGTTGTTTCGGCAACTGGTGAGCATCCTGTAGTTACACTTGAATCTTATGCTGGTCAAATTGTACAATTTGGAATCTTAGGTTCTGAAGGTACTGTTGATGACCCAGAAGATAATGATATTTTTGTAGATAACTTCCGCGTTAGAGGGATTCCTACATGTCCAGAACCAACAGATCTTACTTCTAATAACTTAAGTTTAACTTCTACAGAAGTAGGTTGGACAGAGACAGGTACTTCAACGACTTGGAATATAGAATATGGTCCTGCAGGTTTTGCTCCTGGAACAGGTACTTTAGTTACTGGTGTTACTGATAATCCATTTGAATTATCTGGTTTAACATCAGATACAGATTACGATTTTTATGTACAAGCAGAATGTGACCCTACGAACTTAAGTTCATTTGCTGGTCCTGCTTCTTTTTATACTGGATACTGCCAGTCTGAGCCAACTAGTAATGATGGTCAAGGTGTAACAAATGTAACTATTGGTTTTACTGACTTCCCTAGTTTAGGTGATGTTACTTATGAAGACCAAACTTCACCAACTGTCAATGTATTCCAAGGTATTAATACAAATGTTGCTGTAACATTCGCAACTGGCTTTACTTATGATACAAATATCTGGATAGATTTTAATGACAATTTAGTATTTGAAGACACAGAGCTTGTTTTCACTGGAGAATCTACTAACGCAAACCCAACAACATTAGATGCTTCTTTTGTAATGCCATTAACGGCACCAATTGGTGTACATAGAATGCGTATTGGTACTGCTGATGGTGGTCAAGATCCACCAAATCCTTGTTATAATGGTGCTTGGGGTGTTACTTTAGACTTTACTGTAAACATTCAAGAATTGACATGTACATTACCTGAAGCTGGGTTTACAGTAAATACTGACTGTGCTACTGACCAATTCTATATTGATGTTGATGTAACTAGTATGGGTGATGCTTCTTCTTTAGAAATCTCAAATGATTTTGATGCTTCTACTGTAACGGCGCCAACTACTGGCATGTATCAAGCAGGTCCTTTCCCTTTTGGAAATACAGTTAAGGTTTTTGTTGCTAATAACGATGATAACAACTGTACAATAAGCAGTGAATTTTTTGAAGTATTGGCTTGTCCTCCAAGTAATGATGAATGTATAAATGCAACAGTAGCTGTTGTAAATCCAGGAGAAAGCTGTGAGTCTGTAACTCCAGGAACTATTCTTGCTGCAACACCTTCAGGTGTACCAGGTGGCAGTTGTTTTGGTGATCCTGATGATGATGTATGGTTCCAATTTACAGCAATGGGTGATCAACAGATTATAGATATTCAGAATATAACTGGTGGTACTACCAATATAGACCATGCTTTATATGCTGGAGATTGCGACAATCTTGTAGAGCTATATTGTTCTGATGATACATATAGTATAACTTCTGCTTTAGTTATTGGCGAAACATACTACGTAAGAGTTTTCTCTGCTGGTAGTTCTGCTGAAACAAGTACATTTGATTTATGTATCAGTACAATAGGTATACCTTCATACTGTTTAGATGCATTACCAATTTGTGCCGATCCTTCAATTCAATACGAAAGTATTGTTGGTGATCAAGTTGCACCTCCGTATTTAGATTATGATTGTTTAGGATCACAACCAGATCCTCAGTGGAATACAATTAACTTTGATGAAGCGGGAGATTATGTATTTAGTTTAGACCAAACAAGTAATACAGGTACTCCTTTAGATATTGACTTTTTAGTTTGGGGACCTTTTGTAGATCAGCAAGGAGGTTGTGTAGATTTACTACCTGAAACAATTGCTGACTGTAGTTTCTCTGCTACTGCAAGTGAAACTATTACCCTTACAGGTGTGCCTGCAAATTCAGTATATGTTATATTAATCACTAACTACTCTCAACAACCAGGTTTCTATACATTTACTCAAGATTCTGGTCCACCAGACGGAACTAACTGTGATGTAGTTTGTGATGTTACCTTAGCTGTAGAAGGTGGTGATGTTGACGATGATATCGAAGACCCTTTAACACCAGATGAAACTTTTGAATTCTGCGGATATAATAGTGTGGCTTTAACAGCTAGTACATTCTACAGTGTAGATGAATACAGATGGTACCAAGATGGGTTTATAGTACCTGATTCTAACCAACCTAACTTTACTGTAACTGAATCTGGAACATACCAAGTTCAAGTATTAGGTGGAATTTGTGACCAAAGTGAAACATATTTCTCTGCCTTGATAGATGTAAAATTATATAATGAATCTCCAACTGTAGATCCTCAAAACATTACTGTTTGTGATGGACCTGGTTCTGATGGTGTTGAAGAATTTGATTTAGACGCTTTAACAGCTTCATTAGGTTTAGGTGATGATTTTGTTGTAAGTTATTACACTAGCACTGATAATGCTAACCAAGCAATCGATGCAGTAGCGTCACCTTATACTACATCAGGAGAAACATTAATTATGAGAATTGAAGATGTTAATGCTTCTAATGATGGCTTCCTAGGATGTCGTCAATTATCTGAAGTAGAATTAGTTGTTAACCCTAGACCTACTGCTAATCAACCTGCTGATTTTGTAGTTTGTGATGATACAGATGGTGCTGTAGATGGTTCTACTCAATTTGATTTAACTTCAATTGATGATGAAGTAAGTACAAGCACAGATGTTACAATAACGTATCACTCATCCCAAGATGATGCAGACAATAATGCTGCTGCATTAGCTAGTCCATATACTAGTAGCGGTGAAACGGTATATGTAAGAGTTGAGGATAATATTACTGGATGTTATGAAACGACGTCTTTTAATTTAGAAGTTAACTTAATTCCATTAGCAACTTTTGACTCTCAATTTGAATACGAAGTTTGTCCTAATGCAACTGTACCTGTTACTATCGGTATTGTACCTGATAACTTTACAGCTGCTGATGTTTCAGTAACTTGGTTATTAGATGGTGCTGTGATAGCAGGAGCTAGTGGATTAACCCTGGATACTGTTTTAGTTTCTGGAGAATACTCAGCAGAAATGATGTTTAATGCTTCTGGTTGTACAAATACAGTAACCACTACTGTAGTAGAGTTAGAGTCTTGTATTTTCCCTGAAGGTATTTCGCCTAATAATGATGACTTAAACGATAGTTTCGACTTAAGTAGCTTCAATGTTGTAAAACTTGAAATCTTTAATAGAAATGGAACTCTAGTATATTCTAAAAACAACTATGTCGACGAGTGGGAAGGTCAAACTAATGACGGCGAAGAACTGCCTGTAGGAACATATTTCTATACTGTTATCTACGAAGGTGGTGCGAAGCAAAAGAGCGCATGGGTATATATAAACAGATAATCAACAACTGAATCAACTTAATTTATAATGAAAAAACTCACGATAATAGCGGTTTTGCTTCTTGCATTTCAAATGTATGGGCAACAAGATCCACAGTATACGCAGTACATGTATAATATGAATATAATGAATCCAGCTTATGCTGGTTCTAGAGAGAATCTTTCTTTTGGATTATTATACAGAAACCAATGGACTAAAATAGATGGTGGTCCTGAAACAGGAACATTCTTTGGACACTCACCTATTGGTAGTAATCTAGGTTTAGGTGTATCTCTCATTGCAGACCAAATCGGACCTGTAAAAGAGACTAATGCCTATGTTGATTTATCCTATACCTTAAAATTAGGTGGTGAACACCGTTTAGCATTTGGTGTAAAAGCAGGTGCTACATTTCACGATATAAATCTTACTGCTGGTAATGTAGATGTTATTGACCAAGGAGATCCATTCTTTGGTATGCAAATCAACGAAACTACACCAAACATTGGTGCTGGTTTCTTCTACTACACCAACAAGTATTATTTATCATTATCGGTACCAAACATGTTGTCATCAGTACATTTAGATTCTAATGGAAATAAAATTGGTTCTGAAACGCAACACTATTTCTTAACAGGTGGTTATGTTTTTGACTTGTCACCTAATACAGAATTAAAACCATCATTTATGGTTAAATCGGCATTTGATGCTCCAACGTCTTTTGATGTAAACCTTAATGCAAGATTCTTCAAAAAATTTGAAATAGGTGCTTCTTATAGATTAGACGATTCGTTTTCTGGGTTAGTTAATTTTGCATTATCACCTTCCTTTAGAGTGGGTTACGCTTATGATGCTGTCTCTTCAGATATTAAGGCTTATGCTCCTGCTTCTCACGAAGTTATGTTGCTATTTGACCTTAATTTCCCAAAACGTGTTTCTCGTTCACCAAGATACTTTTAATCAGTTAAGCTAAACAATTATGAAAAACTTAAAAACACTATTATTTATCACGTTGATGAGTGGTTTATGCTTAACTGCTCAGAACAAAAACACCAAAAAGGCTGACAAGGAATTCGCAAGGTTCGAATACGTAGATGCCGCTGAAAGTTATAAAAAGCTCATAGATAAAGGAGATGGTTCTTCTTATGTTTATGGCCAATTAGCAGAGTGCTACTACAATATCTTTAATACTGTTGAAGCAGAAAAATGGTACGCTAAAGCTTTAGAATCTGGTGACAATCCTGAGATGATTTATAAATATTCTGAAATGCTAAAGGCTAACGGAAAATATGAAGAATCTAACAAGCAAATGGAAAAATTTGCATCTATGCGTCCGTCAGATAACAGAGCAACTGCTTTTAGAAAAAATCCTAACTATTTACCAAAGATTTTAGAACAAGGTAAAAAGTTTAATGTTCAGGATGCTGGCTTTAATTCATCACAATCAGACTTTGGTGGTGTAGAGTACGATGGTAAACTTTATATTACATCTGCAAGAAATGATAACCGAAAAACTTATGGTTGGAACGAAGAGCCTTTCTTAGATATTTATACCTTAACTAAAAATTCTGATGGTGCTTATGGCAATGCCACTTTAATGAACAATGAGATTAATACTAAGTACCATGAAGGTTTAGTTTCTTTCACACCAGATGGTAAAACAATGTATTTTTCTAGAGAGAGCTACTTTGAAAAAGATTTTCAAAAAGATTCTTTAAGCAAAGTGCGTTACAGCCAACTATACTTATTTAAAGCTACTAAATTAGGAGACGATTGGGATTCTGTTGAAAGTTTAGGTGTAAATAGCGAAAATTATTCTGTTAAAAACCCTTCTGTGAGTGCAGATGGTTCAACATTATACTTTTCTTCTAACATGCCTGGAGGTTATGGTAATTTTGACCTATACAAAGCTGCGATCAATGAAGATGGTACTTTAGGTGAGCCTGAAAACTTAGGTCAAAAAGTTAATACCGAAGGTCAAGAAATGTTCCCTTACATAAGTAGTAATAACACGCTTTATTTCTCTTCTAATGGCCACTTAGGTTTGGGTGGTATGGATGTGTTTTACACCAAAGTTATTGACGGTAAGATGGCACCTGTAAGAAATGTTGGTATTCCTATTAACAGTAATGGTGATGATTTTGCTTTTACAATTAATGAAGAAACCGAAGAAGGATTTGTGTCTTCTAACAGAGAAGGTGGACAAGGAAGTGATGATGTTTATGCATTTAAAAAACTTCAGCCACTTTGTGATGTTTTAATTACGGCAACGGTATTAGATGATAAAACGAGAGATCCATTAAATGGTGCTTCTGTTTCATTATACGATGCAGAAGGAAATAAAGTAGTTACAAAAACCACTAATGAAGAAGGTGTTGCAGAATTTATAGTTGAGTGTGAGCAAGACACTGAGCTAGAAGTTGTGATGGAAGATTTTGAAAGCAAAAAAGTACCTGTAAAAGGTACTAGTGAAGAAGAATTAGCTGTTCAGATTTCTTTAGATCCTATCGAGAAAATTATAACTCCTGAAGAAATTGTTCTAAATCCAATTTACTTTGATTTTGACAAATCTAACATCACTGCACAAGCTGCTTTTGAATTAGATAAATTAGTTCAAATCATGAACAAGTATCCAAATTTAGTAATCAACGCTACATCTCATACCGATAATAGAGGTTCTGATTCTTACAACCAAAGACTTTCTCAGCGTAGAGCTAAGAGCACACAACAGTACGTAATCTCTAAAGGTATTGATGCGTCTCGTATTTCTGCTGAAGGTAAAGGTGAATCTGAGCCTAAGGTTGATTGTGGTTCTAACTGTACTGACGAAGAACATTCTCAAAACAGACGTTCTGAGTTTAAAATTGTAAGTGGTGGACCAGAAGTGCAACAATAAACATATAAAAAAGTAAAAGCTTTTGAAAGAAGCCTATCATTTTAAGGTGATAGGCTTTTTTTATTCTCTTTTATACCTTCCTTATTAATCTTAAAAACGTATTATGAAAAAATATTTTCTGCTTTTTACAATTTTGAGCTTAACCATTTGTCTCTCAGCGCAAGAAACTGTACTTTCTTCTGGAAGTGAAAGTGAGTCTTCCTCTGGAAAAGTAACATACTCTGTTGGTTTAATTCACTACAAAGAGGTTACTGGAATTGGTGGAAGTTTGTCTGCCGGAACTCAAATACCTTATGAAGTATCAGAAGTATTAAGTATTGATGAGTTTAGTAATTCAATTGCCAAAGTTTTCCCAAATCCTACTAAAAATTATTTGAACGTACGTTTAAATTCACTAGACTTGTTAAAGTACCAACTTATCGACCTCTCTGGTAGAACAGTAACAACTGGAGAATTAAATACACTTGAATCTAAAATTGAATTAACATCATTAGAATCTTCAATTTATATTTTTAACATTCTAAAGAATAATACCATCATCAAATCATATAAAATATCAAAAAAATAATCCATGAAAAACATATACTTAATAGTTTCATTATTCTTAATTTCTTTAATTTCTTTTTCTCAGGCTCCAGAATTAATGAGTTATCAAGCTTTAGTTCGTAATGCAGATGGTGATCTTATACAAGAAGCATCTGTTGGAATAAGAATAAGCATACTGCAAGGCTCTGAAACAGGTACTGAAGTTTATTCTGAAACACATACTGTAAACTCCAATGAAAATGGATTAGTGACACTCTCTATTGGTTCTGGTTCTACTTCTGACGATTTTTCTACCATTGATTGGGGAAATGGAAGTTATTACATAAAATCTGAAACAGACCCAACAGGTGGTACCAACTATACAATTTCAGGGACTAGTCAGCTTCTTAGTGTACCATATGCTTTGTATGCTAAATCCTCTGGCGATTCGGGCAATACAAATAATCCGGGAGAAAGTACACAAAGTGGTAATTTTGGTGCTTACTCTTTAAATTCATGTTATGCTTGGGATGCAGAAACCAATACTTGGTATTCGAGAAGTTTTAGTGGTAGTGGACAAGCTATTGTTGAAAGTGAAGGGAATATTGGTGCTGCTTCTCTTAATAGTGCTTATGCCTGGAATGACTCAAATAATACTTGGTATTCTCAAAGTTTTAGTGGTAGTTACCTTGACATTAAAGCCAAGCATGGCAATATTGGTGCTATTTCTCAAAATAGCGCTTATGCTTGGAATAAAGACAACAACACTTGGTATTCACAAAGTCTAAGTGGTAGTGGTATAGCAATAATTGTAACAAGTAATGGTAACATTGGAGCCATATCGCAAAATAGCGCCTATGCTTGGAATAAAGACACTAATACTTGGTATTCGCAAAGTCTGAGTGGTAGTGGTATTTCAATAACCGAATCTAACGGTAATATCGCTGTTGTGTCACAAAATAGCGCTTACGCATGGAATAAAGACACCAATACTTGGTATTCGCAAAGTCTGAGTGGTAGTGGATTAGGAATCATAGGAACTACCAATAATCAATAGTTACTTTTGAAAAAAACGCTCTGATTTCTCAGAGCGTTTTTATTTTATCGTAACGGAAAACCTTTAGCAGCCCACCATGGATGAATTTCTATAACCAATCGACCTGCTTTTACCATAGGATCGGCATTTGCTAAACTATCAGCCATTTTTAATGTTGGTACGTTATAAATAGTAATTCCTCTTATATCACCATCATCTCCAAAAGGACCTGAAATATCGGCATAACCTAACTCGTACATTTTACCTAGGTGTGCTAAATGCTCACTCTGTAATCTACTTGCTTCTTCTTCGTTCTGATTTCTAATTGGTCCTCTCTTTAAAAATGCAATAAAGTACTGTTGCATTAAAGTGGTATCCTTAGTCTTTTCATCAACATAATCAAATACTTTATAACCTTTATTTATAAGGTCAGCCTTTAATTCTGCTACAGATGCTTTTTTCTCTTTTAAAGGATTAGACTTTTCTAATGGTATTTCCACAATTTCTTTGTCTGTATCAGATTGTTTGCTTTTTGCTTCTTCGTTATCGTTTTTACATGATGACAAAAAGCAAATCAACAATAACATTAAAAATGCATTTTTCATTATTTCCAGTTTTTATAAGGTTGTTTACTCAATTGAGAATTATAATATCGAATGTCTCCTGTAACTTCTTTACCTAACCAATCAGGTTTATTAAAGTCTTCATTTTTAGATTGTAATTCTACCTCAGCAATGACTAAACCATCATTTTCACCAAAAAATTCATCAATCTCAAAAGTGTGGTTTCCAAAGTTTACTTCGTAGCGTATTTTATCAATTATACTATCTTCACACAACGTTAAGAGTTGTTCTGCTTCAAACTTCGTAATTTCAGTTTCCCACTCAAAACGCACCAATCCATCTTCCGAAGATTTTCCTTTTATGGTTAAGTACCCTTTATCGTTTTTTAATCTTACTCTTACTGTGCGCTCTTCATGGCTATTCAAAAAGCCCTGTTTTATGCTATAACTTTTCGATGCTTCTTTTTTAAAATCATTAGAATTCACTAAAAATTTACGCTCTATTTCTACTGTCATTAAACGGTATTTAATGTCTAAATTTACACTATGCTAAACGATTTACCAATAAGAAAGATAATTCACGTAGATATGGATGCATTTTATGCTTCTGTTGAGCAAATGGATGATCCTGAACTTAAAGGTAAACCTATTGCTGTTGGTGGTGGCGGAAAACGTGGAGTTATTAGTGCTGCAAGTTACGAAGCACGACAATTTGGAGTAAAAAGCGCCATGTCTGGTCGTTTGGCAGAAAAACTCTGTCCTGAACTTATATTTGTAAGACCTCGATTTGATAGATACAAGGAAATTTCTAACCGAATACGTAAAATATTTTTCGACTACACTGATTTGGTTGAACCTTTATCTTTAGATGAAGCCTATTTAGATGTTACTGAAAACAAAATAGGGCTTCCTAGCGCTACTTTAATTGCTAAGAAGATAAGACAACGTATTTATGACGAAGTGGGCTTAACAGCTTCCGCAGGCATCTCTATCAATAAATTTATTGCTAAAGTGGCGAGTGATTATAATAAACCTAACGGACAAAAAAATGTAAATCCCGAAGATGTACTTCAATTTTTAGAAGATTTAGACATCAGAAAATTTTATGGTGTTGGTAAGGTTACTGCCGAAAAAATGTATCAAAAAGGCATATTTACCGGTAAAGATTTAAAATCTAAAAGCCTCGAATACCTAGATAAAAACTTTGGTAAATCTGGTCGTTACTACTACTATGTGGTTAGAGGAATTCATCATAGTGAAGTTAAACCAAACCGCATAAGAAAGTCCTTAGCAGCAGAGCGTACCTTTAGCGAAAACCTATCTTCGGAAATTTTTATGCTCGAAAAGTTAGATCACATTGCAGAAGAAGTTTCGAGACGCTTAGAAAAAAGCAAAGTAGCGGGAAAAACGATAACATTAAAAATTAAATACAGCGACTTTACTTTGCAAACTCGTAGTAAAACACTTCCTTATTTTATCAGCGATAAATCTATTATTCTAGAAACCGCAAAAGAGTTATTATATCAAGAAAAATTAAACAACTCTGTTCGGCTTTTGGGAATATCACTATCTAATCTAAATACTGACAAGGACAAACAATCAAAACCAATTGATGAGGATAAAAAATCTGTTAGTGTACAACTAAAGTTTGATTTTTAAACTATTATCAAATCATAATTCTTAAATTGCTTATGTGGTTTTGTAATAAAAGTTACATCAACAAAAATAAACTAACGTATCTTCCGTTTAACTATGTTGTTATATTTTAAAAAAATGAAGATAATACTCACTACACTATCATTGTTGTTTAGCATTGCAATAGTAAATGCACAAGAATGGCACACAGACTTTTCTGAAGCACAAGAAATTGCTACTAGCAGCAACAAGCCAATTATTTTAGTTTTTCAAGGTTCTGATTGGTGTGCTCCTTGTATAAAACTAGATAAAGAAATTTGGAGTACAGAAGAATTTAAATCCTATGCGAAAGAACATTATGTGATGCTAAAGGCTGATTTTCCAAGAAAAAAAAGCAACAAACTCTCAGAAGAACAAACAGAAGCCAACAAAAAACTTGCTGAAAAATATAATAAGCAAGGTTACTTTCCTTTTGTAGTTGTTTTAAACTCAAAAGGAGAAGTTCTTGGTGAGACGAGCTATAAAAAAGCGACACCAAAAAAGTATATCGAAGAAATAAATGCTTTTTTAAAATAAATTTAAGCAAATGAAATACCTTCTCACATTAGTGCTATTTATAACTAATGTTCATATAAGTTCTGGGCAACAAACTTTCAAGGAAACTCTCAAGTTAATGGGTAGCCGTTTTGATATTACTGTTGTTGCAAAAGATTCTTTAGAAGGGAAAAAATTTATTAAACTAGCTGTTGATGAAATTGAAAGAATTGAGAATCTTATTTCATCTTGGGATGAAAACTCGCAAACATCAAAAATTAATAGAAACTCTGGCATAAAAGCAGTAGAAGTTGACCTAGAATTATTTCAACTTATAGAGCGAGCAATTGCTATTTCTAATCTTACAGATGGTGCTTTTGATATCAGTTATGCATCAATGGATAAAATCTGGAAATTTGATGGCAGCATGAAAGAGATGCCAAGTGAAGATGAAATTAAAGCCTCTGTAGAAAAAGTAGGCTTTAAAAATATTATACTAGACAAATCTAAAAACACAGTCTTTTTAAAGCTTAAGGGTATGAAGATTGGTTTTGGAGGTATTGGTAAAGGTTATGCGGCAGATAAAGCTAAAGAGTTGCTTATGTCCAAAGGAGTTACTGCTGGTATTATCAATGCGTCTGGAGATATGAATACTTGGGGAAAACAACCTAATGGAAGTGAATGGAAAGTTGCTATTACAAACCCCTTAAACAAGAATAAGGCGTTTGCGCTATTACCTATTAATAATAGTGCTGTGGTAACTTCAGGAAACTATGAGAAGTTTGTGAATTTTAACGGAATAAGGTATTCGCATATTATTGACCCTCGCACAGGTTATCCATCTAGTGGTATAATAAGCGTTACCGTTTTTGCCCCTAAGGCAGAACTTGCAGACGCATTAGCAACTTCTGTTTTTGTTATGGGAAAAGATACTGGTCTTGACCGCATTAACCAACTCCCAAATATTGAATGCATTATTATAGACGATAAGGGAAATATTATAAAGTCAAAAAACATCGAAATAGAAAATCATCATGATTAAACAAATAATAATACTCGCTATATTTTCATGCTCCTTGAGCAGCTGTGTGGTTGTAAAAGAATATGAAAAAGTAAATATTAATGACCCAGACATGGTATTAGCAGACAAAAAATGTGATAGAAATGTAAGCACAATGCATTCTTACAGGGAGGCTGCTACTGGAGCAAACGGAGGAAAAACAGGTGGTGGCTGTGGTTGTAATTAAAAATCAATAAGATTGAAAAAGTTCGTAATTATATTAGCCCTTTTTGGTTTTTTAAAACTAAGCGCGCAAACGAGTCAAGACTCAACAAATGTTTATAAAAAAAGAGTCTTGGAAACAACAGAGATTGATTTTTTATCGAGCTATTATACCCAAGATGGTGATAATGCTGCTGTTAGTGGCGGAACTGGTACTGAGGAGTTAACAGACGTTACAGCTACATTTGTTGTTTCTATTCCTCTAAATGAGGATGATATATTAACTATTGATGCTGGTGTTTCTGCTTATACCTCTGCTTCTTCAAGTAATATTAATCCTTTTGATGATGGCTCTGCTAGTCCATTTCAAGCATCCTCTGGTGCTTCAAGTGGTGATGTGTGGTCTAACCTTACTGCGAGCTATAGCCACAGTTCTGATGACAGGAATGACATATGGTCTGCTAAATTATCGGTATCTACTGAATATGATTACTTTTCTTTGGGTTTTGGAGGCAGTTATACTAAACTTTTTAATGAAAAAAACACTGAATTTAGCATTAGCGCCAATGTATATTTAGATACTTGGAACGCCATATATCCAATAGAATTAAGGCCCTTTGGTGAAAACGGAAATGGGATAAATAATTCATTATTCACTCAGAATACCATCATAGGAAACCAAAATTACAGCCCTTTATTTACAGAATTTAAGGATGAAAGTAGAAATTCTTATTCTGTTGGTTTTGGACTTTCTCAAATACTACATAAAAATGTACAAGGATCATTATCTGTAGATTTAGTAAAACAAGATGGGTTATTGTCTACGCCTTTTCAGCGTGTATATTTTTCTGACATTGCCGATTCTTTTATTGAAGATTTTCAGCTTGCGGACGCGATTGAACAGCTACCGGACTCAAGATTTAAAGTGGCTATTGGAGGTCGATTGAATTGGTATCTCAGCGAATCCTTTACTGTAAGGACTTTTTATCGTTATTATTTTGATGATTGGGGCATTAATTCACATACCGCAAGTATTGAAATACCTTTTAAACTATCTGATAAATTTACATTATATCCATCTTACAGATTTTATAATCAAACTGCGGCAGACTATTTTTATCCTTATGAAACGGCTTTGTCTAGCTACGAATTTTATACGTCAGATTATGATTTGTCTAAATATTCATCCAATCAGTTTGGTTTTGGAATTTCATATACAGACATATTTACAAAGGCTCATATATGGAAATTTGGATTAAAAAGCGTTGATTTAAAGTATTACAAATACGATAGAAACACCACATTTAGCTCTAGTATCATTACAGCAGGACTTAAGTTTATAATGGATTAAGAGATTAAACTTTTATATAGTTGATGTCCCTAAATTATTAATACATTTTAAGGATCTGTTAGCATATAACTAAAGTCTGGTATTTACACAAAAAGGCTCAATAAAATTATTGAGCCTTTTATATTTAATACTAATTTCTTACTTAAAAACTACAGCTTTCAATCTCGGTGACACGTAATGTATTTACCATACCTCTATCTTTAATAGGCATTGCTGCTAAACTAATTAACATATCTCCGACTTCTAGATACCCTTTTTTACATGCAATAGCGTTAACGTCTTCTATGGTCTCGTCAGTACTTACAAATCTATCATAGTAGAAAGCTTTTACACCCCAAAGTAAACTCAATTGAGATAAAATACGCTTGTTAGATGTAAATACTAAAATATGTGCTTGTGGTCTCCATGCTGAAATTTGAAATGCAGTATACCCACTATTTGTAAGTGTCGAAATGGCTTTTGCATTAATCTCATTCGCCATGTTGGCAGCATGATAACAAATAGACTTTGTGATATAACGCTTAGTACGAATATGAGGAGGTGATTGAGGCACTTCAATTAAAGGAGAATCCTCTACACTTCTAATAATATTGGCCATCTGACGAATAACCTGTACAGGATACTGACCAACAGACGTCTCTCCTGAAAGCATTACAGCATCAGCACCATCCATTACAGAGTTGGCAACATCATTTACCTCAGCACGTGTTGGTGTTAAACTAGTAATCATAGTTTCCATCATTTGCGTTGCAATAATTACCGGAATTCTGGCACGCTTGGCTCTTAATACTAGTTGCTTTTGTATTAAAGGTACTTCCTCCGCTGGGATTTCAACACCCAAATCGCCACGAGCCACCATTAAACCATCGCAATAGGCAACAATTTTATCAATGTTTTCTACAGCTTCAGGCTTTTCAATCTTAGCAATAATTGGAATTTTATAATTTCCGTGTTCTTTAATCAGCTCTTCTAATTCCATTAAATCTTCGGCATGACGCACAAAGGACAATGCAATCCAATCTACTTCCTGACCAATAGCAAAAATGGCATCTTCGATATCTTTTTCGGTTAAAGCTGGTTGAGAAATATTGGTATTAGGAAGGTTCACTCCTTTTTTAGATTTTAAAGGACCTCCTTGGATAACTTTAGCCTTTACTTCTTTTTTACCATCTGTAGAAACAACTTCAAAAATCAATTTTCCGTCATCTAATAAAATACGTTCACCTGGTTTTGCGTCTTGAGGAAACTTTTCATAAGTCATGTAGACACGCTCTTTAGTGCCTTCAAATCGTTTTCCTGTGGCAAAAATTATTTCGTCTCCTTCATCTACAATAACTTCTCCTTTCATAGTACCTACCCTAAGCTTAGGACCTTGCAAATCTGCTAATATTGCAGCATTGAATCCAAACTCTTCATTGAGTTCGCGAATCATATTTATGCGCTCTTTTACGTCATCGTAATTAGCATGAGAGAAGTTAATTCTAAATACATTAGCTCCCTCTTCTAGCATTGCTTTTAAGGTTTCCTTATTACTCGTTGCTGGGCCTAATGTGGCTACTATTTTGGTTTTTTTATTTGGCATCAATTCAAAAAATTAAATGATCTTTAGATTTTAGTTCAGACGGATTAACCGAATAGCTAGTTATAATCTGTGGTATATTTTGAAGCTTATTTAATATAAGTTTTTCGTTGACGTTCTGTATTTCATCAGAAATCTTTATAAAATAATCTACTTTTTTATACTCTGGAACAAGATTGAATGTTTTAATTACTTTTTCGTTAGTTTGAAATAAACCTGTACTGTACAAACTATCTTCTTCTTTTTTACAAACATTAGACACTAAGTTCCAAGTAACGTATTGGGAAGCATTATCCCACTCAAAAATACTGTAAGAAGATTTTAAATATTCCATATCTATATCTTCCTTTTTTCGTTGTAGTCTAAGGTCTAAACTTTGGTTAAGCAGATAGGCTAAACGATAGTCTTCTAACCCACAATGTATAGCAATGAGTTTGTAGGTATCGTCATAAAAATCGTCTACCATAAGTTTATGCAACGCCATACCGTTATAACTTTAATTGGTAAATATAGCACAATAATGGGTTGGTAATGTCAACTTTTGGTTAATCTTAACCCTTAAAAACTACGAAAACGTTGTAGATTTTAGCTTTAAGATTCAATCTCAATAAACTCTAAATTAAATAAGCTTTGTAATTTGCTTTTGGAAGGCAAAAAAAGCACGCTTTGATGCCTTTTCTTCTGCCTTTTTCTTAGAAGTTGCTCTGGCTTTAGAAACGACTTTATCGTTAATACTAAGTCTTACCGAGAAATGTTTTAACTCATCATTACCTGTATCTTCATACACTTCATAATCAAAAGTGTTTTTTTCTTTCTGGCACCACTCTATCAATAAACTTTTGTAGCTAATAACTTTTCCTTCTAAAGTTTCAATATCTACATGCGGATTTATAACGCGCTTGTACAAAAACTTTTCGCAAGCTTTATAGCCTTTATCTAAATAAATAGCGCCAACTAAAGCTTCAAAAAGATTGCCATGAATATTATTTCCAAAATTAGATTTTGGTATTCTACTCTGCACTAAATCTATCAGATTCAACTCTTTACCCAATTCATTAAGATGCTCTCTACTCACTACTTTTGAGCGCATTTTGGTAAGATAACCTTCATCTCCGTGCGGTACTTGCTCGTAAAGGTAAGCCGCAATAACCGAGCTTATCATAGCGTCACCAACAAACTCTAGTCGTTCATAATTAATAGGATTTCCTTTTTTATCCTTAATGTTCATCGAACGATGCGTAAAAGCCTTAATGTATAAATTTTGCGATCTTGGCTTGAATCCAAGAATCTCTTTGAGTTTTAAAAAAAAATTCCCGTCATCGAATGAACGGGAATTTTTTAATATGTTACGAATGAAACTCATTCGGGATTTAGTCTAATTTTTTAAATAATACACAAGCGTTGTGACCGCCAAATCCAAATGTATTACTCATTGCTATTTTAATATCTCGTTTCTGAGCTTTATTGAGCGTTAAATTTAATTCTGGATCTATATTTTCGTCTGCTGTTTCATGGTTAATTGTTGGTGGTATAATACCGTACTCTAATGCTAAAATAGACGCAATAGCCTCAATAGCACCTGCAGCACCCAACAAGTGACCAGTCATAGACTTAGTAGAATTAATATTAATCTTCTTTGCATGGTCTCCAAACACTTCTGATATAGCTTTTAATTCGGCAACGTCTCCTAATGGAGTTGATGTTCCGTGTGTATTAATATGATCTACATCTTCGGGTTTTAAACCAGCATTTTCTAAACAGTTTTTCATTACCGCAACAACTCCAATACCATCAGGATGTGGTGCTGTCATATGATATGCATCTGAAGACAAACCTCCACCTACAACTTCTGCGTAGATTTTAGCTCCTCTTGCTTTAGCGTGCTCATACTCTTCTAAAACAATAGAACCTGCTCCTTCACCTAATACAAAACCATCTCGATTTGCATCGAAAGGTCTTGAGGCAGTTTCAGGACTATCGTTTCTGGTACTCATGGCATGCATAGCATTAAATCCTCCCATACCAGCAATAGTTACCGCTGCTTCACTTCCACCAGTAATTACAACATCACAATGGCCTAAACGTATAGTGTTTAGAGCATCAATCATTGAATTGGCAGAAGATGCACAAGCTGATACTGTTGTGTAGTTAGGACCCATGAAACCATATTTAATAGATATGTTTCCTGGTGCTATATCTGCTATCATTTTTGGAATGAAACGAGGACTAAAACGAGGTGTACCGTCACCAGCAGCATAGTTAAGCACTTCTTCCTGAAATGTTTCTAAACCACCTATACCAGCTCCCCAAATTACTCCTACTCTGTATTTGTTAATTGCGTCTAAATCTAATTTCGAATCTGCGATTGCTTCATCTGAAGCTACCATTGCATATTGCGAAAATTTATCCATTTGACGTGCTAACTTTCTATCAATAAAGTCAGTAACTTCAAAGTTTTTTATTTCACAAGCGAATTGCGTCTTGAACTTCTCAGCATCAAAATGCGTGATTGGGGCAGCACCACTTTTTCCATTAACAAGACCATTCCAATATTCATCTTTGGTATTGCCAATAGGTGTAAGTGCACCTAGACCAGTAACTACTACTCGCTTTAATTCCATAAAAATAAAGTCTTATTTTGCTTCTTCTATATAAGAGATAGCTTGACCAACTGTTGCAATGTTTTCAGCTTGATCGTCTGGGATTTGAATATCAAATTCTTTTTCAAATTCCATGATTAATTCTACAGTATCTAATGAATCTGCACCTAAGTCGTTAGTGAAGCTTGCTTCAGTTACAACTTCGTTTTCATCAACACCTAATTTGTCTACGATAATCGCTTTTACTCTTGATGCAATGTCTGACATAATCTTTTAATTTTAAGTTTTAATTAGACCGCAAAAATAAAAAACTTTATTTTAAAAATCACCTTTACCGATAAAATGTGCATATCAATGCTAAAAATTCGGTATAAGAATTTAAGTTTTGCGCCTAATTGTTAATTATTATTCTTTTTTTTGTTTCTGAATAATAACCCAATATAACTGTAAATGAAGCGTATTGTAATTTTTGCGTCCGGTAGCGGATCTAATGCTGAAAATTTAATTAAGTTTTTTCAAAACAGCGATAATGCGTCTGTTATTCAAGTACTGACTAACAATCCTCATGCCAAAGTACTAGATCGATGTAAAAGACTAAATGTTAGCGCTTTGTCATTTAACAGAATAGCATTCAGCAAGTCTGAAGATGTTTTAAATATTTTAAGATCATCTAAACCAGATTTAATTGTGCTTGCAGGTTTTCTCTGGAAATTCCCTGAATTCATTCTCAAGGAGTTTGAAAACAAAGTCATAAATATTCATCCTGCTTTGCTTCCAAAATATGGTGGAAAAGGCATGTATGGTATGCATGTCCATAATTCTGTTGTAGAAAATAAAGAAACTGAAACTGGCATAACGATTCATTATGTAAATGAAAATTATGACGAAGGAGCAATTATTTTTCAAGCAAAATGTGAAGTAAAAGCGTTAGATACAGCTGATGATGTTGCTGCTAAAATCCATGAATTGGAAATGGAGCATTTTCCGAGAGTTGTTGAAAAGTTATTAAATGGCTAAAAAGAAAAAGAAATACTACACCGTTTGGAAAGGCCACAAAACCGGAGTCTTTGAGTCTTGGGATGACTGTAAAGCTCAAATCAAAGATTTCAAAGGTGCTCAGTATAAATCGTTTTCAACTTTTGAAGCTGCAAAAAAAGCATACAAAGATGGCTCAAAAGATTACATTGGTAAATCAAAAAGTTTTAAAAGCGAACTATCTGACGAACAACTCAAAAAAATAGGACAACCCAATTATAATTCAATTTCAGTAGATGCTGCATCTTCTGGTAATCCAGGCAAAATGGAATATCGCGGTGTAGATACCAAAACAAAAAAACAACTCTTTATACAAGGTCCTTTTGAAGAAGGCACCAACAATATTGGCGAATTTTTAGCTATCGTTCACGGATTAGCATTTTTAAAACAGCATAATAGCGACCGAATCATTTATACCGACTCTAAAACCGCAATGAGTTGGGTACGAAAAAAAATGTGCAATTCTAAATTAGAACGCAACGCTAAAAACAAACCTGTTTTTGATTTGGTAGACAGAGCTGTAAAATGGCTGAAAGAAAACAACTACACTACTACCATCGTTAAATGGGAGACCAAAGCTTGGGGAGAAATTCCTGCAGATTTTGGAAGAAAATAATTTAATTTAGATGATGCCAAGTATGTTTCATCAGCAATATATTTTATGTACTTTTGCACCTTAATTCAAACTTACTTTAATGGGTAAATTAGTAATTGTTGGTACTGTAGCCTTTGATGCTATTGAAACACCTTTTGGTAAAACTGACAAAATTCTTGGTGGAGCTGGCACTTTTATTGGCTTAGCGGCATCAAATTTTAATGTAGATTCTGCTGTAGTTTCAGTAGTTGGTGGAGATTTTCCGCAAGAATATTTAGACCTTATGTCTAATAAAAATATTGATGTATCTGGTATAGAAATCGTAAAAGATGGCAAAACCTTCTTTTGGAGTGGTAAATACCATAATGACATGAATTCTAGAGACACCTTAGCAACAGAACTTAATGTTTTAGCAGATTTTGAGCCTGTTGTCCCAGACAATTACAAAGATGCAGAGGTAGTAATGTTAGGAAACTTGCACCCATTAACGCAAATGAGTGTGTTAAATCAAATGACAACCAAACCAAAAATGGTAATTTTAGATACCATGAATTTTTGGATGGATTGTGCATTAGAAGATTTACACAACACCATAAAACATATAGACGTCATTACCATTAATGATGAAGAGGCAAGACAATTAACTGGCGAATATTCATTGGTTATTGCCGCAAGGAAGATTCATGAAATGGGACCAAAGTATGTAGTTATAAAGAAAGGGGAGCACGGAGCATTATTATTTCATAATGACAGTGTGTTCTTTGCACCAGCATTACCATTAGAAGAGGTCTTTGACCCAACTGGTGCTGGTGATACATTTGCTGGAGGTTTTGCTGGTTATTTAGCAAAAACAGGTGATTACTCTTTTGAAAATTTAAAAACAGCCGTAATATACGGTTCTACATTAGCATCGTTTTGTGTTGAGAAATTTGGCACAGAGCGTATGGAGAATTTGAAAACGGAAGAAGTGCATAAACGCTTAGACCAATTTAAGAGTCTAACACAATTTGATATAGAATTAACTTAAAAAACCAACGCGCTCAATTTTTAGCGCGTTTTTTTATTACATAACATGAGTGATGCTTTAAAACACGAGTGCGGTATTGCACTTATAAGGCTGTTAAAACCATTAGAATATTACAAGGAAAAATATGGTAGTGCGTTTTATGGTGTAAACAAAATGTATTTAATGATGGAAAAACAGCACAATCGCGGACAAGATGGTGCTGGCTTTGCAAGTATTAAATTAGACACAAAACCTGGCGAACGTTATATAAGTAGAGTGCGATCTATAGCTCAGCAACCTATTCAAGATATTTTCTCCCAAATTAATGAGCGCATTAACAAGGAAATGACACAACATCCTGAATATAAAGATAGTGTTGAACTACAAAAAAAGAACATTCCTTATGTGGGAGAGGTATTATTAGGACATGTACGCTATGGTACTTTTGGAAAAAATAGTGTAGAAAGTGTTCATCCATTTTTAAGACAAAACAATTGGATGCACAGAAACCTTATTGTAGCTGGTAACTTTAACATGACCAATGTTAATGAACTCTTTAACAATCTAGTAGATATTGGTCAGCATCCAAAAGAAAAAGCAGACACCATAACGGTAATGGAAAAAATAGGTCATTTCTTAGATGACGCAGTGAGCAAAATCTACAAAGACCTTAAAAAAGAAGGCTATTCTAAAATAGAATGTTCTCCTCTAATTGCAGAGCGCCTTAAACTTAGCAAAATTTTAAAGCGTGCGGCTAAAAATTGGGATGGAGGTTATGCCATGGCAGGCTTGTTAGGTCATGGAGATTCATTTGTTTTAAGAGATCCTGCCGGTATAAGACCTGCATATTATTACAAAGATGATGAAGTGGTCGTTGTTGCTTCAGAAAGACCTGTAATACAAACTGTTTTTAATGTTGCTTTTGACGATGTAAAAGAGTTAGATCCAGGACATGCTATTATCACAAAAAAATCTGGTGAAATTCGAATCAAAAAAATTCTAGAGCCTTTAGAGCGCAAAGCCTGTTCTTTTGAACGTATTTACTTTTCTAGAGGAAGTGATGCTGAAATTTACGAAGAGCGAAAAGAATTGGGAAGATTACTAATGCCAAAAGTTCTTGAAGCTATTGATAACGACACCAAAAACACCGTGTTCTCTTTTATACCTAATACAGCAGAAACGTCATTTTTTGGTATGATTGATACTGTAGAAGAGCATCTAAATCATAAAAAAACGCAAGCCATACTTAATGGTCAAAGAGAGCTATCTGCAGAAAAGGTAGAGGAGATTTTATCAGAAAGACCTCGTATTGAAAAAATTGCGATTAAAGACGTTAAGTTAAGAACGTTTATTACCGAAGATAGCAGTAGAGATGATTTGGTTGCTCACGTTTATGACGTCACTTACGGAGTTATAAAACCAACGGACAACCTTGTTATTATAGATGATAGCATTGTAAGAGGTACGACTTTAAAGAAGAGCATCATTAAAATGATGGATAGATTAAAACCTAAAAAAATCATTGTAGTATCCTCTGCTCCTCAAATACGTTATCCAGATTGTTATGGTATTGATATGGCCAACCTTGAAAGTTTGGTTGCATTTAGAGCTGCTTTAGAATTATTAAAAGACAACAATCAATATCACATTGTTGAAGAGGTTTATCAAAAATGTTTGAAGCAAGTTGACCTTAAAGACAAAAACGTAGTTAACTATGTTAAAGAGATCTACAGCAATTTTACGGATGAACAAATCTCTGATAAGATTTCTGAGCTATTAAGTGACGAATCTGTTAACGCAGAGGTTAAAATCATTTTCCAACCTGTTGAAAACCTACATAAAGCCTGTCCTAAAAACCTAGGCGATTGGTATTTTACTGGTGATTATCCAACAGATGGAGGTAACAGAGTGGTTAACAGAGCCTTTATAAATTTCTATGAAGGCAATAAAGAGCGTGCTTACTAATTGCCACGTTTATAAGCTTTTAATCCGAAAAAATATGTATTTTGTCGATGAAAAATGCTTTTCGTCTAATATATACATCTATTTTAACAAATTAAAATTACATTGGTATCACCATAACATAAGTAGGTTAAGTTCATGGTAGATTTGGGGCAAAAAAAGGTGAACTCTCTGTTCACCTTTTTTTATGGAATTAATTTAAAGTGATACTTTAACTTGTTTTACTTAAATCAATCTTCACTTTAAAACTTAATTATAAGCAACAACCCTAGTATCCACGCTTAGACTAATATATAGGTCGTTTATCCGAAAAATTTAAATATTAAATTATTGTAAACTTATATTTGACTCACCATAACATAAGTAGGTTAAGTTTATGGTAGATTTGGGGCAAAAAAGGTGAACTCTCTGTTCACCTTTTTTCATTTTTAATTCTCATACAAATTTCAGAATTCATATCATAGAAAAAGCCAGACTTAACAGTCTGGCTTTTCTACTATTTAATAAAAATATTATTTAGCTTCAGCATAACGACGCTCAACTTCGTTCCAGTTAATTACTTTGAAAAACGCATCAATGTAATCTGGTCTTCTGTTTTGATAGTTTAGGTAGTAAGCATGCTCCCAAACATCTAATCCTAAGATAGGTGTACCTCCACAAGTAACTCCAGGCATTAATGGGTTATCTTGGTTTGGTGTAGAGCAAACCTCAACCTTACCACCTTTATGTACACACAACCAAGCCCATCCTGAACCAAATTGAGTCGCTGCAGCTTTAGAAAAAGCCTCAACAAATGCATCTTTAGAACCAAACTCTGCTTCGATAGCATCTTTTAATTCTCCTGATAAATATCCTCTGTCTTCAGGGTTCATTACATCCCAAAATAAAGAGTGGTTATAAAAACCACCACCATTATTTCTAACACCAGCATTATTCATGTCTAGGTTAGTTAAAATATCTTCAATAGATTTACCTTCTAAATCTGTTCCTTCAATAGCTGCATTTAACTTTGTTGTATAACCATTGTGATGTTTTGTATGGTGGATTTCCATTGTACGTGCATCAATATGTGGTTCTAAAGCATCGTATGCATATTTTAATTTTGGTAATTCAAAAGCCATAATGTTTATGTTTTTTAGTGTTATTATTTCGTTTTTAACAAATTTACGATTTTGAAAACAAGAAGTTCTAAATTAATTATTAAGATTCCCTATTTTGGTATAAAATTTATCTTTTGCAAGATTCAGCCTTTAAAATATATAACGCATCCGCAGGTAGCGGAAAGACATTTACCTTAGCAAAGACTTACATAAAAATCCTTGTTAACTCAAAAAACAACGAACAGTTTAAGTCCATATTAGCCATAACATTTACCAACAAAGCTGTTGGTGAGATGAAAGAGCGTATTATAGAAATGCTCAAGGTATTTTCCCAGAAAGAAAGTTTGTCTGAGCCGCATCCTATGTTTAGTGCCATCTGTGAGGAATTATCGATCGCACCCGAATTTCTTATAAAACGATCTGAACACATCTTAAAGCATATAATGCACAATTATGGTGCTTTTGATATTTCTACTATAGATGGTTTTACACACAGAGTTATAAGAACGTTTGCTCACGATTTAAAACTTCCTATAAATTTTGAAGTTGAACTAGACCAAGAGCGACTTCTCAATGAGGCTGTTGACAATTTAATTTCAAGAGCAGGAGAGAATGAGACTTTAACCCAAACACTTGTTGATTTTGCTATAGAAAAAGCTGATGATGACAAAAGCTGGGATATTAGTTACGATTTTAACAAAATAGCAAAGCTTTTAGTTAACGAAAATGATATTAATGCCATAGAAACACTTAAAGACAAAACTATTGAAGACTTTAAGGGCTTAAAATCTACTTTAATAAAAGCCATCAATAAAATCGAAAACGATATTATAGCTACAGCAAATGCAGTATTGATCTTATTGGATGAAAGCGGATTAGTGCATGAAGATTTTAGCGCAAAATATCTTCCAAAATATTTTATCAATTTATCTGAACGCAATTTTAATGTTTCTTTCGATACAGCTTGGCAAAACAATTTAATTGAAGGTGGCACACTTTACCCAAAACGTGTTACGGACACCGTTGTAAGTACCATAGATAGTATTCAACCTAATCTATCAGAAGCATTTTTAAAAACTAAAAATCTAATTTTTGAGCTCAAACTTAAACAAGGCTTTTACAAAAATATTACACCACTTTCTGTACTAAATGCTATTCGACAGGAATTGAATATTCTGAAAGAAGAACAAAACAAAATGCTCATTTCAGAATTTAATAAGATTATAAGCAACGAAATAAAAGGCCAACCAACTCCCTTTATTTACGAACGTTTAGGCGAAAAGTTTAAACATTATTTTATCGACGAGTTTCAGGATACGTCAAAAATGCAATGGGAGAATTTAGTCCCTCTTTTAGACAATGCCCTTTCGGCTCCAAATGGTTCTGCAATGCTTGTAGGAGATGCTAAACAAGCCATTTACAGATGGCGTGGAGGTGAGCCAGAGCAGTTTGTTAATCTTTATAACAAATCAACAAATCCGTTTTATGTTGAAGCAGAAGTTCTAAGCTTAGATACCAATTACAGAAGCGCCAAAGAAATTATAAATTTTAATAATGGGTTCTTCCAATTTTTAAGTCAAAATTATTTTAACGATAGTAGATACGCAGAACTTTATAGAAAGTCTTCACAAGCAACTTTTAAAGACACCGAAGGCTATGTAAATATTGAATTTTTAGATATTTCTAAAGACGATGACGCCAACGAACTATACACAAATAGTGTTTTTAAAACCATTGAAGAATGTCTTAAAAACGGTTTTACTTTAGACGATATTTGTGTTATTGTAAGAAAGCGAAAAGACGGTGTTGAAATTGCTGAATTTCTGAGTGAAAAGGGGATTAAAATTACCTCGTCTGAAACTTTACTTTTAAAAAACTCAGATAAAATTCAGTTTCTTGATTCGTTTTTAAAATTACTACTTCAAGCAGATAATGATAATTTAAAAATTGAGGTTTTAACATTTATAGCAAATCAGCAGAATATAGAAGATAAACACTCATTTTATAGTGCTCATCTAAGCATTAGTTTTGATGAAATGCTCAAAAATTTTGAAGATTTAAACATCTACATCAATAAAAACAAACTCTTACAATTACCTCTATACGAATTGGTTGAGGAATTAATTAGGGCATTTAACCTTCACAACACTTCAGATGCTTTTCTTCAATTTTACCTAGATGTTGTTTTAGAATTTACACAAAAGCAAAACTCAGATTTGTCGTCGTTTATCAATTATTTTGAAAAGAAAAAAGACAGTCTCAGCGTTATTTCACCAAAAAATAATAATGCAGTACAAATCATGACCATTCACAAGTCAAAAGGCTTAGAATTTCCTGTGGTTATTTTTCCTTACGCTGATCTAAATATTTATAGTGAGATAGAGCCAAAAGTCTGGTTTCCGACAGATAAAAACAACTACCAAAATTTTGAAACCTTACTGCTTAATTACAATAGTGATGTTGAACACTTTGGTGAGATTGGCAAAGAGCTTTATAATGTTCATCAATCTCAACTGGAGTTAGATAATATCAATCTTCTATATGTAACATTAACCAGAGCTGCAGAACAATTATATATCATTACCAAAAAGGATATTAACGCTAAAGGTGTTGTAAGCGAAAAAACATATGCTGGTATGTTTATTTCATATTTACAAGACAAAGGATTATGGTCAGATAATACACTTACTTACAGCTTTGGTACTTCAAAAACCACAAAACAAAAAGCAGAATTAGAAACCCACACGAATACTATTAATTTAATTTCTGTCCCAAAAGAAAATCACAACCTAAGAATTATTACAAAGGCAGGCCAACTTTGGGACACCAAACAAGGCGAGGCTATAGAAAGAGGTAATTTGGTTCATCTTTTATTGTCTAAAATTACAACCAAAGAAGATATTGACTTTGCTATTGACGATTTAATAGCCACAGGAGATACTATAAAATTAGAAGCAGAAAACCTTAGAACAATTGTAATGGATGTAATTCAGCATCCTAAAATGAGTTTATACTTCAATAATGAACATAAAGTTTATAACGAAAGAGATATTGTTACACCAACAGGCAAAATCCTTAGACCAGATCGCATAAATATCAATCCTTACAATGAAGCTATTATTATTGATTATAAAACAGGAGATCATAAACCATCTCATGCAGCACAGCTAAACTCCTATGCTTCGATACTTTCAACCATGAACTACAAAGTACAATACAAATATCTTGTTTATATAAATGAAAGCATTGAAGTTATTGAAGTCTAATTTCAAGATAGTATCTTTGCTAAACAACTAAACACAAAATTATGTACGGAAATATAAAAGCACATTTACAACAAGAAATAGAAGACATAAAAGACGCTGGTCTTTTTAAAGAAGAACGCATTATTACTTCTCCTCAAGGTGCTGAAATCACTTTAAATACTGGACAGAAAGTTCTTAACTTTTGTGCAAACAACTATCTTGGCTTATCCTCGCATCCTGAAGTTATAAAAGCAGCGCAAGATACTTTAGATACGCATGGTTTCGGGATGTCATCAGTACGTTTTATTTGTGGTACTCAAGATATTCACAAAGAATTAGAGCAGAAAATTGCAGATTTTTATGGTACAGAAGACACTATCTTATATGCTGCTGCTTTTGATGCTAATGGAGGTGTGTTTGAACCTCTTCTGTCTGCTGAAGATGCTATAATTTCAGATTCTTTAAATCATGCCTCTATCATAGATGGTGTAAGACTTTGTAAAGCTGCCAGATATCGTTATCAAAATAATGATATGGCAGATTTAGAAACACAGCTTATTGCTGCAAACGAAAATGGTGCACGCTTTAAAATCATTGTTACCGATGGTGTGTTTTCTATGGATGGTTTGGTTGCTCCTTTAGATAAAATTTGTGACTTAGCCGATAAATATGATGCTATGGTAATGATAGACGAATGCCATGCTGCAGGCTTTATTGGAGAAACAGGAATAGGCACGCTTGAAGAAAAAGGAGTCTTAGGCAGAATTGACATTATTACTGGTACACTAGGTAAAGCATTAGGTGGAGCAATGGGAGGCTATACAACTGCAAAAAAAGAGATTATAGAAATATTACGTCAGCGTTCTCGCCCTTATTTGTTTTCAAACTCTTTGGCACCTGCAATCGTAGGAGCATCGATTAAAGTTTTTGACATGCTTAAAAACGACACAACATTGAGAGATAAAGTTGAATGGAATACCAAGTATTTTAAAAAAGGTATGAAAGAAGCAGGTTTTGACATAATAGATGGAGACTCAGCCATTGTACCTGTAATGCTTTACGATGCCAAACTATCTCAAACAATGGCAAATATGCTATTGGAAGAAGGAGTTTATGTCATTGGGTTTTTCTACCCTGTGGTTCCTAAAGAAAAAGCAAGAATTCGTGTACAACTTTCTGCAGCACACACAAAAGAACAACTAGACAAAGCTATAAGCGCTTTTATAAAGGTAGGGAAACGACTAGAAATTATTTAAAATCGTTACAAACGCTTTATTTTAGGGCGATGTAACAATATTTTTATATATTTGTCTTTGTTAATAACATTTAACAACTTAAATTTGCCAACAATTAACACTTAAAATTAAATTAATTAGAATATGAAAAATCTTAGCAGATTACTTTTTGCCGTAGTGCTTCTTGTAAGTTTTAGTACTGCACATGCCCAAGACAAAAACAATCCGTGGGCTGTAACAATTGGTGCTAACGCAGTTGATTTATACCCTGTAGGTGAAGATATGCCTCAAGGTGACTACTTTGATGAATATTTCAACGTGACTGATCACTGGAATATTTTCCCTTCTTTATCTACGATTTCGGTTTCAAGATACTTAAGTGATGGATTTACTTTCACTGCTACTGGATCATTGAACAGAATTGAAAAAATAGGTACATACGGTGACCCTATGACTGGTGAGGAAACTCCTGCAACAGCAGATAACTTAACATACTATGGTATAGATGGTAGAGTATCTTACAGTTTTATGGATTTAATCAACTCTAAATCTATCGACCCTTATCTTGGTGTTGGTGGTGGTTACACATGGGTAGATGACACAGGTGCTGGTACTTTAAATGGTTCTTTAGGTTTCAGATATTGGTTCTCTGAAAAACTTGGTATCGATGTTAATTCAACTTATAAGCATTCATTTGAAGATTATTTACCAAAGCATTTTCAACATTCAGTAGGTTTAGTTCTTAAGTTTGGTGGTACTGACACAGATGGTGACGGTATCTACGACCAAGACGATGCTTGTCCTGAAGAAGCTGGTTTAGAAATCTTTAATGGTTGTCCAGATTCTGATAACGATGGTATCCAAGATTCTAAAGACGATTGCCCTAATACTGCTGGTTTAGCTGAATTTAACGGTTGTCCAGACTCAGATGGTGACGGTGTAATGGATAAAGACGATAACTGTCCTAATACTGCAGGTTTAAAATCTTTAGCTGGTTGTCCAGATGCTGATGGTGACGGTGTTGCTGATGGTGATGATAACTGTCCTAACGAAGCTGGCCCTGCTGCTAACAATGGTTGTCCTTGGCCAGACACTGATGGTGATGGTATCTTAGATAAAGACGACAAGTGTCCTAACGAAGCTGGTGTTGCTGCTAACAATGGTTGTCCAGAAGTTAAGCCAACTGAAGAAGTTATGGAAACTCTAAACAGTTACTCAAGATCTATTTTATTCCAATCAGGTAAAGCTTCTTTCCAAAAGCAAACTGATCAAGTATTACAAGCAATGGTAGCTATCTTTAAGCAATACCCACAAGCTAACTTCTCGATTGAAGGTCACACTGATAGTGATGGTTCTAGAAAAATGAACCAATCTTTATCTGAAAGAAGAGCTAATGCTGTAAGAGATTACTTAATCGCTAATGGAATTAGTGCTGATAGATTAACAGCTAAAGGTTTTGGTGAAGACAACCCAATTGCTAGCAACAATACAAGAGCTGGTAAGAAAGAAAACAGACGTGTAGAAGTTAAGTTGAAAAACTAATTATCATACACTAAAATATATTTAAAAAACGCTCCGAAATTCGGAGCGTTTTTTATTTTTATATAATGAGCAGCTTTATTAAATCTGTACTATTAGACCTTCAAGATAAAGGCAATACTATAGAAGAATTGTTTTTTATCCTTCCCAGTAAAAGGGCTGGAGTATTTTTAAAACATCATCTTTCAAAAATAATTAACAAGCCGGTATTTGCTCCTTATATTCTCAGTATTGAAGAGTTTGTGGAAGAAATGTCAGGTCTAAAAACCGTGTCTAATACAGACACTTTATTTCAGCTATACAATGCTTATGTTGACGTTACACCAAAAGAAAGCCAAGAACCTTTTGAAGCATTTTCTAGTTGGGCACAAATACTCATACAAGACTTTAATGAGATAGATCGATATCTTGGTAAGCAGAACGCTATTTTTGATTATCTACAAGCTATTAAAGAAATTGACCATTGGTCTTTAGAAGCAGAACAAACCGATTTAGTTAAATCTTATTTGAGGTTTTGGAAACAGTTAAAAACCTATTATAAAGTTTTTACAGAGAAACTACTTAATAATAAACAAGGCTATCAAGGTTTAATCTACAGAGAGGCTGTTGAAAACCTAGAGTCTTACATTGAAAACAACGCTCATAAGGTTCATGTGTTTTTAGGTTTCAATGCATTAAACACTTGCGAATCTCTTATAATACAAGGCTTGCTTCAAAGCGAATTAGCTCATGTATATTGGGATATAGACGATGCTTTTTTACAAGATAACATTCACGATGCTGGACTTTTTATTAGGCAACACAAGGCAAAATGGAACCACTTTAAAACACAGCCTTTTAATTGGATAACATCTAATTATAGTGAAAAGAAAAATATTGAAATTATTGGCGTACCAAAATTAGTTGGGCAAGCAAAATATATTGGACAAATTTTAGAACGTATCGGTTCAGAAAATAGCGACATAAAAAATACTGCTGTTGTTCTAGGTGAAGAGAATTTATTAATTCCTGTTTTAAATTCTATCCCAAAACAGATTAATCAAATTAACGTTACCATGGGATTACCGCTTAAATTTGTACCCTTGGCTTCGTTGTTTGATTTGTTATTTTCTATTCATAAAAAACCTACAACTAAATACTATTTTAGAGAAGTCATAGACCTTATTTCTCACCCTTCAATCCACAGTCTATTTGAAACCGAAAAAGGCAATTATTTAAGTGATATTTCAAGTTATATTCAAAAAAATAACTTGGTATACATCTCAACAAATCAACTTAAAAAAATTGCTGATAAAGCTGTACATAATATAATCGACTTATTGTTTAGCTCTTGGGAAAACAACCCAAAAACAGCCTTGAGTAATTGTTTAGGCCTCATCCAACTAATTAAACGCAACAACAGTGTAAATCTAAACAGTCTAGATCTAGAATATCTTTATCGATTTCATTCTTTGTTCAACCAATTAACTGAACTGAACGATAATTATCATTACTTAAACTCTATAGAAAGTCTATACCGTATTTACAATGATTTGCTACAAACCGAAACCTTAGACTTTAAAGGAGAACCTCTTGAAGGTCTTCAGGTTATGGGAATGTTAGAATCTCGTGTTTTAGATTTTGAAACTGTTATAATAAGCTCTGTAAACGAAGGTATTTTACCATCTGGTAAAACAAATAATTCCTTTATTCCTTTTGATGTTAAACTACAAAATGGGCTACCTACCTATAAAGAAAAAGATGCAGTTTACACCTATCACTTTTACAGACTAATACAGCGAGCAAAAAATGTTTACATAATGTATAACACAGAAATTGATGCGCTAAAAGGTGGTGAAAAAAGTAGATTTATAACCCAAATGGAGGTAGAAGGCATTCATAAAATTAATCATACTGTCGTTTCACCTAATATACCTGTGGTTGAGAAAAAATTGAAACAAATTTCAAAAACTGAGGCTGTTGTTTCTAAACTAAAAGTGCTTTCAGATAAAGGATTTTCCCCTTCTTCCTTAACCAATTATGTTAGAAACCCAATAGATTTTTATTACGAAAAAATATTAGGCATTAAAACGTTTGAGGATGTAGAAGAGAATATTGCAGCAAACACATTGGGCTCTGTAATACATAACACCTTAGAAGATTTCTATAAACCTTTTGAAGGCAAATTTCTCTCCATTGAAGATCTTAAAAACTTTAAACTAAGCATAAAAAAAACGGTTACTCACCACTTTAAAGATTTATATAAAGATGGTGATTTTACCTCTGGAAAAAACCTCATCATTTTTGAAATTGCCCAGCGTTATATTTCAAACTTTATTAATTCTGAAATTGAACATCTTAAAGCCGGCAACCAAATAAAAATATTAGCCATAGAAGCTGATGAAAAAATTGAATTAAATATTGAGAATATTCCTTATCCAATACACTTAACCGGAAAAGTTGATAGAATAGATCAATTTAATGGAGTTACTCGTGTTATAGATTATAAGTCTGGTAAGGTAGAACAAAATAAAGTAGAAATTATTGATTGGGAAGACATCACTACAGATTATGATAAGTACAGTAAATCCTTTCAGGTTTTGTGCTACGCTTATATGATGAATCAAAAAAAGAGAATAGAATTACCTATTGAAGCTGGTATTATTTCATTTAAAAACTTAAATGAAGGATTCCTTAAATTCGGCAAAAAAGAGTCAACACGTAGCAAAAATAAGGATCAACTTATCACAGAAGACACTTTAAAAAAATTCGAAATTGAACTTAAAAAACTCATTATAGAAATATGTAATCCTAACATAGACTTTATTGAAAAAGAGCTGGACTAATGCAAGTAGAGAAAAATAAAATACTAAAGAGAGAAGGAAAAAAGCCTATTCTGTTAGACACTTTTTATTCCGAAGAATTTTCTAATCAGCCTATAACTATTTTTTGTCATGGTTATAAAGGTTTTAAAGATTGGGGAGCATGGAATCTTATGGCAAAATCTATTGCGGAGGCTGGCATTTGTTTTGTAAAATTCAACTTTTCGCATAATGGCGGTACTATGGAAAACCCTATAGATTTTCCAGATTTAGAAGCTTTTGGAAACAATAATTATTCAAAAGAATTAGACGATCTTAATGATGTTATTGATTGGGTGATTTCAGAATTTAAGAATAACTCATTTGTAGATGTTGATAATATCTCATTAATAGGCCATAGTCGTGGCGGTGGCATTACTATACTAAAAGCTTCAGAAGACAAAAGAATTAAAAAATTAATGACCTTAGCAAGTGTCTGCGACTTTGCAAAGCGAACAGCTACAATTGGAAATTTAGAAGAATGGAAAGAAAATGGTGTGAAATATGTAATCAATGGTAGAACTAAACAACAAATGCCACATTACTACCAATTTTACGAAGACTTTAAAGCTAATGAAGAACGATTACATATAGAAACTGCCGAAAAACAATTACAAGTGCCACATTTAATTATTCATGGCAACAATGACACTTCTGTAAAAATTGAAGAAGCTTATGCTTTACACCAATGGAATCCTAATAGTCACCTAAAAATCATTGAGGCAGCAGACCATGTGTTTAATGTAAGACATCCTTGGACTAAAAAGTTATTAAGTATTGAATTACAAGCTGTAGTTACCTCTATTAAAAGGTTCATCAAAAATTAATTACTAAGCCACAATGTTTAGCTTATTACTTTCTTCTGAACAGTTTTTAATTTTCTGTAAAAGTAAACCTCTTTTTACAGGTTTGGTCATGTAGTCATTCATTCCTAAATCTAATACACGTTGCCTGGTTTCTTGCATAGCATCAGCAGTTACGGCAATTATTGGTATGTTTCCAGTTACATTACCCAATTCGCCTCCTCTAATGAGTTCTGTTGCTTCATAACCATCCATTTCTGGCATTTGAAGATCCATTAATACTAAATCATAGACCTCTTGCTTTAAAGCCTCTATTGCTTCTTTTCCATTATCTACCACAGAAAATGTAACATTATCAAAGCTACTCAACAATTTGCGCATTACCATCTGGTTAAGTTTGTTGTCCTCTACAACCAAAATATGCATTGGGTTTTGCAGTTCTTTGTTTTTGCCTACAGGAATCTCTACACTTTTATCAACAACATTCTTTAATGGTATTTCTATAAACACCTCTGTTCCTTTGTTAAGTTCACTTTGAATCTCTATGGAGCCTTTAAATAAACCTACCAGATGCTTTGCAATATTTAATCCTAACCCAATTCCACCGAACTGTCGTTTATGGTTTTTTCGCATTTGATTAAAACTATCAAAGACCGTTACCATACTCTCTTTATCCATTCCAATACCTGTATCGGATATTTGAAATATAAATTTGCTAAAATTATTTGGCTGTGTTACACATTTAAGCTTAAACACAACTGTGCCCGAATTTGTAAATTTTATAGCATTGCTTAAAACATTATTAATAATTTGTAGCAATCGGTCTGCATCACCCTCAACCTTAGTGGTGATCTCTGAATCCATCTCAAAACGGTAGCTCAGTCCTTTTTTAAGAGCCTCAGCTTTCCAATTTTCACTGATTTGATTTAACAATAATGATGGGTTAAAAACTTCTTCTTTTAAAACAAGTTCTTTCTTTTCCATCTTTTCAAAATCTAAAATGTCATTTACATTACTCAATAAACTAATAGATGCATTACGGACAACTTGATATTTTTTGCGGTCTTCTTTAGAATTACTATTATTTGCTAATTCTGTTTCTACAATACCCATTATGGCATTAATTGGCGTTCTTAGTTCATGGCTTATGTTAGACATAAAATATGTTTTGAGCTCACTGATTTCTTCAGATTTTTTTAATGCCAATTCTTGTGATTTTTCTTTTTGCTCTCTTAACTTTCTTAAAAAATTAGTCATGGAAAGTGATAGAAATATAACCTCGAAGCCTGTACCAAATTTAGAACTGTTTAATGTGTAAAAATTTGTAGAGAGCATGCCTAGGTTATTCATCACAAACCCTAGTAATCCAATAACCAAGAAGAAAATTCCAATTGAAAAATACGGGTCTAAAGGAATTTTCTTAAATCTAATCGCAAACATTGAAGCCAATATCAATACAAGACTTAATAGTCCATTTAGATTACTGATAGGATAAGCTAACTCTAATGTTTGTTTGTTAATAAAAATCATTGCAAAAACCACAAATAAGACTGTATAAATACCCTTATATACTTTCTTTAGTTTAGGTAAATGAGTTTCAATGTTTAAGAAATATTCACAATATTTAAGAAGAAAGAAGTTTGAAAAAAGAGCAGATATTAAAACCATTCTACTATTAACATATCCTCCATTTGGAAAAATATATTGATATACAAAACCATCTAAAGCCGCTTGCATTAATGCAATAGAAAACACATATAATCCATAATAAAGGAAAGCTTTATTCTTTAAGCTCTTATAAAAGAAAAGATAAATTAATCCGGCAAGCAGCAAAACACCGTAAAAAAGCCCTAAGAACAATTGCTGCTTATAATTAGATAAAATAAATTCAGATTGGCTATACAGGTTTAGAGGTAGATTAATAGTCTCGCCATCACTTTTAAGTTCTATATAAAATTGTGTTGTGTTATTAGGTTTAAGTTCAATTTTAAAAACAGTTTGCCTATGATCTACAGCTCTCTCGTCAAATGGTATTTGATCTCCACTTCTCTGAATTTTTATTCCATTTGCAATGCTGTATAGATTAACAACATCGGTAATTGGTCTAGCAGTGCCTAAATAATAGGTTTTTGGAGTATCTGAGCTGTTTTTTAGTTTAAATCTAAGCCAATAACTATCTGATGTAAAACCCAAATCGTGGTTTTCAGAATTTAAGTCTTTAAAGTCAATATTTTCAGCTTTTATGATATCTTCTATGGAGAAATCTTTAGTGTGTATTTGAGCGTATTCTGCATACTCAAAAAATTTCCGCGATGGATTTTCAGGATTAAAAGCTGGTTTTTGGGCATAAGAAAATAATGCCAATATGTAGGTTATTAGTAAGAATGGTTTCATGTTTAGGGGCTTTAAACATTTTACAACTTACGAAAAAAATAACAAGTCGGTTTTTTAGGCTCTTTACAGAATAAAAAAACCAGCCATGACGAATCATGACTGGTCTGCTATTAACCAACAATTAACGGTATATTGAGGGGTTATTTTTAAGATAAAACCATCTAGTTTTTTTCAAAAGTGAGCGTATCTGTACCTCCATTACCGCCGCTAATGTCAATAAGTTCTATTCGTGTAGATGTTGAAGTTACTATATCCCAATCGTCATTTAAGTCTTCAAAATTACTGTTGGAAGGTGTAGGAAAGGAGATATTGAAATCTATATCATCATCACTACTACTGTCGTCATCACTACTATCGTCATCGGTTATAGACCAGGTACCTGTTTGGGTGTTTGTGCCATTTGTTGCTACGAGCGATCCGTCAGAATTGAAAGAGAAATCATAACCACTAAAATCTGACGTTTCATTTTGTCCCGAATCTATAAAGCTTGTTATTCTCCATGTGCCAGATTGAACATCATTTTCTATTTCTGCTATTTGCTGGCTGTTGTTATTTGGTGTTCCATCGTCATCATCACTTGAACACATAGATGACATTAACGTAATGCTTAGCATTAAAATAAACCCTAGATTAAATACTTTTTTCATAATTTATTGTTTTTAATGAATTAATTATTTTATAATTTTTGAAGTGTTAAAGTGTCTGTGCCGCCATTTCCTCCACTAACATCTTGGAGGATAACCTCGGTTTCTGATGAGGAAATAACATCCCAGTCATCATCGTTAAACTCTTGAAAAGGCATATCTGTTCCAAAATCAAGCATCATTTCGTTTCCGCTGTTAAAAACAGTCCATGTTCCGCTATTTGTATTAGATCCGTTTGAAGCAGAAACGGTTCCGTCTGTATTGAAATCTAACTCATAACCCGAATAATTTGAGGTTTGATCATCATTATCTTCGGTGTATGATGCCACAATCCATAAACCATCCGAAAGTGTATTCACCAAGTTATCATTACTGCTATCTGAAGAACAATTATTTTTAAACTCTAATTCATCATCATCTCCTATTCTAAGTTTAAACTCTAGTTCATCCCCATAATTTTCAATTTCATGTAGATTCCATGGATCGTTGATGTCGTCAAAACCTGGAACATTTATCTCAAAAATTATATCATTACCTGAGCCACTTGCGCTCCAAGTGCCGCTTTCGGTCTGTGCTCCATTATCCCAAGACACTTGTAGGGTATTGTCATTATTAAAGGTAAAGAAATAGCCTGCATAATTATCTTCAAGGTCGTTATCGTTTCTTTCTAAATCATCTATATACCAATTATCACATTGAGTTAGAATATCGGTAACTAAATCTGTTGAACAGTTATCACAATCATCATCATCGTAATCGTTGTCGTCGTCTTCGTCACAGGTGTCATCGGCATCTTCAATAGCCGTTGCTAATTCTTGTATATTATTGATTATTTGTGTTGTACCATCTGCCAAAATTACCGTAATAGGGAAATTAATAGTCACAGCAGCGTATTCGTCTAAGTCATCAATAAAATCATACATATCATTATCGTTATTGATGATAATAGAATTAATAAGATCATTGTTTTCATCATATACAGATGCAGTAATTGGATACTGAAAATCTATACACTCTATGTCATCGTCATCAAAATTATCTTCAAAGCAGTCATCAGCGAAATCTTGCAATTCATCATCAGAATTAATCTCTATAGTGGTAAAATCAGCAAAAACAATAGTTATAGGATAAGAGATAACTATGTTATCATCGTCGTCGTCAAATTCGTCAAAGATATCTTCAATCTCATCTAAATCATCATCATTATCTATCTGAAGTGTTATACCATTTACAGTTACAGTTACCGGAAATTGTATGCTGATGCAGCTAGCATTATCTATAATATTATCATTAGAACCATCATTAAATACTGTTCGGCTCATTAAATTGGCAATTGTTGAATTTGCTGTTATTGTCTCTTCGGTAGGAGGGTCTATCGATAAATCGTCTTCTGTTCTACAAGATGTCGTAATCAACATAACACCAAGTACTATTAGTAAGATGGGTTTAAATGTTTTCATAATAGATATTTTAATTAAATGTGTTCGCTTTTTTAATTTGTCTTTATAAAGGTCCTTTATTCTTAAAACAACTTAAATTATAATTGTCCCAAGAAATTTTTATTTTTTTTATTAATCCTTAATTCTAATTGTTTTAAGGTAAATATTGTAGACTTTAAATTATTAAATCTTTGATTTGCTTGCCTGTATTTGTAAACGTTAATACTGCTATAGTCTTCTTCTAGTGCCACCTCCAAAGCATTTATTTTTAACTTACATTCCAGCAATTCTTCGCTTTTCATTAACACGATTGACCTTATATGTAATGTGGTTTTATTAATACGAGAAACTTGCATAATGTTATTGTCCTAAAAAACTAAGCTCTATAATATTGAAACAACTTAAACTATAATTATCCCATAAGGATTAAAAAAAATTATATAGATTTAGATAAAATTTTAGTTAGTGCCAGAGCCTATTTATAAAGATATCTGTGACAAGATTCGCTTTTCAAAACTATATGAGAAGTATGCACAATCATTGAGTAATATTTTGCTTTATAAGTATGGAGAGCTTTTAAATCCGTCCGATAAAGTACAAGAAGCGTATATCAAGCTATGGGAAAACTGCGCTAAAATAAAACCAGAAGCTGTAAAATCTTTTTTGTACACCACAGCAAATAATATGATGCTTAACGAGGTTAAGCATCAAAAAGTAGTTTTAAAATATCAGCAGGTAAAACCAAAGGATTATACAAACGAGTCACCAGAATTTATTTTACGTAAAAAGGAGTTTTTAAAACGGTTTGAGCGTGTTTTGTCTCAATTAAAAGAAGAGGAAAGAGCCGCTTTTCTCTTAAATAAGGTAGACGGCAAAACACACAAAGAAGTGGCTGAGATTTTAGGCATTACCAAAAAAGTAGCAGAACACAGAATCTATGCCGCTTTAAATAAACTTAAAAATGAGCTTGAAGAACTAAATCGAAAATAATTTTGGGACAATTATAATTTAAGTTGTTTTAATTATATAACAGTATGTTATGGACAAAGAACAATTAATAAAAAAATGGTTAAATAATAACCTTTCTGATACAGAGTTAGAAGCTTTCAACACATTGGAAGACGCTGACCTTTACAAGGAAATTATTGAGGAAGCACAAAGATTTAGCGGCAATACAAATGCGAAAGTTGAAGCTTTTGATGTTGTGGACAAAAAATTAGTTTCCCATAAAAGCAACACCATTAATTGGGTTAGAGTTGTTACTAGCTTAGCAGCTATTCTTGTCGTTGGTTTTGCTTTATTTACTTGGTTAAACAAAGACCAGATAAACACATTCAACACCAATTTTGCCCAAAATGAAATCATAAGCCTACCTGATAATTCCACAGTAAATCTTAATGAATTATCGGAGCTGAAATATAATAGCTCTAAATGGGATGATAATAGATCTATAGATTTAAAAGGTGAAGCTTTTTTTGATGTAGAAAAAGGAAAACGGTTTGATGTTAATACCGAATTTGGAAAAATTAGTGTTTTAGGTACTGAGTTTAATGTTCTATCTAGAGACAGTATTTTTAAAGTTGCTTGTTACGAAGGTTTGGTACAAGTAACATATAACGATAATAAAGTTAAGCTACCTGCTGGTACTGAGTTTATACTATTATCAGGACAAGGTACAACATCTAATATTGCCATTTCAGAGCCATATTGGCTTAAAAACATGAGTGTTTTTGAAAATGCTTCTTTTAAAGATGTCGTAGAAGAACTTGAAAAGCAGTACAACGTAAAAGTAGATTATCCTCTCAACCTGAATGTAAAATTTACTGGTGCTTTTGAGCACAACAACCTTGAAAATGCCTTAAAATCTATCTCAAATCCTCTTCATTTGACCTACACGATTCAAAATACTAACGAGGTCATCATAAGGAATGGAAAGAACTAGATTGTACATTTTTCTTTTTATTTGTTTCTTTTCGCTGTTCAAATCACAAGGGCAAAACTCTGAGCAGAAAGTTCCTATTTCAGTGGTTCTAGAAGAGATCTCAAAATCGCATAACATAACATTTAATTACGAGAGTAGTCTTTTAGAGGATATTACAGTACTTCCTGTTAAAAAAGATTTGAGCTTGTCTGCTAAGATTAAGAATCTCCAAGACCAAACCAACCTAGTTTTTGATAAGGTTAGTACTTTGGTCTATACCGTTTCAAAAGCCATCAAGCTTTGTGGTTATATTAAAGATTCCGAATCTCAAAAACCTATGGCTGATGTCACTATTACCGGTAAGTCTACTTATGCCATCACTGATAAAAACGGGTATTTTGAAATTGAGCTGAAATCACAAAATGAACTATTGACCATAAGACATCTAGGTTTTAAAACCGTTGAACGCCAGGTAAAATATTTCAACTTAAAAGATTGTGCAACTATAACAATGCGTATTCAAGAAGAGATTATAGCACCTGTAGTGGTTGAAACATATCTTGTTAAAGGTATTGATAAACGACAGGATTGGACAACATCTATAGATTATGAGCGATTTAGTCTGTTGCCAGGTCTTATAGAATCTGATGTTTTACAGACCGTTCAAGCACTACCAAGTATTTTGAGTGTTGATGAAACGGTTTCAAACATTAATATTAGAGGAGGTTCTAATGATCAAAATTTAATGCTTTGGGACGGTATAAAAATGTACCAGACAGGTCATTTTTTTGGTCTTATTTCTAGCTTTAACCCTTTAATGACCCAAACAGCACATGTTATTAACAACGGCTCTGATGCTTCATTAACCGATGGTGTGTCTGGGACAATTCATATGCTGACAGACAAACAGGTCGATTCAAAATTCAATGGTATTGTTGGGATTAACTTTTTAAATGCTGAGTTGTTCTCTAATATTCCTTTAGGAAAGGAATCGTCACTCCAAATTGCCACAAGAAAATCCTTAGATAACTTTTTTAGAACTCCGACCTATGAGGCTTATTTTGACAGGGTAACACAAGACACTGAGGCTGAGACCAATACTTCAAATGTAACCAACTCTAAACAAGACTTTAATTTTTATGATGCATCCTTAAGATGGTTATATCAACCCACAGATAAAGACTTTATTAGATTAAATTTTATTCTAATAAATAACGATTTAGGGTTTAATGAAACCGCAACCATTAATGGAGCATCTAGAACAAGGCGCAGTAACATATCTCAGAGCAGCCTTGGTGTTGGGTTTAATTATAAAAGAAAGTGGAGTACTAATTTTTCCTCAACAATTAATGCATACAATAACGAATATAAGCTCGATGCTCTTAATGCAGATGTGTTAAGCAACCAGCTTCAATTACAAGAAAATATTGTTTCAGAAACGAGCGCACAACTAAATAATTTATATGTAAAAAATCTATGGAGTTTTAATCTTGGTTATCAATTTACAGAAACCGAAGTCATCAACTTAAACGATATTGATTTGCCTCGTTTTGTGAGACGAGATGAAGAAATATTACTAGAGCACGGAGCTTTTGGTCAGGCTTGGTACAAAAACCGAAATGAAGATTTTGCTTTTAGGGTCGGAGTTAGAACAAATTACTTAACCAAGTTCAATAAATTGATTGTTGAGCCAAGACTAAGTGTTAGAAAATCTATTGGAGAACATATAGAAATTGAGGCTCAAGGCGAATACAAACATCAGAGTACCTCACAGATTGTTAATTTTCAAAATGATTTTTTAGGCATTGAAAAGCGAAGATGGCAATTAACAGATAATGATAGCATTCCTATTTTACAAAGCAAACAAGCATCTTTAGGAATATTATTTAAAAAAAGTGGTTGGCTGGTTGATGTTAAAGGATACTATAAAACTGTTGAAGGGATAACTACCCAAAGCCAAAGTTTTACCACAAAATACGAATTTGCAAAAGAAAAAGGGAGCTACGACGCTTACGGTTTGGAGTTTTTGTGCCGAAAAACATTCGGTAACTTTAATAGTTGGTTAAGTTATTCTTATTTAAATAACACATACACATTTGAAGCTCTTGAAGACATTGAGTTTCCTAGTAATTTTGACATTACCCATTCCTTTACTCTTGGAACCACCTTTAGTAATAAATCTTTAAACATTTCTGCTGGTGTAAATTACAGAACAGGAAACCCAACCTCTATACCTCTATCTGGTAACGAAATTGTAGATAATGATGTTAATTTTGATATAGCAAATAATGAACGCTTATTGGATTATTTAAGAATAGACGCTTCCGCTATTTACAAATTCAAAATTAACAACAGTTTTAGATCGGAGATAGGTGCTTCTATTTGGAACATTTCAAATAGAGAAAACTTTATAAATGATTATTACAGGATAAATGAAACCAATACTGTAAACAAATTTTCACGATTCTCTTTAGGTCTAACGACTAATGCTGTTATTCGTGTGTATTTTTAGAGTGGTGTTTAAATAAAAAAACTCGTCGTTAATGACGAGTTTTGTGGAGCATATCGGAGTCGAACCGATGACCTCTACGCTGCCAGCGTAGCGCTCTAGCCAGCTGAGCTAATGCCCCAAATATTATTTAAGTCCACTCAACACCAAAACTGGTATCGTTGAACTATGAAAGTCCTTTTTCAAGATAATATTATCTTCCCAAAGTTTTGAGAAAAAACCGCGTTTGCGCCTTACCACACACAATACATCTGGACTGTGGTTTTTGTAATGTTCTAAAACCGCCTGAAATGTTGTTGGGCTTTCTGCCTTTGTTGTATTAGTTATCATTGCTTTTAGCTCATCATTAACCTCAAAATCTTCAGGGTTATGATACGGCGTTTTTACTAATAGCAAATTAAGAATTGCCTTATATTGGTCTTTGATATCATGTATAGGCTTCAATACTCCTTCACGCTTAATGACAGCCGATTTTACGGCCAATAGCATCTTTACAATAGGTTTGTATACATATCCTTCAGGTACAATTAATGCAGGTATTTGTGTGCGCTTTATAATTTTACCTGATGTTTTCCCCAAATAAACCTCATCTTTAATAGAGTTGGTTCTAGGCTCTAATATAATTAAATCCACATCTAAGGCACTACAAACCTTCTCTAAAGTATCTATTAATTTTCCTTTGAAAGTTTTAGCGACAACCTCTACTCCTCTCGTGTTAATTGAAGCAATATGAGCTTCTAAAAAAGCCTGAGATTCGCGCTCTAAAATATGATCTACTTTTATCATAGTTCCTGCTTTGGTGTAAACATTATATATTTGAACTACATATAACTTTGCGCCAAAAGCTTTAGCAAAATCAACAGCATATTGCAAATGCGATTTTGCATTTTTGGAAGACCCAACAGGAACAAGTATTGTTTTCATCATAGTAAAATTTAAACAAAAGTAATCATAATTAATGATTCGAAAAGCAGTAAAAGAAGATATTGACACCATCCTAAACATCACCAAAGCATGTGCAGCCTACATGATAGAACACGGTATTTTTCAATGGAATGAACACTACCCCAACCGATTGGCTTTTGAAAATGACGTTGAAAGAAATGAACTTTTTGTTTTAGAAATTAATAATGAAATTAGGGGTTGCATTGTGATTTCAACTTTTATGGATAAAGAATACCAACCTATAAAATGGTTGACAAAAAGCGAAAATAATGTTTACATACACAGATTGGCTGTGCATCCAAGACTTCAAGGTAAAGGTTACGCACAGCAGCTTATGGGTTTCGCCGAAAATTATGCTATAGAAAACAATTATAGTTCTATACGATTAGACACGTTTTCGCAGAACAAAAGAAACCAAAAGTTTTACGAACTTCGCGGTTACAAACGATTGGGAGATATTTACTTTCCTAAACAAAGTGAATTTCCTTTTCATTGTTATGAGTTAATACTTTGAGCGCAACAAAAATTACTTTAAAACAAATCAACAAACTAGCCATACCAGCATTAATTTCTGGTATATCTGAGCCTATTTTGTCCTTAACCGATGCTGCGATCATTGGTAATATGGACTTAAACGCAACTGAATCCTTGGCTGCCGTAGGTATTGTTACCACATTTTTATCTATGCTCATTTGGGTTTTAGGACAAACACGTAGCGCCATTTCTTCTATCGTATCTCAATATTTAGGTGCAGATCAATTAAGCGAAGTAAAAAACCTACCTGCACAAGCCATGTTTATTATTACATCGCTTAGCTTATTAATCATTGCTGTAACATATCCTTTAGCTGCTCAGATTTTTAAACTCTATAATGCATCAGATTTAATATTAACTTATAGTGTAGATTATTACCAAATTCGGGTATTCGGATTTCCTTTTACACTCTTTACAATTGCTGTGTTTGGTACGTTTAGAGGTCTACAAAACACATACCATCCAATGCTTATTGCCATAAGTGGTGCTATTGCTAATATTATTTTAGATATTGTTTTAGTTTATGGCATTGAAGGTTTTGTGCCAGCCATGCATATAAAAGGAGCTGCTTACGCTAGTGTTATTGCACAAGTAATAATGGCACTTTTATCTGCTTATTACATCTTGAAAAAAACAGACATACCTTTGTTGGTTAAATTTCCTTTCAATAAAGAAATTAACCGCTTTATATTAATGATTGTCAACTTGTTCATTAGAACCATTGCACTCAACGTGGCTTTGTATTTTGGGACAAGCTTTGCTACAAAATATGGCACTACATATATTGCCGCTTACACCATAGCCATTAATCTTTGGTTTTTGGGCGCTTTTCTTATTGATGGTTATGCTAGTGCTGGTAATATTTTATCAGGAAAACTATTTGGAGCTAAAGACTATAAAACACTCATAGAACTTAGTAATAAACTTATAAAATATGGTGTTGTGGTCGGTGTAATTATTGGATTAATTGGTGCCGTTTTCTATTATCCTATTGGCTCTATTTTTTCAGATGATAAAGCTGTTTTAGAAGCGTTTAATAACGTGTTTTGGATGATTCTTGCCATGCAGCCCTTATGTGCACTTGCCTTTATTTTTGATGGAGTTTTTAAAGGCTTAGGAAAAATGCAATACCTAAGAAATGTGCTTTTGTTTTCAACACTTATGGTGTTTATTCCTGTTGTTTTAGTAACTGATGCTTTAGATTACAAACTACATGGTATTTTCATTGCATTTACCTTATGGATTATCGCCAGAGGACTTCCGTTAATCATAAAATTCAGAAAAACATTTAAAACACTAGTCCAAAACACTTAAATTTGGACAATAATTGTCGATTAGCATAAACGTCATTATTTATGAACTTATTAATTTCTTTTTTACAGGAAATCAACATTGAAGAAAAGCTAGAAAATGCACCAGACGACAACTATGGTATTGGTGTATTTATTGGCTCAATGCTGCCTTTTGTGATATTAGTGATTATTGCCTATGCAATTTACAGATATAACAAGAATAGATTAAAAGACGAATAAATGGATATACTTCAGTTTTTAGGCGGAAACGGCTTGTTTTTAATATTAGCTATTGTACTAATTATAGCCTATTTCTACAACCGTAAACGCAGATAATTATCTGGTTTTTAGCCAGCCTGTAATACTTAGTCTTTGAGTATTAACAGGTTTTACTTCATGCTCTAAAATTTGGCTTTCAAAAATCACCACTTTGCCAGGAAAAGGATAGACAACTTCTTCTCCTTTTTCTAAATACAATACAAGTTCACCACCATTTTCTGGTTTCCAGTCTTCCTCATTAAGGTAACAAACAAACGAGAGTTTGCGTCTGTCATCATTTTGAAATGTATCTAAGTGTCGCTTGTAAAATGTTCCTTCAGGATAAATAGCATAATGAAATTCCTTTTGGTTAATCCCCAAAAAGCAAGTTCTATTTAAATAATCCTTGAGGTCATTAATTTTATTGAAAAACAACTGTTCAGAAGCATTGATGTTGCTTTCATCAATCCAGAGAATAATATCACCACGAATAGCTTTTTTTATAACCTCATTGGTGCGATTACCAATAGCAGATTTTTTAAAAGCATCTTCCTCATATTTTTGCAACAAAGATTGACGCAAAGACACAACCTCTTCACTCGTGAAAAAGTTATCTATAATGCTATACTGTTTAGATGTAAGATCTGTTATAATATTCTCGTACAGAGGGTTTTCTGAAAACGGAATAGATTCAAATAGACTTTCCAATTTAGTCTAAAAAAAGAAGTGTTTTTTCATTTTAAATCTCTAAAAAAGTGCGCAAATGTAATCTAAAATCCCTTTCGTTTTACATTTATAATATCTTTGCAGTATTATTTTATTAGAATGAGTAAAATTCGAATTACAAAACAATTCTCTTTTGAAACTGGTCATGCGCTTTATGGCTACGACGGTAAATGCAAAAATGTGCATGGGCATAGTTATAATTTATATGTTACAGTTATAGGTTCACCAATATCAGACAATAGCAATGTAAAGTTTGGGATGGTTATAGATTTTGGTGATCTAAAGAAAATTGTAAAGGAAGACATTGTTGATGTTTTTGACCACGCAACCGTCTTTAACAAAAACACACCACATGTAGAATTGGCAAAAGAGTTACAAGACAGAGGTCACAATGTTTTGCTTGTCGATTATCAGCCTACAAGCGAAATGATGGTGATTGACTTTGCCGAGAAAATAAAAGAACGTTTACCAGACAATATTAAATTACACTCCTTAAAACTTCAAGAGACAGCAACCAGCTTTGCAGAATGGTACGCTTCTGATAATGAGTAAAAATCATCACATAGAAATCCCTAAAGGCAAAAAAATATACTTTGCTTCAGACAATCATCTTGGTGCTCCTACGAGTGACAAGTCCAGACCTCGTGAAAAAAAGTTTGTCGCTTGGTTAGATGAAGTAAAAAAAGATGCTGCTGCCATTTTTCTGATGGGTGATTTATTTGATTTTTGGTTTGAATACAAAACCGTTATCCCTAAAGGTTTTACTAGAACTTTGGGTAAGTTAGCGGAAATAACAGATTCAGGCATTCCTGTTTATTTTTTTGTTGGTAATCATGATTTATGGATGAATGGTTATTTTGAAGACGAACTGAATATTCCTGTTTTTCATGAACCACAAGAATTTACTTTCAATAATACCTCTTTTTTTATTGGTCATGGTGATGGTTTGGGTCCTGAAGATAAAGGCTATAAACGCATGAAGAAAGTTTTTACCAATCCTTTCTTTCAATGGCTGTTTAGATGGTTACACCCAGATATTGGTGTAAGAATCGCGCAATACTTTTCTGTAAAAAATAAGCTGATTTCTGGTGATGATGACGCTAAATTTCTAGGTGAAGACAAAGAATGGTTAGTAGCTTATTGCAAACGTAAACTCGAAGAAAAACATCGCGACTATTTTATTTTCGGTCACAGACATTTGCCTTTAGATATTCAGCTCAATGACAGCTCAAAATACATCAATCTGGGAGATTGGATTCAATATTACACTTATGGAGTTTTTGATGGAGAAACTTTTGAGTTGAAGGAATACTAGTTTTTGACCTCATCATAATGTTCTTCAACATCTTTCTGTAAATCGAGTTCGCGAAGCGGTTTGTTTTTTAAGCTCATTATAGCTACAACAAGTAGGGTAACCGAACCACCAAGAACAACAGCTAGAGGTGCACCAAAAATTCTTGCTGCAATACCACTTTCAACCGCACCTAGCTCATTAGAAGAACCCACAAACATAGAATTTACAGCACCTACACGTCCTCGCATATGATCTGGTGTTTTAAGTTGAAGAATCGTTTGGCGAACTACCATAGAAACACCATCAAACACACCAGAACAGAACAATGCAATAACACTAAGCCACAATAGTTTTGAAGCCCCAAAAATGATCATAAACACACCAAATCCAAAAACGGCCGTCAATAATTTTTTACCTGTGTTCTTAGTAATTGGAATATAAGTTGTCGCTATCATAGCAACTATGCTTCCTGTAGATAATGCTGCATTAAGAATACCAAATCCTCGTGGACCAGCATCTAAAACATCTTTAGCAAATACAGCAAAAATGGCAACCGCTCCACCAAATAGCACAGCGACCATATCTAATGTTAATGCTCCCAGAATCACCTTGTCGTTAAACACAAAATTGATTCCAGATATTAAACTTTCTTTCATGGATTCGTTGATCGCTTTATTTAAAATAGGCTTTTTACCAATTTGAAAAACCAACACCAAAGCCAACATTACTAAGCCAAAAATAATTCCTAGTGTATAATGCACTCCTATCCATGCGATAAGAAAACCACCACAGAGCGCACCAAAAACAGCGGCTCCTTTCCATGTACTACTACTCCATGTTGCAGCGTTTGGGTAAGCAGACTTCGGAACGATTAAAGCAATTAATGAAAAAATTGTCGGTCCAAAAAAGGCTCTTAAAACACCACCAAAAAAGACTAAACTGTAAATACCTATTAAAATGCTGTTGGTACTCCAACTGGCTTCAACTTGCTCTGAGGTTAGCCAAAACAATCCAAAACTTATTAAAGAAAACAATGTAATACAGAGAATGAAAAGATTACGCTTTTCTTTTCTATCTACAATATGACCAGCAAAAGGTGCTAGAAAGAATGCTGGAAGGAATTCGCAAAGTCCAATAATTCCAAGGCTTAGTTCGTCATTAGTTAAAGAATACACTTGCCATTCTATAACCACAAATTGCATAGACCAACCAAAAACCAAGGCAAATCTTACTAAAAGAAAGATGTTGAATTCTTTAAAGCGAAGTGCTGCGTACGGATCTGTTTTTGCCAAAATCTTATGCTTTAATATCCTTTAATTTCAACTGTAAACTAACATTACCATTCCAATGATTTTCATCTATGGTGTAGGCAGCATCAAATGGTTTTTTGTCTTTTATCAATTCTAATTTATCGCCAAGTCCAAAACCAATGCATACAATTGGGTTGCTATTAGATTGTTTTGCAGTAAATCGCAAATGTTTATCATCTTCTCCCACACATTTTCCCCAACCTGTATCCTGAATGCCTTGTGTCATAAAGACTGGTGTCATATTTCCTGGTCCAAATGGAGCAAACTGACGAATAATCCGCATTAATTTATCATCAATCTTGTTGAGGTTAATCTCTAAATCGATTTTCAATTCTGGAGTTAGGAGTTTTGGATCAATCGTTTCTTTTACAACCGCTTCAAATTTAGCTTTAAACGCCTCATAGTTTTCTGGTGACAAGGTTAAACCAGCAGCATATTTATGACCTCCGAATTGTTCTATAAATTCGCTACAAGCTTCTAATGCGTTATACACATCAAAACCTTTCACGGAACGAGCTGAAGCCGCTAACTTATCGCCACTTTTTGTAAATACCAAAGTTGGTCTGTAATAGGTTTCCGTTAAACGCGAAGCCACAATACCAATAACACCTTTATGCCAATTTTGGTCATAAACTACGGTTGTAAAACGCTCTTGTTCATTGCTTTTTTCAATTTGAACTAAAGCCTCTTCGGTAATTTGTTGGTCGGTTTCTCTGCGATCTGTATTGAATTGATCGATATCTACAGCATAACTTGCTGCAAGATTAAAATCTGTTTCGGTTAATAACGTTACGGCATGGTTGCCATGTTTCATTCGACCTGCAGCATTGATACGAGGCGCAATGATAAACACCACATCAGTAATGGTAAGCTTGTTCTTTTTTACCTCGGCAATTATGGCTTTCATACCTGGTCTTGGATTGCTATTGATAACCTGTAACCCAAAATAGGCTAGCGCTCTGTTTTCACCAACAATAGGCACAATATCAGCGCCAATAGCTGTGGCAACCAAATCGAGATATTCGGTTAAATCTTCTACGGTTTGCCCTTGATTTGAAGCTAAAGCCGTTACCAACTTAAAGCCTACACCACAACCACAAAGTTCTTTAAAAGGGTAGTCACAATCGTCTCGTTTTGGATCTAAAACAGCAACCGCATCCGGAATTTTATCTCCTGGTCTGTGGTGATCGCAAATGATAAAATCGATGCCTTTTTCTTTAGCGTAAGCTACTTTTTCAATGGCTTTGATACCACAATCTAAAGCAATAATTAGGCTAAAACTATTATCATCTGCAAAATCGATTCCTTGGTAAGACACTCCATAACCTTCTTCGTAGCGATCTGGAATATATGTGGCTACATTTGCCGTTCTGGTTTTTAAATAAGAAGACATTAAAGCCACCGAAGTAGTACCATCAACATCATAATCTCCGTAAACCAAAATGTTTTCGCCTTCTGCAATGGCTTGTTCAATTCGTGCGACGGCCTTGTCCATATCCTTCATGAGGTATGGATTGTGTAAATCCTCAAAGCTTGGTCTAAAAAATGTTTTAGCCTCTTCAAAGGTTTCGATGCCACGCTGCAATAATAATGTTGCAACGACTTCATCAACCTGAAGTGCGTTTTTTAAAGTTTCAACTTTTGAAGGTTCTGGTTTTGGTTTTAAGGTCCAACGCATACAAGATTACATATTATGCTTAGTTCCTACGTGGTAAAATATTTCGGCTTCTACTTCTGCAAACCGCCTAAACATCTCCATCACTCCACAATATTTTTCGACTGATAGGTTTACGGCACGTTCGCATTTTTTCCTATTTAAATCTGAACCATAAAAATGGTAATCTACCTTAACAGAGTGATAAAACTTTGGGTGTTCTTCAGTTAATTCACCTGAAACTTCAATTTTGAAATCATCTATCTTTTCATTCATTTTATTCAAGATAGAAATCACGTCTAAGCCAGAGCAACCAGCTAAAGATGACAACATCATAGCTTTAGGCGAAAGTCCAAAACGTTCATTTTGACCTTCAATATTAGTATCCATTATTACGGTTTTTCCACTAGGATTGTCCGACTCAAATGTTAGTCCTCCTTGCCAATGTGTTACTATTTTATGTTCCATTTTCCTTTAGTTTAATTTATAGAACTGCTATCTTGTACATTCAAAAATACCACTAAAAAAATAACTATGGCACTAGTAACTCCGTTATCTCCAGAGCACGATTTAGAAACCAAGGAATTAGCAGAATTCTTTAATGAAACTTTAGGGTTTTGCCCTAATTCAGTCTTAACCATGCAACGCAGACCTGCCATAAGTAAAGCGTTTATAAATTTGAATAAAGCTGTAATGGCAAATGAAGGTCGCGTAACTTCTGCTTTAAAGCGAATGATTGCTTGGGTAAGTAGTAACGCTACAGGTTGCAGATACTGCCAGGCACATGCCATTAGAGCAGCTGAACGTTATGGTGCCGAACAAGAACAACTCGATAATATTTGGGAATACAAAACGCATCCTGCATTTAATGAGGCTGAGCGTGCTGCTTTAGATTTTAGTTTGGCGGCTAGCCAAGTGCCTAATGCTATTAATGCAGACATTAAACAACGTCTATACCAACATTGGGACGAAGGAGAAATTGTAGAAATGCTTGGAGTGATTTCACTTTTTGGTTACCTCAACCGTTGGAACGACTCTATGGGAACCGATATTGAAACTGGAGCCGTAGAAAGTGCGGACCAATACTTAGGAAAACATGGCTGGGAAAAGGGGAAGCATGATGGAAGTATTTACTAGACCTTTAGATTGATAGATAATATCTAAACCTCATCAGAAATGGTGAGGTTTTTTTGTGTCCTTTTAAAATATATTCTTATTAGCGACCTTGGTAAAACCATGTCACAGCAAACTATATCTGCTTGATTTAATTTGGCTTAAAAAATTAAAACTTATGGGGTTAATAAATATCGGGTTGAAGGGGAAATATACACTTAGGTGTTTGAAATTTATTGTTTACAAGGTCATATATCCACTTATGGGTATATTAATTCTTTTATTTCTTTTTGAATTTGAAAAGCTCAAAGAAATATTGAAAATTATAGATACAGGATAGAATATTTCTCAAAGCAATCGTATTTACAAAAATCACATCATAAACTCCAAAGCCTTAATAAACCCTTCTTTTTTTCGTGTAGATACTTCTATGTTAGAGTCATCGGATAAGGTTACGTAACCGCCTTTTCCTTTTGTGTATTTCTTTATATAACTAAGGTTTATTAAATGTGAGTTGTGTATCCTAAAAAACCCTGCATTTTGCAAAAGTGTTTCAAACCATTTTAGGGTTTTAGATACAACCAAAGAACGTTTATCGTTGGTGTAAATAGTTGTGTAATTCACATCAGATTCGCATCTAATAATATCTGCCACATCCAAAAATTCTAAGCCTTCAGAAGTTGGTATGGTTATTCTTTTTTGACCATCATTCTTAGTTACATTGCTCAATAAACTTTTTACCTTTTTTGAAAAATCCTTAGCTTCAATTTTTAAATTCAATTTACTAATGGCTTGTGTAAAATCGTCTTCATCTATTGGTTTCAACAAATAATCCACAGCACTAAACTTAAAAGCTTGGACTGCATACTTTTCGTGAGCTGTGGTAAAGATGACTTCAAAAGGTATTGTTTCCAATTCTTCTAAAAAGTCAAACCCTGTCTTATCATTTATTTGAACATCGAGAAAAACCAAATCGGGTGAAATTTCTTGTACCTTAAGTAGTGCTTCATCAACCGAATTAAAGGTGTTAGTAATTTTTATAGTATTGCTTATAGGCTCTACAAGTTTCAGCAAAGCATTTATGCAATGTTGTTCATCATCTACTATTATGGCTTTTATCATCTAAAATGCTATTTCTAAAGGAAGTTTAACTTCTACATTAACCCCTTTTCCTTCTGGTTTGTTTTTAATTACCACTGTTCCTTTGGTTTTCTTGATCTTATTTATAATATCTATTCGATCTTTTGTAATGCTTTGTCCTAAAGATATTCTTTCAGAATTTCCTTTATTTTCTTTCAAACCCACACCATCATCATCTACAACACAAACAATCATATCTTTATCTTTTTTAATTTGAATTTTAATATGTCCTTTGTCTTCTTTTTTTGAAATTCCATGCCATATACTGTTCTCTATAAATGGCTGAAGAATCAATGGTGGTACTAAGGTATTCTCTACATCAATAGCCTCATCCACTTCTATACTATAGGAAAATTTATTGTCTAAGCGCATGGCTTCTATTTGCATATAAAGTTCTATAAGTTGTAAATCATCTTGAAGTGTTATCTCCTTTTGATTAGAATTTTCGAGCGTTTGTCGCATTATTTTAGCAAACTTGGTAAGGTATTTACTCGCGGAGTTTGCATCGTTTTTTGAAATGTAATCGTTAATTGAGTTTAGCGAATTAAAAATAAAGTGTGGGTTCATTTGCGCCCTAAGTGCTTTCAACTCTGTATTGGCAACTGCTGCACTAAACTCTGCTTTTTGTTTTTTAGAAATAGCATCGCGCTTTCTTTTGTATACTATTAATCCAAAAATTGCAGATACTACTAATAAACTTCCGCCTAAAATAGATCCATTTTTTATGAGTTTTTGGCGTTTTATTTCTTCATCTGCAAGCGTTTTCTGCTTTTGGCTCTCAAAAGTTAAATTACGTTCTATAAATTCGGCTTTGGTATCTTCATTTATAATGCTATCACGTAAGGATATATAGGTTTTATGAGTTTCTAAAGCTTCTTTGAACTTATCTTGCTTTTCATAAATCTGATATAATAATCTAAGAGATTGTGCTTCTCGTTCTAATGTTTTATAGGATTGAGAGAGTGAAATACTTTCTTGTAATAAAGTTTCGGCTTCTATAAGGTCATCTTTATTGAAATATTGCTCAGCTAAATTTCTTTTTAAAAGAGCTAATGTGAATATATCATTCTGCTTTTCTGCTTTTTCAATGCCAATATTAAGATACTTAATGGCTTTTTCATTATCAGATAAATACGAATAGGTTTTAGATAAATTATTACAAATTGTTGGTATATAGAAATCTAAATTGTTCGCTTCGGCCAAATCATAAGCTCTTAAAAATTTGTTTATGGCATATTTATATTTGCCTTGCTCTGTATAAACCGTAGCTACACTAAAGGTTGCTATAAGCTCATCTTTTGGTGACTTTTCTAATTTAGAAATGTCTAAAAACTTTTCATAACTTTCTAAAGCCTTATCGTACTCAGCTAAATCGGCATATAAGTTCCCAATGTTGCTATAAACAGAAGCTTCAAACAGCTTATTATTTTTACTAAGATCAGAGTCTAAGGCTTTTTGCCAGCAGGCAAGTGCGTTGAAATAATCTGATTTGTGATAAAAAACAAGTCCTTTTTGACGGTTAGAGAGTGCTATTCCTTTGCTCCAGTTTAATTGCCTAGACAGCTCCATAGCTTTTTCAACATAAACCAAAGCACTATCACTATTTACATTGTTTATGGCATATGACAAGTTTAATAAGTTTGATACTCTTGTGCTGTCTGGCTGTTTGCTTTGAAGTATCAACTGCTTTAAAGAATCAACCTTTTGCTGTTGCCCAAAAAGAACAGCGGTTATTAAAAAGGTAAAAAAAGCGAAAAATATATGCCTCATGTCTATTTGATTAGATTCTGCTATTAACCAACCAACTAAAAGACAATAGGTTAAAGTTAAGCTTTTTAGTTTATAATCTTTTGATGTTGCAGAAAATAATTCAACCTCAGCAGAAAATAATTTATGATTGATATAATGTAATTGTACTGATAGTTTTATGGTGTTATTAATCTATAAATCTCGTAATTATGAAACCAAAACAACTTCTTACACTTCTTACAATACTTACTACCTTTATAGGTTATGCACAAAATACCATTACTGTAGACAACAATCTTGGAGTTGTTGAAGTTCCCAATCTTATTTACGCCAACTTACAAGATGCAATAGATGCCGCTGTTAATGGAGATACACTTTACATTCAACCATCTGCCACTTCTTATGGTGATGCAATTTTAAATAAGCAACTTAGTTTTATAGGTCGAAGCCATAGTGAAAATAATAAGATAAGCTATGTTGACAATATTGAGATTTATCCTAATGCTTCTGGTTCCATCTTTAGTGGACTATATTTTACAGATAAAATCTACTTTACAGATGAAAATACAGTTAACAATTTAATTTTTAAAAACAATTATATTAATTGGATTGATTTTGATTTTACTACAGGAGGGATTAATAATTTCATTCTTACAGGAAATGTAGTCAACATCCTTGGAGCACCTAGCAGTATTACAAGTCCTATTCAAAATGGAGTTATAACAAATAATATTTTTTTAGACGACATTTATATTTTCTATCCTGAAACAGTAACAATTAAAAACAATATTTTCTTTTGCTATACCAGTCAAATATTAATTACCAATGAATCTGGGAACAATACCGAATTAGTTATTGAAAACAGTATCATTTTAAAATTAAATGCCAATTCTGGAGATGTAAGTGCTAATGACAATATTCAATTCACAAACTGCTTAACGTATAGCCCTAACGGAGACATCTTTAATGTTCTGGCTGGATCAGGAAACTTAAGCAACATCAACCCACAATTCGTTAACGTTACTGACAATGTGTTTGATGCCTACAATGACGATTACCACCTACAAGCAGGCTCACCCGCTATTGGTGCAGGAACAGATGGTGAAGATATAGGCCTTTACAACTCTAGTGGCTACTTATTTAATATGTTAGGGATTACTTATGGCTTACCTTCAGTAAACATTACCAATATAACACAAACCGTACAAGAAGGAGAGCCTTTACAGGTAACCATTCAGGCATCTTCAAATTAAAAATCATAATACAATGAAACATATAATATTAATCCTATTGGTTACTTTTTTATGTAACGGGATTTATCCACAGTCTGTAACCAATCTAGAATACTTTTTTGATATAGATCCTGGTTTGGGCAATGGTACTGCTCTTGATGCAAATGTAAATACAGGTGCGCTTACTCAAACCTATAACATTGCAACAGAAAATCTTGACAATGGTTTACACAATTTATTTGTTAGGGCTTTTAACGAGAATGAAACATGGAGTCACTACGACAGAAAATTGGTTTATGTAACCAAAATACAAAATACAACTCAAAATATCATCCAAGCTGAATACTACTTTGATATTGACCCTGGTTTTGGAAACGCCACAGTAATTAACGTGCCAAGCCAAGACGCATTTACCACTACTTTGGACATTTCTCAAGAATTTGAAGAAGGCATACACAAACTCTTTGTAAGGGTAAAGTCGCAAGATGACATCTGGAGTCACTATGACCAAAAATTATTTTATGTCTTAGATAATAGTGAAACTTCTTTAATAGAATACGAGTATTTTATAGATACCGACGATGAAATCTTCTCGGTTACAGCAACCAACCAAAGCGGTCAAGTAATAAACAATATAGACACTTTTGGTTTAACACAAGGCATACATTATTTTTTCATACGTGCAAAAAATAATGATGGAACTTGGTCTATATATGATATGGAAGAATTTGAGGTAGGTGGATTCTTAAGTATTCCTGAAAACGTATATAACAGCATTTCTGTTTATCCAAATCCAACCCAAGATATAGTAAATATTTCATCAGCACTGGATTTAAACATTACCAAAATTAGCATTTTCGACACAAGAGGTAAAACTGTATTTGAATCATCTAAAAATATGACAAAAATAAATGTAAGTACATTAAGCAGTGGTGTTTACATTTTAAAATTACATAGTGATTTGGGTAGTGTAAGCTATAAACTTTTAAAGAAATAAAACTGAACTTTTAAATAATTAATAAATCATATCGTCATGGAAGAAGTAAAACAAATTGATTTCGGCAAAGCGCTACTAAAAGTATTGGAACTTATTATTGTAAAACCATTTACATTACCATTTCAAATTTACAAAAGCGCTCTTTTAAATTTAGCCAACTCTGATTCTCTAGAATCTGAAGAAAAAGTACTCTCATCAGAATTTCCTTTATTTACCTGGTTTATCCGCATGTTTGATGCTCTGATCGCTATCATATATCCTATTGGAATTATACTAGCACTTATTGCTGGATTAAATAAATATACTGGAGGTTTTGGTAGCTTTTTAGGGATGATTGCAGCTACTTATTTTGCGCCATTAGGTATTGGGCTTGTTAGAGAGCTGTATCAACTTTCATTAAAAATGGTACTCTACTTAAAAATAATTTCTAAAAAATAAACGCTATGCAAACTTTAAAACAAATTACAGCTAAACTGACATTGTTAATTACATTAATAACTACTGTTAGTTGCAGTGGGCCTGATTATGAAGGTCTTTGGAAGTGCAAAAAAAAGAATAATATTACTATAGAAATAATTAAACTTTCTGATAAAACCTACGAGTTAAAATTTGCAGGTGTCAATGGTGCTTCTGTCTCCGGGAGTGTTGAAGACGGTGTGTTAGCAGTAAATATGTTTGGTAATGTTGAACGCTTTAGCATAAAGGGTAATGAACTAAAATGGACTGGTGTTTTTGCAGACGAGTGTAGTGTTTTTGAGAAAGACTAAAAACATATCAAAAATCAATTATTATGAAAACAAATAATTTATTTACCAAAACCGTACTCTTAGTTATTGCTTTAAATCTAACTTTCTTATCTCTAGATAAGATTGATTTGCTTCCCAAAGCATATGCTAATGAAAACACAAATATTAATAATTCTATGACTAATAGAGTTTTAGTACCAATAAACGAGGATGGCTCTATTAATGTTAAAATAATCTCTTCAGAAGTTCCTTTAGATATTACAGGAAAGATAGATTTGTCTGACACCTTAAGTGTTAATTTGACTCAAATAAATGGTCAAAGGGTACCACAAACCACATACTATTTTCGTGATGGTACAGAGGGATATCCAATGTTAGTAACGCCAACCCATTATTAAAAATTGAAGCACATTCAATGAGTTTAAGCTTGATGTTTATTGTGATTTATAGGAGGAATATAAAAAAGGAGAGGAAAAGGGTATTGTTAATTTCTTTTATTCCTCTCCTTTTCTTAACTAAGACACCACAATTTCTTCAAACCAAGGGTTTTTAGCGCACCAAAATCTATTGGGATAGAGAAATACTTTGGTAAATAGGTTTTGTGATCTCCTACGCGCTCTGTCTAATTTTTCTTATCGTTTAATAATCGTTGTTGCAAAAAACTGAGCCTTATCTGTTATTTTTAAAATATAAGTACCGCTATTTAGGAAGTCTAAGTATAGTGATTTACTGTCTAAAATGTTCTCACTTAATATTAAGTTACCAGATAATGAAAAAACTTCAACAAAAGAGGTTGAGGTGTCTTGAGAACTACCGTTAAAATCAATATTTAATTTATCTTCAAAAACTGTTGGGTATATATTTATCCAGTTTTTTAATTCATAGTTATCCGTTGATAGCGATGTGTTGGTTAATCTTGCGATACCATTTATTGGTGTTCCATTATAGTTTGTAAAGTCTCCTCCAATTAGAATTTTTCCATCATTTTGTTCAAAAACATCCCATACAAAGTAATCAGGCCCTAATTCAACATCAAAAGATGAATTAATAGTACCATCTGCTTCTATTTTAGCAAGATACTTACTAGGCAATCCATCATATGTATTGAAACTACCACTTAATATATAGTTGCCATCATCTAAAACCAAAATATTAAAAATGGTGTAAGTAGTCCCATTTTGAGGTAGGTTATATGAATCAAATGATGTATCTAATGTACCATCATTATTTAAACGGGCAACATTATGACGAGTTATCCCTGAATATTCAGAAAATGGACCTGCTATCATTATTTTCCCATTATCTTGATATTTAATATCGTATATATAATAGCTTTCATCTCCATTAAAGCTCGTATCAATAGATCCATTAGGCAGATATCTTCTAAAAATCTCATAAATCGTATAGTATTGACCAGCTACAATAATCTTGCCATCAGGTTGTACTTCTAATGTTCTAATACTTACAAATGGTGGAAAATTTAAATTAAATGAAGAGTCTAAACTCCCGTCAGCATTTAGCCTTGCTACGGCACTTATTGTTGTATTTCCTATTTGATTGAAATTGCCAGCAATAATAATTTTCCCATTATCTAAAACTTTAACTTCTCTAATTGAACCACTTCCTGAAATTCCCTCGAAATTAAACGTTTGGTCTTCACTTCCGTCTTGATTAAGCTTTTTTATATAAGATGGTGAGCCTCCTGCTATAAAAATTTCATTCCTGTCATTTACAGCTATAGAGCTAACAAAATTAAAAATTGTAACAGGCATGAAGGTATTATCTATTGTTCCATCTTCATTTAGCCTAGTAAAATTATAATTATCACCTAACAACCCACCTATTAATATTTTATTATCATTCTGCTGTGTTATAGCATATACAGAAGAGCCTGCTTCCAAATATGAGCTAAATGTAAGATCTAATTGGCCATCTTGACATAAAACTATAGTACTGTTGAAAAGAATTAATAATAAAAATACGTTCTTTAAATTACAGAAAAGGAAAGGCTGTTTTGGTGTACGAAAAATCTGAAACATATTTAAATGATCATTTAATTTTGATTGTGGACAAAAAGTAGCAACAATAATTACGCCATGATAAAAATGTATTTTTCATTATTTATCAGTTTTCCCACCTACCACAATAACAATCTCACCTTTTGGTGGTTTGTTGGTATAATGTTCTAAAACTTCCTTTGCTGTTCCTCTTACAGTTTCTTCGTAAAGTTTGGTTAATTCTCTCGACACAGAAACTGGTCTGTCTTCTCCAAAATACTCACAGAAATGTCCTAAGGTTTTTACTAACTTATGTGGACTTTCGTAAAAAATCATAGTTCGGGTTTCTTCTGCTAAAAGCAATAATCTGGTTTGGCGGCCTTTCTTTACAGGTAAAAACCCTTCGAACACAAACTTATCGTTTGGCAAACCACTATTTACCAAAGCTGGCACAAACGCTGTAGCGCCTGGCAAACATTCAACTTCAATATTGTTTTCTACACATGCTCTAACTAATAAAAAACCAGGGTCGGAAATCGCAGGTGTACCAGCATCACTAATCACAGCAATTGTCATTCCCGATTTTAATTTCTCGATTAAGTGATTAACCGTTTTATGCTCATTGTGCATATGGTGGCTTTGCATATGTGTGGAAATTTCAAAATGCTTTAAAAGCTTTCCTGAAGTTCTGGTATCTTCTGCCAAAATTAAGTCGGCCTCTTTTAAAACTTCAATCGCTCTAAAAGTTATATCCTTAAGGTTTCCTATAGGTGTTGGTACTAGGTAAAGTTTCATGTATCATAAATCTTAATCTCAAATTTACAATCTTTTGTATATCTTAACGCAACCATTTGTAAGAATCTACATCTAGATATAAAACCAACTTGTGAAAAAACGGCTTTATCTTTTTTTAATACTTTTATATAGTTCCTCCTTCTTATTTAGTCAAACCACAGATTTATCAATAAACATAGAGGTTCAAGACCTAAGTGGCACAGCCATTTCTCAGGTAGATATTTATGAGGATTTTCAGTATTTAATTACGCTTTCAAATTCTGGTAATGCCATTAACAACGCCTCTATTTCAGTAGATTTTGATGATGATATTACCATACTCTCAACAAGTTCCCAGAATAATATTAATGGTGCCTCTGATGTTTCAGGCATTTCCATTGCCGCAAATGTATTAACAGCTACAGTAGCAAATATGCCAAACAACTCTAGTGTAGAGTTCCTGGTATTGGTGTCTGCTCCTACTAACTTGGGTGGTATTGCTGTTAATGGTAGTATAAGTCCTCCTGCTGGAACAACCGACACCAATACCAGTAATAACCAATCTATTATTTCTATAGATGTGTTAGATATTGTTATTGATTTTGAAGTGACACACACTCAAGTTTCACCAACTCCCGGAACACCTGTTGGTGCTTGGGGTGACGAAGTAACTTATCAATTCACTATAACTAATAATAGTGCTATAGACTTTCCTGTTGAAGTTATTAGAGGTCGATTAATTTTAACGTCACTCCTTGGAAATGGTCAACCATTTGCAGAATTTATTTCTATAGAATGTATAGACTCAACCAACGGCACACTTTGTCCAGATTTGAGCACAATTGCTGGTTCTTCTAGTAGCGTTACCACTTCTAATGTCTCTACCGCACCTTCAATCTTTACGTTTAATGATGGTTTTGAAATTACATCTGGCGGCAGTATTACTTTTGAGATGGCATATCGCTACACCAACTTTACATGTTCATCTGACCCAATGCCTATTATGGTCGACAGCTTTATTGAAATTGCCTTAAATCATGCTAATGTATCATCAAATCTATCCAACTTTGTAGAAACTGTTCTTCCAAATGCAGACCAGTGTCCTACAACAGATGCATGCATTGAAACCCAAATTATTGATCCTACAGATACGACAGATATAGATTATAATGAAGAAGTTACTTTTGAAACAACAGTTTGTAATAATGGCCCTTCTGAAGCTCCTTTGTTTTTCTTCATTCAAAACTTATCGGCTAATGTCGATTGGGATATAATTTCGGTAAATTGTATAACAACTACCGGACCTGTTACTTGTGGAGATTTTACAATTTCTGATAATGGCCAATTATGGGTAAGCAGTGAATTTGTACTACAGCCCAATACTACCATAACCATTGAGACGGTAGTGGTTTTCCTAGAGCCTCCATGTAACCCATTTCCAACTCAGATTGACGCTACAATTAAAAGTCAGATAGTACTCCTGCCAACTCAAACTATAGACACAAACACTGACAACAATTATTACTATAACTACATAACACTTCCTACTGAGGAACCTTGTGATACTGAAGATATTTCTGATATACAAGTTACAAAAACTCAAATTTTTCCTGAATCTCCTATTGGAAGCTCACAAACAAATACTGCAGAATGGGGAGAAATAACCTATGAAATTACTGTGATCAATGATGGCAATACTGATGAGCCTATACAAGTGCAAGACCACATGCCTGTTCCATTGGTTGGTGATGTACCTATTACTGGAACTCTAGTTAGTGTGGAATGTACTGGAACGACTGGTACAGCCTCTTGTTTCACAATTGCAAATGCTAATATCGGTGTTACTTTTGATGGAGCAACCGAAGACGGAAGCTTCGACACCTTTTGGGAGATTTTACCTGAAGATAATTGGATACTTCCGGCAAATAGTTCGGTATCATTTACCGTTACCGTAGATTGGCAGCCAGAATGTTCTACACAACCTATGATTGGCACAAACTATGTGAGAGTAAATTATGTAAATAATGTTCCTGAGACTAATCTTGGTAACAATACTGCATTTGTAGAAACATACTTTGCTCCTTGTATAGATTTAGTAGTGCAGACTTATCCTGAATTTGCCCAAGTAGATACTGGAGAGCCTTTTGATTGGATTGTAGACATAAGTAACAGTACCACAAGTTCTAGTGCTATAGATATACAATTTGAAAACATTTTAGATAACGCGTTTACAATTTCTGGTAGTCCAGCTTGTAGTATAACTTCTGGCAGTGCAACCTGTATGTCAACATTTAATATCAGCGGAAATACAATAACCGGAGTAATTCCTTCAATGGAAGCTGGCTCAACAATCAGAGTGACGATTCCTGTAACAGCACCTAATTATGGAGGCGGATTTAACAACATTGCAGAAGCTTTTCCAAATGCTGCCGACAATGAAGAATTAACTCCAGAAACTAATATTTCAGTTAATAGTGTTCAGGTGGTATCTCCTGTACTTGATAAACTATTTTTTCCAGATACAATTTTTGAAGGAGGCGAAAGTGAATTGATTTTTACAGTCTATAATATTGCATCCAACCCAACTCAAAACGGTATAGCCTTTACCGATAATTTACCAACTGGAGTTACTTTAACCTCATCTCCTGTTTGGATTGATGCTAATGGATGTACAGCCACATTTAGTGGTGTTGCTGGAGACACTTTTGTAGGGATTACTGACTTAACTTTTCCGAGTGGAGTTGAAAGTTGTACGTTTTCGGTAATGGTAACCTCAAATGTTGCTGGCACATATCTTAATGATTTTCAAAATATGAGCGACACAAATAATTTAGATGCTTCGCAAGTAAGTGCAACGTTAAATGTTATTGTTGATCCTTCAAATGTAGATATCGAAATCTTAAAATCTGTAGAGCCATCCGAAGCTATCGTTGGCCAAGAAGTAACGTTTACTATTACAGCTACAAATATTGGTACAACACAGGCAACAGGTGTTCAGGTTCTAGATGCGCTTCCTGTTGGATACGAATACATTTCTGCCACAACAAGCTCTGGTATTTTTGATGATAGCTCTTTGTCTTGGTCTATTCCTGTTTTAGAACCTAATCAATCTGAAACTTTACAAATCAATGTGTTAGTGGTGGCTTCAACCGATTTGTTGAATGTTGCTTTTCTTAACACTTTAAATGAAGTTGATAGAGACGACTCTAACAATGAAGATGATGCCATTGTAGAAATATCTAATTGCTTATCTATTCCTGAAGGAATTTCTCCTAATGGAGATTCAGAAAACGACTTTTTGGTCATTCCTTGCATTGAGCGTTTTCCTGATAATACAATTAAAATCTACAATCGCTATGGCACATTAATCTATGAAACCAATAATTACGATAACTCATGGGATGGTAGGGCAAACAGAGGCATACCTAAATCGTCTGGCTTACTGCCTGTTGGTACTTATTTCTATATTTTAGAGATTAATGGAATTGCAAAACCTCTACAAGGGTATGTGTATTTGAATTATTAGCTGAATTTACCTTCAACAATTTCAATAAAGCGCTCTTCGTAGTCTTCCTTGCCTTCCCAATTATTGTAATCTGGTTTTACCATATCATAAATAAGGGTTCTAGCCTCCGCAAGAGAATCTGAAGTATTTATCTGGGAAATAACACGGTCGTAATCTTCATTTTTACCTTCAAAAAGGTGTTTAATAAAGGCTAATTTATCATTCAATCCTATTTGAAGTCCGTTGCCTTTTAATTTATCATTCAATGATTTTTTAGCTTGCTCTGCTTCACGTTTCTGAGCTTCTTCAATAGGTTCAAATTCTGGGATATCAGCAAAATCTGAGCTTATGGTTTCAAATTCAATGGTGGTTGGCTTTTCATTTGTGACGGCTTCTTCTACCATAACATCTACCTGTTCGCTTTCGTCTGGCATTTGGGCCACCATATCCTTAATTTTTTCCATAAGAGGCTCTGTAATGTTGTCGTCCTCAACCTCGTCTACATTAACATAGGTTTTATTTCCAATTTCAATATTATCGCTTACAGTATTATTAAACGCGGCATCTAGCATACCAAAAAATGAAGAATCATTACCAATGGTTGGCATATCGTCTTCAAAATTTTCTTGTGCAAATTTTAAGACCGTTAGCTTTTCATATAGTTTGGTAACCTCCTCATGCATTCTATCGACATCTTCTCTACCTTTTAATTTTAGAATCCTATGTGCAATGCTGATTAATTCTGATTCTAACTTCTTTTTCATGTGATCTAAGTTTATTGTTTAGTAAAGTCACACAGAACATCTTTAAACTATACTATTCTTGTTTAAAAATAAATAGCAGATGTTTCATCTTAATTACTTTTGATTTTTAATATTTTTGATTGACCTTTATACAAACGAAAATTGACTACGTTTTAGTGCTAAAATTACGAAATGTTTCTTGAAAATACGGTAAATCATAAAGAACAATTTGGGTGGATTGAGGTGATATGTGGATCAATGTTCTCTGGTAAAACCGAAGAACTGATTCGCAGGTTAAAACGCGCCCAATTTGCCAGACAAAAAGTTGAAATTTTTAAACCTGCTGTAGATGTGAGGTATGATGATGAAATGGTGGTTTCTCACGATTCTAACGAAATACGCTCTACTCCTGTACCAGCTGCAGCCAACATTCCTATTTTAGCAGATGGTTGTGATGTTGTTGGTATTGACGAAGCTCAGTTTTTTGATGATGAAATTGTGAGAGTCTGCAACGATTTGGCAAACAAAGGCATTCGTGTTATCGTCGCTGGTTTGGATATGGATTTTAAAGGCAACCCTTTTGGACCAATGCCATATCTTATGGCAACCGCAGAGTATGTTACAAAAGTGCACGCTATCTGTACAAGAACAGGCAACCTGGCGCAATACAGTTATAGAAAAGCACAAAGTGATGATTTGGTTTTGCTTGGAGAAGTAGAAGAATACGAACCTTTGAGTCGTGCCGCTTTTTACAAATCCATGCTTAGAGATAAAGTAAGACAGATGAAAGTGAAAGATGCTGAAGAAATCAATCCTAAAGAAAAAAAATCGGATGCCAAAAGCGAATGAAACGGTCTTGGAAATTGATTTAGGTGCCTTAACACATAACTTCAATTATTTAAAATCTAAACTTAAACCCAACACCAAATTTCTGGCTGTTGTAAAAGCCTTTGCTTATGGTAACGATTCCGTTGCTATTGCTAAGCATTTAGAAACTCTAAATATTGATTATTTGGCTGTAGCTTATGCTAAAGAAGGTGTTCTGCTAAGAGATGCTGGTATTACAACACCTATCTTGGTGCTTCATCCGCAACCTATCAATTTTAAGACTATTATCGAACGCTGTTTAGAGCCTAGTATTTATAGTTCTAGAATTTTAGGTGAGTTTATAAAAGTTGCTGAGGCTAAGTCTCAAAAAGACTATCCTGTACACATTAAATTCAATACAGGTTTAAACCGCCTTGGGTTTTGGGAAAATGATGTGGACAAAATCATTTCCAAGCTAAATGAAACCAAATCTGTAAAAGTGAAATCCCTTTTTTCGCATTTAGCTGCCAGTGAGGATCAAAATGAAGTTGAATTCACCCAAAATCAAATAGCAAGTTTTCAATCTATTGCTAAAGATTTTAAATCTAAAATAGATTATGTCCCTTGGTTGCACTTATGCAACACTTCTGGTATTATAAACTATCCTGAAGGACATTTAGATATGGTTCGTAGTGGTATTGGGCTTTACGGTTTTGGAAACTCAACCATAGAAGACCAAAAGCTAAAACCAATTGCAAGTTTAAAGTCTGTAATATCACAAATTCATACTATTGAAAAAGGAGAAACCGTAGGTTATAACAGAGCATATCTAGCACAAGATTTTGAAAAAACAGCCACCATCCCAATTGGTCATGCCGATGGTATAACAAGGGTTTATGGTAAAGGCAAAGGTTTTGTTTTTATCAATGGTAAAAAAGCACCTATAATTGGCAATGTTTGTATGGACATGATAATGGTTAACATTACAGGCATTGATTGTAAAGAGGGTGACGAAGTTGTAATATTCGACGGTATACATAAGGCTTCCAATCTTGCGGAATCTTCTGGCACGATTTCTTATGAAATCATCACCGCAATCTCTCAGCGTGTTAAAAGAATTATTATCTCAGATTAGTATTTTTTTAACAAATTGTGACTTTTTTACTTATTTTAGTATCTCACTAACATATATACTAACTATTTAAAACACCAAATTATGTTAAAAGAATTTAAGGAATTTGCAATGAAGGGCAACCTTGTAGACATTGCTGTTGGTTTTGTAATGGGTGCTGCTTTCAATAAAGTGGTTGCATCATTCACTGGTGGAATTGTGTCACCATTAATCGGTCTAATTTTCAACTCAGATTTTAAAGACTTAAGATATAAATTACAGGAAGGAACTCAAAACGACGCAGGAGAAATGGTAGGAGAAGTATGGTTAGAGTATGGTACATTTTTAACTAATGTTATTGACTTTATAATCGTTGCATTTGTGATGTTTATGGTTGTAAAAGGAGTTAACAAAATGAAGAAAAAAGAAGAGCCAGCTCCAGAACCACCAGCAGGGCCATCTGAAATCGATTTATTAATGGAAATCAGAGATTCTTTAAAGAAATAATAAGTTTTAGCTTTACCGCTACACTACATTTTATTAACCAAACCCAGACATTAAAGTCTGGGTTTTTCTTTTTTAAAAAGCTACACTGTTAAATAATTAACACTTTGTTTTTTTATTGTTAAAAGGCTTTATTTAATTGAAAGTACGGTCTTTTTTTTACGTAATTTTGCACGAAATTTATTTTAATTCTTTTTAAAAATTAACAGATGAAAATAGCTGTAGTAGGTGCAACTGGTTTAGTAGGTAGTGTAATGTTAAACGTTCTTGAAGAACGTAATTTCCCAATTGACGAATTGCTTTTAGTAGCATCTGAGCGTTCTGTTGGAAAAAAAATGGAATTCAAAGGAAAGACGTATGAGGTTATAAGCATTCCTGCTGCGATTGAAAAACGTCCTGATATAGCATTATTTTCAGCTGGTGGAAGCACATCTTTAGAGTGGGCCCCAAAGTTTGCAGAAGTTGGCACTACAGTTATAGACAATTCTTCGGCTTGGAGAATGGATTTATCTAAAAAACTCGTTGTTCCTGAAATTAATGCTGGTCAACTAACCAAAGAAGATAAAATTATTGCCAACCCAAATTGTTCTACCATACAAATGGTAATGGCATTAGCTCCACTTCATCATAAATATAAAATAAAGCGTATTGTTGTGTCTACCTACCAATCTGTTTCTGGTACTGGTGTAAAAGCAGTAGAGCAATTAGAAAACGAAATAGCTGGCAAAAAAGGAGAGATGGCTTACCACTATCCTATTCACAAAAATGCCATACCGCATTGTGATGTTTTTGAAGACAATGGCTATACCAAAGAAGAAATGAAATTGGTTAGAGAAACTCAAAAAATTCTTGATGACAAAAGTATTGCCGTAACCGCTACAGCGGTAAGAATACCAACTGCAGGAGGACATAGTGAAGCTGTAAATGTAGAGTTTGAAAATGATTTTGATTTAACAGAAGTAAGACAGCTCCTTAACGATACAGATGGTGTTACCATACAAGACAACTTAGATGTTAATGTATACCCAATGCCAATGTATGCCAACGGAAAAGATGATGTTTTTGTGGGCAGAATAAGAAGAGATGGCTCACAACCCAACACATTAAACCTTTGGGTGGTTAGTGATAATCTTAGAAAAGGAGCCGCAACAAACACTGTTCAAATTGCAGAATACCTTGTAAAAAACAGTCTGGTATAGGTATTTCATAATTTTTTAGAGTAGCACTAAATTTTGTATCTTTCATCTCATTCTCTAAAGAGATATTAGAGGGTTATTTATGTCTAAAACTTTCAGCTCAATACCGTCTTATATTAGACTTTGTGTTGAGTTTAATACTAAACACCTATTATGAAAAAATTACTTTTAATTACTGCATTACTAAGTATTTTTGTTTCCTGTAAAAACGAATCTGAAAAAGTGAAACCTATTACTGTAAACTATCCTGAAACTAAAAAAGTTGATACTGTTGACAATTACTTTGGCGAAAATGTAGTTGACCCATACCGCTGGTTAGAGGATGACAGAAGTGCAGAAACCGAAGCTTGGGTAAAGTCCGAAAACCAGACTACATTTGGCTATTTAGACAATATCCCATACAGAGAGGAATTAAAGGAACGCCTCACCAAACTATGGAATTACGAAAAAATTGGAGCACCTTTTAAAGAAGGTGACTATACTTATTTTTATAAAAACGATGGGTTACAAAACCAGTACGTCATCTACAGATACAAAAACGATGCTGACCCAGAAACAGCTGAAGTGTTTTTAGACCCAAATACTTTTAAAGAAGATGGAACAATCTCTTTAGGTGGAACAAGTTTTTCTAAAGATGGTAAAACTTTAGCATACTCTATTTCCGAAGGAGGTAGTGACTGGAGAAAAATTCTTATAATGAATGCAGAAACTAAAGAAATCATTGAAGACACTTTGGTAGACATAAAGTTTAGTGGCATGTCTTGGTATAAAAACGAAGGTTTCTATTACTCTAGTTACGATAAGCCAAAGGGAAGTGAGCTTTCTGCAAAAACAGACCAACACAAGGTGTATTATCACAAATTAGGCACTAAGCAATCTGAAGACCAATTAATCTACGGAGGCACTCCTGAAGAAAAACACCGTTATATCTATGGTGGTGTTACAGAAGATGATAGATATTTAGTAATTACTCCTAGAGTTTCTACGTCTGGTAATAAGCTTTACATTAAAGACTTAACGGTTCCAAACGCTCCTTTAGTTGAAATTTTAGGCCATACAGACTCAGACTCTAACATTATAGAAAATGTAGGCTCTAAGCTCTATATTATGACAAATCTTAACGCGCCTAATCAAAAAATTGTTACCGTTGATGCGTCTAACCCAACACCTGAAAATTGGGAAGATTTTATCCCTGAAACGGAAAATGTACTTAGCCCATCAACAGGTGGTGGTTATTTCTTTGCAGAATATATGGTAGATGCGGTTTCAAAAGTTTTACAATACGACTATGACGGAAAACTTGTAAGAGAAGTAAAACTGCCTGGTGTTGGTAGCGCAAGTGGATTTGGTGCTAAAAAAGAAGAAAAGGAATTGTACTATTCTTTTACAAACTATGTGACACCAGGAAGCATTTATAAATATGATATAGAAAAAGGAACATCTGAATTATACCGTAAACCAAGCATAGATTTTAATCCAGATAATTACGAGAGCAAACAAGTGTTTTATACCTCTAAAGATGGTACAAAAATCCCAATGATAATCACTCATAAAAAAGATATAGAGCTCAACGGCAAAAACCCAACAATTCTATACGGCTATGGAGGTTTCAATGTTTCATTAACACCAAGCTTTAGTATTACCAATGCTGTTTGGATGGAGCAAGGAGGTGTTTACGCTGTCGCTAATTTACGTGGCGGAGGTGAATACGGAAAAAAATGGCATAATGCAGGCACACAAATGAAAAAGCAAAATGTTTTCGATGACTTTATAGCTGCTGCAGAATATTTAATTTCAGAAAAATACACCTCATCAGATTACTTAGCTATTAGAGGTGGCTCTAACGGAGGGTTATTAGTTGGTGCAACAATGACACAAAGACCAGATTTAATGAAGGTTGCATTACCTGCGGTAGGCGTTTTAGATATGCTTCGCTATCATACATTTACTGCTGGTGCAGGTTGGGCTTACGATTATGGTACTGCAGAAGACAGTAAAGAAATGTTTGAATACCTTAAAGGTTATTCTCCTGTTCACAATGTAAAAGAAGGTGTTGAATATCCTGCAACGTTGATAACCACAGGAGATCATGATGATAGAGTGGTTCCTGCTCACAGTTTTAAGTTTGCGGCAGAATTGCAAAGCAAGCAAACAGGAGACAATCCAGTATTAATAAGAATTGAAACAGATGCTGGTCACGGAGCAGGTACGCCTGTAAGCAAAACCATTGAGCAATATGCTGATATTTTTGGGTTTACACTTTACAATATGGGCTTTGATGTACTACCAAGTAAAACGAAAGAAAAGGTGAAAGGCTAATTTTCATATTTCTCTGAATGCAACACATTCAATACGGTCGTTTATCTTTTTTTAATTAATTATAAACGATTTAATTAAAAAACCTTAGATTTACTCCTATTTTTGTTAAAAAAGTAGGAGTTTTTTTATTAAAGCTGTTCTATTAGTGCGCTGTCTTTATTACATGAAAAAGAAATACATTCTAAAACTGTTTTTTTTAACCTTGTTGTCACTTTCATCTTGTAGCGAATCAGATGATACTACAACACCTTTATCTATTGAAACAAATCCGGACGAAATTATTTTGACCCAAAACTCTCAGGTCGAGATATTTATATTCAATAATGATGCTAATATTCCTCAATCTGGTACGCTTTCAATAAGTGCCCCTTCATTGGGTTCGGTAGTGATTAACAACAATAATACTCCCGAAAATATAAATGATGATTATTTAGTCTACACCGCAAATCCAAACACTGTTGGTGATGATTCAATTCAATATACCATCTGTGATGCTTCTAATAACTGTTCAACTGAAAATGTTTCTTTGTCAATCACAACCTTGTCTGTTGTAAATATGTTTGAAGGAGACACTCCACACCAAGCATTATCATCATACAATTTTTTTGAAGGAGATTTAAGCAACCTTAACCCTACTTTTGGTGTTGTACCTTATGATCTTATTACTCCGTTGTTTACAGATTACGCGAAGAAAAAACGCTTTATTTGGATGCCTAATGGAGTTAAAGCAAATTACATCAATGATTATTCTCCCCTAGATTTTCCAACCGGAAGTATTATCATAAAAAACTTTTATTACAATAACGTACAACCCAATAATTCTACAAAAATTATTGAAACCCGGATTATGTATAAAAAAGCAAGTGGTTGGGATTTTGCAAACTACGTCTGGAACGAAGAACAAACAGAAGCCTATTTTACAAATCAAGGAAGTATAGTAAATATTAGTTGGCTAGAGAATGGTGCCTTAAAGACCACAGACTATAGGGTTCCTTCTAGAGCAGAGTGTTTTACTTGCCATAACAGTTCTGATAGTCCAACTCCTATTGGCCTAAAACCACAAAATATTAACAGAGATTATAATTTTGATGGGGAAATTATGAGCCAACTTCTTAGGCTCAATCAAGTTGGTTATTTAAATTCAAATTTGCCCAATTCCATTAACACTGTTGTTGCCTGGGATGATGAATCCCAGTCATTAAACGATAGAGTGAGATCCTATTTAGATATCAATTGTGCACATTGCCATTCAGATGGTGGGCACTGCAACTATAGACCAATGAGGTTTGAGTTTCGTTTAACTGAAAACCCAGAAAACATTGGTGTCTGTGTGGTTCCCGAAACACAATTTATACCAAATTCTTATATTGTAACACCCAACGATATAGACTTATCTATTCTTTACTACAGATTGAGTACTGAGGACGAATCATTTAGAATGCCTTTATTAGGCAGAACTATTAACCATAGAGAGGGAATTAATCTTATAGAAGAATGGATCAATTCTCTTAATAACTGTAATTAATACCATTAAAGCATGAAAAAAATTACCCTATTTTTAATAACTGTTGTCTTTACCTATTTTGTAGGAAATGCACAGTATGTTTTTAGCACTATCGATGGGCCAATAAATGTCGCTCAAGCATCTCCTGTAACTTATAGCCTTAACGATATTGGCAATTCAGCAGGTGTTACCACTCCCACATCTGGTTCTTACATTTCTTTTAGAGTCTCTGTCGATTGGTCAGAGGGGTCTGGTGTTCCATGGTCTAGTGAGGCAGACTTAACATTTACAACCTCTTTGGGCTCTGTTAATATTAACCCTCCTACTTCTGGTGATGCCAATTCAACAAGTGATGCAACAATAATTTTTGAAGGAGATTTACCAGGTCTTTATGATCCATCAACCGATGGCTATATTGATTTAGTATTTAATCAAAGTTATAGTGGCTCAAATGCCGATTGGTCTAATATTGTTGTTACATTATATGAAACTCCTTCTTGTCCAAACCCTACAAATCCAACTGCCAGTAATATTATGGCAAATTCAGCAGATCTCCAATGGACTGAAATAGGGTCATCTCTCTCTTGGAATATTGAATGGGGTGTTGCAGGTTTTCCGTTAGGTTCAGGTAATAGTGTTCCTAACCTAAATACAACTTCTTATAACCTTTCAGGCTTATCCCAAGGCACTTCTTATGATTTTTATGTACAGGCTAATTGTGGTGATGGTGAGGTTTCAAACTTTGTTGGACCAGTAAGCTTTACAACACTTATACCTTCAAGAATTAATTTCACTCAGCAATCAATTGCGGTTAGTGGTTATGATATGGCCGTTATTGATATGAATGGAGACTTTTTAGATGATATTGTTGGGGTTTCTTCTACGAATATTAACATTCAAGAACAAAATCTAAATGGTTCTTTTACGAACAAAAATATTACCACACCTAACGCAAATTATTTACCAAGTTGGAGTATGGCTGCAGCTGACTTTGATGCAAATGGGAAAACCGATTTACTTTATGGGTCTGGTAGTGGTGTAACATTTATGCAAGCAAGCAGCGATGGTAATAGCTTTACCGAACAATCCACTTCAGATTATGTATTCTCTCAACGCTCTAACTTTGTAGATATTAATAACGATGGAAACCTTGATGCTTTTGTTTGCCACGATGTAGAGCCAAACGTATATTTTATAAACGATGGTACTGGCAACTTTACTTTTTATCAATCTGACGTAACCGCTGGAGCACCTTACTCACTAGGTAATTATCCTACTGGAGGTGATTACGGGTCTATCTGGATAGATTATAACAACGATAGAAACATCGATTTATTCATCGCTAAGTGTGGAGGAGCTGAAGAGCGAAGAACAAATATGATGGTTACAAATAATGGAGATGGCACTTACACTGAAAATGCTGCTGTTATAGGTTTGGCAGACCCAATGCAAACTTGGTCTTCTGCTTGGGGAGATTTTGATAATGATGGTGATATGGATGTGTTTGTTGGCGCAAGTTCTGGTTCTCACAAATTAATGGAAAACAGTGGTTTCTCTGATGATGGCAACCCGAACAATGACTATGTTTTTACCGATGTTACGGCTGGTGCTGGGATTAATGCTCCAACAGGATGGGAAAGCTCTGCGTACGACATTGACAATGATGGCTATCTTGATATTATAAGTAATGGTTCTATTATGTATGGAAAGGGAGACATGACTTTTGAAGATGCCGATAATACTCAAATCAACTATAAAAATGGAAGTTTTGGTGATTTAAATAACGATGGGTTTATAGACACCTATTATAACGAAACCATATATTACAATCTTGGTAATAGTAATAATTGGGTTAAGATAAACACTGTAGGTATGGCACATGTTACACCAAACTACAGCAATAGAAACGGAATAGGTGCTAGAGTTGAATTAGTGACTCCTTCTGGCATTCAAATTAGAGATGTAAGAAGTGGCGAAGGCTTTGAATTTATGAGTTCGCTTAACACTCATTTTGGTATAGGTACAGAAACTTCAATTACAGAAATTAGAGTGTATTGGCCTTCTGGTGTCGTTGATGTATTTGAAAACCCTAGCATTAATACTACCCATGTACTTGTTGAAGGTACAGCTCCTCTTAGTATCGAAGACCAGACTATCTCAGATATCTCAATTTATCCTAATCCTGTAGGTGATGTTTTAAAGATTAAAACATCAACAGTATTAACAGAAAAAATTGCTACGATTTTTGATGTTACAGGAAAACGTGTTTTCAACCAAATGATGACTAATAATGAACTTAATGTTTCAAGTCTTCAAGGAGGAATTTACTTCTTGAGAATTGAATCTAATGGTCGAAGCATAAGACGAAAGTTTATTAAAAAATAAATTGCATTTTAAATACACTAAGCCGCTTGAGATTCAAGCGGCTTTTTTATGGTATTTTTGCAATATGCTTCAAGTTAAAAACCTTAGCTTCGGTTATACCGATAATCCTGTCCTGAAGGATATAAACTTCACCGTTAAATCAGGTGAAAATCTAGCTATAATTGGAGAGAGTGGTTCTGGAAAAAGTACAATTCTAAAATTAATTTTTGGTGAGTATGATTTAGAACACGGTCAGGTATTTTGGAAAAACACCGAAATTCTTGGCCCAAAACATAATTTGGTTGTGGGCTATGATTTTATGAAATATGTCACTCAAGAATTTGACCTAATGCCTTATACTTCGGTTGCAAATAATATTGGTAAACATCTATCGCGTTTTTATCCTGAAGAAAAAGAAAAACGAACGCAAGAATTAATTACAATTGTAGAGTTAGACAACTTTGCACAAACCAAGGTAAAAAACCTGAGTGGTGGACAAAAACAACGTGTTGCCTTAGCCAGAGCTTTGGCAAAAGAACCCGAGATTCTTCTGCTAGATGAGCCCTTTAGTCATATTGATAATTTCAAAAAACAATCCTTACGCAGAAACGTATTTAACTATCTAAAGGAAAAAAATATTGCTTGCGTTGTGGCTACCCACGATAAAAATGATGTTCTTGGTTTTGCGGATGAAATGTTGGTGCTACACAACAAAAAGATTATTGCCAAAGATACTCCTCAAAACCTTTATAAAAACCCAAAACTACCTTTAATAGCTTCTTTTTTTGAAGAGTTTAATAGTGTTAACAACACTATTTATTACGCTCATCAATTAAAAATTGTAGACCATTCTGACTTAAAAGCTATTGTTAAACAGTCCTATTTTAATGGAAACTCATGGCTGGTAGAAGCTTTATATAATGAGCATCTTATATATATTTCTCACCCAAAGTCTATAAATGCGGATGAGATGATTCATTTTAAAATTTTGGATTAAAAACCTTTTAATCAAACTAGCAAAAAGGACTATATCACTTTTGATATTACAAAGGAATTATCTCTAAAAATCATAGTATCGCCTTCTGTCTTCCCTAGCAATAATTTAGCAATTGGTGATAATGGAGAAATGGCATAAAATGATGCTTCGTTAAGACTTATTTCACCTACGCTTATACTTATGAAATAATTGTGCTGCGAAGTGTACACCACACTCCCTAAAGCAATGTTTTTGTGTATTGAATTGTAATCTATTTTTTGAAGTAACTCTTGACTCTTTTGAATTTCGGCAAGCTGTTGCCCTGCTTTTTCACGCTCTATTTGTATCATAGCTCGTCCTGTTTCGTGTTTATCTCCTGCACTACTCTTTGTTTCAGACTTCAACGCATTCTCAAGATCTAAAATGCTTTTTTTAACAAGTGCTAGGCGTGCTTGTAATACGTCACTACATTTAGTGTATAGCTGTTCTTTTGTGTTCATTCCATTAAATCTGCTAAATCCTTTCCAACACTACTACCAATAGCAACTCCCATACCGCCAAGTCTTACTCCGCAAAAAACATTATTGCTAAGTTGTTTTACAATAGCCTTTTTTTGTTGGCCTACTCCCATTATACCAGACCATCTGTGGTCAATTTCAAAATCTATATTGGGCAAAATAGTAGTTTTTAGTAACCTCTCTAAAGCATTTTGAATGCGCTCTGTTTGCCCAAATTCATCTGTTTCCTCTGTTTTAAAATCCAAATGCCTTCCACCTCCAAACAGGATTCTATTATCTATATTTCTAAAATAGTAAAAGCCTCTATCTAAATGAAATGTTCCTTTGATGTGCAGATTATGTATAGGTTTGGTGATTAAAACCTGAGCTCTTGCAGGCTTTACTTCTTCGTCTATTAATCTTGAAGCAAATCCGTTTGTAGCTATTAAAAGTTTTGAAGTCGAAAACTCAAATTGATTGGTTTTTATCTTTACATCGCTTGTTCCTTCTGAATAGGTCTCTATAGTACAATTATTAATGATTTTGACACCTAAACTCAAGACCTTACGAAGAAGTGTCTCCATCATTTTGCCTGTGTCTAGCTGTCCTTCAAACTGATTAAAACAGCATCGAGATTGAATGTTTTTAAACCCAAAGTTATTTGGTCTAAAACTAAAGACATCATTGTTAAAAATAGGCTTTAGAGACTTATTAATATACTCTTGTTTCTCTTGGCATAGATTATAAAGTGGCTCATTCTCTTTTGTGAATAACTCATATCCACCAAGGTTTTGATAGTCTATGGCTTTATCTCCCAAGGTTTCGCGAAGTAATTGTAAGCCATTTATTCGTTTTGTAATGAGATTTAACACCTCTTCTTCCGAATGGGTTGTTAGGTCATCAATAATTTCACTTAGGCTTCCAAAACAAGCAAAACCTGCGTTTTTAGTGCTAGCCCCTTGTGGCAAAAACCCTTGTTCTAGTATTACAATCTTAGCGCTTGGGAATCTGTTTTTTAAATGAAATGCTGTGTTGAGCCCAACGATTCCACTTCCAACGATAGTGAAATCGACCTCTGTAAACCACGTTTTTATTTCCCAATACGATAAATTCATAGCAAAAAAAAGCTCCTCAATATAAGGAGCTTTTGGGTTTATTATTAAAAATTATTCAACTATAATTTTCTTGGTTGTCTTGTAAGATCCATCAGAAATATTCAATAAATACACACCTGATTGTGCACTACTTAGTTGAATCACTTCATTGAATCTATTAGTGCTATTAAAGGTCTTAGTATAAATAGCTCTACCTCTAATATCAAATACTTCAATACTTATATCCTCACCCGATCTTGAGTTAAAACCAATAGTAAAGGTGCCATTATTTGGGTTTGGATAAACGCTTAAGTTGTCTAACTCATTGTCTTCTATGCTCAAGTCATTAATAACATTTAAAGAATAGTCTTCTACCTCACCATCAAAACCTGTTTCGCAAGACGTAGGGAAGTCTAGTGGATTAGGAGATGGAGGAGAGTACTTAGTACTTACTCTCATTGTTGTTGTGCCTGCAACTGCATCTACAGGAACAGTTATCGTTAGAGGCGAACCGTCTGTTAATTCGTCCGCAATATTTGCAGTCGTACCTAAGTCTAAATCATACTCTTCGCCAGGATCATCAAACGAGCAGTTTTGATTCCAGTCAATCCATACTCTGGTACTAATTCGGTAATTACCATCAGAGTTCGCTCTTACTGATAAATCGTAATCCATACTAGCCTCAACATCAGTAGAAATTGATGTGAAATCTGTATAAGGAGAGGTTTTAGGGCCTGCATCTAAGTTATTAATAGTATTAAAAATCACACCTGTTGTTCTTGTCTGAAAGCTTAAATTTCCTTCCGAAGGACAAACTCCATCTGTAATTATTAAATCTACGGTTGTTTGTTTTGTGATTGATGGTGAGGTAGCAATAAGTGTAATCGTATAGGTGTTGTTCGCTAAAGAATTTAACCCTGTTAGATTAAGTGTTACCGTACCGTCAGTATTTAAAGACATTGGGTTTATATTAGAACCTACGCCTCCAGGTAAACCAGATACACTAAATGAAGTTGTCTCAGAAAAACCATTAGACGTTATAAAACTAAAGTCTATTGAAGCTGTATCTTGCCCACATACAAATGCATCTCCATTAGTAGCATTTATGCTAAAGTCTTGTACATTTGAGATTGAAAAAGCATTAGATACCGCATAAAAAATGTTATCTGCTGCTTCTACTAAAACTCTAGCATTACTTGTATTACCTATACCTGGAACTGTTATTGTTGCTGAACCTGTATTAGGAACACCAGAGGCTAGGGTAGTAAAAGAAAAACCACCATTGGTTGTAAACAAAATATTTACAGTTTGACAATTTATTGGAGCTGAATTTGTTTGACCAACAACCCATGATACTGTCTGACTAGAATTTGCTCCCCATGTTGGTGGTGTATTAACCGTAAATGGTGTGGAAAAATTCTGAACGGTCACTGTCATATCATCAGAGTCTGTTGCAGCTCCACCCACTTCATTATCTCTTACTGTTAGTGAAAAATTCATAGTTCTACCTAAAGACGGCACAACCTCCCAAGTAGTGGCTAAAGAACCCGAGAAAACAGTGCTCAAAGTTGGCATATATCTATTCGGAGACGTGGTTGGATCTAAAGACCTAAATAAAGGCCCTGCAGAATTAGTAGATTGCGGAGGCATCGTTGCTGGTGTTGCATCTGTTTGCTCCCAGCAATAGGTTAACCCTGAAGCTGTATCTGCATCAGTTGCAGAACCCCTTAAAACAAATGCTGTAGATAAAGGAATTGTGTAATCTGCACCAGCGTTGGCAACGGGAGCCGCATTATTTGTTGTGCTACTAGCAAAACAAGTGCTGCTTGGGCCAGATGATATGTTGGCCCACATCTCTTTTATGTTCTCCCCATGAAAATAATCATCACTATTATTTTGAACATTAGGAGCACAAATACCTGCGTAACCCATAATTGTAGAAGCACTTCCTGGTTCTACAGACACACTCGACCTTTGACAACTATTGTTTTGAGTATGATTGCCCCCAAATTGATGTCCCATCTCATGAGCAACATAGTCTATATCAAAAGCATCGCCTTGAGGTACTGGAGAACCTGTTACTCCTTTAGCTTTGTTTGCGGTACATGGAGAACGTAACTGGGCTATTCCACCTCCACCAGTACTAAAAACGTGACCTATGTCGTAATTAGCTGATCCTATAAGGTTATCGCAAGTTGTTTGATTTTCGTCAAGCATTATGCCTCCACTGTTATTGGTATAAGGGTCTGGATTTAGTGCTGTATCCTCTAAAAATATAATATCTTGATTATTTGCTATTATAACCATAGTCAATCCTAAGTCTCTTTCGTAAACACCATTTACTCTATTCATGGTTACATTCATTGCCGCTAATACACTAGCAACATTACCTCCATGAAACTGTGCGTACTCTGCTGTACAAGCTAAAGCTAAACGATAGGTTCTTAGTGTGCCATCATTCGCATTTTTTGCTGTTATAAAATCCTCATCAGATATTTTAAAATCTGCCGGATCATATTCTGTTTCACAAACAAAACTTCCTCTTGGGCCATCCTCATCAGAATTTATAAAAGCTATATATGTTTTTAAATCTTGGGTGTAAGGCTCAATAAAAACTGTTTTGCTATCAGACAATACCATGCCACTAAAACCCTTTTGAGGAGATATACTAAATCTAATTATTGCAGCAGGGTTGTCAATTCCTTTTCCAACAAATGATCTTATTTCAGGGAACTGCGACTGTAGTTCATATTCCATCACAGAAGCTTCTTGTACCAAATAAGATTCAGGTTTTCCTTCATGATTAGGGAACTGAAGTACTACTCCTTGATCTTTAGTAGAAAATTGACGTTGAGGAACATTTGCTAATTGTTGCTTTAACCCTTCAAGATTAATTGTAATTATCGTTGAATATTTGGGCTTGGATTTATAAAAAGCTACATCTTCTTTCTTAATTTGGTCTTTGTTGATTGACCATATGTTACCCATTTTTTGGGCATTTCCTATTATGCCAAAAAACAAAACCAGCAAAAAGGTTAAAAGGACTTTAGGGTAATTTTTTTTCATCTTAGAACAATTTTATTTTTCCCTACAAAGGTATCAGTAATCTAAGGACTTTACAAAAAAAAGCCTAATTCCTTAAGGCTTTCTTAATTGAAATGATAAATTAAAGATGATTAGTAAATATTTTGAGATATGTACAATAAAAAAAGCGACCTAACGGTCGCTTTTGAATATTAATCTTCTTCTTCCTTAATTTTAAAGTCTTCCATGAATTTAGTAGTATAGTTACCAGCTAAATAATCTGGATGTTCCATTAATTGTCTATGGAATGGAATAGTTGTTTTTATGCCTTCTATTACAAACTCATCTAGAGCTCGCTTCATTTTGTTTATAGCCTCTTCTCTTGTTTGTGCCGTTGTAATTAGCTTTGCAATCATAGAGTCATAGTTTGGCGGAATACTATAACCAGCATAAACATGCGTGTCTAATCTTACTCCATGGCCACCTGGCGCATGAAGTGTAGTTATTTTACCAGGCGATGGTCTAAAATCATTAAAAGGATCTTCAGCATTAATTCTACACTCAATAGAATGTAAGTTTGGTGTGTAGTTCTTTCCTGAAATTGGAACACCTGCAGCCACAAGTATTTGCTCTCTAATTAAATCAAAATCAATAACTTGCTCTGTAATTGGGTGCTCTACCTGAATACGTGTATTCATTTCCATGAAATAGAAATTTCTGTGCTTATCAACCAAAAACTCTATTGTTCCTGCTCCCTCGTATTTAATGAATTCAGCTGCTTTAACTGCGGCTTTACCCATTTTTGCTCTGAGCTTATCCGTCATAAACGGAGAAGGTACTTCTTCCGTTAGCTTTTGATGTCTTCTTTGAATAGAACAATCTCTTTCTGATAAATGACAAGCTTTACCTCTAGAATCCCCTACAATTTGAATTTCGATATGTCTTGGCTCTTCAATGAGTTTTTCCATATACATATCGTCATTTCCGAAGGCTGCTTTAGACTCTTGTCTTGCTGAATCCCAAGCTGCTTTTAAATCTTCTTTTTTCCAAACAGCACGCATACCTTTACCTCCACCACCTGCTGTAGCTTTTAGCATTACAGGATAGCCTACTTCTTCGGCAAGTACAACACACTCTTCGTAATCTGCAATAATACCGTCACTACCAGGAACACAAGGTACACCAGCAGCTTTCATAGTTGCCTTTGCTGTTGCTTTGTCTCCCATTTTAGAAATCATTTCCTCAGAAGCTCCAATGAACTTTATGCCATGCTCTTCACATATTTTGGAAAACTTAGCATTTTCAGATAGGAAACCATATCCTGGATGTATGGCATCTGCATTTGTAATCTCTGCAGCTGCTATTATATTTGAAATCTTTAAATAAGATTCGCTACTAGGTGCTGGGCCAATACACACAGCTTCGTCTGCAAACTTAACATGAAGACTATCTGCATCTGCCGTTGAATAAACTGCAACGGTTTTAACACCCATTTCTTTGCAGGTTCTAATAACACGAAGTGCTATCTCTCCTCTATTTGCAATAAGTATCTTTTTGAACATAACTTTTGGTTTAAAAATTCAACTTCCAAGCACCAAATACCAAATAATTGGGTTTGGGATTAGTGGATTGGAATTTTCAATTGTTATGATGGATCAACCAAAAATAACGGTTGGTCAAACTCTACAGGAGTAGCATCGTCTACTAAAACTTTTACAATCTTACCAGAAACTTCAGACTCGATCTCGTTGAATAATTTCATAGCCTCAATAACACATAGAACATCGCCTTCTTTAATATCTGTTCCAACTTCAACAAAAACTGGTTTGTCTGGTGCTGGCTTACGATAGAATGTTCCTATGATTGGAGATTTAACTGTGATATATTTAGAGTCATCACTTGCAGGTGCAGGTGTAGCAGGCGCTTCTGGTGTAGCTGCCACAGGAGCTGGAGCGTGTTGTTGAACAACAGGTGCAGCTGCTTGAACAGGTACTTGCTGTACAATTGTTGTTTCGTTATCTGAACCTGTTCTGATTGTTATTTTAACATCATCCATTTCTAACTTAACTTCGCTTGCGCCAGACTTAGCTACAAATTTTATTAAGTTCTGAATTTCTTTTAAATCCATAATATTTAGATAGTTTTTGTTAGTTAGTTTTTAGTTGGGGTTATAAGCCCATTTGTAATAGATTGAGCCCCATGTAAATCCTCCGCCAAAGGCTGCAAATATTAAATTATCTCCTTTTTTGAGTTGAGATTCATAATCATTAAGTAATAATGGTAAAGTTGCAGAAGTCGTGTTTCCGTACCTCTCTATATTCATCATTACCTTTTCTTCTTCAAGGTTAATACGTTGCGCTGTAGCATCAATAATTCTTTTATTTGCCTGATGCGCAACTAACCAAGAAATGTCATTATTTGTTAAGTTGTTTCTTTTTAGAATTCGTTCTGCTACGTCTGCCATATTGAAAACAGCATTTTTAAACACTGTTCTTCCATCTTGAAACACGTAATGTTTGCCTTCATCAAAAGCTTCTTGAGTCATAGGGTAAGAAGATCCGCCGTAAGTTGCTTGTAAAAACTCACGCCCTTCTCCATTACTTCTTAGTAATTCATCTTGTAAACCTAAGCCTTCTTCATTAGGCTCAAATAATACAGCACCTGCTCCATCACCAAAAATAATGCAAGTAGCTCTGTCTTTATAATTTATGAAAGATGAGTTTTTATCGGCTCCGATAAGAAGAATTTTTTTGTATCTCCCTGATTCTATATATGCTGCTGCTGTAGACATTCCGAAAAGGAAACTAGAGCATGCTGCTTCAAGATCATAAGAAAAGGCATTTACAGCACCTATTTGAGTAGCTGTGTATGCTGCTGTTGAGGCGGCCTTCATATCTGGTGTTGCTGTAGAAACAATAACCAAATCTATGTCTTTTGGGTCTAATCCAGTTTTTTGAATTAAATCTTCAGCTGCTTTTATGGCTAAAAATGAAGTTCCTTTACCTTCGTCCTTTAAAATTCTGCGCTCCTTAATACCTGTACGCGTTGTAATCCATTCGTCGTTGGTATCTACCATGGTTTCTAAAATCTTGTTAGAAAGCACGTAGTCCGGTAGATAACCTCCTACAGCTGTTATTGCCGCTGTGATTTTACTCATTATTAGCTTTTAGATTAATTAAAAGTATTGAAAAATGACAAAAAAGAACTGTTTCTATTCAGTTTTTAGCATTTTTTGGCAAATAATTATGCAAAGTAAGTGGTTTTTCACTTATTCAGAAAATTTAAATAAAAAAAACGCCCACAAGTGAGCGTTTTATTGTATGCGTGCATAATACTTATGCTAAATTTTCTTCTTCTGCAGAATTGTCAATTAATACTTGTCCTCTGTAGTATAATTTTCCTTCGTGCCAGTGTGCTCTGTGATATAAGTGTGGCTCACCAGTTGTTGGGCAAGTAGCTATTTGAGGTACAGAAGCTTTGTAATGTGTTCTTCTTTTATCTCTTCTTGTTTTAGATATTTTACGTTTTGGATGTGCCATTTTAAATGTTATTTATCCGTTAATAGTTTTTTTAAATTATTCCAACGAGGGTCTATATCCTCAGATGTTTTATCTTCTTCTCCCTCTTTAGGGCTCAATTCTTCTAATTTTGAAAGTATCTCAGACTTTAATGTGCCATCTTCTATACCTGGATGTACTCGTTTAGCTGGAACTGCTAAAACAATGAGTTCATAAATATACTGGGCAACATTAATTTCGTACTCTCCATGTGGTATAATTAAGATATCTTCATTGTCATCATTATATTCTGCACCAAACTTTACAACAAGTTTAAATTCATCTTCAATGTCTTGATTGTACGGCTCGTTTGTAAGGTCACAATTAACATTTACAAAACCAGATGCATCAAAATACAACTCTAATAATGTTGATTTTTTAATGAGTTTTAAGTCAATTTTTACATCAACCTCATTAAATTCATCATACTCAAAATTCTTAAAGAACTTATTATCTATACTATAATCAAAATGGTGCTCTCCTTCTTTTAACCCAACAAATTGAATTGTAAAATCTTTTAATGCCTTCATTACCACACCCATTTTGAGCCTGCAAATATATAAATTTTTCCTTATTTAAAGGCTAGATATCAACAAAATTTGTTAATATCTATTTTGAGGGTTTTTTGAGAGGGTTTTTTGAATAAAAATTGAACTCTTCTCTGTTCTTGAAAATGCTTATTGCAGTGTAAATTGCTTGCACAAAAGAATTTTCGTCTGCTACTCCTTTTCCGGCTATTTCATAGGCGGTGCCATGGTCTGGTGAAGTCCTAACTTTATTGAGTCCTGCTGTGTAATTTACGCCAGCTCCAAACGCAATAGTTTTAAAAGGTATTAACCCTTGGTCGTGATAAGAGGCAATTACAGCATCAAAACTTTTATAATTATTAGAGCCAAAAAAGCTGTCTGCTGAATAAGGACCATACACCAGCGTTCCTTCCTCTCTTATCTTTTCTAGTGTTGGTCTTAAAACCACATCGTCCTCTTTGCCTATAACACCATTATCGCCTGCATGAGGATTAATAGCCAATACGGCGACTCTAGGTTTACTGATGCCGAAATCTTGCTTTAGTGATTTTGTAACTGTTGCTATTTTCTCTCTGATTAAATCCTCTGTAATATGATTAGCTGCATCTTTGAGTGGCACATGGTCGGTAAGTAATCCTACACGCAAATCACCAGCAACCATAAACATTAAGCTTTTTCCGTTAAGCGCTTTTGCAAGATAATCGGTATGTCCAGGAAAATTAAATTTTTCTGATTGGATGTTGTGTTTGTTAATTGGAGCCGTTACCAAAACGTCTATTACCCCTTTTTTTAATGCACTTGTAGCTGCTTCAAGTGACTTTATTGCATATTCACCTATCTTTTTGTTTTCTTTTCCAAATTCAATTTTAACAGGTTCTTTCCAAACATTAACAACATTTACTTTACCATGAACTACTTTTTCCGCACTATCGATATTGAAAAAATTTATCTTACTCTTGAAGTGGTTTTTGAAGAACTGCATTGTCTTACCTGATGCAAATATTACCGGAGTACTTAGTTCTAAAGCCCTATTATCTTCATAAGCTTTAATGATAATTTCTGGTCCTATGCCATTGAGGTCACCAACCGAAATACCTACAATCACTTTTTCGTCTTTCTTCATACTGCAATTATCCTATTTTTTTATTAAAACGTACAATGGAGTTAATTTGTGTACTTAACTTTGCAAATGCAAATTTAACCAAATAAAGCGGATACTATGTTTACAGGTATAATAGAAGATTTAGGAATTATTAAAAATCTTGAGGTTGAGGGTGAAAATCTTCATATAACAGTGCAAACTTCTATAACTTCAGAACTTAAAATAGACCAAAGTGTTGCTCATAATGGAGTTTGCTTAACAGTAGTTTCTATTGATAAAGATAATTACATAGTCACTGCTATTAAAGAGACTTTAGATAAAACTAACCTCGGAAAGTTAAAGTCAGGCGATTTTGTAAATGTAGAGCGCGCAATGAAGCTTGGAGATCGGTTAGATGGCCATATTGTACAAGGACATGTTGACCAAACTGCTAAATGTATTTCGATAAAGGAAGAAGATGGTAGCTGGGTTTTTACATTTAAATATGATAAAGCACTTAACAACATCACTATAGAAAAAGGCTCAATTACAGTAAACGGTGTAAGCCTTACCGTTGTTAATTCTAAAATAGATGAATTTTCTGTAGCTATAATTCCCTACACCTACGAACACACAACATTCAATAAACTTAAAGTGGGTGACACTGTAAATCTAGAGTTTGATGTTGTAGGTAAGTATGTAAAACGTCTAATGACTTAAGAAACTAGTTTTTTTGAAATTTTATACGCTTTATAAACCCCAAAACTAAACGCGAGAGTAAATAATACCATTAGCCTTTCATCTATTGGAAGGCCTGGCGGAGGTGGTGGTATCGGTGGCGGAGGTGTAGCTCCTTGTGCCACAGAGGCAAAACCCATGGATAAAAATAAGATTAGTATAATTATCTTTCTATTCTTCATATTATCAATTAAGGGTGCGTAAATGTAATAAAAAAACCAATCTAACAAAATAAATATAATCAAAAAACGTCTTTAAACGGTAAATATTATCGACGAAATGCTTAAAATGTGCTATAATTAGGGAAGATACGCACAAAACATTAAGAACATTTAACGCAAATATAATATTAATTCCTGTTCTCGGAAAGACTGAACGAGTCTAAATTAGACAAATGTCAATAAAAGCAAAAAGCCCTTCTAAATTTAGAAGGGCTTTTTGTGGTCCCACCTGGGCTCGAACCAGGGACTTTCTGATTATGAGTCAGATACTCTAACCAACTGAGTTATAGGACCCATTAGCATGCTGCTAATAATACTCTTTTAAAAAGAGTGTGCAATATTACTATATATTTTAAAACTCTACAAGAAAATTATTCTCTAATGTCTTGACATAACTCTATTAATACACCATTTGTTGATTTTGGGTGTAAAAAAGCAATCAATTTGTTATCTGCTCCTCTTTTTGGTTTTTCGTGAATCATTTTAAAACCTTCGTCTGTTAATCTGGCTATTTCGCTTTCTATGTCTTCTACAGCAAAAGCTATATGATGAATACCTTCACCTTTCTTTTCTATAAATTTTGCTATTGGGCTATTCTCATTAGTGGCTTGCAACAACTCTATCTTATTTGGTCCACATTCAAAAAATGATGTTTTTACACCTTCACTTTCTACATCTTCAATCTTATAATGCTCTTTTCCGAATAATGACGCAAAAAGATTATTTGAAGCGTCTATATCTTTTACGGCTATACCTATATGTTCGATTTTTTTCATTCTATTAATTTAAAATTTCGTCAAAGAAATGAATTCCTTTGTATAGAAACTATGATTTTTGTTCTATAAAAATACCATAATCTTTAAATATGCTCTACTTTTGCACTATGGAAAGTAATAGACAAAAGAAAATAGCTGGTATTTTACAACAAGATTTGGCAGAAGTGTTGCAACGCGCAGCTTCTTCTGGTGGGTTAAAGGGTGTAATTATTTCTGTATCTAAAGTTAATGTTACTGTAGACCTATCTATTGCTAAAGTTTATCTTAGTATTTTTCCTAATAAAGAAGCGAAAGGGCTTTTAGAAGGTATACGTTCTAATACACCTCTCATTAGACACGAACTCTCTCAACGTACGCGTCATCAACTAAGACGTATGCCTCAACTAGAATTCTTTATTGATGACTCCTTAGAATATATTGATGGTATAGAACGTTCTCTTAAAGGTAAAGACAATCCGCTTGAAAACAACGATTTATTAGACAAGCGCAAAAAATCCTAAGTGAATTTCTCGCTATACATAGCTAAACGTTATCTGCTTTCTAAAAGTAGTAATAATGCTATAAATATCATGACCCTTATTGCATCTGCTGGTGTTATTATTGCTTCTGCGGCTTTATTTATTGTGCTATCGGTTTTTGCCGGATTAAAAAACTACAGTCTTCAGTTTTCGTCTTTTGTTGATCCTGATTTGAAAATTTTTCCTGTTGAAGGAAAATCATTTATGTTTTCTGATGATGACAAAAACACGTTAACAAACATACAAGGGGTTGCTTCTTTTTCTGAAGTAATAGAAGAACGTATTATAATAAAGTCGGAAAACAAAAACCTTTTGGCCACACTCAAAGGCGTTGATTCTAATTTTCTAAACGTAACGTACATTGACTCTATGGTTACAAAAGGGTATTGGTTTACTCCAAACAGTAACGAGGTTGTATCTGGCTGGGGAATATCTCACAATCTTTCCTTTGGAATTTTAGACTTTAGAAAAGCATTATCTTTGTATGTGCCTAAACCAGGAAAGGGGCAAATAAGTTCAATAAAGGGAGCATACAATGCAGTTTATGTTAATAATGTAGGCTTATTTGATATTAATGAAGAATTGAATGACGAATATGTGTTTTCTGACATAGGTTTAGCAAAACAATTATTAAACTATAAAGACACTCAAATTAGTGCTTTGGAATTAAAACTAAATCCTGAAGCAGACGAAAACGAGGTTAGAGATGCTATTAACTCTACTTTTAAAAATAGGTTTGTCATAAAAAACAGAGAGCAACTCAACGAAGCATTGTTTAAAATGTTGAATACTGAGAATTTAGCCATTTATCTCATTTTTACTTTGGTAATTATTATTGCCTTATTTAATGTTATTGGAGCCATAATAATGATGATCTTAGATAAAAAGAAATCTTTAAATACACTTTTTAACTTAGGTACAGAGCCAAAAACCATTAAGTCTATTTTCTTTTGGCAAGGTAGCCTTATGACCTTTGTAAGTGGTATTATTGGTGTTGTCCTCGGTTTTCTTATTGTTTTGACTCAGCAATCCTTTGCATTAATAATGCTTACTCCAGATTTGCCTTATCCTGTAGTGCTGAAATTCTTTAATATTATAATTGTTTTAACGACGATTTTTGGATTAGGTATAATCGCATCGAGAATAGCATCTCAAAGAATCACAAAGAAATTGATTCAATCTTAATATTGATTTTCAAATTGATAGTCTGAAAACTTATCTAAAACCTCATCAAAAGTATCAAACACATCTTTTGAATCATCGCTAGTTACCATTTTCATACGATATTCTTTAAAGTTAGGAATGCCTTTAAAGTAATTAGTGTAATGTCTTCTGGTTTCAAAAACACCTAGTTTTTCGCCTTTCCAATCTATAGACATTTGTAAATGACGACGAGCAGCTTCTACACGTTCTTGCATAGAAATTGGTGGTAAATGTTCTCCTGTTTTAAAATAATGTTTTACTTGTTTAAAAAACCACGGATTCCCAATTGAAGCTCTACCAATCATCGCCCCGTCTAATCCGTACTCATCTCGCATTTCTGCAGCGCGTTCTGGTGTGTCTACATCTCCATTACCAAAAACAGGAATGTGCATTCTAGGATTATTTTTTACTTCTGCAATGGGTTTCCAATCCGCATTACCCTTATACATCTGTGCTCTCGTACGGCCATGAATAGAGATAGCCTTACAACCTACATCTTGAAGTCTTTCAGCAACCTCAACAATTTTAATAGAATCGTGGTCCCAACCCAATCTTGTCTTTACTGTTACAGGCAAATTGGTGCGCTTTACCATTTCGGCAGTAAGTTGCTCCATTAAGCAGACGTCTTTCAGAATTCCTGCTCCTGCGCCTTTAGAAACGACCTTTTTTACAGGACAGCCAAAATTAATATCTATAATGTCTGGATTAGATTTTTCTACAATATCTATGGTTTGCAACATGCTCTCCATATTAGCACCAAAAATCTGAATACCAACAGGACGTTCCTTTTCATAGATGTCTAATTTCATAACACTTTTGGCCGCATTACGAATAAGGCCTTCGCTAGACACAAACTCGGTATATACTACATCTGCTCCTTGTTCTTTACACAATGCTCTAAACGGAGGATCGCTTACATCTTCCATTGGTGCTAAAAGCAATGGAAAATCTGGTAGTTCTATGTCGCCTATTTTTACCAAGTCTAAAATTTTGTTGCAAAGCTAAGACTTTTTAGGGTATTTATGGATTCTATTAAATTCTCAAAAAAATGAAATTATTCGGTCAAATGGTTTTAGATTATTTCACCGGATAATTAAAAATATTGATATGTAAATTATTGCCTAGTCCAAACTGAAGATGAAACCTGTGTGCTTGTAGTAGTTAATCCAGTAGCAGCATCTGTTTCTGTTGTGGTGTCATCTTGCGTAAAGATAAGTGTTTGTCCGTTATCTGTGATTTGAAACATCGCGGTTTGTTCACCATCAAGCTCAGCAAAGTCCATACCTTCAAATGTAAATTCAAAGAATGACCCATCAATAGTTATTTCATTACCATTTACAGAATACGTTCCAGAACCTGATACATCTTCCAATGTGTACGGCTCACCCTCTACAACCATTCCGTTTGCAACGATATCTGCTACATAACTATAACTTCCGTTTGTGGTAAAATTACTCCCTGTAAAATTAACAGTATAGGCTACTGTTGTACTATAAACATCTATATCAGAAGAAATTACTTGTCCTTGAAAATCAGTAGAAGTACTCACCTGAACATCAAACTCCACAAGATCCCAATCTCCCAATAAATCTGTCTCTGTTTCTGCTGTTTCTGCATCGAAATCTAAAGGTTCGTTTTCACAAGTAAACGCAAAGAAAAGTGTAAATAAACAAAGGAGAACTGATAGTTTTTTCATTTTATAATTGATCTGAATTAGGCTTAAATGTACAATTAAAAATTAACTTTTGTCTCAATGGTTTCAGTTCCTCGCTTAACTGTTATAGCAGCTTCATCTCCTTTTTCAAAAACGGATAAAGCGCGCATATAACTCATCATATCTGTTATTGTACTGTCTCCCAGTTTCACAACTATATCGCCTTTTTGTAAACCTGCATTAAATGCTGGTGTTTCTTCTCTTGTGCCATCAATACGCATACCTTCTCCATCATATAAATAGTCTGGCACAACACCTAATCCCACCTTAAATCGCGGTGTTTCTTCGCTTTCGTTTTTAGTTTTTCTGAAGACTAGTTCTCCATTATCGTCTAAATCTGAAATGATATCAAAAATGTAATCCGAAATCAGGTTCATTCCTTCATAATTCAACTTCTCTGAATCGTCGGCTGGTTTATGGTAATCTTCGTGCTGACCAGTAAAGAAATGCAATACCGGAACATCTATAAGATAAAAAGACGTATGATCGCTTGGCCCTACTCCACTCTCATTTTCAACCAGCTTAAATTTGTCATTATTCGATTTTATAGTTTGCTTAAACATTGGAGATGTTCCTAAACCATATACCGCTAAAGTACTATCTGCTTTTAAGCGTCCAACCATATCCATATTTATCATATAGTTTATAGATTTAACATCGATAGTTGGATTTTTAGAAAAATAGTTTGAACCTAATAAGCCCATTTCCTCACCAGAAAATGACATAAATAAATAGTTGTTTTTATCTTTTATTTCAGCATTATCGTTCTTAACTTTTAAACGCTCGGCTAAATTTAGCATTACAGCAACACCACTTGCGTTATCATCTGCACCGTTGTGTACAGCTTTTTCTTCACCTCTGTAAAGTGAGCCTTCACCACCGTAACCTAAATGGTCGTAGTGCGCACCAATTACAATGGTTTTCTCTGCATTGTTGTTAATAAAACCTATAACATTATTTCCGGTTATGGTGCTGTCTGCATTGGTTGTAAACTCAACTTCCTTGTGCGGATCTGTTTTTGGTTTAAATGAAAACGATTGTAAATAGCCCTCAGTTCCTTTTGCTTCTAGACCTATCTCTTTAAAACGTTTAACAATATATTCCGATGCTTTTTTCTCACCTTCTGTTCCGGTTTGTCGACCTTCTAACTTATCATCTGCTAAAAAGTAAACATCTTCTTTAATCTTATTTTCTGCAACCTTGGGAGCTTCTTTACAAGCAAACATGCTTACTAAAAGAAACAAAAACACTATATTTTTCATCACTAAATCTTATTTTTGCAAAATTAAGTATTAATGCCCATATATTATAATTATATACCATGAACAGACTTACAGTTATTCTTGTGATTCGTGTTTCAATTTTATCTTGTAAAAATGACAAAAAATCGTCTGATGCAGATGGTTATTCTGGAGCTACAAAGATGAATGAGTCTTTGATTTATCCTGAAGAAACTAACTTTAAAACTTTACGACAAGTTACTTTTGGAGGCGATAATGCTGAGGCTTATTGGAGTTTTGATGACAAACAATTGGTTTTTCAATCTAATAGTGCAAAATGGGGAGTTAATTGCGACCAAATGTTTTTGATGAATGCTAACGAGACACTTTCAGACAGTATTGCGCCACCAATGGTAAGCACAGGAAAAGGAAGAACCACTTGCTCTTATTTTTTACCTGATAACAAGCACATTATTTATGCTTCAACACATTTGGGTGGTGATGAATGTCCTGACGTTCCTGTTAAAGAAAACGGTAAATATATATGGCCAATCTATGATACTTACGACATTTTTGTTTCTGATTTGGAAGGAAATATAGTAAAGCAATTAACCTTTGAAGATGGTTATGATGCTGAGCCAACAGTATCTCCTAAAGGTGATAAAATTGTATTTACCTCTACTAGAAGCGGAGATTTAGAACTGTACACTATGAATTTAGATGGTACAGACGTAAAACAAATTACTAACGAGCTTGGTTACGATGGTGGAGCATTCTTTTCTCCAGATGGAAGTAAGCTTATTTTTAGAGCATCTCGCCCAAAAACCGAAAAAGAACAGAAAGAATACAAAGATTTATTAGCTAGAGGGCTCGTAGAACCAAGTGACATGGAGCTTTTTATCTGTAATGCAGATGGTAGCGATATGAGACAACTGACGGATTTAGGAAATGCCAATTGGAGTCCGTTTTTTCATCCAAGTGGAGAAAAAGTGCTATTCTCTTCTAATTTTGAAAGTGAAATAGGGTTTCCATTTAATCTTTATATGATTGATATTGACGGGAAAAATCTAAAACGAGTAACACACGGCAATACCTTTGAGGCTTTCCCTGTGTTTTCTAATGATGGTAAATATTTGATCTTTTCTTCTAACCGAAATAACGGTGGTACAAGAGATACTAATTTGTTTATTGCCGAGTGGCAAGATTAGTTTAGGTCTTTTAATCTATCGCGTTCTTCTTCTGAGGTTCTACGTTCGTTAGTATTAAGTTTTGTGTTTCCAAATTTATAGCTGAAGCCCAACTTGATAAACCTATTGTCTGAATTTATAAATCTTGCACTTGATTGATTGAGATAGTTAATAGACGCATCGTAATCTTGCATATCAAAAATATCCTCTACGCTTAAAGATAATACTGCGTTGTCTTTTAATAAAGATTTTGAAATACTAAGTGTTGATATTAACCTATCTTCTACAGTTTGCAAGCTCTGAAGATTTCTTCCAACCCACCAAAATGTAGCATTAATATTTAAACTATTATCTTTAAGAAGCGACAAACCAGGAGATAAAATAAACAACTGAGACCATTGGTTTTGTTTAATAAAGCCTTCTCCAAAATTTACTTCTTCTTTAACATTATAGGTAGAAGAAACAGCATAAATACTAAACCTGTTTGATAAATAATAATTAAACTCTAAATCAAAACCATAATCTACGCGCTTATCTAAATTGGTGGGCGTATAAGCTATAACGTTAGTTTCATTATTTTGTCTAGGCAATTCCTCTATTCCTCCATCGAAATTTAAGTAGTAGGCTGAAAGCGTAAAGTTCTTTAAAAAGTCTATACTTACCTTATAGTCATCAGTATAGGTTGGCAGTAAATTAGGATTTCCTAAAACCACAGTATTTTCATTTAGAAAAAAAGTAAATGGGTTTAGGTTTGTATAGCTTGGTCTGGTAATACTTCTTTTGTAATTAGCTGTAATACTTACATCATCAGAAATACTGTGTGTTAAACTGGCATTTGGAAACCAATTAAAGTAATCTTGTGAATTTGTTTCATTTAATGATATTGATGTCCCTTCAATATTGGTTTGTTCTACTCTTAATCCAATATTCATATTCCATTTATCCCAAGTCTTGCTATAGTTGGTGTAGGCAGCATAAACATTTTCGTCATATTTAAATGCATCTGAATTCTCCATATTTACCACCTCGTTGCCATTAATGACATCTATTCTTGTTATATCACTATTAGTGTTAACGTTAGAATATTTTACACCAACATCGAAATTTGAGGTTTCGGTAACTGGTATACTATAATCAATCTTGCCAGTAATAATTTGAGTGCCTTGATTTGCAAGGGTGTTAAATTGAGAATCATTACTATCTATAGGTTCGTCTTGAAACACATTTTGTTTACGCTCATAATCATAGGTTGTATAATGAGCGTTAAAAGTTAAACTCGATTCATTTTTAAAATCATGCTTAAAGATGACATCTGTCCCAATATTGTACTTGTTGTCTCTAGACAAGTTGTCTGCCGTAAAGCTTGATGAGAAATTATTATTGGCATCAAAAATATTGGTATTGTTATTAATTTTGTATTTAAAATATGGCGTATACAAAGCTGTGCTTGTAAGGCTTAATGTGTTGCGTTCGTCAATAAAATAATCAAAATTAAGATTAAGATTATGGGTTTCTGACCATGTATTTCTATTCACATTAGATTTCCAGATTTCATCAATATCTCCATTATTATTCAAATAATTTACGGCATCATCCTGATCTCTGTTAATCTTTTGATTGGTGTAGCTGTAGTTTAAGTTTAGATTAATGTCGTCATTTTTAAAATAATGACTAGTGCCTGCATTGTACCTTGGAAATACTCCTTGTGTATAATTTGTAAACACATTTCCTCTATAGCCTGTTACCAAATTTTTACTCATTACAATATTTATTACCGAACCGCTATCTGCATCGTAACTCGCTGGTGGGTTGGTAATAACCTCAACTGATTTTATGCTATTGGCAGGCGCGCTTTCTAGCAATTGCATTAACTCATCAGAGGTTAACTGTACTCTGCGTTCATTAATATAAATTGCTGCTGGTGCACTTTTAATGTTAATACCTCCTTCACTTACAATGATACCTGGCGTGCTTTTAAGAACACCAAGCGTAGACCCTTCTACCAGCGCTGTATTTTCAACATTAAAAACTAAGCGATCTGGTTTTCTAGTGATTGTTGGTTTCTTGGCAACGATAGTAACTTCGTCTAAACTTTCAGGTGTCTCATTAAGAGTTATAGTTTTTAAGTCTAAGTTTCCTGTGAGTACAATTTTTTGCTCAAATTCTTTGAGTCCAATAAAGCTTACTTTAAGGTAATACGTGCCTTGCGCAAGGTTAACCAAATTAAAATAACCGTTGTCATCTGTTGACGTTCCTATTAAAAACTCTCTTTCTTCTCCCTGTAAAAGGATGACATTAGCCAATTCAATCGATGTGTTTTCAGCATCAACAACTTTTCCTAAAATGGAAAAATTTTGAGCATAAGCACCAAATGAAAGCACAAAAAGGATTGTGCAAAAAAGAGAACGTAGGTAAACAATCATTAGTTAGGTTTGTATCCGCAATATAAACATTGTTTTTTACTTTATATTATGGTTTTTGCGTAGTTTATCGGCGTTTAATTGTTATTTTTTGTTGTTATAAAGCATAAGAAATCGATTATATTTGCACACTTAATGTCGCTTTAGAAAAAGAGAAATGAAGAATATTCGCAATTTTTGCATTATTGCACATATAGACCACGGAAAAAGTACACTTGCTGATCGATTGCTCGATTTTACAGGTTCTGTAACCGATAGAGAAAAGCAAGATCAGTTGCTAGACAATATGGATTTAGAACGCGAGCGCGGCATTACCATAAAGTCTCATGCTATTCAGATGGAATATAATTACAAGGGCGAACAATATATTCTTAACCTTATCGACACTCCTGGTCACGTAGATTTTTCATACGAAGTTTCTCGTTCTATTGCTGCTTGTGAAGGTGCACTTCTTATTGTTGATGCAGCACAGAGTATACAAGCACAAACCATTTCTAACCTGTACTTGGCTTTAGAAAATGATTTAGAAATCATTCCTGTTTTGAATAAAATAGATTTACCAAGTGCTAATCCCGAAGAAGTGACCGATGATATCGTAGATTTATTAGGCTGCGATCCTTCTGAGGTTATTCCTGCCAGTGGAAAAACAGGTCTTGGTGTAGAAGATATTTTAGAGGCAATCATTGAGCGTATTCCTGCTCCGCAAGGTAATCCTAACGAGCCTTTACAAGCGCTTATTTTTGATTCGGTTTACAACCCTTTTAGAGGTGTAGAAACGTATTTTAGGGTTATAAATGGCTCCATTAAAAAAGGGCAAAACATTAAGTTTATTGCTACTGGTAAAAACTATTTTGCTGACGAAGTAGGAACTTTAAAACTTACGCAGGTAAAAAAACAAGAAATTAAAGCCGGTGATGTTGGGTATCTTATTACAGGAATTAAAGATGCTCGTGAAGTAAAAGTTGGTGATACGATTACTGATGCTAAAGAACCTACTAAAAATGCTATTTCTGGTTTTGAGGATGTAAAACCTATGGTATTTGCAGGTATTTACCCTGTTGATACTGAAGATTACGAAGAGCTACGTGCCTCTATGGAAAAACTTCAGCTTAATGATGCGTCCTTAGTATTTGCACCTGAGAGTTCTGCGGCCTTAGGTTTTGGGTTCCGTTGTGGTTTCCTTGGTATGCTTCATTTAGAAATTATCCAAGAGCGTCTAGAGCGTGAGTTTGATATGACAGTAATTACTACTGTACCAAACGTAAGTTACCATGCCTTTACTAACAAAAATCCTGATGAGGTTGTTATTGTTAACAATCCATCAGATTTACCAGAACCTTCAACATTAAACCGCGTTGAAGAACCTTACATTAAAGCTACCATAATTACTAAAGCTGACTTTGTTGGCCCTGTAATGAGTCTTTGTATAGAAAAACGTGGACAAATCACTAATCAAACCTATTTAACAACTGAGCGTGTTGAATTAAGCTTTGATATGCCTTTAGCTGAGATTGTATTCGATTTTTATGATCGCTTAAAAACAGTCTCTAAAGGTTATGCGTCTTTTGATTATTCACCAATTGGTATGCGTGCTTCTAAGTTGGTTAGAGTAGACATCTTATTGAACGCACAAACTGTGGATGCCCTTTCGGCCTTAGTACATGCGGATAACGCTTATACTATTGGAAAAAAGATGACCGAAAAACTAAAAGAGCTTATACCAAGACAACAATTTGATATTCCAGTACAAGCTGCAATTGGAGCAAAAATTATAGCTCGTGAAACCATTAAAGCCCTTCGTAAAGATGTAACTGCTAAGTGTTATGGTGGTGACATTTCGCGTAAACGTAAACTTCTAGAAAAGCAGAAAAAGGGTAAAAAACGTATGCGCCAAGTAGGTAACGTAGAAATCCCTCAGCAAGCATTTATGGCTGTTTTAAAGCTTAACGATTAATTCTTAATTTCTTTTTAGTATCTTGTTTGGTAGGTTTTTGTCTTATGAAAAGCCAACCAAAAAAAATACTCATCTGTGAAGACCATCAAATTGTTATTGATGGCTTGATTTCAATTTTTGACAATCAAAACGATTATACTGTTTTAGATTATGTCAAAGATGGTGATTTAGTTTTGTCAATTGTCAAGGAAAAATTACTAGATATTCTTCTTCTAGACCTTAATCTACCAAATAAAAATGGTCTGGATATACTTAGTGATATTAAGCTTCTCAACTCTGAAATAAAGGTAGTAATACTTACTATGTACAATAAAGAAAGTATTGTAAAAAAAGTGAAGCAATGTGGTGGTGATGGTTTCTTGTTAAAAAACTGTTCTTCAGAGGATTTGCTTAAAGCCTTAGATAGTGTTTCTGAAAAGAAAACCTTTTATATTGGCAAAGGTGTAACCATTACTGTTAATGAAACCGATGGTTTTACAGAAAAAATAAAACTTACGCGAAGAGAAAAAGAAATTATAGCAGAGCTGATAAAAGGCTATAATGTGCCACAAATTGCTAAAACCTTGTTTATTAGTCCTCATACTGTAGAAACACACAAAAAAAATATTTTTAAAAAGCTTAATATTCATAACTCAATAGATCTAATAACTTTTGTAAATGAAAAGAATTTGCTTTCATAAACTGGTTTGGAGTTTATTGATTTTGGCCTTGAGTTTATTTTTTAAAATTAACGCCCAAAATGTGGATACGCTTTATTTGGGATCAGGTTTTCAAAAAGAAAACATTAGGCTTTTTTCAAAAGTAAACGGACTAAAACCTAACCATCGAAGCAACTTTTTCTATTTCGGGTTTGAAAAGGAATATAATACCGTAGAATTCTGTGTAAAAAACACAGAAAACAATAGCAAAGATTTGGTGTTAGAGTTTACCAACGCCTTAATTAGAGACATAGTTCTGTTGAAAAAAAGCAACCTGTTGTTTCAGCCAGTTGACAATACCGGTATTGATTATCCTGTGTCTAAAAGACCTATTTCGCATAGGCTTCTTGCGTTTCCGATAAAGCTAAAACCCTATGAAGTTGCCACTTATAAAATTGAACTAAAGAAAGAATCGGGTAAGCCTTTGGTAACTACTATTTTCTTGAAGGGTTTTCAGGCCTTTAGTAAGCAAAATTCCATTCAACAAACTATAATTGGTATCTATTTTGGCATCAGTGTTTTATCCATTTTATTCAGTGTATTTATCTTCTTTATTTTAAGAAAGGGCAGCTACCTCATTTATGCGCTTTACATTATTTTTCTTGGCCTATTTATAAGTGCTTATACTGGTATATTTCCTCAAATATTTTTGAGCGAAAATGATGTTTTCGATAAGTACAAACACTATGTTTTGTTCAGTGAAATATCGCTATTGCTCTTTGTCGTTTTTTCACAAAAAATTCTAGAAACCAAAACATTTATGCCTAAGCTTAAGAGAGCGATAGATGTGTTATTAATAATTCTTGTATCGGTTAGGTTGTTGATACATTTTGCTTTTACAGGTGTTTTCGAGAAATATATTCAAGTATTCATGAATCTTTGGTACTCCATTTTTATACTAATGCTAGTATTGGTTGTTATAGAAATTGTAAAATACTTTAAGACTAATTTTAAAAGGTCTTCTCTTTTTGCCTTTGCTTATTTGTTCATGATAATTGGAGTGTGTACTACAATCCTTTATCATAGTTATGGTCTTATAAACACCATGATCTATGGATTACCTATTCTCTTTTATTCGTCATTTTTAGAAATTATTTTTCTAACCTTTACAATAATCTATATGGTAAAGGGTATATATGATGAACGCAATTCTTTATCAGAAAAACTTATAGTTGAAGAAAAAAAGAGTCTTACTGCTTTTATACAAGGAGAAGATAAGGTAAGAAAGCGCATCAGTAAAGAATTGCACGATAATATTGGCAGTCAATTAGGTTATCTAAAGCGTTTTATTTCCGAAAAGCTCAAAGACAATACTATAAATGATACCATTGACACCATTTGTAATGATATAAGAAACTTGTCCCATGAAGTATCCCCTTCGGATTTAACTTTTATTGGTTTTGAAAATGCTGCTTCAGATTTAGCAAATAGCCTATCTAAACAAACATCGCTTACCCTAGACTTTAGCAGTTACAATTTTCCGAAACAACTCGACGAAAATCTAGAAACACAACTGTATCGTGTACTACAAGAAGCCATAAATAACATTATTAAACATGCTGATGCAACACACATAAATATTCAGCTTGTCGGTCATGAAGACTATTCGAGTATTATTATAGAAGATAATGGAAACGGTTTTAATTTGAATAATACGAGTCTTGGTTTGGGTCTTAAAAATATGACATCGAGAATCAATCAAATAGGAGGAACCTTAGAGATTGATTCGGTAATAGGAAAAGGCACTTCTATAAATATTATGTTTCCTAATATTTAAATCTACCTGAATTCTGGTATTGAATTAATTCTTTTTCAGGCTTAGTTTTATCTTTTGCTATTAATCAATCTCATGATAAAAAATCATCAAGATGTATGTTTTAAATTGATTATTATCTTGAGGGTAGAGGCTTTTATATATATAAAAGCCTCTATATTTTTATACAAAGTCAAATATACCTGAACTCTGGTATTGTTCTTAAGGGTCCTCTTCTCCTAGTTTTACTGATGTCAATTTAAAACCATGTATTATGAAAACAAAACTCTCATGTGTATTAGGTATAACTATACTGCTTATATGCACAAAACTCAATGCCCAATCAGAACAGTTTACTGACTTTAATCTAGATAAAAAGGAGATAACTTCGGGCGATTTCATTACCCTAGATACAGAGTCTATACTTGAAGATTTTAGAACTCAATTGGAAAACCGACTTGAACTTAGTGAAAAGTTCAATGAACAAGTCAGCCCAAACGACATTGTATTTGCAATGCAGATGTTAGGTGTTGGAGCTGGTTTGGGGTTGGGGGAAGATGAAACATTATGGTGCTTACAAGCAGCTTATTATTACAGGTTAAAACTTTTTCAACGCTCTGCTCTATATGGCTCTTTAGGTATTGATTATAATGGGGCAAGTATTGGTGATCAAACACAAAATTTATTCGGGTTTCAACTAGGTCTAATGATGTTTCAAACCATATCGGCATTGAATGAAGTCCGTTTAATTTATGGGTTGCTTGGTGGCTATGGTTTTGGTAGCGAGAAATTCAACGGTTTTACAACTGATATTACAAGAATTAATGTTGCCTTGGTGGCTGGCTTTCAGTTAATGTTAGCTGCTCGGTGGTCCTTAGCTATACAAACGAACATTGTGGCACATAATAGGTGGACATATAAACCCGAAAGTGGAGGTGAATTTAAAAATGACTTTACTAATTTTTTCTTCAATAAAAACAATTTGCTCACTTTATCCTTAATTTTTCATTTAAAGAAAAGGCAATAAGCTTGTAAAGGCTACAAACTAAAATTCACAAATTATGAAAACAAAAATTATTTAATTAACCCCTACTTTTAGTTTAATTGTAAGTGCCTCATCAGGAAGTCATCTAAGAGGGTTAGATGCTGTTACAAAAACCTAAAGAAGTTAGTTTATATAATCATAATTTGTGAGAGACCCTTATCGCATCAATCGATGGATAAGGGTTTATCGTAAAACTATCACAATTTGCGAGTGGGTAAAATTCGTGTTTAAAAGATTTACAAGATTAATCATTTATTAATTTAGTGAAGGTTTTAATTAACTTAAAATCTCACCTTTTTAAGTTTCTAGAATGGCTTTCCCAAATACACTAATCGACTTTTTGCATCAATTTCCTTTTCTACATCATCATCTAAAGAAGGAATAATGTGTATTTCGCCTTTACTTGTTTTAAGAAATAACGGAATTTGATCTTTATCAGATTTTATATTCTCTAAAATATTGTGGTAAGATTCTAAATCTGTTACTGTAATTTCATGTATCTCCGGATATTCTTCGGTTACTTCCATTAGATTATTAAAGTCATCGGATAGTGTAAATACTCCATCTTCTGGAGAAATAGAGCTATTCTCTAATTCAGCTTTAGAGGCCAACCTAAAAGAACCGTTTTCACCAAACTGAGCTCCAAATTTTTCTACTGCATAGCGGTTTATATCTGCGTTTCCTGTTAAAGCTAATAAATAACCTATGTCGTTAAACTCTACATTATCTTGTAATGTTTCAGAATAAATATTTTCAGTATGAGCTTCAATACCCATTTTTTCGGCTTCGCTAACGTTATTTTGGTTACTGTCTACTAAAACGACATGTCGTCCGTTATCAATTAAATATTGAGCAACAAGACGAGAAACTCTCGACGCTCCTATTATTAAAATCCCCTCAGATTTTGATAAGAAAACTCCAGAGATTCTTGCAAACAAACGTGCGGTTGTGGCATTAAGTAACACCGTTCCTAACACAATCATAAACACCAACGGAGTAATATATTCTGCGCCAACAACACCTCCTGCGCTAAGCTTACTTCCAAAAAGTGATGCTATACCAGCAGCAACTATACCGCGAGGACCAACCCAACTGATAAACATTTTTTCGTTGGTTCTAAGTGTTGAGCCTTGTGCGCTGACAAATACCGCTAAAGGTCTTATAACAAACACTACAGCTAAGAATAACGCTAAAGTTTCCCAACGGTACAAAAGCATTAGATCTTGATAATTAATATTCGCAGCCAAGAGAATGAAAAGAATAGAAATCAACAATACGCTTAAGGATTCTTTAAAATAAAGTAGCTCTTTAATGTTGTCTAACTTGCTGTTTCCTATAACCATTCCCATTACAACCACAGCAAGTAAACCAGACTCGTGAGCAAAAATTTCTGACTCAATAAACACTAAAAGAACAACCGATAAGGACACCACATTAAGAAGATAATGTGGTATGAATTTTTTATTAATGGCAAATACCAGAGCATGAGCAAATGTAAAACCAAAAGTTGTTCCGAAGAGGATAATTTTACCAAACTCAATTAGTGCAGTTTTGGTAAATCCTGCCTCACCTTCAATAGAAATAAATTCAAATACCAATACTGCAACCAAGGCTCCTATTGGATCAATCAAAATACCCTCCCACTTTAACACTGTAGACACGTCGCGTTTCAAAGGTATATTTCTTAAAATTGGTGTTATAACTGTTGGTCCTGTAACAATAATTAATCCTGAAAATAAAAAAGATAATTCCCAGCTTAAACCAAATAAATAATGTGCTAACACTGCTGCGCCAAAAAAAGTAACAGCTGCACCTACTGTAATCAACTTAGTTATAACAGGACCCACATTTCTTATTTCGCTTCGCTTTAGGGTTAGTCCACCTTCAAAAAGAATAATACTAATAGCTAAAGACACAAAATAAAACAATCCCTCTCCTGGAAATAATCCTTTTTTTTGTTCTTCGTTCCAGATCGGTTCTATCCATTTTGTGCCGTCTTCATTTATAAATTCGGCTGCGATAGGTCCAACTAATAAACCTATAAGAATTAATGGTAAAATCGCTGGAATTTTAAATTTCCACGCCACCCATTGTGCTAATATCCCAAGAATAATTATGCCAGCTAATTCAACCATATCGTTGTTTTTAAAATCATTTCGAAAATAGCCTTTTTTTTATAACCGTAAAAATCCTAATAATTTCAAAAGGATATTCTGTTTTACAAGCTAATTTGGTAAATTGCGTAATTATGAAATTATACCCTATAAACGCAGGTAATTTTAAACTCGATGGAGGCGCCATGTTTGGTGTAGTACCTAAATCCCTATGGCAACGTACCAATCCTGCCGACAATAACAATATGATAGATATTGCGGCACGTTGTTTGTTGATTGAAGAAGGTGATCGATTAATATTGATTGATACAGGAATGGGAGACAAACAAAACGACAAATTTTATGGCTACTATTATCTTTGGGGAGATGACTCTATAGATAAGTCTCTTGCGAAATATGGCTTTAGTAGAGATGATATTACTGATGTGTTTATGACACACCTACATTTTGATCATTGTGGTGGTAGTATTCAATGGAACAAAGACCGAACAGGTTACGAGCCAGCATTCAAAAATGCACATTTTTGGAGCAATGCTGACCATTGGAAATGGGCAACCGAACCAAACCGAAGAGAAAAAGCATCTTTCTTAAAAGAAAATATTCTTCCAATGGAAGAGTGTGGGCAATTAAAATTTACCAACCTTCCTAATGATAAAATTTTAAAAAATTCTGCCTTAGGTTTTGATATTTTCTTTGCAGACGGGCACACAGACAAACAAATGATTCCTATGATAAACTATAAAGGAAAAACCATTTGTTTTATGGCAGATTTGCTTCCTACTGCAGGGCATTTGCCATTACCATTTGTAATGGGTTATGATACAAGACCATTACTAACCTTAGATGAAAAAGAACAGTTTTTGAACATGGCAGCAGATGAAAATTTTTATCTGTTTTTAGAGCACGATGCTCATAACGAAATTATAACTGTAAAACACACCGAAAAAGGTGTAAGACTAAACGAAAATTATACTTGTAAAGAAATATTTAATTAAAACTAAACATCAACAAATGAAATTTAACATTAAACCATTAGCGTACCTATTTGTTTCTTCAGCACTATTTATGGGTTGTGGTGGTACAGCAGATATTTTATCTACACCAGTAGAAAATATTGATACTTCTCCTCTAAAAGTTACAAAGTTAACTGAAGCCGAAAAGAAAAATTGGGGCCATTTAGATTTAGCAAAAGATACTATTCCGGGTATGGCTGTAGATAGAGCTTACGAGGAAATCATTAAAGGTAAAAAGGGTAAAAAAGTTATCGTTGCCGTAATAGATTCTGGTATAGATATCGATCACGAAGATTTAGACGATGTTATCTGGACCAATAAAGATGAAATACCAAACAACGGAAAAGATGATGATAACAATGGTTACATCGATGATATTCATGGTTGGAATTTCTTGGGTGATGCCTACGACGAGCAATTAGAGTACGTGCGTATGATTGCCGCTAAAGATACCTCAAACCCAAGATATGATGAGGCTGTAGCTTTACAAGCTTCCGAATATGAAAAATATTTAGGGACTAAGACACAGTATGAGCAAATCTACCAACAAGTAGTTTCTGCAGACGAAACCTTAGCAAAGGTAACTGGTAAAAAAGATTATACTAAAGAGGATGTTAATGCTATAACTTCTGAAGATGCAGATGTACAACAAGCTAAAGGTATTGCACAATACATGTACAATAATGGTATTGAATCGATGGCAGATGCCAAAAAAGAAATTAATGAGGCTTTAGAATCTATTAATGAGCGTTTAAACTATCACCTAAACATTAACTTTTCTGGCAGAACTACTAAAGATGATATCAACAATTTATCTGATGTCGGCTACGGAAATGGTAATGTAAAACATGTAAAAAAATCTGAATCTCATGGTACACACGTTGCTGGTATTATTGCTGCCGAACGTAACAATGGTTTAGGTGCAAACGGTGTGGCAAATAATGTTGAGATTATGGCAATTCGTGTTGTACCTAACGGAGATGAGTACGATAAAGATGTGGCTTTATCTATTCGTTACGCTGTAGATAATGGCGCAAAAGTAATAAATGGTAGTTTTGGTAAATCTTTTTCACCACATAGCGATTGGGTAAGAGACGCTATTAAATATGCCGCAGATAACGATGTTGTATTTGTTCACGCTGCAGGAAATGACAGTAATAACATTGATGTAGAACCTAATTTCCCAGATGATAATGTAGACTTTGTTGAAGTATCTAACAACTACATTAGAGTTGGTTCTTTAACTCAAAATTATGGTTCTAAAATGGTTTCTGGTTTTTCTAACTACGGAAAGAAAAACGTAGACGTATTTGCGCCTGGTTCTTCTATATACTCAACAACTCCAGAAAACGAGTACGATTTTAAAGGTGGTACATCTATGGCAGCACCTGGTGTTGCTGGTGTCGCTGCTTTAATTCGTTCGCAATACCCTAACCTATCTGCAGCTCAGGTAAAACAAGTTATTTTAGACTCTGGTTTACCTTTAACAACAAAAGTTGTTGTAGGTGGAGACGCTTCAAACGTAAAACCGTTTGCTGATTTATCTAAATCTGGAAAAATAGCTAATGCATACAATGCATTAATTATGGCTTCAAAAATAAAATAAATCCTTTTTAGGAATTCTATAAGGTAACTATTCTAATATATGATGGAATAGTTACCTTTTAATTTAAAATCATATACAAATGAAAAAATTGCTTCTTAATCTTACCTTTTTTGCTTTAGTGCTTTCGTGTGGTGCAACTGAGAACCCTATTAAAAATGCTCCAAAAACTATTGAAAACACCACTTCTTATGGTTACTGGCAACAGCATGTAAACTATACTATGGAAATTGATATGGACGTTAACTCCTATCAATACAACGGCAAACAAAAATTGGTGTATACCAACAACTCTCCAGACGTACTTAATCGTGTGTATTACCATTTGTATTTTAACGCCTTTCAACCAGGAAGCGAAATGGATGTAAGATCTAGAACTATTGCAGATGCAGACCCTAGAGTTGGTGACAGAATCAGTAAGCTTCAACCAGATGAAATAGGATATATAAAAGTAAAATCCTTGAAACAAAACGGTAAAACAATATCTCATGAGACTGTAGGAACAGTACTTGAAGTAAAGTTAGACCAACCGATTCAACCAGGAGAAAGTGTAACTTTTGATATGGATTTTGATGCTCAAGTCCCTGTTCAAATTCGTCGTTCTGGTAGAAACAACAAAGAAGGTGTTGCGCTTTCTATGGCACAATGGTACCCAAAGTTAGCAGAATATGATGATGAAGGTTGGCATGCAGATCCTTATATAGGTAGAGAATTTCATGGTGTTTGGGGCGATTTTGATGTAAAACTAACTATTGATAAAGATTATGTAGTTGGTGGTACAGGTTATATTCAAAGTGAAACTAAAGCTAAAAAAGGCAAAAAGACCGTTCATTTTAAAGCACCAAATGTTCATGATTTTACTTGGGCTGCAGACCCAGATTTTATTCATGATACATTTAAAATGCCAAATGGACCAACTTTGCATTTTTATTATAAAAAGGATTTAGAACCTAAGTACATAGAAAACTGGAAAAAACTTCAACCAGATACAGCAAAACTAATGACCTATTTTAGTGAAAACATAGGACAATACCCTTACGACCAATATTCTGTAATACAAGGAGGTGATGGAGGTATGGAGTATGCCATGTGCACCCTCATTACAGGACAACGCAGTTATGGAAGTTTACTAGGTGTTACAGCGCACGAAATGGCGCACTCCTGGTTTCAGTTTTTATTAGCAACCAACGAGGCTAAGCACGAATGGATGGACGAAGGTTTTACAAGTTATATCTCTACTTTGGCCGAAAATGAACTTAGTAGTAACAAAAGTGATAATCCTTTATCATATACATACAGAGGTTATATTGGTTTGGCAAATTCTGGTTACGAACAACCTCTGACCACCCAAGCAGATCGTTATAAATATAACCAAGTGTATGGTGCAGCAGCCTATAATAAAGGTGGTGTATTTATTGCACAATTAGGATACGTCATTGGACAAGAAAATTTAAACAAAACTATTAAAAAGTATTTCGAAGACTTTTCGTTTAAGCACCCTAAACCAATGGATTTTATCCGAACAGCTGAACGCATTACAGATTTTGAATTGGATTGGTATCTTATAGATTTTGGGCAAACTACTAATACTATTGATTATGGTGTGAAGTCTGTTGAAGGCAATGCAATAACTCTAGAGCGTATCGGTTTAATGCCTATGCCAATAGATCTTTCTGTAACATACACTGATGGAACTACTGAAGAATTTTACATTCCGTTACAAATGATGCGTGGCGAAAAACCAACCTCAGCAACAATTATAGGCGATTGGGCTTGGGCAATGCCAACGTATACATTTAACGCTAAGAAAACAGTTAAATCTGTTGAGATAGATGCTTCAAAACTAATGGCAGATGTTAAGCGTGAAAATAATACGTTTACAGTAGAATAGCATATGATTGTTTTCTTTGGTTTAAGGTCTGCACGTATTGAGTCTCGTAAGTTAGATGCTAATACAACTTGCGAGCATTGCAATAGTGAAAATTCATTTATTGCAAGTGTTTATGGAAACTATTTTCATGTGTTTTGGATTCCGATTTTTTCAACTGGAAAGGCTATTGTGGTAGAGTGCAATCACTGTAAAAAAACATATCATTTAAAAGATTTATCTCCTGATAACCAAAAGGCTGTTCAAAATTCATTTAATGAAAACCCTCCTAAAAAAGCAAAATGGCTCAATTTGGGCTGTTTTGTTATTCTGGGATTTGTGTTTTTATTTATATGCTTGGCTATATACTCAATAATACTCTCAAGTTTTAACGACGATTATGAAGATAATTATGATACGGATTATCCTACATATGAAGAATCAAAAATTGATGGCGAAAAAAATGATGATGTGTATGTTATTGAAAATCCAGATCCTAAATGGATTAAGAATTTAAAAAAAGACCTTCTCGAATCAGAGCTTTATCCTAATAAAGAAGAGGAACCTGTAAGTTATGCTCTACAGCAATGTTTAGACAGTGAGACACTAGGATTAGGTGAAGACGATATTGGCTACTACTATAAAGTTAATGATGATGAAGTTTTAATCCTTCTTCAACCTTGGAACTTGAGTAAATTAAATGAAAAAGAAAAAAATGCTTTCTATAAAAAAATTGACCATTGTTTGGATATCATCTTAAAAGGTGAAAGCTATAAACGCTTTATAGGTGTATATGATCAATATGAATTAAAAATGCAAAAGACTCCAAAAGGAATGGTAAAAGATAGCACAGCAAAAAGTTCGGAATTACTTAAAGAATTTTATGATAAAATTTAGCTATAAACCTGTTTTAATACCATTTTTCGTTCTTATACATAGATTTTTTAGCCACACGTTCTCTATTGTAAAGCAACAAGTAATTTTTATCTATTTGTTTGTTTCTATATCCAAATAGGTGAAATATAGATTTTGCTAAAAATCGAGCAACTTTTAGATTGGCTTTTAGAATTCCTTTAGACTTATCGTACCATGTAATGCCTGGCAAAAAAGTTAATATTTGATCTGCTTTTGAGTTTCTTAAAAGTTCCGATAATTTTAAGAAGAATTGTGGAATAGCCTTAATAATAAAGAAGCCATCATTTCCAGATTTTTGATACAATGGCATAAAGAGTTTTGCCGAATAATTTGAGTAAATATCTTCGTCATTAGATCTTGCTAAAAGTGTCCCCTTTTTTATAGATTGAAAGCTTTCAAATCCTTGATACATCTTAAAGTTTTCCTCTAATTCAATATGGTATTTATAAACAACCTCAAAAATTGAGTCAATGGATTTTGAAGCTTTTTTTAATTCATTTTCATACTTGTTTATCTTATCACTTTCTGGATTGAGCAAGTTGTTGGTATGATTTAAAACCAAATAAACAAAAGCCTCACAGCTTTTTATAGCTTGTGGATCGGTGTGCTGCCCAGATTCAAAACCAAGTGACACATAACCAAGGGTATTTAAATAACTTAAAAGTGGGCCTTCTAGATATTCTTCTATACCAAGTACCACAGGTACATTAAAACAGGCTGAAAATTTACGATTGATTAGAGCGTCATTTATAGTTATAAAAGGAAGTGTCTTGCTTGATGTAGTATGCAGGTCAATAAAATAAATAGGATTGTCTGTAGAGGCTAAAACACCTTTTATAAACTTGAATAAATCTATTTGTTCAAAAAGCTCATTTTCAAGATTCTTTTCCTCTTCTAATCGCTCAAGTTTTTTAGTTGTCCATAGTCTGTTTAGATCAAAATCTATAAAACGCTTATTAGCTTTAAGCGCTTTTATATTGCCATAGACACCAAATATTTCTCCTCTAATATCATTTTTATTAAGCTGTGGTATTATAGTATTTAGCGCATTAACTCCAGCAAACTCATTACCATGTATACCAGCAAAAAAAACAACTGTTGCTCCAGGTTGTTTTCCTTTTATATGATGAAAAACTCTGTTTGTGGCTTCAAATTTTTTAATATGTTCTTGTAGGCTAGCATTCATCTTTTAAAAATCACTTGAAGTTATAATACCAAGTAGCTCCTTATTTCTAATTACGGGCAAACAATTAATTTTATGCTTTTGCATTAAGTCTTTTGCTTTATTTAATGGCGCTTCTTGGGTTATAGTAATTAAATCCGTAGTCATAACATCCTTAACGCGTAGGTCTAAATCCTTATCTCCAAGTTTTATTAAATCTGTCCAGGTTAATAATCCTGTGAGCTCTTTTTTCTTGTTTATTACTGGTATGTGGTGAATGTTTTTCCATTGCATTATACTACTCACTAATTCTAAACTATCGTTTTGGTCTACCAATAACATTTTGGTGTTCATGTTGTGTTTTACAATTCGACTGGCATCTATTTTTAAGTTATCATCTGGGTTAAAAATAGCCCATTGATCAACTGTTTTTTCTTCAAACTGATGTTTGTACATATAAGCTGTTATGTTCTGAAGCGCTTCGAAATTGGTTTTTGTTTTTTGAAGATTTCTATAATTATCAACCATCCATTGCGAGCCTGTGTGTGATTTAACGCGTGCTTCAATTACAGATAAATATTTTGAAATATCATTAGAAGTGATATTTGCTTTTTCCAACCCTTTTGTAGCCATTGGTATAAGCTCGCTTAAAATAAGATCTTGAGCGGAAATGAGTTTGTTATTCCATTTAAATTGGGATTCTATACTATTGCGAGCCGCTTTAAAGAAGTTGCTTTTAACGTCTTTAAAATTCATTTTTTTGTGAATCTTGTTATATGCTTCAGATTGCCCAAGCATCAATCCTACCCAAAACACCATATTTGCAATCTCATCGGTTAGTGTTGGTCCTGCCGGAATATAGCGACACTCAATTCTAAGATGTGGTTTACCTCCTCCAACACCATAACAGACACGGTTCCATTTGTAAACGGTTCCATTGTGCAACTGTAATGCTCTAAGTTTTGGCATGTCTCCTTGTTCTAATTTTTCTAAGCTATCATCGTGCTCATCTGAGGTGAGTAAACTTCTAAATCTCGAAATATGATCTCTAAAAATGTCTGTAACCGTCCCTCTTTCCCAATCGGCACCAAAACTAACACGTGACTCTTTCTCGTGATGGATGAATGAATTTCTCCTAGTATCAATACTTTGGGTAAACAAAGCTATACGCGTTTCTGCCCACAATTCTCTACCAAAAAGAACAGGTGAATTTGTACATACACTTAGCACTGGTCCTGCTATGGCTTGTGCCCAATTGTACTTATCTACAAACTCATCTGGATTGATTTGTAAATGCGTTTGAAAACTTGTATTACAAGCTTCTAGCATTACACAATCATGTATTAAATTAAGCTCATCAACACCTTTTATGTGTATATTAAAATGCTCGCGTCTTGAAGACTTTAGCGAATTGTTCAATACATGATATCTGGGTTTATCTGTTAAATAATTTTCAGCTATGTGCTTTAATCTTAAAGTTGGTAGAATACCTGTTAATACAATTTTAGAATTCTTTGACTTTGCTCCTTTTTTTGCTTTCTGAAGTAGCACTTCTAGTTGTTGTTGTAGAGCTGAAAAGCAATTGTCTTTTAGTAATAAGGGATCTGAATTTATTTCGAGGTTAAATTTTCCAATTTCTGTAGTAAAATGATCATCGTTAATAGCCTCTAAAACTTCGATATTGTTATTATTGGGAAAAAATTGGTTGTTCGTAATACAAAACTCTTGTTCTGCACCAATTCTAATAGGTTCTTTCTCTATTAAATTTTGTCTAAGCATTATATCTAAAGCTTCTAGATCTCTAATAAGATGCCGAATATATAATGCCTTATCCTTGGGCCTTTTAAGTTGTTTTACGTCTAAATGTCCCATAATTACAAAGCTTAAATCAGATTTATCTTTGTAAGGTACTCTAAATAAAGCGCTTAAAATATGATTTTTGTCATGGCATCATAAGCCATTTCCTTTGGTAATGACAAAATACAATTCTATTTTTACCAGCTACTTATTTTAAAATATGCAATTCAAATACGGCAAAAAAGACAAGCTAAAAAGTAAAAAACTAATTGAGCAATTGTTCAGTGAGGGTAAATCTGTGACAGCTTATCCTCTTAAACTTATCTATCTTAAAACTGAATTTGAAGATGACTCAATTTTAAAAACCGGAGTATCTGTGAGTAAGCGTATTCATAAAACAGCTGTTGCCAGAAATAGAATAAAGCGATTACTACGAGAAGCTTACCGACTTAACAAGCCACATTATTTTAACAATAGTTCAACATCTTATGCGTTTATGATATTGTATCTTAGTAAGGATGGAACAACTTTTGATGACATTGATAACAAAATGAAATTGTTATTTGAGAAGTTCTTAAATAAAACCAGTAAAGATGAAGAAAATCCTACATAAAAGAATATTACTACCAGTAATTGCCGTGGTTGTCTTTCTTAGTACGACAGCTTTTAGAAATGACTTTTTTGAAATCGCCAAGCAGATTGAGATTTTCACTACCATGTTTAAAGAGTTAAACATGAATTATGTAGATGAAACCAATCCTGGTGATCTTATGGATACTGCCATAAAAAGCATGCTAGATGATCTAGATCCTTATACACAATTCTATAATGAACAAGATGTAGAAGCTTCTAGAATTAATAATGCTGGTGATTATACAGGTATTGGAGCTAAAGTTTTAACGCTAAAAGATAAACTAGTCATTGTAGAGCCTTATAAGAATTATGCTGCAGATAAAGCAGGTTTAAAAGCTGGTGATGAGATTATAAAAGTAGATAATGTTGTGGTTTCAGATTTTAAAGATGATGCTGCAAATTTACTTCAAGGTGCTGCTGGTACTGAAGTTAATGTTACCTACAAACGACAAGGAAAAACTAATACTGTAAAAATTATTAGAGAGTCCTTAGAGATTAAAGCTGTACCTCATTATTCAATGATAGACGATAAAACGGGTTACATTGTACTTAGAAAATTTAATAGAAAGGCCTCTTCCGAAACTTTAGGAGCGCTTAGGGCTTTAAAAAATCAAGGAGCTAAACAACTTATTTTAGATTTAAGAGGAAATCCTGGTGGATTACTGAGCGAAGCTGTAAATGTTACCAATATTTTTGTACCTAAAAATCAGTTAGTAGTAACCACAAAATCTAAAGTTAAAAAATACAATAAAACCTATTACACCAAGCGTGATGCGGTAGATACAGAAATACCATTAGTAGTTTTAATAGATGGTCATAGTGCCTCTGCAAGTGAGATAGTTTCTGGTGCCTTACAAGATATGGATAGAGCCGTTGTGGTTGGTACACGTAGCTTTGGTAAAGGCTTAGTACAACGCCCAAAACCATTAACCTATGGTACACAAATGAAGATCACAATTTCGCGCTACTACACACCTTCTGGTCGTTGTATACAAGCTTTAGATTATTGGAATAGAGATGAAAACGGGAAAGCCACTCGTGTAAAAAAAGAAAACTACAACGAGTTTAAAACCCGAAACGGAAGACCGGTTTACGATGGCGGAGGAGTACAGCCAGATGTTAAGGTAGAATTTGCTAAACAAACACCTATAACAAAGGCTATTTTAGGAGAGAATTTGGTGTTTAACTTTGCTACAGATTACTACTATAGCAATACAGTAGATGATTTAACTAAATTTGAATTATCAGATAATGAATTTAAATCATTTAAGAATTACTTAAAAACAACAGGTTTTAATTTTGAAACCAAAACCGAAAAAGCGCTGAGCGATGCCATGAATATCGCTAAAGACGAAGAATTGGAAGGTGTAATTAACTCTGAATATCATAATTTATCAGCAGCCTTACAGGCCTATAAATCTAATGCTATAGATGGTAATAAAGTACAATTAAAATCTCTATTAACAGACGAAATTATAAAACGCTACTTTTATAGTGAAGGCTTATATACCTATTACACAGTAAATAATCCCGAAATTAAAAAGGCAGTTAGTATACTTAATAATCCTAGTCAGTACACTAGTATTTTAAAGTAGTATATAAATATCTAGTTACTAGTTAAATAAGTAATTAACAAAAAATTACATATATTTAGTGGTAAGTAAATTTTCAAAATGTTAGAAAATTTTAAGAAAAAATGAAGTCCCTACTCTTTATCATATGCCTAAGTTTTCAGTTTGCTTTAGCTCAAAAAGAATTAAAGCATCAAGTCTATTTTTTAACCGATGAATTCGAAATTCCTGAAACTGAAGAAAGTCGACTTTTATTGTTTTTATCAGAGATTGAGAACATGGATATTCAGAAAATATCTATCTATGGTTTTTGTGATGATAGAGGCAGTGACTCTTATAACTTAGTGCTATCTCAACAACGTGCAGATGCTATAAAAGAAGTCTTTTCTAATAACGAGTTTGATGAATCTGTAATTACCAATGTAGATGGTAAAGGTAAAATTTTACTCAATGTTGTTAATGATAATGATCTTTATAAAATACGTGGTTTAAATAGAAAAGTTGAGATTATAGTTCAGCCTTACGATCCTCCAAGAGAAAAAGTAGAACAGCCTAAAAAAGAAACTACCGAAGAACTTTTGAGAGGAGAACTAAAGGAAGGAGATAAAATTCAATTAGAAAACATCCTATTCCGTACAGGTTATAGTTATCTTACCAAAGAATCTAAGGCTAAGCTCGATGAGATTGCAAAAATACTGGTAGAACGTACAGATATTTATTTTAATATAGAAGGCCATGTGTGTTGTACCCAAGGTGCTCGTGATGCTATAGATAGAAAAACTAAAAAACGTAATCTCTCATTAGCTAGAGCAAAAACTGTTTATGACTATTTAGCTGATAAAGGTGTTAAACGCTATAGAATGAAATTTGTAGGTCAAAGACGAAAATTTCCACTTGGTGGTGAACCAGAATTAGATAGACGTGTAGAAATTGTTGTAACGCGTATTATAAAAAAGGCTACAGATTAAGATTTAATCATATTTATATGCGGAATACCATCTTCAAGGTACTCCTCTCCTACTTCTTTAAATCCTAAATTGTTATAAAATGTCTTGAGATAGGTTTGTGCTGAAATTCTTATTTCAGGAGTATTGTAGTGGTCATTAATAGCTTTAATAGAAGCATTCATAATTTTATAGCCATTTTTAAATTTCCTTTCATGCCACCTAACTACTACTCTACCAATACTAGCTTCATCAAAGTAATCACCTGGTTGAAAAATACGTGTATAGGCTACTAATTTTTCGTCTTTGTAACCTAAAATATGTAACGCTTTTTGATCTTTTCCATCAATATCTTGGTATACACAATCTTGTTCCACAACAAAAACTTCACTTCTTAGCTGAAGCAAATCATAAAGCTCTTTTGTATTGAGCTGTTCAAATGTTTTGGTTTGTATATCTAGCATCAGTCTTGTACAATTACTTCCTTAGGATCTTCCTTATTATACTCTGGTTGAATAGTAACATGGTTAATATCAAACTCCTCATGTAAAAGTGCTTCAATCTGTAATAACAATTCATTAAATTCTGTTGTACTAATGTCTTCTGTAAGGTCCAAATGCGCTTCGAGATGTAGCTCATGATCGCTAAGATTCCAAATATGTACGTGGTGTAGTTTATTAACCTTTGGTAGCTTATTAACAGTGCGTACAACGTCTTTTATATTGATATGCTCTGGCGTAAAAAGCATTAACATCTTAGTGGATGTTTTTAGTAAATCATATCCAACATATATTAAGTAAAGTGCTATTAACAATGTTAGTAAACTATCTACCCAAAACAATTGGTAATACTTCATTAATAAACCTCCAATTAATACAGCAACACTAGCTAACATATCTGTTAATAAGTGTAAATATGCAGAACGAAGATTAATGTTGTTTGAAGATTCTTTCTTTAATAATAAAACACTAAAACCATTAGCAAAAATTGCAATTAAAGACAGCCATATCACTAAATTAGAATCTATTGACTGCGGGTTTCGAAAACGTTCTACAGCCTCTTTTATTAAGATTATAGCAACAATAACTAAGGTTGAAGCATTAACAAAAGCCGCTAAGATTTCGGCACGTTTATAACCAAAAGTTCTATTTATAGAAGCTTTTTGTTTAGATAATTTTGCAGCAATATAACTAACTACAAGGGACAATACGTCACTAAAATTATGAAGTGCATCACTCAATAATGATAAACTTCCAGATACTAAGCCACCAACAACTTGAGCTGCAGTTATTACAATGTTGAGAAGAATTGTAATTAAAAGTTTCTTGCCTTTTAAATCTTTATGATCGTGAGTATGATTATGTGAGTGCGAATGCCCCATAAATTAACACGATAAAGGAATCTTATCTATACGTCTTTTATGACGACCACCTTCAAACTCTGTGTTAAGAAATGTATCAACCATTTTTATAGCTTGTGGAATAGATGTATAGCGTGCTGGAATACATATAATGTTAGCATCATTATGCTGACGTGCTAATTCTGCTATCTCACCAATCCAACAAACACCAGCTCTAACATTTTGGTATTTATTAGCCGTCATAGCAACTCCATTTGCAGTACCACAAATTAAAATTCCAAAATCTACTTTTGCGTCATTAACATCTTTTGCAACAGGATGTACAAAATCTGGATAGTCTGCACTCTCAGTTGTGTCTGTACCGTAATTAGTAATGGTATGTCCTTTACTTTCAAGGTGTTGTATTATAGCTTGTTTATACTCAGGTCCTGCGTGATCGTTACCGATAGAAATTGTCATGTTAATAAGTGTTTGTTTTGCTCTGCAAAATTACGAATAATAAAATCTGGTTAATACAATTTCTCATTACTTGTTAATAAGTGTTCACAAGTTTTGAAAATAAAAATTAGGATTGTTGCAGAATTTTTTCAAACAAGAATTGGATCCTAAAATCAAAATTTAATAATCACTTTTTTCGAGGAAGTTATTCATACTCCTAACAGACGAAATTAACAGTGTTTTAAAAATTAAATATGAGTCATTTCTATTAACATGAGTTATTAACACTTGTTTACAATAATTTTACTTTTCTTAAAAATCAAGAGGTTACATGTAAATTTAATGTTAACTAAACCGTAATAAAGTGTAAACTTCAACTTATCAAAATAAAATTTAAAAAAGTTATTCTAGAAATTAACAGCCTATAATAACCATTATTTATTTTTTTAAATTTTAAAAGAAAAATGATAATAGTATATATAAATGTGAATAAGTGAATTTTCATTTATTTAACCTTAAAAATTATACTAGAACTATTTTATAGTTTATTATTGTAGGATAAATCTTTAAAAATTAGCTATATATGAAAAAAATATTACTCGTATTCTTTTTAGTTCCCTTTATAAACTTTAGCCAAGTACAAATTGGTCAAGATATTGATGGTGAAGCCTCAGGCGATAATAGTGGTTTTAGTATTAGTTTATCAAGTGATGGTAGCATTGTAGCTATCGGTGCATCAGGAAATGATGGTAATGGTTATGGTTCCGGTCATGTACGTGTTTATGAAAATCAAAATGGTAGTTGGGTACAATTAGGACAAGATATTGATGGTGAAGCTGCATTTGATGAAAGTGTTAATGTTAGTTTATCAAATGATGGTAGTATTGTAGCTATAGGAGCACCAGGAAATGATGGTAATGGTTCTAGTTCTGGTCATGTACGTGTTTATGAAAATCAAAATGGTAGTTGGGTACAAGTGGGTCAAGATATTGATGGTGAAGCAATTTTTAATTTAAGTGGTTATAACGTCAGTTTATCAAATGATGGTAGCATTGTAGCTATAGGAGCACCAGGAAATGATGGTAATGGTACTGATTCTGGTCATGTACGTGTTTATGAAAATCAAAATGGTAGTTGGGTACAATTAGGACAAGATATTGATGGTGAAGCTGCATTTGATGAAAGTG